>Ga0193953_1000004_pt1 | contig 122542 bp, 108 predicted proteins | sample BB_4_MG_FD_140325 | JGI IMG/M metagenome (GOLD analysis project Ga0193953, IMG submission 140325) | Microbial mat bacterial communities from the Broadkill River, Lewes, Delaware, United States - BB_4_MG | ecosystem: Environmental > Aquatic > Freshwater > River > Microbial mats | place: USA...
GTTTCTTTATCTCTAACTGGATCTACGGTAGTATCAACATGTACAATATTATCATTGTCAAAACAACGCAATACGTGAATAATAGCATCTGTTTCTCTAATATTTGCTAAAAATTGATTCCCTAACCCTTCTCCTTTACTTGCTCCACGAACTAAACCAGCAATATCAACTATGTCAACAGTTGCAGGCATAACACGCTCTGGATTTACCAATTCTTCTAACTTTAACAATCTAGGATCTGGTACATTTACCACACCAATATTAGGTTCTATTGTACAAAACGGAAAATTAGCACTTTGTGCTTTTGCGTTTGATAAACAATTAAACAATGTTGATTTTCCAACATTTGGCAATCCTACAATTCCTGCTTTCATATTTGTATATTATTTTTTTAACGTTCGCATGCTACCTACCTTAAATTTAGGTTAGTAATTTGTCATTTTAATAAATGATAAATTTATAAGCAAGTTCGTTTTATAATTCTATTTTTTAGCGGTGCAAATATACTATTAAGATTTAAGTTTAAAAGCATTTATTTCTTTTATACTATTCTAATTGTTTAACTGCATTAAAATACTCAAAACAATACCGCAAATTAACATTCATCTAATTTAAATTACTATTGGTATAAAAAAAAATATTATTTGCTGTAAAAACTCTATATTTATTCCTTCAAAAAAACAGAACCTTAAAACTTAATTAATTTTGAATACAACAAAAAATTATAGCAAAGCATTTTATGTATTAACCTCATTATTTTTTATGTGGGGATTTATTACGGTATTAGTAGATTCTCTTATTCCAAGATTAAAAGAAGTTTTTGAACTCAGTTTTTTTCAAGCAGGTTTGGTACAATTCGCATTTTTTACAGCTTATGGCTTGCTTTCTATTCCTTCTGGATTTATACTTTCAAAAATTGGCTATAAAAAAGGAATTTTATTAGGTTTAACCATAATGGGAGTTGGTTGTTTATTGTTTTATCCAGCTGCAGCCTATAGAACTTTTCCAGTATTTTTATTGGGATATTTTGTATTGGCTGGTGGAATGACCGTTTTACAAGTAGCAGCTAATCCGTATGTTGCCGTACTAGGAACTGAAGAGACAGCATCAAGTAGATTAAATCTATCGCAAGCATTTAACAGTCTAGGAACTGCTATTGCTCCTGCTATTGGAGCTATGTTTTTATTAAGTGATTCTATAAAAAGTAGCGATGCCATTAATAGTTTAGGTACAACTGAAAAGGAAGCTTATTATTTACAAGAAGCTTCTGCTGTTCAAAGTCCTTTTATATTTTTAGCAGCTTCATTACTATTATTAGCTTTTATTGTTTCTTTTATTAAATTACCTAATATTTTAGAAAAAAAAGAAGGTGAAGGTTTAGGTTATGGTGAAGCTTTAAAACACAAGGTTTTAAAAATGGGCGCAGTTGGTATCTTTTTATATGTTGGTGCAGAAGTTGCCATTGGTAGTTATTTGGTAAATTACTTTTTAAGTATGGGAATGCCAGATTTAATTAGAAACAGCGAATGGATGTCTGCTATATCTGAAATGGTTGTGCAGCAAGATTTAGCAAATGTAGATAATAAAGCAATTGTTGGTGCATTTGTATTGTTTTACTGGACTGGAGCTATGGTCGGTAGGTTTATTGGAGCTTATTTAACAAGAATTGTTGCTCCTGCAAAAGCGTTGGCAATATTTGCAACTATTGCAATTTCTTTATTAGCTGTTTCAATGTTAACAAACGGATTTGTTGCAATGTGGTCTATTTTATTTGTTGGATTATTCAATTCTATTATGTTCCCAACTATTTTTTCTTTATCATTAACTGGTCTAGGAGAACACAAACCACAAGCTTCTGGTATTTTATGTACAGCAATTGTAGGTGGAGCAATTATCCCTCCTTTATATGGTTTACTAACAGATCAATTTGATTTTAAACCAGCACTATTTTTAATGATTCTTTGTTATTTTTATATTTTCTATTTTGCAAGAAAAAGCACCAGCTTTATTGCTTCTTTTTCTGAAAAGTAAAAATACACTTCATAGTAAACAAAAAAGCTGAATCTTTTAGATTCAGCTTTTTTGTTATTAAATATAAAATCTATTGAAATAAATCAATAATATTTTTAATTTTCTCTTCATCAACCACTGTAACTTCTCCCATTGAGAATTGTGTATTTATAGAAATTGGTTTTTGTGCTGTAAAGTGTAAGTTTTCAATTCCGGTATTAGCTAATTGTAACGCGTTTTTTTTGTTTACTCCACTTCCTGCCATAATTTGAATCTTATCTCCAAAACGTTTCTGTAAAGAAGCAATTACTTCAATTCCTTCAATGGCTGTGGGCTTTGTTCCGGACGTTAGAACTCTATCAAATCCAATCTCAATAAGTTTTTCTATACCTAATTTGTAATCTATAAGAAAATCAAAAGCTCTATGAAATGTAACTTCTAAATTTAAGGTTTTTGCAAATTCAACCAATGTAATATTGTAATCTGCAATAGTATTATCTTTTGTTAAAACTCCAAAAACCACTCCTTTAGCTCCTGCCCTTTTAGCTGCTGAAATATCAATTTTCATCAATGAAATATCTTCTAAATTGTATACAAAGCCGCCTTCTTTTGGTCTAATAATTACATGCACTTCAACTTTCGTTTTTTGAACACATTGCTTAATCAAACCATAGCTTGGAGTTAATCCTCCAACACTTAATGCCGAGCATAATTCAACACGTTTAGCGCCATATCTCTCAGCAATTATTGCGCCTTCAAGAGAATTTATACAAATTTCAATATTCATATTTTTTTAATTAAAATTGATAAAAAAGTAAAATTAAAGTATTGTAATTAATTTAATTTATATTTATCTAAATATTTTAAAATTAAAGTATAATTAAAATGACTCAAATTAAAATAATACTGATACTATTTTTAACAATAATTTCTTGTAATGAAAAATCTAATAAAATCGATTTTTCTGAAACAGATATATCAGTAATAGAAATAGAAACAACCTCAGAAATGGAAACAGATAATAGTACACCTAAAAGTTATTTAGCACTTGGAGATAGTTATACTATTGGACAAAGTGTTCCAGAAAAAGATCGTTTTCCAGTGCAACTAGTGAACGACTTAAATACAAAAAATTATAATTTTAATGCTCCTAAAATTATTGCTCAAACTGGTTGGACTACAGGTGAATTAAAAAATGCTATTTTACAAGAAAATATCTCTGAAAAATATGATTTAGTTACCTTATTAATTGGCGTAAACAATCAATTCCGAGGAAATTCTATTGATGTGTTTAGAACTGAATTTATAGAATTATTAAATCTAGCAATCACTTTTTCTGGAAATAATCCTGAAAATATTATTGTAATTTCAATTCCAGACTGGGGAGTAAGTCCTTATGCCGCAGGAGAAGATAAAGATAAAATTAGTAAAGAAATTGATATTTTTAATACCATTAAAAAAGAGGAAACTCTTAAAATGAATATTAAATTTGTTGATATAACAACTATTTCTAGACAAGCGCTTAATAAAAACCAATATTTTGCAAGTGATGGGTTGCATTTTTCTGGCGAAATGCATCAACTTTGGGTTGATGAAATTATAAATAATTTTAACTGAGATTAAGCATGAATATTTTTTTAGAAAAAGCATTAACGTTAGATAAAACAGACACTTTAAAAAGTTTTAAGGAGAAATTTGTAGCCGACCCTTCATTAATTTATTTAGATGGAAATTCTTTAGGGAAATTACCTATAAAAACCATTGAAACTACTGCTAATATTATTGAAAAACAATGGGGAAATAGACTTATAAGAAGTTGGAATGAACATTGGATATATCTTTCTAAAGATATTGCAGCAAAAATTGCAAAAATTGTTGGTGCGCAGCCAGATGAAATTTTTGTTGGTGATACTACCTCTTTAAATTTATATAAATTATTATTTGCTTCACTTTCGCTTCAAAAAGGAAAAACTGAAATTATTACAGACGATTTAAATTTTCCAACAGATTTATATATCATACAAGGACTTATAAAACAACAATTTAAAAATCATACTTTAAAAGTTTTAGAAAGTGCTAGTGAAATCTTTATGGATACTAACACAATTAGTGAAGCTATTTCTAAAAAAACTTCAGTAACAACTTTAAGTTTAGTGAGTTACAAAAGTTCTTTTTTATATGATATGGAAACTATCAATAATTTAGCTCACAAAAATGATAGTTTAGTAGTTTGGGATTTATCACACGCTGCTGGAGCAACAACTATAAAACTAAATGAAACAAATTCAGATATGGCGGTAGGTTGCACGTATAAATACTTAAATGGAGGTCCTGGTGCTCCTGCATTTTTATACGTGAGAAAAGATATACAAGAAAAACTCACCAACCCAATTTGGTCTTGGTTTGCACATGAAAAACCTTTTGATTTTAATCCCAATTTTATTGAAAATTCTGGAATTCAAAAATTTGCAGTTAGTACACCATCAATACTTTCTTTAGGTGCAATTGCACCTGGTTTAGATATTATTTTAGAGGCTGGTATAACTAATATTCAAACAAAAAGCAGTAAACAAAGTATCTTTTTAATAAACTTAATTAAACACTATTTAATTCCGTTAGGTTTTAAAATTGCATCTCCTTTAAATGATTCTCAAAGAGGCTCTCATATTTCCATTACACACTGTGAAAGCTATAGAATTAATAGAGCTATGATTGCTCCTAAAAATGAAAATACAAAAATTGTAATTCCAGACTTTAGACCTCCAAATTTAATACGTATTGGAATTACACCACTTTATACATCATACTTAGATTTGTATGAAGCTATTATTAGAATATCTGAGATTGTAACTACAAAAGAGTATGAAAAATTTTCTAATGAAAAATTAACAGTCACTTAAAAACGCTGAAAATAGGCACCTTACCATAAGGTGAATCATATTTCATTAAGCTACTATAAAAGTAACTATGCATTATTCCTTATGTAAAAATCGTTGTTTTGTTAACAATTGTTCCTCTGTTTCCACATTTTCTTCATCGGGAATACAACAATCTACAGGACAAACGGCAGCACATTGTGGCTCGTCATGGAAGCCTTTACACTCTGTACATTTATCTGAAATTATAAAATAAACTTCATCATCTATAGGCTCTTGTTCTAAGTCTGCATCAACCTTTTTCCCTCCAGGCAACACCACATTCCCTGATAATTCTGTACCATCTGAAAAACGCCATTCTTCAGATGCTTCATAAATTGCATTATTTGGACATTCTGGCTCACAAGCGCCACAATTTATACATTCGTCTGTTATTTTTATTGCCATACTATTATTTACATTATTTTTGCAAATATAAAATTATATTTAAATATGAATTTAGAGCAGCGCATTGAAGCTTTTGCAAAACTTGGAGATTTTTTTGGTCAGTTTACAACTCAAGGAATTGTAAAAAAAGACCCTTCAGAAAATAACAGCATATTTTTTGATGCTTTTAAAATGCAAATAAACAGAGCACAAGAATTTAATGGATGGTTTACAAAAAACAATGTTTTAAAAGCTTTTGAAAGTTGGAACAAAGCACTTACCAAAGAAAATTTAACTACCTGGACTTCTGCTTATAATTTTAACAATCCAACAGAAACAAAAACTGTAGCTGTTATTATGGCAGGAAATATTCCTTTGGTAGGTTTCCACGATTTTTTATCGGTACTAATAAGCGGACATAATACTATTGTTAAACAATCTTCTAACGATAAACATTTTTTACCATTAGTAGCCAAATATTTAGAACAAACAAACCCCTATTTTAAAGATAAAATTACTTTTACCGAAGCTAAATTAACCAATTTCGATGCGGTCATCGCTACAGGAAGTAACAATACGGCACGTTATTTTGAACATTATTTTGGAAAATACCCTTCAATTATTAGAAAAAATAGAAATTCTGTAGCTATTATAACAGGGAACGAAACTAAGGAAGCGTTAGAAGCTTTAGGAGAAGATATCTTTCAATATTTTGGATTGGGTTGCAGAAGTGTTTCAAAAATATTTATTCCAAAAGATTATAATTTCGATTTACTTTTTAACGCTTTATACAAATACAATGATATTATAAATTATAAAAAATACGAAAATAATTACGACTACAACAAGGCCGTTTATATTATGAGTAGGTTTAACATTTTAGAAAACGGATTTGTAATGTTAAAAGAAGATTCTAATTACGCTTCACCTATTGCAACGGTTTTTTATGAATATTACAACTCTTTAGAAAAATTATTACAAAAACTCTCGGATGAAAGTGAAGAAATACAATGCATTGCGAGCAACGAAAACGTTGTAGATTTCGTAAAATTTGGAGAAACTCAATATCCAAAATTATGGAATTACGCAGATGATGTTGATACAATTGATTTTTTAATAAAATTATAATATTTTTTTTAGTAATAATAGTGCTTTTATTCTTCTTTTTTTTACGAAATTTGTAATAGTAATTAACTCATATTTCTATACAAATGAAAAAACATAATTTTAGTGCAGGTCCGTGTATACTACCACCAGAAGTTTTAAAAAAAGCAGCTGATGCTGTTGTGAACTTTAATGGTATCGATTTATCTTTAATTGAAATCTCTCACAGAAGCAAAGAGTTTGTTGAAGTGATGGAAAATGCACGTAGTTTAGTTAAAGAATTATTGAACGTTCCTGAAGGATATTCCGTGCTGTTTTTACAAGGCGGGGCAAGTTTAGAGTTTTTAATGACACCTTACAACTTATTAAAAGTTGATGGAAAAGCTGGCTATTTAGATACAGGAACTTGGAGTTCTAAAGCAATTAAAGAAGCCAAATTATTAGGTGAAATTAATGTGTTTGCCTCTTCAAAAGATAAAGGATATAATTACATACCTAAAAGTTATGAAACCCCTACAGATATAGATTATATACATTGTACATCTAATAACACAATTTTTGGAACACAATTAAAAGAATTTCCAAAAACTGATGCCTTACTAGTTTGTGATATGAGTTCTGATATTTTTTCACGTGAATTAGACATAAAACAATTCGATTTAATTTACGCTGGTGCTCAAAAAAATATGGGTCCAGCAGGAACTACCCTCGTTATTGTAAAAGACGAAGTTTTAGGTAAAACAGGAAGAACAATTCCTTCAATGTTAGATTATCAAGTACATCTAAGTAAAGACAGTATGTTTAATACACCACCTGTTTTTGCAGTATATGTATCTATGCTTACTTTAGAGTGGTTAAAAGAAAAAGGTGGTGTTGCAGCAATTGAAAAAATTAATAATGAAAAGGCAGCATTATTATATGCTGAAGTTGACAGAAATCCTTTATTTAAAGGTTTTGCAGCAAAAGAAGACAGATCTACAATGAATGTTACTTTTAATTTAACCAACGAAGAACATAAAGAAACATTTGATAAACTTTGGAATGATGCTGGAATTAATGGACTAAAAGGACATAAATCTGTTGGAGGCTATAGAGCAAGCATTTATAATGCAATGCCAATTGAAAGCATATACGTTTTAATAAATACAATGCAAAAATTTGAAAAAGAAATTTCATAAACTAAAAAAATCTTAATAAAATGAAAGTATTAGCAAACGACGGATTAGCCAAAAGCGGTATAGCAGCATTAGGTTTAAGTGGTTTTGAAGTAGACTTAACAACCGTAGCTCAAGATCAATTAGTAGATTACATCAATACAAATAAAATTGATGTGATTCTTGTAAGAAGTGCTACACAAGTAAGAAAAGATATTATAGACAATTGCCCTACCTTAAAAATTATTGGACGTGGTGGTGTTGGTATGGATAATATTGACGTAGAATATGCACGCGAAAAAGGTTTACATGTAATAAATACGCCTGCAGCATCTTCGCATTCAGTTGGAGAATTAGTGTTTTCACATTTGTTTGGAATGGCACGTTTCTTACACGATTCTAACAGAAATATGCCATTAGAAGGAGACTCTAAGTTTAAAGTTCTTAAAAAAGCATATGCTAAAGGTATAGAATTAAAAGGAAAAACTTTAGGTGTAATTGGTTTTGGTCGTATTGGACAAGCTACTGCTAAAATTGGTTTAGGACTAGGAATGAATGTGATTGCTTTTGATCCATATATTGACAATGAACACTTAGAAATTGAATTTTTTGATGGACAATCATTATTTTTCAATATAAATACTATTACAAAAGAGGAAGTTTTAAAGCAAGCCGACTTTGTTACATTACATGTTCCAGCACAAAAAGAATATATAATTTCAACAAAAGAGTTTGAATTAATGAAAGATGAAGCATTTTTAGTAAATGCAGCAAGAGGTGGTGTTGTAGATGAAGTAGCTTTAGTAAAAGCATTAGAAAGCGGAAAAATAGCGGGTGCAGCACTCGATGTTTTTGAAAATGAACCAACACCTGAAATTCAATTATTAATGAATCCTAGCCTGTCGCTTACACCTCATATTGGTGCAGCAACTGGAGAGGCTCAAGATAGAATTGGCACCGAATTGGCAACGCAAATTATTGAGATTTTAAAATAATATTTAATCTCTTATATACAATTAAAAGGATGCTAAAATAGCATCCTTTTTTTTGATTAAAATATAATATTATTGTATTTTTGATTAGGTAAATTACCAATAACGTAAAAATACTTTTAAATCTATGGCAATTATTAAACCCTTTAAAGCAACACGCCCAACACGTGATAAAGCTGCCGTTGCAACTTCAAGATCTTATGATGAATATTCTAAAAACGAATTAAAAGCAAGTTTAAGGTACAATCCATTTTCTTTTTTACACATTATTAAACCTGGCTACGATGCTAAACAAGAATTAAGTGGCGAAGAACGCTTTAAAATGGTGCACGAAACTTATAAAAAATTTAAAGCAGATAATATTTACCGAAAAGATACAAAATCTCAATATTATTTGCACGAAAAGTCTTTTGGAGGTGAAACGTTTTGGGGAATAATTGCTGCCGCACATGTTAAAGATTATCAAAATAATATTATAAAAAAACACGAAGACACCTTAAAAGCTAGGGAAGAACTGTTTGGAAACTATTTAGGTATCGCTGGTTTTAATGCAGAACCTGTGCTACTAACCTACCCAGAAAGTAATTATTTAAACAGGGTTTATAGAAAATACAGTCAAAAACGTTCTGAATACGAATTTACAACACAAAGTATGCGTTTGCATAAACTTTGGATTATAGATGATGATTTGGATATAGATAATATTGAAAAAGAATTTGGCAAAATGAAAGCAATCTATATTGCAGATGGACATCATAGAACAGCTTCTTCAAACTTTTTAGCAAATCAAAAAAAAGCTTTAAATCCAAACCATACTGATGAAGAAAATTACAATTATTTTATGAGTTATTTAATTTCTGATGCCAATTTAAAAATTTCTTCATTCAATCGTTTTGTAAAAGATTTGAACGGTTTAAGCAAAACAGCATTTTTAGAAAAATTAAACGAGTTATACATTATAGAAAATAGAGGTAAAACATTGTACGAGCCTTCAAAAAAACATCACTTTACAATGTTTTTAGATGGTGAGTATTATTCATTATACTTAAGAAAAACAGAATTTGCAATAAACAATGCATTATCCGATTTGGATACACATATAATCCATAAAACTATTTTAAAACCAATTTTAGGTATTGAAGATTTAAAAACTGACCCAAGAGTTAAATGTTTACCTGCTGTTTACAGTAAAAAACAACTTAAAAAAACAGTATCATCTGGAGCTTTTAAAGTTGGATTTGGTTTATTTCCAGTATCTATAGAACAATTAAAAGCAGTTGTAAATGAAGATTTAAGAATGCCTCCTAAAAGCACATATATAGAGCCAAAATTAAGAAGTGGATTAACTATTTTTGAAATTAATGATTAATTATATTTCAATTATATTTGTACTCTATTTTCAATAATATATGAGTATTTCAGAAAATCTTGACAAGATCAAAAATTCAATTCCAAAAAATGTTTCTTTAGTAGCAGTTTCTAAAACAAAACCTGTTTCAGAAATTTTAGAAGCTTATAATGCAGGTCAACGTATATTTGGTGAAAACAAAATTCAGGAAATGGCTGAGAAACACCAAGTACTACCAAAAGATATTGAATGGCATATGATTGGTCATTTACAACGTAACAAGGTAAAATACATGGCTAGTTTTGTGCATTTAATCCATGGTGTTGATAGTTTAAAAACGCTAAAAGAAATTAACAAACAAGCTGCTAAAAATAATAGAGTTATAAATTGTTTGTTACAGTTGAAAATTGCTAAAGAAGCTACTAAATTTGGACTTTCGTTCAATGAGACCAAAGAAATACTACTTTCAGAAGAATTTAAAAGTTTTTCAAACGTTAGTATTCAAGGTTTAATGGGAATGGCTAGTTTTACAGAAGATGAAACTATTATAAGAACCGAATTTAAAACTTTAAAAAATTATTTTAACATCTTAAAAAAACACAATTCAACAAATTTTAATCCAACCATAATTTCAATGGGCATGAGTGGAGACTATAAAATTGCCATTGAAGAAGGTAGCACAATGGTAAGAGTTGGAAGTGCAATTTTTGGAACAAGAAACTATAATTAATTTGTACGCAATATTAGACATAGAAACAACGGGTGGTAAATTCGATGAAGAAGGTATTACAGAAATTGCAATTTATAAGTTTGACGGAGAGCAAATAGTAGATCAATTTATTAGTTTAGTAAATCCAGAAAAAGACATACAACCTTTTGTTGTTAATTTAACAGGAATTAATAACGGCATGTTAAAAAATGCGCCAAAATTTCATGAAGTAGCAAAACGTATTGTTGAAATTACTACAGACTGTGTTTTAGTGGCTCACAATGCTAATTTTGACAATCGTATTTTAACCACCGAATTTAGACGTCTGGGTTTTGATTTTGAAAGAGAAACTTTATGTACCGTAGAATTAAGTCAGAAATTAATTCCTGAACAAGATTCATACAAATTAGGTAAATTGTGTAAAGCACTTGGCATTGCTGTTTCAAGCAGACATAGAGCTGATGGAGATGCTATTGCAACCGTGCAATTATTTAAATTATTATTAAATAAAGATTTTGAAAAACAAATTATTAAAAAGGCAATTAAAACTGATAATTCTAGAAAATTAGCACCCAAATTATTAACAATTTTAGACGAATTACCTACAAAAGCAGGATTGTTTTATGTGCACAACACAGAGCGCACAATTTTGTATATTGGAAAAGGAAAAAATATTAAAAAAACTGTAAATCAATTGTTTTTAAGGTCTTCAAAGAAAGCTAAAATTTTACAAAATGCTGTTGTTTCAGTAAGTTATGAAGTAACTGGAAGTGAACTTATTGCACAATTAAAACACGTAGAAGAACTTAAAATTAACAAGCCAAAATTTAATTTTAAACAAAAACCTAATTTTACTAAAATTGAATTTAATAATAGTAATTTACTCGTTGTTGATAAAGGAAGAAATGTTGGAGAAAAATCGGTTTTATTAATTGAAAATAACGAATTTAAGGGATTTTGTTATACCGAATTAGCATATCAAATAAATAATATAGAAATTTTACGAAACCTTATTTCACCCATGGGAAATTCTATACACTATAGAAGTATCATAAAAAAATACCTTCAAAGAAATAATGTTGAAAAACTAATAAGGTTTTAATTAAAAATAAAAGATTTATTTTAGTACAAAATCAAGACAAACTTAAATTGGAAAAACAAAAAGACAATAGGCATTGGAAAATTAAACTTCATGAAATTATTTATGAAGCAGACACTCCTAATGGTAAAACGTTTGATATTATTTTAATTTTTGCAATTATTGCTAGTATAATATTGGTAATGTTAGAAAGTGTTGAGAGTTTTGATAAAGAATATCATAATTTCCTTAATATTTCAGAATGGGTTATAACCATTTTATTTACAATTGAATATATAGCTCGCATAATCTCTATTAAAAACCCTCGCAAATATATATTTAGCTTCTATGGTATTATAGATTTATTGGCTACCATACCTAAATATCTTTCGTTAATATTTATTGGTACGCACGCGCTGGTTGCACTTAGAGCGCTAAGACTTTTAAGAATTTTTAGAATTTTAAAATTAACACGTTATTTAGGCGCTTCTATAACTTTAGCTGTTGCCCTTAGAGCAAGTAGAATTAAAATTGCCGTATTTTTATTTGTTGTGCTATTATTAACAGTTATTTTAGGAACTATAATGTATTTAATTGAAGGTCCACAAAATGGATTTACAAGCATTCCTTATAGTATGTATTGGGCTATAGTTACCTTAACTACTGTTGGCTACGGAGATATTTCACCGCACACTCCTTTAGGACAATTTATAGCAAGTATTGTTATGATTTTAGGTTATGGAATTATAGCAATTCCTACTGGTATTGTAACCTCTGAAATAACCAGAAAAGATACAATTCATACAAATACCCTACACTGTAAATACTGTGGAACAGATAAGCATATAGATAACGCAACATTCTGTAATAAATGTGGAAAAATACTACACGATGAGTAACTATTTAATTACTGTAATTGGCGCAACTGCTATTGGAAAAACAACTTTAAGCATACAACTAGCCAAACATTTTGAAACAGAAATAATTTCTAGCGATTCACGTCAGTTTTATAAAGAAATGAATATTGGCACAGCTGTTCCCTCTTCAGAAGAATTAGAAGCTGCAAAACATCATTTTATTCAAAATAGATCTATTTTTGAGGCATACAGTGTTGGACAATTTGAAAAAGATGCATTACAGAAATTAGACACGCTTTTTTTAAAAAACAACACTATAATTATGGTTGGTGGCAGTGGTTTATATACCAATGCTGTTATAGATGGTTTAGATTATTTTCCTGAAGTGGCTCCAGAAATTAGAATTGAATTAAACCTTCAACTTCAGAATAATGGCATTTTAAAGCTTCAAAATCAACTTAAAGAATTAGATCCTGAATCTTTTTCATCTTTGGAAATTGAAAATCCACATAGGTTAATTAGAGCCTTAGAAATTTGCATTGGAACTGGTAAAAAATATTCTGAATTTAAAAACAAGCCAAAAGCTGTACGCAATTTTATTCCCATAAAAATTGGACTTTTTGCAGATAGAACAATTATGTACAATCGCATAAACCAACGTGTTGATATTATGATGCAACAAGGTTTGTTAGATGAAGCTAAAAAACTACATCCTTATAAAAATTTAAATGCTCTACAAACAGTTGGTTACAAAGAACTATTTGATTATTTGGACGGTAAATACACTTTAGACATTGCCATAGAAGAAATTAAAAAAAATACTAGAAGATTTGCAAAAAGACAAGTTACCTGGAACAAAAAAGATACTTCAATTAATTGGTTCGATTTTGAAACTGATATTTCTGAAATAACTGCTAAAATTGAATCATTAATTTCTCTAAACAGTTGAGACAAAGCCTAGATATTTTTTTACTGCACCTAGTTTACTATTTACATGTAATTTTTTGTAAATATTTTTTGTATGATAACGAATGGTATCTATAGAAACAAACAATTTATCGGCTATATTTTTTAATGCTAAACCTTCTGAGAGCGCCTGAAGTACCTCTATTTCTCTTGCTGTTAATTCTTCGAAGTTAGCTTGTTTAATTTTCTTTTGTGGATTAAAAAAACTGATTACTTTTTTTGCTATCAAAGGTGAAATTGGAGATCCTTCTTCTAAAACTTGAAGAATCCCTTTTTTAATTTCTTTTAAAGGTGTGTTTTTTAATAAATATCCATCTGCTCCTGCCTTTAAAGAATCAAACACATGTTTTTCATCTTTATAAATTGTAAGCATAATAATGGATACATTTGGATATTGATGTTTAATATGATGAATACCTTCAATACCTGTCATTCCTGGAAGATTTATATCTAATAAAACAACTTCTAATTCGGGACTTATTCCAATGCATTTAAGAAACGCTTCAACAGAATCTACAACAATATTACAGGTAAATTCAGAACGGCTTTTAAAGTAAGCTTCTAAGCCTTCTCTAATAACTTTATGATCCTCAACAATTGCAATATTCAAAATAGTTCTTTTTGCGATTCTTAAATATACTAAAAAAAGAATTGTTAAAAACTACATTTTTATGTAGTTTACTTATTTAAGTAATTAAATAACAACTCTACTGTAAATCCATTATTATAATTAAACTGTATTTCTCCGTGTATCTTTTCAGCTCTTAATTTCATATTTTTAATTCCATTGCCGCATAAACTTCTAGTTTTATTGGTAATTTTAGTTCCATTGTCTTTAATGGTTAATTTAATTTTGTTTTTATCTTTTGTAATTGAAACAAGAACTTTGGTCGCATTTGAATGCTTCATTATGTTTGTTATAGCTTCTTTAAAAATTAAAAATACATGTTGTCTGTAATCTTGGTTAATATATAAAGGCTTTTTGTTTTTAAGAGATTGAAAGTTAACCGTAATATTTAATGGTGTAAGATATTGGTACAATATACTTTCCATACGATCTGATAGATTTTGAATACTGTTATTACATGAATCTATTACCCATACAATATCACTTAAAGCTTCAACTGCATTTCTACTTTGTTCTGCAATTTCAGACAAAAATTCTTTCTTAGATTTAAGGTCTATTTGTTCAAGTAGCAAATCAGACTTTATGGCAATTCCTGTTAGAGTACTTCCCAATTCGTCATGTAAATCTCTTGAAATTTTTGATTTCAACGCTTCCATATTTTTAATATGATTTAATTCATATTTTCTGATAAAAAATAAAAGGACTGCAATAAAACAGATTAAGGCTACTATAAACCACCATCTCTTAAAATAAACTTGATTTACAATAATTGGTATTTCTAATGATTTTAAATTCCAATTACTGGTGCCAGTTGAATATATTATTTCTAAATTATAATCTCCTGGAGGAAGATGTGTAAAAGTAACTTCATTTGTTTTTTCTAAATTTATCCAATTACTATACATACCACTTAGCTTGTATTTAAATTTGCAGTTTGGTGTTATTGGAAAATCTTTAAAAGCAAATTCAAACTTAACAAAGGCGTTATTGTATGGCAATGTTATACCAGTAAGATCATTTTCAAAAAATACAATATTAGTAGATTTTTTATTAGAATTATACCAACTCGCTTTTTTAAAATTTAAATTGAAATTTTGAGCATCTATTTGTAATAAACTGTCACTATTAGCAACTTGTTCATTTTCTTTAACAGCATTAGTTATTTTAAACGTAGATAATGAATCCTGAGCTTCTATACTTAATATAAAACAACAGGAAATACAAAAAAAATCGATTAATCTACACCTATTAAATAACATACTAGCAATATTTAATTGGGGTACTATATAATAAAGAGGGCTTTATTTATTTGGATATATAAATATAAACTAAATAATCTACACTTTTAATTATTAGCAACTTATTTATACAACTACATTATTATGTAGTGGCATTACCTCTTTTTACAATGTATATTTGATACACAAAATAAACCTCGGTTAAATTTTAGCACAAAAAATTGCTAAATATATTATTCACTTTAAAATATATTAAAATGAAAAAATTAATTATTAGCTTAATTATTTTAGGTTTATCGACTTCAGTATTTGCTCAAAATACATCAAATAAATTTGAAGTAGTATTAGATGAAGTTGAAGTTTTTAACATTAATTCTAATTATTTAAATGCTATTGGTCATAAGGATGCTGCAGAACTTGTGAAATTTTTAGTAGAAAAAGCAGTTTCGTTCGATTTGGAGTATTCCAACTGTTTAAAAGCTGATTATGAAAAACAAGAATATCATGTTCAGTTTAAAATTCCCCAAGGTGAAATTTTAGCCGTCTACGATAATAACGGCGAAATTATTCGAACGTCAGAAATGTTCAAAGATATTAGCTTGCCATTAGCTGTATCTAATGCTATTGTTAAAAAATATCCAGGCTGGAAGATTTCCAGTGATATTTACAGAGTAACTTATGTAAAAGACGGCACATTAAATAAAACATATAAACTTTTTATTGAAAGAACTAATATTGGTAAAAAAGTTATTAAAATTGATGAGAATGGTAAATTCATATAAAAACATTTACTAAAAAAGCACATCTCAGAAAGCGCATCCCATCGCATTATTGTCCCTAAAATTTAAGCGAGTATAAACCTCATATCTAAAATATTATTTTAATAGAAATTAAAAAATTGTATAAAATATTTTAATTGTCATCCCTATAAAACTATCAAATATTTTATTACTACTAACTATTTATTACTAACAATTAAAAATTATTATCATGAAAAATTTAATTATTACTTTAATTATTACTGCATTTACAGCAGTAAGTTTTGCTCAAGAAAAAACAATACCATTAGAAGAAGTTGAAGTATTAGGTGTAAATTACAAATACCTTGATGCGCTTGGAGAGGGGTTTGTAGCAAAACCTGTAAGAGTACTACAACAATCAGTCGCCAATTTTGATTTAAAAACAATTGATGGTTATGAAGATGAAGAAAAAGAATTTTATGTTTACTTTAAAATTCCAGTAGGAAAAATTTTAGCAGTTTATGACAAAGAAGGAGAAATTATGCGCACCTCAGAAAGATTTAAAGATATAAGATTACCATTAGCAGTGTCTAATGCTATTGTCGAAAAATATCCTGGGTGGACTATTGAAGGAGATATTTATCTAGTATCTTATATTAAAAACAAAAAAATAAGTAAAACCTATAAACTTTTTCTTGAAAAAAATGGAAATCATAGAAGAGTAAAAACAGATGATTATGGGAATTTTCTATAAAAATTAATAACTAAATAAAAAAAGGTTTGTTACATCTGTAAAACTTAGAATGCTATTGATATGAAAAGATAAACAGCATAACCAAAACTTAAATTTACATTCAAGATTAAACTTCTTAATAATCAACTAAAACAGGTTTAAAGATTATAGATGTAACAGTACCAAATATATAGTAGTTATTGCAAATCCAATTAAAAAGTTTAAATAGAAAATAATTCCTTATCCAGAACATAACAATTTATATTTTTTTAGATAGTAGTTAAATCTAAAATATTCTTCTATTTAACCCTCACATAAACTACAAACTTTAAATTTAAAACAAACAAAAATAACAAACCAATGAAAAAAGCATCAACAATCATTAGTATATTACTAGGTATTATACTTATAACTTTCGGATTAAATAAGTTCTTTAATTTTATGCCCGTGTTAGAGTTATCAGCTCCCGGATTAGAATTTATGGGAGCATTTGTAAAGGTAGGTTATGGAATGACTATTGTAGCAATAGTTGAGATTATAACAGGTATCCTAATTGCAATAAATAAATTTAGAGCCTTGGCATTAGTAATCTTATTTCCAGTTATGCTGAACGCATTATTATTTCATATGTTTTTAGATCCTGAAAATATACTTCCTGCAGTTTTGGCAGTTGGAATGAACCTTTTTTTAATGTACTCTAGTAAAGATAAATATGCTCCTCTTTTTCAAGTTTAAAACTGACTTTTAATTAATAAAGGTTACATAATTTTATCCAAAATTAGTATTGATTAATACACTTAAAGTCAATTAAGAAAACTTTAAAACACTCACCCTCAAACAAATGCAATTAAAGCGTATTATTTGATAACATCTAAAAAATATAGTTGTAGAACCACAAACTCTTATCATAAACTTTAAAAAACAATAACATTATAAAAGTAGGTATCTGATACTAATTAAAAATAAGCAAAGAGTTTAGTGTAAGAGGGTTTTCAACTATTTTTTATTTTTTAATAGCGCTTAGTAATAAAGAAATTGTTTATGGTGTAATAACAAATGTTTTTTTAATGAACAATCTTTTTAAAAGAAAAGTAGATAATTAAAAAACTAGCAACAATCTACTAGTACTTCTTTATAAATTTCTTTATAACTTGGCAGTACATTTTGTAAACTAAATCTTTTTGCTTGAGCCAATGCATTTTGCTTAAACTCTTGAAGTCTTTCATCTGATTCTAGAATATAAATTCCATTTTTTGCCATATCATTTGTATCTCCAACATTACTTAAAAAACCTGTAACACCTTCAATATTAACCTCTGGCAATCCTCCAGAATTTGTAGAAATAACTGGTGTTCTTGCAGCCATAGCTTCTAAAGCTGCTAAACCAAAACTCTCAGTTTCAGATGGTAATAGAAACAAATCGGAATAACATAATAATTTATTTACTTCATTACTATTTCCTAAAAAAAGTATTTTATCTAAAATTCCTAAATCTTTCGCTTGGCATTCAATATGTTCTCTATCTGGTCCTTCGCCAACCAGTAATAGTTTTGAAGGAATTTTCTTTTGAATTTTATAAAAAATATCAATAACATCAGCCGCTCTTTTAACTGGACGTAAATTACTAATATGTGTAATTATTTTTTCATGTTCTTTTGCAATACCACTTCGTTGACATTCTTCATCTGTAATTTCAGGATATTTTTCAAAATCTATAAAATTATAAATAACATGAATGTCTTTTTTTATATTGAACAATCTTAAAGTGTCTCCTTTTAAGCTTTCAGAAACTGTTGTAACAACATCAGAATTATTAATACTAAATTCTACAGCGGTTTTATAGTTAGGATGACTTCCTACTAAAGTAATATCTGTTCCGTGTAAAGTTGTAACAACCTTAATATCAATACCTTTCTCTTTTAACATTTGCTTTGCCATATAAGCGGCATAAGCATGTGGAATTGCATAATGTACGTGTAGAATTTCTAATTTGTGCATTTCAACAACTTCAACTATTTTACTTGAAAGAGCTAACTCATAAGGTTGAAAATGAAATAAAGGATATTCTTCTACAAAAACTTCATGAAAATGAATATCATTCGAAATAAAATCCAACCGAACTGGTTGTTTGTAGGTAATAAAGTGAACGTGATTTCCTTTTTGAGCTAAAGCCATTCCTAATTCTGTGGCTACTACTCCACTTCCACCAAATGTCGGATAACAAACAATTCCTATTTTCATATAAATGTTAAAAGATTTAAATTTTAATAATTAAATGCACAACCAAAGTATTAGTTGTAAATATAATTTGAATCTTACAATAAGTACTATTTAAATTTATAAATAAATCTTAAAAAAAATAAAAGGTTGTTTAAAAAGTTTTAAACTTTCTAAACAACCTAATTTATAAGTATAAATAGCGTTTAAATAACTAAACACATAACTATTGATTATTATTAATAATCTCCTAAAGTTTCAGGATTTTGAGATAGCGCATCTTCTAATTGCGCATCACTAGGTGCTTTACCGTGCCAAGCGTGTGTATACATCATAAAATCAACACCATTACCCATTTCTGTTTTTAATAAAATACAAACTGGTTTTCCGTTACCTGTTAAAGCTTTTGCTTCAGCCAAACTACTTTTAATAATTTCTATATCATTTCCTTTTTCAACTTCTAAAACAATCCATCCAAAAGCTTCAAATTTAGCTTTTAGATCACCCATAGGCATTACGTGGTCTGTTGAACCATCTATTTGCTGACCATTATAATCTACAGTTGCAATTAAATTATCAACATTTTTACCCGCTGCATACATAATTGCTTCCCAATTTTGTCCTTCTTGTAACTCTCCATCACCGTGCAAAGAATATACTAACTTGGTATCACTGTTTAACTTTTTAGCTTCAGCTGCACCAATTGCAACACTCATTCCTTGACCTAAAGATCCTGATGCAATTCTAACACCTGGTAAACCTTCATGTGTAGTTGGGTGTCCTTGTAAACGTGTGTTTAATTTTCTGAAAGTTGCCAATTCTGAAACTGGAAAAAAACCACTTCTTGCCAAAACACTATAAAAAACAGGAGAAATATGTCCGTTTGATAAAAAGAACAAATCTTCGTTTTTACCATCCATAGTAAAATCGGTTGAATATTTCATAGTATCTTGATATAATACCGTTAAAAATTCATTACAGCCTAAAGAACCTCCTGGGTGTCCAGAATTAACGGCATGTACCATTCTAACTATATCTCTTCTTACTTGTTGTGCAAAATCTTGCAGTTGTTGTGTAGTTGACATTTTATGTTTTTATTTAAAAAAACAAAAATACTATTTTAGAAGTATGAAGCAATAACTTTTACCAATAAAGTTTTAAGTGCTTTATTAACAGTTTTCGCTTTAAGTTTTAAATCTTAGTTGGTTTTATAGTTTAAGACTTTAAATTTGCTACCCTAAACGCTTTTCAAACTTTTAAATAATATCAGGTTTTTTGCTTTTTCTTTTTTGCAGCTGGAAATAACACATTGTTTAATATTAAACGGTATCCTGGGGAATTTGGATGTAAATCTAATTCAGTTTTTGGATCTCCTACTCTATGCTGATAATCTTCTGGATCGTGACCTCCGTAGAAAGTAAACATACCTTTACCTTTTACACCATGAATATAACGCGCTTCTCTATTCAATTTTATTTCTCCCATTACCAAGATATTAGACTTTACAGCATCTCTATCAAAAGAAGTAGTCTGTCCCATAAAACCTTTTACTAATTGTGTATGATTTTGACATAGCATAGTTGGAATTGGATCCCATTTTGCCGAATATTCTTTTAATGAAAAATAATCTGCAGTGCGTTTTATATTATGCCTTTTTCGAGTCATATCTATTGAAGAAAACTCATATTCAATTGGGTTTCGAACTAAAGTAAAATCTTTAAAGGCAAATGTTTTATTATAGTCTATTTTATTTTGATAATCTATTTCTGAAGGGTCTCCATCAAACATTGTTTCGCAAATATCTACACCTTCTGCAGCTAAAGCAATATCAAAACTATCTGTTGCAGAGCACATTGCAAACATAAACCCACCACCAATTACAAAATCTCTAATTTTTAATGCTACCGCTAACTTTTGCTCTGAAACCTTAGAATACCCTAATTTAGTTGCTAAGATTTCTGCAGATTTTTTTTGTTCAATATACCATGGTGCTGTTTTGTAAGAACCATAAAATTTACCAAACTGACCTGTAAAATCTTCGTGATGTAAGTGTAACCACTCATATAAAAGTAGTTTTTCATTTAATACATCTTCATCATAAATAACATCAAAAGGAATTTCTGCATACGTTAAAACCATAGTTACTGCATCATCCCAGGGCATTTTATCTTTTGGAGAATATACGGCAATTTTAGGTGCTTTTTCTAAAATTATAGCTTCCATATTTTTTGAAGGGCTGCTAACTTCTTGTAAAATATTTGCCGCTTCTGTATCAGAAATTATTTGAAATGTAACGCCTCTAATTTTACATTCGTTTCTTGTAGCTTCATTATCTTCTAATAAAAAAGATCCACCTTCGTAATTTAATAACCATTGCGCTGTGTTTCCTCTTTCTAAAGACCAAAAAGTGATACCATACGCTTTTAAATGATTGGTTTGTGAAACTTCATCCATAGGAATTAAAATGAATGAAGCATAACTAAAAGTTGTAAACAACAAAGTTACAAGAACTACTATTTTTTTAAGAATGTAATTATTTAAGAGTTTCAACTAATTTTATCTTTTAAAAAGGAACATCTCCATCATCTAAATTATCTGGAGCTCCAAAGGCATCTTCTGGGCTTGGTATATTCCCAGCAGAAATTTCACTATTCATTTTAGAATGGAACTCGTTTCCAAAATCTTCATCTAAATTACTAAATTGCGCTAAGTGTCCTGTAAATTTTAATCGAATATTTTCCAAACCACCATTTCTGTGTTTTGCTACAATAAATTCGGCTTGACCTTCACAAGGTGTTCTTTCTTCATCATCCCATTCTGTAAGTCCGTAATATTCTGGTCTAAAAATAAACGATACAATATCGGCATCTTGCTCAATCGCACCAGATTCACGTAAATCGGATAATAATGGTCGCTTACTTCCTCCACGTGTTTCTACCGCACGAGATAATTGTGAAAGTGCAATTACTGGAATAGCTAATTCTTTTGCTAATGCTTTTAAGTTTCTAGAAATTGTAGAGATTTCTTGCTCTCTATTTCCGTTTGAAGAACTTCCAGCAGTCATTAATTGCAAATAATCAATTACAATAATTTTAATACCGTGTTGAGATGCCAAACGACGTGCTTTTGCTCGTAAATCAAAAATAGATAATGAAGGCGTATCATCAATAAAAATAGGAGCTTTAGATAAGTTTTTCACCTTTACGTTTAATTGTTCCCATTCGTGTGGTTCTAAATTTCCTTTTCTCAATTTTCCTGAAGAAATTCCTGTTTCACTCGAAATCATACGAGTAATTAATTGAACTGACGACATCTCCAATGAAAATATTGCAACTGGAGTGTCAAAATCTATCGCCATATTTTTTGCCATAGACATTACAAAGGCAGTTTTTCCCATACCAGGACGTGCTGCTAAAATAACCAAATCGGAAGGTTGCCAACCAGAAGTTAATTCATCTAAACGGTTAAAGCCAGTGGCAACACCACTCATTCCCTGTTTATTGGAAATTTCTTGAATTTTTTTAATAGCCTGACTTACTAAACCTTGAGCGTCTTCAGAACCTTTCTTAAGGTTTCCTTGTGTTACTTCAAAAAGTTTAGTTTCCGCATCGTCTAATAAATCAAAAACATCCACAGTTTCATCATAAGCTTCTTCAATAATTTCAGCAGAAATTGAGATCAATTTTCGCTGAATATATTTTTGAAGAATAATACGTGCGTGAAATTCTATATGTGCAGATGAAGATACTTTTTGAGTTAACCCAACCAAATAAAAATCTCCTCCAACCAGTTCTAAATTACCTGCTTTTTTTAATTGATTTGAAACAGTTAACAAATCTGTAGGTTCAGAATTTTGAAACAAGGTGTAAATTGCTTCATATATATGTTGATGCGTTTCTTTGTAAAAAACTTCTGGATGTAAAATATCAATTACATCATCTACCCCTTTTTTATCAATCATCATCGCCCCCAATACAGCTTCCTCTAAATCAATTGCTTGAGGTGGTAATTTCCCTTTCTCAAGACTAATAACAGTACTTTTTTTGAATTTTTTAGCGGGTATTGGTTGTAAATTTTTCAAGAGACAATTTGTAATTTAAAATATTAAACTTTTGTTTTTTAGTTAAAATTTGCGATTATAAAATCATAAAAATAACCATTTTTTAACAAAAACAAAAGTAATTTTTTAATCTCAATAAGAACCTGAATTCTTAATTTAATTTAAACATTTTTTGTTAACAAGTACTATTTTTGTTAATAACTATTATAAGATGAATTACTCTAAATTTATTTCATATTTTTACAAAATGGAATCAAAAAAACGTTATAAAATTCTTACATTACTTTTAATAATGCAGTGGGCTTTTATTCAAATAATTGCACAATACCCAGCTTTTATTGAAACTTACTATTCTAACGGTTTGTATGTTTTTATCTCCCAATCTTTAAGAGTTTTACTTGGTTGGATTCCCTTTTCTGTAGGAGATTTAATGTACGCTGGTTTAATTATTTTTATTTTACAAGCAATTTATAAAGCTGTAAAGTATAAAAAATTAACGTTAAAAGCTACTTTTTTTAAAGTTATCGGAATTATTTCAATCATATTTTTTGTTTTTAATTTTAATTGGGGACTTAATTATTTAAGACTTCCTATAAACTCTTCTTTAAATTTTGAAATCAGCAATTATTCTAACACAGAGTTAATAGATTTTACAAAAAAAATAATTGCTAAAACAAATGAAGTTCACATTTTTATCACAAAAAACGACACTCTAATTGTTGAAAATTTACTTACAAAAAATCAGATTAAAGGGAAAGTTGATGAAGCATACAATCAACTAGAAAAAATTTATCCTCAATTTAAATATTCAAATCCTAAAATTAAACATTCACTTTTTAGTGTTCCTTTAACTTATATGGGCTTTGGAGGTTATTTAAACCCTATTACTAATGAAGCTCAAGTAAATTCTTTAATTCCAAAAAATAATTATGCCGCTACTGTTTGTCACGAAGCTGCACATCAAATTGGAATTGCATCTGAAAGTGAAGCTAATTTTATTGGTTATTTAGCAACAACAAATTCTAATGATGCCTATTTTAAATATGCTGGTTATTTAATGGCAATGCGTTATTGTATTTCTGAAGTTTACAGAAAAAACCCAACAAGTTTTGAAGAATTAAAACCACTTATAAACAAAGGAATTTTAAAAGATATGCAACAAAGTCAAAAATTTTGGGAATCGTATCAAAATTGGACAGAAAAATATTTCAAAACCTTTTACGATAATTACCTAAAAGCAAACAAACAAGCTGATGGAATTAAAGGCTACAGTAAAATGGTGGTGCTTTTAATTAACTATCATAAAAATATTGATTTTACGTTGTAGTATTTTGATTAAAAAATAAATCAACTTCATTCTAAGTTTTATTTATCACTATCTTTGCTTCTTATTTTTAACATCTATGCGTAAACAGATTTCGAGTGTACAAAATCCTTACATAAAAGAACTTTTTCAGATAAAAGAAAAGTCACGAGTTAGAAAAAAAACAAATACGTTTTTAATTGAAGGCTTGCGTGAAATTTCTTTGGCAATAAAAGGCGGCTATACAATAAACACTTTATTAGTTGATTTTTCTATACTTGATGAAGAGGCTCTAAATAACTTATTAGAAAGCACAAACAAACAAATAGAAGTTATTGAAATTACGCATCAAATACATCAAAAATTAGCTACTAGAACTACTACTGAAGGAATTTTAGCAGTTGCAAAATCTAAGGATTTATTATTAGATACTATTGAATTTAAAACTAAAAACCCATTAATTTTAGTTGCCGAAGCACCTGAAAAACCTGGTAATATTGGCGCTTTATTAAGAACCGTTGATGCTGCTGGAATTGATGCTGTTTTAATAGCAAACCCAAAAACAGACATGTACAATCCAAATATTATTAGATCTAGTATTGGCTGTTTATTTACAACCACTGTTGCAACGGGTTCAACTTCAGAAATTATTGCATTTCTAAAAACAAATAATATAAATATATTTGGTGCAGCACTTACAGCATCTGTTGAATACCAAACAATAGATTATACACGACCAACAGCAATAGTTGTTGGAACTGAAGCAACAGGATTAACAGATGAATGGTTAAATAACACTAAAAATAATATTATAATTCCAATGCGAGGCACTATAGACTCTATGAATGTTTCTGTAAGCGCAGCAATTATTTTATTTGAAGCAGTAAGGCAAAGAGCGTTATAAATTATGAAATTATACAAAAAAACACCGTTACCACTGCAATCAATAAAACCAACTCAAAAATAAAATGACTCCACAATTACTTTTTTACATATTAATAGGAATAATTATTGCAAAATTTTTATTTGATACTTTTTTAGATGCTCAAAATGCAAAACATTTTAATGATGCAATTCCAGAAGAATTAAAAGGCATATATAATACTGAGGATTATAAAAAATCTCAAGCTTATAAAAAAGAGAATTATAAATTTTCAGTGATTTCCAGTACATTTTCTTTATTATTAACACTTTTATTCTTTATGTTTGATGGATTTGCGTATGTTGATAAAATTGCAGGTAATATTACTAATAACACCATTTTAATAACACTTATTTTCTTTGGAATTATTTTATTTGCAAGTGATATTTTAACACTCCCTTTTTCCTATTATAAAACATTTGTTATTGAAGAAAAGTTTGGGTTTAATAAATCTACCTTAAAAACATTTATTTTCGATAAAATAAAAAGTTGGTTGCTATTATTAATAATTGGCGGTAGTATTTTAGCGCTACTAACTTGGTTTTACCAACTAACAACTACAAATTTTTGGCTGTATTCTTGGGGTTTAATTGCTGTTTTTACCATTTTTATGAATCTATTTTATTCAAAATTAATTGTTCCAATATTTAATAAACAAACAAGTTTAGAAGACGGAGAATTAAAAAATGCCATTGATAATTTTGGAAAAAAAGTAGGTTTTAAACTAGATAATATTTTTATAATTGATGGATCTAAACGTTCCACAAAAGCAAATGCATATTTTTCAGGATTCGGTACTCAAAAAAGAGTGACTTTATACGACACTTTAATTAAGGATTTAGAAACAGAAGAAATTGTAGCAGTTTTAGCGCACGAAATCGGTCATTATACAAAAAAGCATATTATTTATAATTTAATACTATCATTAGTTCTAACCGGATTCACATTTTATATTTTATCACTTTTTGTTGGAAATCAACTGCTTTCACATGCTTTGGGAGTTGAAACAACAAGTTTTCACATTGGATTAATTTCTTTTGGAATATTATACAGTCCTATTTCAGAAATTACAGGTTTTTTTATGAATATTATTTCTAGAAAATTTGAATATGAAGCAGATGATTATGCTAAAAATAATTACAATGCCACTGCTTTAATTTCTTCATTAAAAAAATTATCCAAAAACAGTTTAAGCAATTTAACACCTAGTAATTTATATGTTAAATTCCACTACTCACACCCAACTTTGCTTGAACGAATTATAAACTTAAAAAAATAATGTTTTACATTGCTGCGTAATTAAAAAATGTTATTTTTATAACGATGACATACAACTTAAGCCAAGAAGAAGAAAATAAAGAAATAGCAAAAAGATATAAAGATTTGCTTAAAGGTGCGTACCAAACTTTTACTGATGCCGATAAAAAGGAAATCAGAAAAGCATTTGATATTGCATTAGAAGCACATAGCTCTCAAAGAAGAAAAACAGGAGAGCCTTATATATTTCATCCAATTGCTGTTGCAAAAATTGTTGCTTACGAAATTGGGCTAGATACTACTTCTATTGTTGCAGCATTATTACACGATGTTGTTGAAGATACAGAATATACGTTAGAAGATATTGAGCGTTTATTTGGAGAAAATGTTGCTAGAATTGTTAATGGCTTAACAAAAATATCACATTTAAAAAAAGATCAAGATGCCTCGGTACAGGCTGAGAACTTTAGAAAAATGCTGCTCACTTTAAATGATGATGTCCGGGTAATTTTAATAAAAATTGCAGATAGGTTGCATAATATGCAAACTATGGATGCAATGCCACATGATAAACAAATAAAAATTTCGTCTGAAACCTTATATATTTATGCGCCATTGGCTCATAGACTTGGACTTTACAATATAAAATCTGAATTAGAAAACTTAGGTTTAAAATATACAGAGCCAGATGTTTATATTGACATTTCAAATAAAGTAACACAAAGTAAGGAAGAACAAAAAGTTTATATTGATACATTTTCTAATATTATAAAGGAATCTTTAGATAATGAGGGTTTTGAATACACAATTAAAGGACGTAGAAAATCTATTTATTCTATCAGAAAAAAGATGCTCTCACAAGGAGTAACTTATGATGAAATTTACGATAAGTTTGCAATTAGAATTATATATAAATCAACTTTAAAACAAGAAAAATTTGATGCCTGGAAGATATATTCTATAGTAACAGACCATTTTAGACCAAATCCAAGTAGATTACGAGATTGGATAAGTCAACCTAAATCCACAGGTTATGAATCACTTCATATTACTGTTATGGGACCAAAAGGAAAATGGGTTGAAGTACAAATCCGTTCAGAACGAATGGATGAAATTGCAGAAAAAGGCTACGCAGCACATTATAAGTATAAAAACCAGAATGAACGAGAGAACGGCTTAGACGATTGGTTAAATAAAATTAAAGAATCTCTTGAAAACCCAGATAGTAATGCAATTGACTTTGTTGAAGATTTTAAATTAAATTTGTATGCAAAAGAAATTTTTATTTTTACTCCAAATGGTGATTTAAAGGCGCTTCCAAAACACGCAACTGCACTCGATTTTGCATTTTCAATTCACACCCAAGTTGGTATGAATTGTAGAGGTGCAAAAATTAATGGAAAATTAAAACCAATAAGTCAAGAATTATTTAGTGGCGATCAGGTAGAAATTATTACAGCTAAAAATCAAAAACCAAATATTGGTTGGTTAGATTTTGTTGTAACCGCGCGAGCTAGAACCAGAATAAAAAACGCTTTAAAAGAAGATCAAAAGAAAATTGCTGAAGAAGGCAAAGAAGTTTTGACTAGAAAACTAAAACATTTAAAAATAACTTTAAATGAAAAAGTAGTAAATGAATTGGTTGTGTATTTTAAACTAAAAACAAGTTTAGATTTGTTCTACAGAATGGGTAGTGGAGCAATTGACAATACTCAATTAAAAGATTTTATATCAAAACGAAACAATGCTTTTGTAAGTTTCTTTAAAAATAGAATTAGAAGAAGCCCAAGTAAACAAGAAAATATTGATAAAGATGAAGTAATTGCAAATTACGACTCTTTAGTTTTTGGAGCCGAGGAGGAACATTTAGAATATAAAATGTCTCAATGCTGTAATCCAATACCAGGAGATAAAGTTTTTGGCTTTATAACAATAAATGACGGCATTAAAGTACATAAAAAAGATTGTCCTAATGCCATAAGTCTTCAGGCAAATTATGCTTACAGAATTTTAAGTGCAAAATGGATAGATTCTACAAATCAAGAGTTTAAAGCCATTTTAAAACTACATGGTGTTGATCACGTTGGTATGGTTAATGAAATTACTGAAGTTATTTCAAGAAACATGACAGTAAACATTCATAATTTAAATATTTCTGGAAACGATGGTATTTTTGAAGGTAGAATAACAGTAAGTGTTAAAAATAAATCACAATTACAAAAATTAAGTGATAGTATCAAGAAAATTGAAGGTATAGATAAAGTAGATCGAATTTATAAACATTAATTTATTCACAATTAAAGTTAATAAATATAAAAAAATCAAGTTTTTTTTACAAAAAATAGACTTAACTTTGTTGTTTAATTTTTTTATTAAAATAGCGAACTTATGAGTGTTGATAATCAGAAAATTGTAAAAAGCGTTTTTATTAAATTTCTAGAAACAAATCTTCATAGAAAAACTCCAGAACGTTTTGCAATTCTTCAAGAAATCTATGATTTAAACGATCATTTTGATGTGGAATCTTTATACATTCAAATGAAAAATAAAAATTATAGAGTTAGTAGAGCTACACTTTATAATACCATAGAATTACTTTTAGAATGTGGTTTGGTTAGAAAACATCAATTTGGTCAAAGTCAGGCACATTATGAAAAATGCTATTTTGATAAACAACATGATCATATTATTCTTACTGATTCTGGAGAAGTTATTGAATTTTGCGACCCGCGGATTCAAATAATTAAGAAAACAATTGAAGATACTTTTAACGTAGATATTCATAATCATTCATTGTATTTCTACGGAACAAAAAAAACAAAAAAATAACTAAAACTAACATATTATTAAGCAACACAACATGGCTGTAAATTTATTATTAGGACTACAATGGGGAGACGAAGGTAAAGGAAAAATTGTAGACGTTCTTACCTCAAATTATGATATAATTGCTCGTTTTCAAGGAGGACCAAACGCAGGGCATACTTTAATTTTTGATGGACATAAACACGTTCTGCATACAATTCCTTCAGGTATTTTTCATAAAAACGCTGTTAATGTTGTTGGTAATGGAGTTGTTATTGACCCTGTTATTTTCAAAAAAGAATTAGATAATTTAGCACCGTTTAACCTAGATTTTAAAACTAAGTTATTAATTTCTAGAAAAGCACATTTAATTTTACCTACACATCGCTTATTAGATGCTGCAAGTGAAGCATCAAAAGGGAAAGCAAAAATAGGTTCTACTTTAAAAGGAATTGGACCAACCTATATGGATAAAACTGGAAGGAATGGAATGCGTGTTGGAGATTTAGAATTAGAAGATTGGAAAGAAAAATATGCTGCTTTAACAGAAAAACATATTAAAATGATCGACTTCTTTAATGTTGATATTCAATATGATTTAAAAGAACTAGAAACAGAATTTTTTAATGCAGTTAAAGTTTTAAAAGAACTTACTTTTATAGATAGCGAAGAATACCTAAATAGTGCCATTAAAGAAGGTAAAACAATTTTAGCAGAAGGAGCTCAAGGTTCTTTATTAGATGTTGATTTTGGAACCTATCCTTTTGTAACTTCATCTACCACTACTGCCGCTGGTGCTTGTACTGGTTTAGGGGTTGCCCCAAATAAAATTGGTGAGGTTTTCGGAATCTTTAAAGCATATACAACTCGTGTTGGTTCTGGTCCATTCCCTACTGAATTATTTGATGAAGATGGAGAAACAATGGCAAAAGTTGGGCACGAATTTGGAGCAACAACAGGTCGTCCACGAAGATGTGGATGGTTAGATTTAATTGCATTAAAATATGCAGTTGATATTAATGGAGTTACCCAACTAATGATGATGAAGGGCGATGTGCTTTCTGGGTTTGAAACACTTAAAATCTGTACATCATATAATTATAAAGGCACAGAAGTTAATCACTTACCTTATAATATTGAAGCAAATAACGTAACTCCAATTTATAAAGAATTTAAAGGTTGGGAAGAAGATTTAACTTCAATGACAAGTGAAGATACCCTTCCTAAAGAATTAAATGAATATATTAAATATATTGAAGATTTTGTTGGGGTGCCAGTAAAAATTGTTTCAGTAGGTCCAGATAGGAAACAAACAATCCTAATAGATTAATTAAAAAGAAGCTGTTTAAGAAATAACATTTCGTTAACCTGAACTTGGTTCAAGATAACGCGATATTCAATAATCTTTAAACAGCTTCTTTTTTTAACATAGTATTTTAAGTTACAAATTACATTTTAATTAGTTTTGTATTTAAATTTATAACACTTGAAAAATATTTTATTCATACTAATTTTACTTTTTAGTATACAAGGATTTACACAATCTAAAAAAATTAAAATTTTAAAAGCCGACAATACTATGGTTGATCCAAAATATCCAGGAGCAACTATTTCTATAGGTAATATATTTGTGGAACATGAAGGTGCTACTTTACGTTGTGATAAGGCTTATATTTATTCAGAAAAAAATTTAATAAAAGCTATGGGTAATGTTATTATCAATCAAGGTGATACCATTATTCAATACAGTAAATATGTAGATTATGATGCCAATAAAAAAATGGCAACTTCTTGGGGAGATGTTATTTTAAAGGATGAATTAATGGTGCTTAAAACAGATACCCTCTATTTCGATAGAGAAAAACAACATTTATTTTATAAAAGTTGGGGAACAATAAAAGATACCACAAACCTACTTAAAAGTGAAATTGGTAATTATTACTTACAAACCAATAAATTTCAAGCCTTTAATAAAGTTGATGTTACAAATAAAGATAGTAAGCTAGTTTCCGATCATTTAGATTATTATACAAGTACTGGAATAGCAGAACTATTTGGACCTTCAACAATTACAAATGAAGAGAATGCTATTTATACAGAAAAAGGGCATCATAATACAAAAACTAATATCTCACATTTTTTAAAAAAATCTAAAATATTTTCTGGAGATAGAACTATTTCTGGAGATAGTTTATACTATAATAAAAATATTGAATTTGCATCTGCAACTGGAAATATAAAAATATTAGATACTGTAAATGAAACAATAATTAAAGGTGGTTATGCAGAATATTTTAAATTAAAAGATTCAGTATTTATTACAGACAGAGCTGTTGCAATTTCTGTAATGGAAAAAGATTCTATGTATATTCATGGAGACAAATTAATGGTTACAGGTAAAACCAACGAAAGAATTGTAAACGCTTTTAATAGGGTTAAAATTTTTAAATCTGACTTACAAGGTAAATGTGATTCTCTTATTACCAATGAAAAAACAGGCATCACAAAATTATTTACTAATCCTGTTATGTGGGCTGAAGGCAATCAAATTACTGGAGATACAATTCACTTTCTTTCCAATTTAAAAACAGAACAATTAGATTCTTTAAAAATTCTAAACAATGCTTTAATGGTTAAAAAAGATTCTGCAGGCTTTAGTCAACTTAAAGGTAAAAATATGTATGGAAAATTTAAGAACAATAGCATAGAATCTTTAGATGCAATTGGAAATAGCGAAACTATATTTTTTTTAAGAGATGAAAATGATAAACTTTTTGGAATTGATAAAAAACAGTCTAGCAATCATATTTTAATCCTTTTTGAAAACGATGACGTAAAGAGTATCGATTATTTTAAGGCAATAACTGGTAAAACCTACCCGCCTTCCGATTTTGAAAAATTAAGAGATGAAGACAAGTTATTAACTGGATTTATTTGGAGAGAAGATGAAAGACCTTTAACAAAAGATGATATTTTTATTAAAGATAAAGAAGATTTAGTAACACCTAAAAAGTCTAAATCTCCTAAAGAAGCACCGAAAGTAGAAAGCCCCTTAATAAAAGAGCTTCCAAAGGAAAAAACTATTAAAAGACAATAAATAAAAGTGGAAAAATACTTTTATAAACACCAAGCACAAACAAGTTCGCATCCATTAGCATTAGAAATATCGCATGCAAATGGATCTTATGTGTATGATTCTAATAAAAAGAAATATTTAGATTTTATTGCTGGAGTTTCGGCAAATACATTAGGACACAACCATCCTAAAGTTTCACAAGCTATTAAAAATCAGGTTGATGACTATACTCATGTAATGGTGTATGGCGAATTTATTCAGCAACCTCAAGTTGCACTTTGCAAATTATTAGCAGATAATTTACCTGAAAAATTAGAAACTATTTATTTAACAAATTCTGGAACTGAAGCTACTGAAGGTGCACTAAAATTAGCTAAAAGATTTACAGGAAGAAGTGAAATTATTGCAGCCAAAAACGGATATCACGGTAATACACAAGGTGCAATGAGTGTTTGCGGAGCAGAAGTACAAAATAGCGCGTTTAGACCTTTAATTCCTGGCGTTAGATTTATTGAATTTAATAATAGTATCGATTTAGATAAAATAACTGTTAAAACTGCTGCCGTAATTCTGGAAACCATTCAAGGTGGTGCCGGATTTATTGAACCTACAAATAATTATCTACAAAAAGTACTAGATAAATGTAACAACGTTGGAGCTTTGTTAATTTTAGACGAAATTCAATCTGGAATTGGTAGAACAGGAAAATTATTTGGTTTTGAAAATTATAATATAACACCACATATTATAGTTACAGGTAAAGGTTTAGGAGGCGGAATGCCAATTGGAGCCTTTATTTCTTCTTTTGAAATAATGAGTTGTTTAAAACAACAACCAAAACTAGGACATATAACTACATTTGGTGGGCATCCAGTTATAGCCGCCGCTGCAAATGCGACTTTAAAAGAACTTCTAGCATCTAATTTAATAGAAGAAACTCTTATTAAAGAGGCTTTAATTCGAAAATTATTAATACATCCGCTAATAACAGAAATTAGAGGAAAAGGTTTAATGCTAGCTGCAATAGTTGAAAGTAGTGAAATTGCTTCAAAAGTTATTTTAAAATGCATAGACAAAGGATTGCTACTTTTTTGGTTATTATTTGAAGGAAAGGCAATTAGAATAACACCACCTCTAACTATTACTAAAGATGAAATTTTTAAAGGTTGCAATATTATTATTGAATCTCTAAATGAAATTTTAGCTGATTATTAATTAGTTACATTAACTTTCTCTTAACAAAAAAACAACAAGTTAGGTTTAATTAGTTAAATATTTGTTAATATAGTACTATGCTATACAAGCTAGTGTAACAAAACTTAAAAAGAAGCGTCATTTAAGTGTAAGTAACTAATTAAAAAACCAATATTATGAAAACTTTAAATCTAACATTAACAGAACAAAAAAAGAAAAAAGCAGTAATTATTAATTTTACAAATACTAAAAGAATCCAGTGGGATAGATTTAGAAGATATGGAATTCACGCATAATTATTCATCCGATTACTAAAAAACATACGTATGAAACCAAAATAATAGACCTATAGAATTTAACTCTATAGGTTTTTTTCTTTTATTAAAAATTCTATCAATTTCTTCATCAGCTAGATTAACTCTTAAGAATCACAAACCAATCCCAATCTGCAGGATTTCCAACGCCAACACTTGGTGTGTATAAAAATAATTGTACGTTCCCATAAGGATTTGAATTTCTATAACTTGAAACAATTTTTAAGTTATTTATGGCATTCCAAAGTTTTTCATAATTTATAGCATCTGGATAATACGCATTTTCTGTGTACATTACCTTTTTAAACAAGCTAGTATCTGGTAGGCTAACATTTGTATCTATTTTTGAAAAATGAGCTGGTAAATGCATATTTAATGGGTAACTTATTTCTCCTAATCCCATCCAAATTATAGTGCCTTCAAATAATTTTTTATTTAATTCTTGATAATATAAAGCTACACTACCAAAATCTCCAGGTGAATTATATTTTGATGAAATAGTAAAACTAGTTGCTTCAGAAAAATTGAGCACCTTCCCTCCTTCAAATGTATTGGTTAAATAATCAACTTTTAGAAGTACAACATTATTAGAGCTTACATCATTATTTTTATCACAAAAAATAAATAAGACACTTAAAATTAGTATTAAACTTAGTTGTTTCATAATAATCGCTGTAGATTCTTTATTCTATAAACTCTCAATACTTTTAATATGTATTCCTCTAAAACAATCGTCCATACAACCAATTTGAGTATAACCACAAGTTGAAATTAACCCATTATTTTTAGTTTCAAAATATGTTTTAAAATTAGCTCTTTTAGTTAACCATTCAGTTTCTGCTTTAGTATATATTTGATCTAAAGTTAATGGTGTTGCACCTATATTTTTATGATTGCCTATTTCATTTTCGTTTTCAGTCCATTCTAGCTCATCTTCTGGAATATCTTCTAACAATCCATCTTTTACAATATATTTAAAGTATCGCTCAATAATTTTACCATTAGATACGGTAATAGTGGTTTCCCAAGAAATTCCAACCCAACTACTTTTAACTGTTGTGTATTTATAAGAATTATTAGTTAACTCTTTAAATTCTAACCAAGCTTTCTTACTATTATTAAAATCGTATTGATAATCTAGATCTTCAGAAGACTTACAAGAAAAAATTATACTGCTTAAAATTACTAATGATATAACGTAAATTTTATTTTTCATATTTAGAAATTATAATTTATATAGTCCCACAAAACTCAAATCCTTTTTGGTACTCTAATCCAGGTCCATCGCAAGCTCCCCAAGTGGAAACTAATTTATTGTCATCTTCTAAAACTAATAATGTTTCTTTTAAATTACCTGTACAATTACCTATAATATCTGAATCATTATTAAAAGTAAATTCAATATAGTTTTGATTATCAATAGTGATATAGGTATAAGTTCCTCTTTCTTCAGTTAAAATATTATTAAACAAACGGGATTTACTAAAAGTACCTTCTTTGGTATTTAATATATAGGTTTCCTGCCATTCCATTTGAGATCCAGTAGTTTCTGAACCCGAAAAACTTCCTGTCATTTTTACCAATTCATAATATTCTGAAAAATTGGTTATAGTTTCTAATTCTTTATCTTTTGAACAAGAAACTATCAAACTCATTATAAAAAGTATACTAACAATTTTTTTCATTTTAATAATTGTTTACAAAACCCTAGAGACTTTCTAAAAAAGTATAAGTTTACTAACTTAAAACTAGCTGCTGAATCTAGTATTTTAAAATAGCGTATTATTTTACTTTAAAGTAAGTCTCTCTAGATTTTCTAATTTGTAATTAAATTTTTATTTAGTAACCTACTTACTTACTATACGGTGTAAATTAGCAAAACGCTTCACTTAATGTTATTAATTTTTAGAAAAACTAAAATTATACCTTAAATGAACACCGCCACTGTTAAAATCTATTTGTTGTTTTGTAATGGGTTTTAATGAATATTTAAAATAGGGCGCAATAATAATTGCCTGATGCTGGTTATTAACTGGTAATTTTATACCTAAAGAAAAATTTAAATAATTTGCAAAATTAAATTTACTTGTGTTTGCTGGAGTAGTAATTTTTGAATTTGTTTGAACAAGTTCATGTTTAATAATATTATTTCCTAAATAATCTTGAGAGCTAATTTCTGTTCTTTCATTTACTAAATAATTAGATTCTATATTTTCTTTTATATAAGATGTAGAAGTAACTCCTGCCGAAATAAAGAAATCTTTTTGTGCCACTGAAAAATTATATTTTACATTTAAAGGAATTTCTATACCTTTTATAACAGCTTCTTCATTAATTAATTGACTACTATTTCCATTAATTAACTGACTATTATTTATTGTACTAACAGCATCTGAATACAGCACTGAAGATTGATTTAAATTTAATTTTTGATCGGCATAAAAAACACCCGTCTGTACATCAAATTTATTAGAGATTGGAATCTCAAGACTAATTCCACCTGCAAAACCAACATTTGAGCTTCCATTATCTTGATTATAGTCAAATATTGGAGCGACCTCTAAACCTAATTTAATAGATTTTTTAGAATCTTGTTTCGTAGTTTCAAGTTCTTCTTCAAGTACTGCAAGTAACTCTTTTTTATTTGCCAAGGAATCCTTCTTTAATTGTTGAATAATTGTATTCTCTGTGAGATTTTCTTCACTTAATATGCTATCCGAAGAAGTATTTTTATTCGCATTTTCAACAATAGCATCAGCTAATAACTCACTATTTAAGTTTGTTTTTAAACTATCTGAATTAATAGAAATTAGTTGCTTTTTATCATTTTGTGCTTCAACCTCTATATTTTTTGCAATACTACTTTCTAAATTTATGCTATGTTCTGACTTTTTATAACTTGGGTTGTTTCTTCTTTTAATTTTTAAGGTATCTAAATCACCTGATGTTATAAATATATGTTCGTTGGTTTTTAGCGAATCTATGCGTAAAGAATCGTTTTTAGTATCTAAGATAATTTGAGGGTTTTCAAAATTTTTATTGTTAACATTCTCATTATAAAAATAATTTCCTATACCACCCAGTAACAAAGAAATTAAAAGAACAGCGGCAATTTTCCAATAATAAAACAGCCGTTTTTTCTTATTGTTCATTTTATCTTGCAACATATTCCAATGCTCAGGATTATAAGCTATTTCATTGGAATTTGAAACCTCTTTAATTTTATCGCTTAATTTTTTATCAAAATTATCTTTCATAAATTTTAAAAGTTTTTATCAATTAAAATTCTTAATTTCTTTTTAGCTCTAGTTAAAAAAACTCTGGATGTACTTTCGGTAACTGCTAATTTTTTTGAAATTTCTGAATGGTTAAAACCTTGTATTTCATATAAATTAAAAACAATTCTATGCATTTCTGGCAACTGATCTAACAGTTTTAAAATATCTTTAAATGTTAAATCATCAATTACATTACTATCTGCATATGCAAGCTCATCGTTTTCAATTTCTAAATGGTAATAATGTTTACTATTTTTACGATAACTATCTATTGCCGTATTTATTAAAATTCTTCGTAGCCAATTTTTGAACGGTATATTGTTGTTATATCCTTTTTTATTAATTGAAGAAAAGACTTTTAAAAAACTATCATTTAAAATACTTACAGCATCATCATTAGAATAGGTATACAATCTGCAAATACTTAAAGCATATCCATAAAAATGCTTGTATAACAACTCTTGTTGTAATACATTGCCTTTTCTACATCCAGTAATAATTTTTTCCAGATTTGCTTTTGTATCTATTTCTTTTTTCAAATTGAACCAGCTTAACTCGCAGTAATTTAAATTTTTACACTTTGCAATTAATTACTACCTTCAATACTAAAGTCTGCTGTATTACTGGTATTGTAGCTTGTAAAAATATTATATATACAACTATCTTTATAAGTATTATCTCCAATTAAATCTTTTAAATTAATTGAAAGTGATTCTGTTACTAATGCTTCACAATTATCATTTTTGGCATCATGTATAATAAATAAATTTATATTGCTTGGAGCATCTGTATAAACTATTCCATCCCAAATAATTTCAAATGAATGCTGTTTGCAACCACCACCATAAGAAACGCTCACTTCTAAAATATCATCTATTTTTTCTACACTGTTAATTTTAAATGAATCTCCAGTATAAATACTTTTTAAACGATTGGTATTAATGGTTTTAAAATCTTCAGAGTTAATTCTTAACACTAAAGGCGAACTGTAAGATGAAGACAAATAACTATAATTATCGCTACTATCAGATGCTGTACTACAAGAATAAGATGTAATAAAAATAGCAATTAGACATATAAAGAAGTAATTTTTTTGCTTCATATTAATTTAATTCAATTTTTATTTGAATAATTCCTGTAGGTAATAATTCTTCGTATTCATATCCGATTACGTTAAACTCTTTTACTTCGAAGTAGGTACAGCTACCAGATCTCATTTTATCTACGTCTAACGTAAAAACAATTGAAGTCTCTGAACTTAACTCTATTGTATATGTTTTTGGGTCTAATTCCCATCCTATATCACCTAAAGATAAAATATATCTTCCATCGTGAAAAACTAACCTAAATTCAACTTCTTCATCGGTTTCATCATACACCTTAATTGCACTTTCTGTAAATGTTTCATTAGAAAATAAATTTTCTAAACTTGTGGCATCTACTAAATCAAAGTTAAATTGACGTGGTGGTGAAAAACAGGAATCATCTTCTTTAAGTTCACATGAAATAGCTATAAATAATACTAAAACTAGCTGTAAAATTCTTTTCATTTTTTATCTTTTAATATTTATATAAATAGTTAACAAGAGATTAATCGCTTGTTATAATTTCAATACGAACTTAAAAAGCAAAACGCTACAATAAAGTTAATTTATTTTAAAATTAATTCATCTAACAAATTTCTAACCTTTTTACTATTCCAGTTGGCGGCTCCAGTTTTAGAAATTAAAATTTTCCCTTTTTTATCTATTAAATAACTTGCAGGAATACTATTGGTTTCTGTAAATTTAGCAGGAGGAGCACTTACCGAATTGTAGGTTGGTAAATTGTAATCGTGTTTTAAATAAAATTTTTCTACCGTTTCCCAATTTTCATTTGTTACAAACACAAAGGCTACTTTGTCTTTATAGTCGTTATACAACTCTTGTATCATTGGCATTTCGGCTCTACAAGGAGGACACCAAGTTGCCCAAAAGTTTATAAAAACAACTTTATTAGTTAGCTTATCAAAATTTAAATCCGCTGAATTTAAACCTTTTAACTGCCAATTATAAGTGTCAATTTTTTCGGTACTGTTGGTTTCAATTGAAGGTGAGAAAGCTATTTGACGCATAAACCATTCGCGAGAAGGCGGATATAATAATAAAGCAACTGCTATAACAAATATTATATTTGAAATGGACTTTTTATTTAGTTTAAATTTCATGTGTTTAAGTTATTTTTATATCATAACCTTATTTTAAAATTAAAAAAAGGCTTATTAAAAATTAATTTACTGTAATTATACAATTAAATTAATATTTTAAAAGCCTCTTTTTTAGAAGATTACTCTTTATTGATTTCCTAAAATAATAGGCATTCCATCTTTACCACTTCCAATAACAATTACTTTACTATTTGGTGAATTAGATAATTGTAATGTTGCTTCAATTCCTTTATCACGTAAAATCTGATCGTTTAATGAAGCACTTAAAATACGGTTTGCATCTGCTTTACCTTGAGCTTCAATACGAACTTTTTCAGCTTCTTTTGATGCAGTAACAAGTCTAAATTCATATTCTAAAGATTCTTGCTCTTGTTTTAATTTACGTTCAATTGCATCTTTAATTGTTGGTGGCAAAGTTACATCACGTACTAAAACTTCATTTATTTGAATAAATTGATTATCTAAAATCACTTTAGTTTCTTCATAAATTTCATTCTGAATTACATCTCTTTTACTTGAGTATAATTGTTCTGGTGTGTAACGTCCAACTACGCTTCGTGCAGCAGAGCGTAAAGCTGGTTTAATAATACGTTCTAAATAATTCTCTCCAATTTGTTGGTGTAATTTCCCTAAATCTTCTGCTTTTGGTAAATACCATGTAGATGTTTCCAGTAAAATATCTAAACCGTTAGATGAAAGTACTTTCATTTTTTCGTAAAGTTCTTGTTGACGTACTTCATAAACGTAAACTTCGTTCCAAGGTGCTACTAAATGAAAACCTTCTCCTAATGGTGCCTGATCTGTAACTACACCTCCATCAAAACGTTTCCATAAAACTCCTGCTTCTCCAGAATCTAAAGTAACAGTTGATTTTGATAAAAATATTATTACTATAATACCTAAAAAAATTAGAGGCATTAAAGTTTTTGGTAATTGTAATTGTCCGTTGCTCATTTTTAATACATTTTAGTTTTAATTAACAAAAATACAAAACAGAATTTAGATTAAATCTGTTTTAAGTTTTATTTAACAACTATATTTTATTTAACCAGCTTCCAATGGAATAAAAGCTCCTTTTACTAAAATTTGCTTGTTTAAGAGTAAATTATCTGTATCTATTATTTCAATCCATTTTTCATTTTTTGAACCTGTTTTTATAGCTAACTTTTCAAAAATAAATGAATTATCTGTTGTTGAATTTAAAACCAAAATATAATAATTACCGTCTTCTTCTAAAAGTGCACTAATTGGTAATGCCATTTTCTCTTTTGAAGCTGTAATAATTTCAGCTTCTACAAACATTCCAACTAAAAATGGTTCAGATTCATCTTTTAAATGTCCGTGAACTTTAACAGTTCTTTTGGTTTCATCAATAGACTTACCAATTAAATGTACTTCTGCATTGTAAAATTCTTCAGAATTCTCAGGAATTTGAAATTTAATAAATTGTTTTTCCTCAACTTTTAAAACATCTTTTTCAAATACCACTAATTCTAAATGTTTATGATTGCTATTAATTATTTCTAAAATAACATCTGAAGCATTCATAAATTTACCCACACTCGCATTAACCTGAGTTATACTTCCTGAGATTGGTGCGTAAATTGGAATTACAGAAGTAAATTTACCTGCCTTTACATTGGAAATATTAATATTCATTAATCTTAATTTTTGCTCTAAAGAATTAACCTGCGCTACAGCACTTTTGTATTCGCTCTCAGACTTTAAATAGTTTTTTTGTGAAGTTATTTTCTCTTCAAACAAAATTTTCTGACGCTCATATTCATTTTTTAAATACTTAAGTTTTTCAAAAATCTCTAAAAAGTTTTGTTGAATTTCAATAAAATCTGGATTTTCAACTGTTAATAACAACTCACCTTTTTTAACTATATCACCAATTAAAAGTGGAGATTCTTTAATAAAACCTGCCATAATAGCGCTAACTTTAGCTTTGCTTGCTGGCGGAACATCAATAAAACCGTTAGTAACTATACCTTTAGAAAACTTTTGTAACATTGGTGTTCCCAACTCCATATTTGAATTGTTAAACTGTGCTTTTGAAATGCTAGTTAATCCAACTTTTTCAATTGTTGTATTTGTAACTTTTTCTTCATTTTTGGATGTTGTACACGAGCTTAAAATTAGCACAGTTACAACAAGTAATCTATAATATATCTGTAGTTTTTTCATTTCCTATAAGTTTAAATAATTAATTTCTAAAGCAATTTGATTGTACATATTTAAATTTTTTAAATAATCTAAAGTAATTTGATTTGACGTTTCTATGCTTTGTATGTATTGGAAAAAATCTATTTCTCCATTTTTATAACTCGAAGTTGCTGTTTTTAAAATTTCAAAGGCAACTTTATTACCACTTTCGTTAAAGTAAGCCAACTGAGATTCACTCTTATTAAGTTCATTCAACAACATTTTATATTTAGAATTTAGCTTAAAATTTAGATCCAAAGCTTGTTCATCTGCAATATCTTCCGCAATTTTTGAACTAGCAATTTTAGCCGATTTTCCAAAGAAAAATAATGGAATTGAAACGCCTACTTGAAAACTGTTTACAGAAGTGTTCGCTTTTATATCTTTACTATTAAAATAATTAAATTGTAAATCTGGTAACAATTCTTGGCTTATAATTCCCTTTTTAATTTTAGATAACTTACTGTTTTTTAAAGTAAAATCCGCTAACAAATGTTGACCTAAATCTGGTTTAATTACATTAATTTTTATCAACTTAGTTTCTGATATTTTTATAGAATCTTCATTTTGAAGCAATCTATTTAATAAGTTATAGGCAATTGAAATATCATTTTTAGCTTGACTTAATTGGGTTGCATATTGTTTGTATTTAGATGTTGCCGTAATCATTTCTAAATAATTAGATTCACCCAATTCAAATTTTCTTTTTGCAGCGTTCGAAAAATTAAAATACAAACTATCCATTTGTTGTAAATGATGTAATTTCCTGTTTAAATAAACAATTGAGTAATACGTTTTTGAAACTTCCTTAATTACCTTATCTTTAGTTATTTCGTAAGTTAAGTCTGCTATACTTGCTGTAATTTTTTGCGCTTTTTTTCTTGCAAAATAGATTGTTGGAAACTCAATAGTTTGATCAATCCCATAAGTTTCAAACGGTTTTCCATCAATTCCTAAATTTGTTTTATCATTTGTGTAATAAAATTTAGTTTTTTCTATTTCAAAAGCAGTATTAACCAGTTTTTTACTTTTATCAGCTTCTAAACTTTTAATAGTTAACTCTTTATTATTTTGAACAGCTATTGCAATAGATTCTTCTAATGAAATTGTTTTTTCTTGCGAAAATCCAAAAAATGGAACCAATAAAAACAATACAACTACTATTGTTGGTGTAATTTTCCTTTTTTTCATTTTAAATTTTTTAGTATCAAATATAGAATACAACACAGGCAAAACAACCATAGTTAAAATAGTAGCTGTTACCAAACCTCCTATTACCACTGTAGCTAGCGGACGCTGAACTTCTGCACCTGCATTTGTTGAAACCGCCATTGGTAGAAAGCCTAATGCTGCGGCAGCGGCTGTTAAAATTACAGGTCGTAAGCGTTCTTTTGTTCCTTTTAAGATTCGTTCATTAACATCATCAAAACCTTGTTCTTTTAGCGACTTTAAATGCTCAATAAGCACAATTCCGTTTAATACTGCAATACCAAATAATGCAATAAATCCAACTCCTGCAGAAATACTAAAAGGCAAACCTCTCATCCATAAAAATAAAACTCCACCAACTGCAGATAAAGGAATTGCTGAAAAAATCATTAAGGCTTCTTTTATAGAATTAAATGCAAAATGAAGCAAAATAAAGATTAAAAATAAGGCAATTGGAACTGCAATTTTTAAGCGCGCTTTCGCACTATTTAAATTTTCAAATTGGCCGCCATAGGAAATGGTATAACCTACTGGCAATTCAACTTGTGTTTCAATAATATTTCGAACATCTTGTACTACAGACTCCATATCGCGGTTCCGAACATTAATTCCAATTACAATTCTTCTTTTGGTATCATCTCTTGAAATTTTTGCAGGTCCTTTAGTATATTCGATAGTAGCAACTTCGTTTAGAGGAATTTTAGTTCCTATTGGAGTATCTACATATAAATTTTTAATATTTTCAATATTTTTTCGATATTCTGGATGCAAACGCACTACCAAATCAAATCTACGTTCACCTTCAAAAACACTTCCAACAGTATTACCTGCAAATCCCATGGAAATAATTTCATTTAAAGCCTGAATATTTAATCCATAACGTGCCACTTTTTTTCTGTTGTATGTAACTGTCATTTGAGGTAAACCATCAATTTTTTCAACAATAATATCCGAAGCTCCTTCTACATTGGCAATTTTGCTTTTAATTTCGTCTGCTTTATCAGCTAGTATACCTAAATCTTCACCAAAGATTTTAACAGCCACATCTGTTCTAACACCTGTAATTAACTCGTTAAAACGCATTTCAATAGGTTGTGTAAACTCAAAATCGATTCCTGGAATAATAGCCAACTTTTCTTTAAATCTATCCGCTAATTCATCTTTTGAATCGGCTGAAACCCACTCTCCTTTTGGTTTTAATTTAATAATCACATCACTTTCTTCCATAGACATTGGATCAGTTGGAACTTCGGCAGCTCCAATACGAGAAACAACTTGAGAAACTTCAGGAAAATTATCTAACAAAATTTGTTCAATTTGTGTTGTAATTTCAGCAGTTTTAGTTAAAGTTGTTCCCGTTTTTAGCACTGGCTGAATTACAAAATCTCCTTCATCTAAAGTTGGAATAAACTCTCCACCCATTCGGTTAAAGAGAACTCCGGTTATAATTATAAGAACTACCGAAAAACTAATAACTAAATTCTTATGAAGTAGAGACCATTTTATTACAGGTTGGTACATTGTATAAAAAAACTCCATAATACGCCTTGAAACATTGTTTTTTGTAACCTTTTCTGGCTTTAAAAATATTGAAGAAATAACTGGAACATAGGTAAAACACAAAAACATGGCACCAATTAAAGCAAAACTAAAGGCCATTGCCATAGGTTTAAACATTTTACCTTCTACCCCGCTTAGAGATAATATTGGAATAAATACAATTAAAATAATAAGTTGTCCAAATATTGCAGAAGTCATCATTTTTGAACTACTGCTATAGGTAATTTTATCAATACTTTCTTGACGTTCGTTTTCTGAAAGTAATATTAATTCTTTTCTTCTACTTGTTATTTTATAGGCAATATATTCAACAATAATAACTGCTCCATCTATAATAATTCCAAAATCTATTGCGCCTAAACTCATTAAATTTGCATCTACGCCAAAAATGTACATTAATGATAAGGTAAAAAGTAACGATAATGGAATAACAGAAGCAACAACTAGCCCTGAACGCATACTTCCCAGCAATAAAATAACCACAAAAATTACTATAATTATTCCTATTATTAAGTTTTCTGCTATGGTAAACGTAGTTTTACCAATTAACTCGCTTCGTTCTAAAAATCCGTTAATAAAAACACCTTCAGGTAATGTTTTTTGAATTTCTGCAACACGCTCTTTAACAGCTTCAATAACTTTATTAGAGTCGCCATCTTTAAGCATCATTACTTGTCCAAGAACTTTTTCTCCTTCTCCATTTCCAGTAATAGCACCAAAACGGTTGGCAAAGCCAAAATTAACTTCAGCAATATTTTTGACTAAAATAGGAACACCCTGTACATTCTTTACTACAACATTTTCAATATCGCTTAAAGATTTTATCATTCCTTCTCCACGAACAAAATAACTTTCATTAGCTTTTTCAATATAACCACCTCCTGCAACACTATTATTTTTTTCTAATGCATCTAACACTTGTAAATGTGTGATGTTCATAGATTTTAATTTTTCAGGATTTAAGGCAACCTCGTATTGCTTTAAAAATCCACCCCAAGTATTTACTTCCACTACGCCTGGAATTCCAGATAATTGACGCTTTACTACCCAATCTTGAAGTGTTCTTAACTCCATTGGTGTATATCGTTCTTTAAATCCAGGTTTTGTATCTAAAGTATATTGATAAATTTCTCCCAAACCAGTAGTAATTGGTCCCATTTCAGGAGTTCCAAATCCTTCTGGAATTTTTTCTGAAGCCGATTTAATTTTTTCAGCAATTAATTGTCTTGGTAAATAAGTTCCCATTGCGTCTTCAAATACAATAGTTACAACTGATAAACCAAATTTTGAAATTGATCTTATTTCTGTAACTCCTGGTAAATTAGCCATTTCTAATTCAACAGGATAGGTTATAAATTGTTCTACATCTTGTGTAGATAAGTTTTTTGAAGTTGTAATAACTTGCACCTGATTGTTTGTAATATCAGGAACTGCTCCAATTGGAATTTGTGTTAAAGAAAATATTCCAAAACCTGCAATTGCAGCGGTTATTAAAAGTATGATAAGCTTATTATCAATACTAAGTTTAATAATTTTTTGTAACATAATTTAATTAATTAGTAGTTTAATACACTGAAAACCATAATATTGATTTTCAAATTTATTAATAATAAAATTTAACTATGTAACTTTTGTGGTGGTTGAAAGAAATTATTGATGAATGAGTTTGTAATTGGTTCTTTGTAAGTGAAATTATTAGATTCTAAATTAATTTCATTAAAATTTATTGGATAATTGTGTACACATAAAATAAAAACCATTTGAAAATGAGATTCTAAATGTTGGTGTTTAAATGGAAGTTTATTGTGCTCTTTATGATCTTGTTCGTGATTGTTTGACTCACTACCATAATGCTTTTCAATAAATTCCGCAAAGCTATCTCCACTTTTTAAATGACAAGAAATATGATCAACAAGAGCAGGTAATCTATTAATATCATCTATATCAAAATTAAAACTTTGAAATAAAATAGTAAATGATAATATGATTGCTGAAATTTTTGTCATAAGTTTCAATTATACAAAATAAATGAAATTTAAGTAGTTAATTTATGATTACTAAAATATTTTTTTTATAGTAGTATAATAAAAATTTATAAATGCAAATAATAGTTATTTTTTTAAGAACATACTTACTTTAAATTTTTCCGAAATATTTACGTAAAAACCATTCAATTGAAAGTGCTAGTATAATAAACCCTAGCAACCACTTAAAGTTTATTAGCGGTGTTTTAACAATTTTTGTTTTTTGAATACTTTTAAAACGTTCATCTGATTTTAAATCAGAAATTAATTTTTCAGAAGAATTATCAAAATAAACAGTACCATTTGAATTAGATGAAAGCATTGCTAATTTAGTATAATTAGAATTTGTAAATTGTTGTTCAACTTCAAAAGGCACTATTTTAAAACTACCTGAACTTTTTGTATTTTGATTGTCAACTGTTACTGAATACACATATTCTCCTGGAGGAATATTTGTTAACTCCACATAAAACTTATTATTTATAACCGAGAAAGGTACCTTTTTTGTAAAATTATCAGTCTTATTTGTAACGATAATCCATAATTTAGCTCTATTGTCAAAATTATAATTTTCATCTAGATAACTCGCTGTTATTTTAATAGTCTCATTAGTGTAATAAAGTGAATTTACAGCTACATTTAACCTATTATTTTTTAAATCTGAAGACAAGTATTGTATTAAATTGGAAATAAAACCATCAAAAATTTCAAAAGTTTTGTTTTCTGAAAAACTATTCATTCTCCATCTCCAACTATTCTCACCAAATAAAACGCCACCTTTTTGATTCCCTTTTTGAAAAGTAACTAACAAAGGTTGTTCGGTTTCTATAGTTCCAATTTTTTGAAATAATAATGTGTTTACTGGAATTGAAAAATTAATATCACCAAAATAATCTTGTAAAGGTGCAAAACGTGTAAAACCAATATCAACACTTATAAAACTAGCATAATTTTGATTAAATAATGGATGGTATTCTTCGGTTTGAGAAAGCGCATTTTTATTAAAATCATTTTGAATGTTATTTAGAAAATACCAATCAGTTACCAGTCCAGAAATTACAAAATAATTTATTTTTCTTTCTGTAATAGTATTAAAAACATCCTTAAACAAATTATTTGGCTGGTAGAGTATAATTAACTGAAAATCGGAGATTTCACCATTAAACTCACTTACATTATTTATAGTTACTAAACGCTGTTTATTACTTTCAATGGCCTTCTTAAACATCCCTAAATCTGGATGAACAACCGAAGTTAAAATTAAAATTTTTGCTGCTTCTTCTATTACATTAATACTAAAACTTTTTGTATTATTTAATGTATTTTGTTCGTTTTCAAGTGCTTCAATTTTTGCTTCGTAATAATGTGTTCCTGGAGTATTTGCTGTTAAATAAAAGGACACTTCTTGCACACCTATATCAGCAGAAAAATTCAATGTTTTTGAAAATACTTGTGTGCCTTTATCAAAAACAGTTAGCTTTTTTGAAATTGTTTTATTTCCAGTATAATTAACAAATAACTCTACTGGTAATTTATTATTTATATAAGTGTATTTATTTATGTTTAATTTATTAATTGTAATATCTTCAAAAACTGTTGTATCACCAACCACATAAGAAAAAACGGGGCTTTTATAATTTACAAACTCAACATCATTACCAATAGTTTGATTGCCATCAGTAATTAAAACAACAGGATTGTTTTCAGATTTATAAATGTTAGAAAATTCTAAAAAAGGTTTGGATAAATTTGTATGACTTTCATTAAAATTTAAAGAATCAAATGCGTTTAAATTGGTTCCAAAAGTAAAGTAATTAATTGCAAATTTATTATTTAACTCAGTATCCGCTTTTAATTGTTGAACTAAATTTTGTACATTTTTACTTTGTAAACTGTGTTTTATAGAAGCTGAATTATCAACTGCAACAAGTAAATTTGGTTTTACTACATTTATATTGTTTTTATTAATTGTTGGATTAATAATTAACAATAACAGTGTGAAAATTGAGGAAAAGCGTAAAAAAGAAAGCCAATAATTTAATTGGCTTTTCTCTTTATTTTTAAAAATATATTGAAAAAAAGCTATAAATAATGCAATAAAGACAGCAAAAAGAATAAGTATAATAGTGCCTGTCTTCATTTATAGTAATTGCTTTTTTTTAAATTAATTAAAATTAGGTTAACATTCCTCCATCAACACTTAATGTTTGGCCAGTAATATAAGAACTCATATCCGAAGCTAAAAACACACAAGCATTTGCAATATCTTCTGGAGTACCTCCACGTTTTAATGGAATTGAATTTCTCCATTCTTTAACGGTATCTTCTGGTAAACTTGCTGTCATTTCAGTTTCAATAAAACCAGGTGCAATTACATTGCTTCTAATATTTCTAGATCCCAACTCTAAGGCTACAGATTTTGAAAAACCTACAATTCCAGCTTTAGAAGCTGCGTAATTAGATTGCCCAGCATTTCCTTTCAATCCAACCACAGAACTCATATTTATAATTGAGCCAGCACGTTGCTTCATCATTGGTCTAATAACTGCTTTTGTTAAGTTGAATACCGATTTTAAATTTACTTCAATTACTTTATCAAAATCATCTTCAGATATACGCATTAATAAATTATCTTTTGTAATTCCAGCATTGTTAATAAGCACATCAATTGTACCAAATTCTTTTAAAACTTCAGCAGCTAATTCTTGAGCAGCATCAAATTTTGCAGCGTTTGACTGGTAGCCTTTTGCTTTTACGCCATAAGCTTCTAATTCCTTTTCTAATTCAATTGCAGCTTCTACAGAAGAGCTGTATGTAAAAGCAACATTTGCACCTTGTTTTGCAAAAACTTGAGCAATTCCTTTTCCAATTCCTCTAGTTGCACCAGTAATTAAGGCTGTTTTATTTTCTAAAAGTTTCATTCTCTTTAAAATTTAAATTTTTATTGATAATAATAAATCAAATATACATAATTGAAATAAAAGAGACAGCTTTTTAAAACTGTCTCTTTTATTTCTTTTTTGTAATTACTTACTTGTAATGTAAATTTCTCTGAATTCTTTAGTAACATCAAATGTTACATTGCCATTTATTTTCGAAATATCTATTTCTTCATTGTCCACTTCAATTTTTTGAATTTCAAATGGTAAGCCGTGAATATTTATTTTAAATGTATTGTAACTTGAAATAAATTTTCCTGATTTAAATTGTTGAATAGTTAAGGAATGTTTTTTACCAACTTGATTAAAATTTCTTAAACTATATCTTCCTTTTTTATAATCGTACCCATCATGTGCATCCTCATACACTTCAGAAGTTTCTTTACCTTCTTTAAAATACAAATCCAATTCTAACTGTTCTATTACTTTTTCACCAACATATTGTTGAATTGGATATTTAGGTATAATTGCACCCTCTTTTACAAAAATTGGCATACTATCAATATCTGCATCTACCCACAATTCTTCTCCTCCAGTAATAATGCTATTATCCCAAAAATTATACCATTTTCCTTTTGGAATATACATACGTCTTCCCTTAGAATTTGCTTCAATTATTGGGCAAATTAATATTTTTTCACCAAAAACAAATTCATCATTTCTATAATAGGTATGCGGATCTTTTTGATCAAACAATACTAACGATTTTAGAATTGGAATTCCTTCATTTGAATACTTCCAAAAGGCAGTGTACAAATAAGGTAGTAATTGATATCTTATTTCTATAAATTTTCTAACAATATCTGTAATTGTACTACCAAAAACCCAAGGTTCTTGATCTCCGTGATCTCCAGAGGAATGCACTCTGCAAAATGGATGAAAAACGCCTAACTGAATCCAACGGGCAAATAATTCTCCTGTTGGTTGCTCTGCAAAACCACCAATATCTGAACCTACAAAAGAAAAACCAGACATACACATACGCTGCGCTTGTTGGTTTGCAATAGATAAGTGATCCCAAGTTGCAACGTTATCTCCAGTCCAAGTTGATGAATAACGTTGGGTTCCAGAATAAGCAGCTCGTGTTATTACAAACGGTCGCTTAGGATAACTAAATTTCTTTAAACCATGATAGGTTGCTCGCGCCATTTGCATTCCATAAATATTGTGTGCTTTTCTATGACTGCATTGATTTCCATCAAAATCATGACGAACATCATCTGGAAAAGATTTACCTGGAACATCCATAACGGCTGGTTCATTCATATCATTCCAAACTCCGTTAACACCAATATCTTCAATTAATTCTTTAAATAAATCTGACCACCAATCACGTACTTTCGGATTTGTATAATCTGGGAAATAACATTCTCCTGGCCATACTTTTCCTTTCATATATGGACCGTCTGCTCTTTTACAAAAATAGTCGTTTTCTAAACCTTCCTTAAAAACACTATATTCGGTATCAATTTTAATTCCTGGATCAATAATAGCAATTGTTTTAAATCCGTCATCAGCTAATTCTTTAACCATTTTTTTTGGATTTGGAAAGTATTCCTTATTCCAAGTGAAACATCTAAAGCCCTCCATATAATCAATATCTAAATACAGAGCGTCACAAGGAATTTGTAATTCTCTAAACTTAGCTGCAAGTTTTTTTACCTTAGATTCTGGATAATAACTCCATTTACATTGATGGTAACCTAACGCCCAAAGTGGTGGCATATGGTGTGGTCTTCCTGTTAAATCTGTATAATTTGAAACAACTTCTGTCATTTCTGGGCCGTAAATAAAGTAGTAATTCATTTCTCCTCCATCTGCCCAAAAGCTGGTTACATTTCTCTTTTCTTTGCAAAAATCGAAAAACGATCGGAATGTATTGTCGAAAAATATTCCGTACGATTTGTTTTTATGCAATGCTGTATAAAATGGAATTGCTTTATAAATAGGATCTGTACCTCTAACATATGCATAAGAATCTGTTACCCAATTTTGAAAACGCTTGCCTCTTAAATTATTTTCAACCGGTTTGTCTCCTAAACCATAAAAATTTTCGCCTTGTTGAGACGCTAAAGACATTTTTACAATGTCACCACCAAACTGATAACTTTCTTCCCAATGAAAACCTATTTCATCTTCTAATAGTAACGATTTATCTTTGGCATCAAAAATAGATTTCCTCATATCTAATTTGGAAATATGACAAATTAATTTTGACGTTGTTATTATATAATTTTTATCGTCTTCAGTAATTTCTAGGTGATTATAACCTTTACTAGCATACATAGTAATTGCATAGGAAAAATCGTTTTCAAACAATCCTGTTGTACTGTATCTAAAACGTAAAACACTATCTCTTTCAACGGTAATTTGTAATACTACATTATTCTCACTTTTAAAATAAAGAATGTTAACATGCTTTTTATAAAAAACTATTTTTGAAGGATATAGATTCCCTTTATATTCTAATTCTGTGCTTAAAATCATATGTTTAAATGCATTTTTTTAGTTGTGCAAACGTACTAATTTTTAAGAATTTAGTAATAATTATTTTTCTAAAAAAACACCTTTAAAGTTTAAATAAATTAAAAATTAATGGTGTAATTTATATATTATTGAAATCAATACTATTTTATCTCAAAAATGGTAATTCCCAGTGGAGATAATTTAATTTCAGTAGAATACGGTTTATTATTCCAAGAAACAGCTTTACTAGTTAACATTTTAGAATTTTTGATACCACTACCTCCAAAACTTGTATTATCACTGTTAAAAACTTCTTTTAATTTCACTTTTGAAGGAAGTCCAATTCTATATTTTTCTATAACATTTGGCGTAAAATTACATACAACTACTAAGTTTTCTGCTTCATTATTTCCTTTTCTAATATAAGAAATTACAGAATTTTCAGTATCATCTAAGCTAATCCATTCAAAACCTTCCTCACTAAAACCTTTTTCAAATAATGCTGGTCTGGATCTGTAAAACATATTTAATTCCTTATAAAAATTTTGTAAATCTTTATGCGATTTATGGTCTAACAAATTCCAATCTAAACTCTCTTGAAAATTCCATTCTTGTTGTTGCCCAAACTCACCACCCATAAACAATAATTTTGTTCCTGGATGTGTAAACATATAGCCATACATTAATCTTAAATTTGCAAACCGTTGCCATTCATCTCCAGGCATTCTACCTAAAATAGATTTTTTTCCATAAACAACTTCATCATGAGAAAGTGGTAACATAAAGTTTTCTGTAAATGCATAGGCTAAACTAAATGTAATGTCATTTTGATGATGTCTTCTATATATTGGATCTTTACCAAAATATTCTAATGTGTCATGCATCCAACCCATCATCCACTTCATTCCAAAACCTAAACCTCCCATATCTGTTGGTCTAGAAACCATTGGAAATGCTGTTGACTCTTCGGCAATAGTTTGTACATCTGGAAAAGATTTATAAACCTCTTCGTTTAATTCTTTTAAAAAGGAAATTACAGCTAAATTTTCATTTCCTCCATATATGTTTGGTTCCCATTCGCCATCTTCTCGTGAATAATCTAAAAATAACATAGAAGCAACTGCATCTACTCTTAAACCATCTATATGGTACTGTTCTAGCCAGAATATTGCATTACTTATTAAAAATGAACGCACTTCATTACGTTCGTAATTAAATATTAAACTTTTCCAATCTTGATGGTAACCTTTTCTTTTATCTGGATGCTCATATAAATTTGATCCATCAAAATAACCTAAACCATGTGCATCCTCGGGAAAATGTGAAGGCACCCAGTCTAAAATTATTCCAATGCCGTTTTCGTGTAGTTTATCTATTAAATATTTAAATTCATTTGGATAGCCAAAACGTGAAGTTGGTGCAAAATAACCTGTTATTTGATATCCCCAAGAAGGGTCGTAGGGAAATTCCATAATTGGCATAAATTCTACATGAGTAAAATTCATTTCTTTTACATACTTTACTAAATCATCCGCTAGTTCAAAATAAGATAAAAAACGATCTTCTGTTGCATGTCTTTTCCAAGAACCTAAATGTACTTCGTACACCGAGTAAGGAGCGTCTAAGGCATTGTGCTCTTTTCTAGTTTTTAACCAACTATTATCTTTCCATTTGTAATTGTCTTCCCAAACTATTGAGGCTGTTTTTGGAGGATGTTCACAACGTCTTGCATACGGATCTGCTTTTTCTGAAACATATCCATTATTATTTGAATAAATTTTATATTTGTATGCCATTCCTTTTTCTACTAAAGGAATAAAGCCTTCCCAAATACCTGAAGAATCCCAACGAACATTTAAAAGGTGTTCTTCATCTTTCCAATGATTAAAATCTCCTATTACGGAAACCTTTTTAGCTGTTGGTGCCCAAACTGCAAAATAGGTACCTTCTACCCCATTTAAGGTTGTAATATGAGAGCCAAATTTTTCGTATAAACGATAATGCTTTCCAGCTTTAAAAAGCGAAATATCAAAATCTGTAAATAAACTATATGGTTGTACGTTTGTCATAAATTAATTGTTAATAAGGTTAGAAATGCCTTTCAGCGGAATTATAGCCCAACTTGGGCGAGAATTTAATTCGTAACCTAATTCGTAAATTGCTTTTTCTAATAAACAATATTCGAGCATAAAATTACGCTCTTGGCTGTAGCCAATATTTAAGTTTGCTTGTTCTACGTTGTTAATATAAGCTTCTAAAAACACACCTGTAAAATAACCGTATAATAATTCTGCGGCTTTAAAAAGTTCATTTTCAGACTGTTTAAACTTGTCTTTATTGTTAAAAATTGTTGCATAAATTGCATAATGAAAAGAACGAAAAAGCCCTGCCACATCTTTCATTGGCGGTTGCTTTACTTGTCTATCTCTAATAGTACTTTCTGGCTCACCTTCAAAATCTAAAATATAAAAATCATCATTTTGAACTAAAATTTGCCCTAAATGATAATCTCCATGCACTCTAATACGTTCACCTTTTAATTTGGTCCAGTCGAATTTTAAAAATTTACTTCGTATAAGACTTTTTTTACTTAGTAAATCTTTTGCCATTTTCAAACTATTGGCATCTAGTTTGTGCAAATTATTTTCAATACTATTTAATCTATTTTGAAATTGATAAATCATTCTATTTTTTAACCAAACAGCATAATCTCCATTAAAATGTGTTGGTGTAAACGCAGTATCTTCAAACTCGGAGCCTAAATTTATGTGCATTTCAGCTGTTCGTTTTGCTAATACTTTAATTTTTAAAAATAAATTTAAACCAACCCAATCAATAATTCTATGTGGAATATCGTGTATTTTTAAACTTTTATAGAGTTCTGGTTCTGGTAAATTATTGATATCAATGTTTTTTGTTTCTAAGGTTTCAAAAACTTTATTTATTTCAATTAAAAACACATCCCAAGCATCTCCTTCATTTGGCACTAATTCTTGCATAACAGCAATAGTTACCACTTCCTTTTCTTGATCTATAAAGTTGACACTTCCTAAATACCTTGGTGTATTTTTAAAATCTTTTTTGTCCGTCAAAAACCTATTCATTTCATAATCAGGGTTTTTGTTTGCAAAAATTCTTCTAAAAAACTTTAAAACATATTTATCATTAAAAACTAAAGATGTATTGCTTTGCTCAAGTCCCAATAATTTTGATGAAGCATATTCAATATTAGAAAATATTTCACTTTTATGATACCTAACTTTTGTTCTGTCTACTAATTCTGCGTTAGAAATTCGTTCAAAAACAAGTTTCCTAAAAGCTTCTAAATTAACAGCATCTATAATATAGCCTTCTTGATTTTTTATACTTATTGGAAGAATTCTATCTTTTTTAGCAAAATTTTCATCGGTAACAAAAGCAATTGGAATAAAATAATGATGGTAAAATGCCTCAACAAAATCTACTTCTAAAATTAGTCCAAAATAAACTTCATTATGCTGTTGAATTCTAAAGTATTCAGCCAATTCTATGTATTTTATTTTACTCGACTTTCCGCCATACCATCGCTGTTTGATAATATAATTTTCAAGTACATCAGATAAAAAAACTTTTAAAAAGTCTTTATTTTCCAACAATTCTTCCCAAGCAACATCAAAATTATATTTGGCTGCTAATTTAAGATCTTTAGCATTTTCCGACATATTATTTTTATTTAGTTATTTTGAATATATGAAATGGTATTGAAGTTTGTAATTGAATAAAATTCCACTCATCTTGCCAATCGTATGTTATTTCGGTAATTAAATCTGTAACTTTTAAATGATGTCCGTATCCAATTCCAAGTTCTTGGTATGGTAATTTTAACATACCTTGTTGTGTATGGTATTCGTTTAAACTTATAATAATTAACAATTCGTTTTCTTTGGTATCATCCCATTTATAGAAAGCAATTAAACTATCATTATTAATGTTACAAAACTTTATATTGTTAGTTTGCTGGAGCGCTTTATTATTACTACGAATTTTATTAACTTTTGAAATTATTGAAGTTAATTTATTCTGTTTAAACCAATCATATTCACAAATTTGAAATTTTTCGGAATTTAAATACTCTTCTTTACCAATTATTGGCTCATCTATCATTTGTTCAAAAACAGGTCCATAAATTCCAATATTAGAACTTAATGTAGCAGCTAAAACATACCGTTGAATATACTTAGACTCATTTGCTCCCTGTAAATGAAACGGATTAATATCTGGTGTATTAGGCCAAAAATTAGGTCGCATATACTCTTTTTGATCTGTTTTAGTTAATTCTTCAACATATTCAGTCAATTCGTGTTTGTTATTTCTCCAAGTAAAATACGTGTATGATTGTGTATATCCCTGTTTTGCGAGCTGTTGCATTACTTTTGGAGTAGTAAACGCTTCTGCTAAAAATAAAACATCTGGATGTTTCGTTTTTACTTCAGAAATAATCCAATTCCAAAAATAGAATGGTTTTGTATGAGGGTTATCCACTCTAAATACTTTTATTCCACAATCAATCCAATAATATAAAGTATCTAGGCATTCATCCCATAATTTTTTATACTCTTTGCTTTCCCAATATATTGGTAGAATATCTTGGTATTTTTTAGGTGGATTTTCTGCATATTGTACCGTTCCATCTGGTCTCCATTTAAACCAAGATGGGTGTTCTTTAACCCAAGGATGATCTGGAGCAGCTTGTAAAGCGTAATCCATTGCAATTTCAATCCCTAATTTTGAAGCTTTTTTTACAAGTGCTTTAAAATCTTTAATGTTTCCTAATTGCGGATGAATACTTTTATGACCACCTTCTTTTGAACCAATACCCCAACAAGAACCCACGTCACCATCTTTAGCTTCGGTTGTATTATTTTTACCTTTTCTATTTACTTCACCAATTGGATGCACGGGAGGAAAATACAAAGTATCAAAGCCCATTTCTGCAACTTTAGGTAATAATTTTTCGCAATCTTTAAAAGTACCATGAACATTTGCTTTTTGTGAGGCAGATCTAGGAAAAAACTCATACCAGGTACTAAACCTAGCTTTTAATCTATCAACATAAACAGGTAGTTCTTTTGAAGTATTTATTAATTTTTTTTCTGGATATTTTAGAAAAATATGATGTAATTTGTTACTTATTGCCTCACTAACTGCTTCATTATATCTAGAAGAATCTTCAAAAACTTCAACTAATTTCTTTAAATAAGTTTTCTCTGCAGTAGTTGCTTTTCTACTACATTTTTTTAAAAAATCTATACCTTCTAGTAATTCTGAATGAACAATTTGATGATCGTCAATTTTTCTACTAATTCCATGTTGCCAATTTAAAGCATAATCTACCCAGCCAGTAACTTTGTATGTATATAAGCCTTGATTTTCAACAGTAAAAGATGCTTGCCAACCGTTATTCTCTCTTGGTTGCATTCTTACTTCACTCCATTCTTTATCATTTTCGTGTTTATATAAAACGGCAGAAGCAATAACATCATGTCCATCTACTAAAACATCAGCCTTAACAGTAACAATCTCATTTACAACACGTTTAATATAAAAATCTCCATTATTTAGTTGAGGTAAAATATTCTCAATTACAACCCTTTTCTGATTCTTTTGCATATAAAATAATTAAATTGTAAGTAGCTCTAAATTGTAAAACCGTTTGGTATAATCGCATTCTTTTTAATTACCACAATACCATCTCTAACTGAATAAAAATCGGTTTCTACATCTTCCAGATGTTCTCCTCCTGTAATTCTAACATCATCTCCAATACAACAATTTTTATCTAAAATAGCGTTTTTAATAAAACACCTACTTCCAATTCCCATAGATACAATATCTTTGTTAAGTATATCTTCTAAAGGTTGATAAAAATCACTTCCCATCATATAAGTATTTATTACGGTGGATTCATCACCAATTTTAGATCGCACTCCAATAACAGAATGTTCTATTTTGCCTGCGTTAATAATACAGCCATCTGCAATTACTGTTTTATCTAAAATTGTACCTGAAATTTTTGTTGTAGGTAACATTCGAGCATGTGTATAAATACGTTTATCTCTACTGTATAAATCAAACTTCGGAAAATCGTCTGTTAATCCTAAGTTTGCCTCAAAGAAAGAATCAATATTTCCAATATCTGTCCAATATCCTTCATATTGGTAACTTAGTGTTGGATGTTCATCTATAGATTGCGGTATAATTTCTTTTCCAAAATCATTTGTATCTGGATTTTCCATTAATTTAACCAATAAATCTCTATTAAAAATATAAATTCCCATAGAAGCCAAATAATTTCTTCCTTCAGCTTTCATACTATCACTTACATCTGAAGTCCAATCTGGCAATAAAGATGCATCAGGTTTTTCAATAAAAGAGGTAATTCTATTTTTGTCATCTGCTTTTAATATTCCAAAAGATGTTGCGTCTTTAGCATTTACAGGAATTGTTGCAATTGAAATAGATGTTTTTGCTTTAACATGCGCTTTAACCATTTTTTCAAAATCCATTTGATATAATTGATCTCCAGACAAAATAAGCGCATAATCGAAATCATGTCTTAAAAAATGATGCATACTTTGACGAACTGCGTCTGCTGTACCTTGGAACCATCCTTTATTCCCTGGAGTTTGTTCTGCAGCCAAAACATCAACAAATGCCGAACTAAAAAAGCTAAAATGATAGGTGTTTTTAATGTGTCGGTTTAAAGATGCTGAATTAAATTGTGTTAAGACATAGATTTGCTTTATGTTTGAATTAATACAATTTGAAATTGGAATATCAACTAAACGATATTTTCCGGCAATTGGAACAGCTGGTTTAGATCTTGTTTGTGTTAAAGGGTGCAATCTTGATCCTTGTCCTCCACCTAAAATAATTGCTAAAACTTTTTTCTTTGGCATAACTATCTGTTTTATAAGTTTAAATTTTATTCTATATTTTTTACGTAAACTAAATTAACGACTTGTAAAGTGCTTCAACTTGAGCGGCAATTGCAACCCAATCAAAATGTTCCTCAACTCTCTTTCTTCCATTTTTTTCCATTTTTTCACGTAATTCTTTATTGTTAATAACCGTATTAACACCATTAGCTAAGTCTCTAGCAAATTTATCTGGATTAATAGGCTCAAAAGGGGCTTCGGTTTGCTGTTCAACAGGAATTAAAATACCAGTTTCATTGTCAACAACAACTTCTTTAATACCTCCAACAGCACTTGCTACAACTGCTGTATTGCAAGCCATTGCTTCAATATTTATAATTCCAAAAGGTTCGTATATTGAAGGACAACAAAAAACATCTGCATGAGAATACAATTGAATAACACTCTTTTTATCCAACATTTCGTCTATCCAAATAACATTATTTCTTGTTTTTTTAACTTCATTAACACTCGCCTCCATTTCTTTTGCTATTTCAGGAGTATCTGGCGCGCCCGCACATAAAACGATTTGCGTATCTGGATCTATATATTTTATGGCATTTACTAAATGAATAATTCCTTTTTGTCTTGTTATCCTACCAACAAAAAGCACATAGGGTTTTGAGGTCTTTATTCCATATTTCTCTAAAGTTGAGGTTTCTTTAGTTACAATATATTCAGTTAAATTAATACCGTTATAAATAACTTTAACTTTATTTTCATCTACATTAAAATGTTTTAAAACGTCTTCTTTAGTTTCTTTAGAAACAGCAATTAAAGCATCTGCCATTTCTATAGCAGTTTTTTCAATCCAAGATGAAGCATCATACCCTCTTCCTAATTGTTCTCTTTTCCAAGGCCTTAAAGGCTCTAATGAATGTGTAGTTATCACCAGAGGAATTCCGTAGCATAATTTTGCAATAATACCCGCAAAATGCGAATACCACGTATGACAATGTACTATATCTGCATCTATTTCATCTGCATTCATTTCTATACAAGTACTTAAAGTTTGCAGTACTGCTTTTAATTTTTCATTGGAATTATTTAAAGCTGGATTATTATATGGAAAACCTTTTACAGTAACGTTTTCAGATGTTTCGTCTTGATCTCCAAAGCAACGTACATCAACTTTTATAAGTTTTGCAAGTTCTGCTGCTAAATATTCTACATGTACTCCAGCTCCTCCGTAAACATAAGGTGGAAATTCTTTTGTATAAAATAATGCTTTCATATCTTTATTATTATTGTTTTTTAAAGTTCACATGCTATTAATTATTCTTTAGTGTAAAAAAAAATTTAGCATGTTCATTTCATAAATGTTGTTTAAAAAAATTTAGCTTGTACTGGTTTGAAATAAAATAGTATTAAATTTTTACGGAAAGAAAATAAGAGTATTAACTATTCCATTTTATCATTAAATGTTCAGCTTTTTACTCAAAATTGTACTTCATATATTGCTTAAAATTAAGATAAAAAGTTACAAAAAAATAAGATAACAAAAGTAATATTTACGAAAACGTTGGAAGATTATTTGTTTTTCAATGATTTTCAATGTTTTATATCTGATTATATCTAGAATATACTATTTTTATTGAATTTTAAACATAAAAAAAGACGTATTAATACGCCTTTTTTTATATTCAACTTTAACTAGAATTCAATTCTTAGTTAGCATTCTCTTTTTTTATTAAATTTAATGCAGATCCTTCATTATACCAATCAATTTGACTTTGATTATAAGTATGGTTCAATTTTATTACATCTTTAGATCCATCAGAATGTACTAATTCTAAAGTTAATTGTTTTTCTGGAGAAAATTCATTTAAATCAATAAAGTTTAAAGTATCATCTTCTTTAATTAAATCGTAATCTGATTCATTAGCAAAAGTAAGCCCTAACATACCTTGCTTTTTCAAATTAGTTTCATGAATACGAGCAAAAGATTTAACAATAACAGCTGCAACTCCTAAATGCCTTGGTTCCATTGCAGCATGTTCTCTTGACGATCCTTCTCCATAATTATGATCTCCAACTACAACAGATTTAATGCCTGCCGCTTTATAGGCACGAGCAACATCTGGCACACCACCTAACTCACCTGTTAATTGATTTTTAACAAGATTTGTTTTTTTACCAAAAGCATTAATTGCACCAATTAACATATTGTTTGAAATATTATCTAAATGACCACGAAAACGCAACCAAGGTCCAGCCATAGAAATATGATCTGTTGTACATTTACCAAAAGCCTTAATTAGTAATTTAGCACCTTTAATTTCATTTCCAATTGGTGTAAAAGGCGTTAATAACTGTAAACGTTCTGAAGTTGGACTTACAGAAACATCTACATTTCTACCATCTTCAACCGGTTCTACATAACCTGCATCTTTAACATCAAAACCTAAAGGTGGTAATTCCAATCCTTTTGGTTCGTCTAATTTTACAGCCTCACCATCTTCATTAATAAGTGTGTCATTCATTGGGTCAAAATCTAAACGTCCAGATATTGCAATTGCAGCAACCATTTCTGGTGATCCTACAAATGCATGTGTATTTGGATTACCATCGGCACGTTTTGAAAAATTTCTGTTAAACGAATGTACAATGGTGTTTTTTTCTTCACCTTTTAAATCACTTCTATCCCATTGTCCAATACAAGGGCCACAAGCATTTGTAAAGATAGTAGCATTTAAATCTTCAAAAATCTTAAGAATCCCATCTCTTTCTGCTGTATAACGCACTTGCTCTGAACCAGGATTAATTCCAAAATCTGCTTTTGTTACTAATTTTTTATCTACAGCTTGTTTAGCTATTGAGGCTGCACGAGATAAATCTTCATAAGAAGAGTTTGTACAAGAACCTATTAGTCCCCAATCTACTTTAAGTGGCCACTCATTCTCTTTAGCTTTAGCTCCTAATTCTCCAATTGGTGTTGCTAAATCTGGCGTAAATGGACCATTTAAATGTGGACGTAAAGTATCTAAATTAATTTCAATGACTTGATCGAAATATTTTTCTGGATCGGCATAAACTTCTGCATCTCCCGTTAAATATTCTTTTATTTTGTTCGCTTCATCAGCAATACCATTTCTGCCTGTAGCTCTTAAATAACGCTCCATGGACTCATCGTAACCAAAAGTTGATGTTGTTGCTCCAATTTCTGCACCCATATTACAGATAGTACCTTTACCTGTACAAGATAAATTTTTTGCTCCTTCACCAAAATATTCTACAATAGCACCTGTTCCTCCTTTTACAGTAAGAATACCCGCTACTTTTAAAATAACATCTTTAGCTGAAGTCCATCCGTTTAATTTTCCAGTTAATTTTACTCCAATAAGTTTTGGAAATTTAAGTTCCCAAGCCATACCAGCCATAACATCAACAGCATCTGCTCCACCTACACCAACTGCAACCATTCCTAGTCCACCAGCATTTACTGTGTGAGAATCTGTCCCAATCATCATTCCTCCTGGAAAGGCGTAGTTTTCTAAAACAACTTGATGAATAATTCCTGCTCCTGGTTTCCAAAAACCTATACCGTATTTATTAGATACTGAAGCTAAAAAATCGAATACTTCTTTACTTACATCATTGGCGCGTTTTAAATCTAAATTGGCACCTTGTTTAGCTTGTATTAAATGATCACAATGTACTGTAGTTGGAACTGCAACTTTATCTTTACCAGCTTGCATAAATTGTAATAATGCCATTTGTGCCGTTGCATCTTGACAAGCAATTCGGTCTGGAGCAAAATCTACATAATCTTTACCTCTTGCAAATGCTTTGGTTGCATTACCATCCCATAAGTGATTGTACAATATTTTTTCAGCTAAGGTTAAAGGTTTTCCTACTATTTCTCTAGCAACATCTACACGTTCAGTCATTCTAGAATAGACACCTTTAATCATTTCAATATCAAAAGCCATATTTATATAATTTTTGTTAGTTATTTATAATTAGCGAAGGTACAAAAAATGATGTTTTGAATATATAAATTCGTGACAGAAGCTGTATTTTTAAATATAAATAGTTTAAAGAGCTATTTTTTTTTATTCTATAAAAATCCAGTGCGAAAACGTTGTAAATATTAAGAATATGATAAAAAAAGTAGGTCTATAAGCCGGATTCTGTTCTTTTAAAAAGCTCTTATCATTTATCTAGACTATAAATTACTTTATAGCTCGAGCTGCCTACCCCTTAAAATAGAGCGAGTAACTCTAAAATTTTAATATACGTGGCATTTCACCGCATAGAGTTTACCTGGTTTCACTACAGCCGAACTGTACTTGCTTTCTGTTGCACTTGTCCTCAACTTTCGCTGGACGGATGTTATCCGCTATGCTACTCTATGGTGTCCGGACTTTCCTCTTCAATACATTGAAGCGATAAGACGACCTACTTTCTTTTTTACAAAAGTACACTATAAAATTGTATAAAAAAACCCACTCAAAATTTGAGTGGGAAAATTGCTATGAAAAAGAAAAAGTGTTATTATATATTTCACTAATAACTTTCCAAATATAATTTAATTTTTATGAGTAATACAAATAATATTACTATTTTTTTATGAAAACATATCTTTCACTTTTTCGAAAAATGATTTATCTAGTTTAGAAGGATTTGGTGTGAAATTTTCATCAGTTTTCATTCTTTCAAAAAACTCTTTTTGTTCTTTAGATATTTGTTGAGGAGTCCAAACATTAACATGAACTAATAAATCACCATTACCGTAATGATCTATACTTGGCAATCCTTTTCCTCTTAATCTTAATATTTTACCCGATTGAGTTCCTGGTTCAATTTTAATTTTTACTTTACCAGTAACGGTATCTATATTTTTATCAGCTCCTAAAACTGCTTCGGAAAAATTAATGTATAAATCATAATGTAAATTAGTTCCTTCTCTCTTTAAAGTTTCGTGTTTAGCTTCTTCAATTACAACAATTAAATCTCCATCTATAGCATTGTTTCCTGGTGCACTATTTCCTTTTCCATTTACTTTTAACTGAACTCCTTCAGTAACACCCGCAGGAATTTTAATAGAAACTGTTTCTTCTTTTGGCTCTAAACCTTGTGCATCAGCATTTTTAGGTCTTTTATCTAATGTTTCTCCTGCACCGTGACACGTTGGACATGTTGATGCTGATTGCATTCTTCCCAAAATAGTATTAGTAACTCGCATTACTTGTCCACTACCATTACAAGTTGAACAGCTTTTAAATGTTGCGCCTGCAGCTTGTACCTTTCTTCTTACTTTTACTTTTTTCTCTACACCGCTAGCAATTTCTTCTAAAGTAAGTTTTACTCTAATTCTTAGATTACTTCCTTTTACACGGGCTCTACCTCTTGATCCTCCACCAAAACCACCAAAGCCTCCACTACCACCAAATGCACCACCAAAAATATCACCAAACTGACTGAATATATCATCCATATTCATTCCGCCACCGCCAAAACCTCCGGCACCACCGTTCTCAAAAGCAGCATGACCATATTGATCGTAACGTGCTTTTTTATTTTCATCACTTAAAACTTCATAGGCTTCAGCTGCTTTTTTAAAGTTTTCTTCAGCCTCTTTATTACCAGGATTTTTATCTGGATGGTATTTAATAGCCATCTTTCTATATCCTTTTTTTATTTCTGCTGGGGTTGCATTTTTTGAAATACCTAATATTTCGTAAAAATCTTGTTTTGCCATATTTTGTTTAGTTTTCAGTTTCAGCAATTACTGCTACTGCTACTTTTTTTATTTTCTGTAACGAGATACCTTTCTTATTGCCCAATAACAACTTTAGGATATCGTATTATTTTATCTCCTAACTTATATCCTTGTTCTACAACATCAATTATTTTTCCTTTTAAATCTTCTGAAGGTGCTGGAATTTGAGTAATGGCTTCGTGTAATTCAACATCAAAAGCTTCACCTTGCTTTACTTTAATATGACTTAAACCTTTTTGAGTAAGTGTATTATACAGTTTATTCTTAATAAGTTCCATACCTTTTAAAAGCTCTTTATCTTTTGCTTTCTTTATTTCGTTTAAACCTCTGTCAAAATCGTCTAAAATAGGTAGTAAAACTGTCATTAAATCTTCATTGGCAGTTTTAAACAATTCTAATCGTTCTTTAGAAGTACGTTTTTTATAATTTTCAAATTCAGCAAACAACCTTAAAAATTTATCTTTTTCTTGAGTAACTTCAAGTTTTAATTGCTCTTCAATACTAATTTCTTTAGTTTCTTGCTCTGTAGTTTCTTTATCTAAAACTTCTTTTTCTTTTTTAGAATCTTTCTTTGTACTCATAATTTTATTAAAAAATTTATCAACAATTAGAATAGCAAAAGTATTGCCACTTTACTTAATTATGCCAATATGACACGGGGAAATTAATAATTAAAAATAGAGACTTAATTTTTGATGTTTTTATAAAACTCAAACTATCTTAAAATAACTTTATTTTAATTTAAGATAGTCTTGGAATCAAATATTTGCGTAGCTGGCATATTAAGTTATAGGCTAGATCTAAAAGCATATTTTTACAAGTTTTAGGAAGGAGTTTAGGCAAAACAAATCAACCATTAAAAATACAAGAAACTATTCTACTCTAGTAATTTTTGCGCCTATTGCTCGCAATCGAGTATCTATATTTTGATAACCTCTATCTATTTGTTCAATATTATGAATAGTACTTGTTCCTTTTGCTGAAAGTGCAGCAATTAATAAAGAAATACCTGCTCTAATATCTGGCGAAGTCATAACAGTTCCTTTTAAACTGAATTCGTGATTCATACCAATTACGGTTGCTCTATGTGGGTCACATAAAATAACTTTAGCCCCCATATCAATTAATTTATCGACAAAGAACAAGCGGCTTTCAAACATTTTTTGATGAATTAAAACACTTCCTTTTGCCTGCGTAGCAACTACCAAAATAATACTAAGAAGATCTGGAGTAAAACCTGGCCAAGGCGCGTCTGATACAGTTAAAATTGAACCGTCTATAAAATTTTGAATTTCATAACTATCTTGTTCAGGAATAAAAATATCATCTCCTCTTCTTTCTAAATTAATTCCTATCTTTTGAAAAACACGAGGAATTAAACCTAAATCGTCCCAACTTACATTTTTAATAGTAATTGAAGATTTTGTCATTGCAGCCATACCAATCCAGCTACCAATCTCAATCATATCTGGTAAAATCCTGTGGTAACAACCATTTAACCCCCGTACACCTTCAATAATTAATAGATTAGAACCAACACCTCTAATCTTTGCACCCATACTATTCAACATTTTACATAATTGCTGTAAATAAGGTTCGCAAGCTGCGTTGTAGATTGTAGTAATTCCTCTTGCCATTACGGCAGCCATTACAATATTTGCTGTCCCAGTTACAGAAGCTTCATCTAACAGCATATTTGTACCTGTTAAATAATCTGCTTCAACACCGTAGAACTTTTCATCTTTATTGTATCTAAATGTTGCTCCTAATTTTATAAAACCTTCAAAATGAGTATCCAATCTTCTTCTCCCTATTTTATCTCCTCCTGGTCTTGGAATGTATCCCTTTCCAAAACGTGCCAATAATGGACCAACAATCATAATAGAGCCTCTTAATGAACTTCCATCTTGTTTGAATTTTTCAGACTCTAAATAATCAAGGTTTAATTCATCTGCTTGAAAAGAATAAGTATCACTTTCAATTTTTTCAATTTTTACACCTAATTCTCCAAGAATATAAATTAACTTATTAACATCTCTAATGTCTGGAATATTACTTATTGTAACTTTGTCTTTGGTTAGTAAAACTGCACAAATTACTTGCAAAGCTTCATTTTTAGCACCTTGTGGTGTTATATCTCCGCTTAATTTATGACCGCCTTCAATTACAAATGTTGCCATTATTTTATTCGTTTATTTATATTTATGTGTTTTCTTTCTTGAATCTTGTTGCCTACTTTTAGTTGCAGTTTTTCTTTTACGCATTAAATCTTTTACTTCAGACAATGCTTCAGTGCTTTCAGTAAGATCAATTTTTTTATTAGACAATTCCTTCAAATGCTTAAATATTACTTTGTCTTCAACCGTATCTTTATTCCAGTTTAAATAGCATTTTTTCATATGATTGGCAATTGCAAAGTACAAAGCTTCTCGTTCTTCACCTTCTTCCCAAGTTAAAGCAACATCAATCATTGTTTGAATATTATTTCCATAAAATCTATATTTAGACGCAGATTTTGGATATGCTAAAGGCTCTGGTTTTGCCTGTAGTTCTTCTTTTAAAGGTTTATCGTAAGGAGATTCTACATTTAATTTAAAATCGGACATTATAAATAACTGATCCCAAAGTTTATGTTTAAAATCTGGCACATCGCGTAAATGTGGCTGTAAATTACCCATAACATCTACAATTGCTTTTGCCATTTTATTGCGTTCCTCAACATCTTCTAAGGCAACACAATTATCTACTAATTTTTGAATATGCCTACCATACTCAGGTATAATTAAATGAGGTCTTTCCCCATTATATTCTAAATCAAATTCCATCTATCTTTTCTCTTTTTATTTTATGCAAATTACAATATTAATATTGGTTTTACAATGTTATTTTTTAGCTAATAATAGTAAGCTTAGCAAATTGTAATAGTAACTTTTTTACACCTACAGAGGCAAACCTTATTTCTGCTTTTTGATTTGCACCACTTCCTTCTAAACTCAATACTTCTCCTTTACCAAATTTTGTATGATTTACAACGTTACCCACAACTACATTATTGTCGAATAAGTTTGCTTTTGGTGGAATTGTATTGGCTACTTTTTTTAGATTTTTTGGAGGTTGAAACTGAATTTTAGGCGCTTCATTTTTTTTAACTGGTGTGCGCTGTATTGGTTTTTTAAAACGAACTTTATTTTGAGGTATGCTTCCAAAAATATCTTCGTTAATAAATTTAGTTTGTGAGTGTTTCGGTGCTTTTACAGTTAAATATTCTAGAAACTGCTCATCTATTTCTTCTAAAAACCTACTAGGCTCACAATCAACTAATTTACCCCAACGGTAACGTGTTTGAGCATAGGTTAAATAAGCTTGTTTTTCTGCTCTTGTAAGCGCTACGTAAAACAATCTTCGTTCTTCTTCAAGTTCACTTCGTGTATTCATGCTCATTGCTGAAGGAAATAAATTTTCTTCTAAACCAACAACATAAACATACGGAAATTCCAATCCTTTTGCTAAATGAATTGTCATTAATGAAACTCTTGGGGTATCGTCTTTTTTATCGCTATCAAAATCTGTAGCAAGAGCAACATCTTCTAGAAAAAAGGCTAAAGAATCATCTTCTTCTTTTTCTTTTTGAACGTCTATAAAATCTTTAATTCCGTTTAATAATTCCTGTACATTTTCAACTCTACTAACACCTTCTGGAGTACCATCATTTTCCAAGTCACGAATTAAACGTGTTTGTTTTACAACAAATTCGGCAACTTCAAATGCATTTCTAGATTGTGCTTCAATTTGAAAGTGCTGCATCATTGTAATAAAGTTATCCAGCTTATTTTTTGTTCCTGAATTCAAGTTTAAATCGTACTTATTTAAGTTTTTAAGCAATTCAAAAATTGATATTTTATAATGATTTGCTGCAACGGATAACTTATCTATAGTAGCTGCTCCAATACCGCGCATTGGATAATTTATAACTCTTTTAAGTGCTTCCTCATCGTTTGGATTTATAAGCAAACGCAAATAAGCCAACGTATCTTTTATTTCCTTTCGTTGATAAAAAGACAATCCGCCATAAATTTTATGTTTAATATCTTTTTTTCTTAACGCATCTTCTAATGCTCTAGACTGCGCATTTGTTCTATATAAAATGGCAAAATCTGAACTTTTTAACTGCAAATTCATCATGTTATCAAAAATAGAATCTGCTATAAACCTACCTTCTTCTCCTTCGGTGTAGGTTCGCATCACTTTTACTTTTGGTCCCTCGCTATTTTCTGTCCAAACTTCTTTATCTAACTTGGTTTTGTTTTTTTCAATTACAGAGTTAGCAGCCTGAACAATATTATTTGATGATCGATAATTTTGTTCTAATTTAAAAATTTGAACATTGTCATAATCGCGTTGAAAATTTAATATATTCTGAATATTTGCTCCTCTAAAAGCATAAATACTCTGAGAATCATCACCTACAACACAAATATTTTGAAAACGGTCTGCCAAAGCTCTTACAATTAAATATTGCGAATGATTTGTATCTTGATACTCATCAACCAAAATATATTTGAAGCGGTCTTGATACTTAGCTAAAACTTCTGGAAAACGTGTTAACAACTCATTAGTTCTCAACAATAGATCATCAAAATCCATTGCTCCAGCTTTAAAACAACGCTCAACATACTTATGGTAAATTTCACCCATTTTAGGACGCTGTGCCATTTTATCAGCTTCAATTAATTCCTTATCATTATAATAAGCCTTTACAGTAATCAAGCTATTTTTAAAAGATGAAATTCTACTTAAAACCTGTTTTGGTTTGTATTTATCTTTATCTAATTGCATTTCTTTAATTATAGAAGAAAGCAATCTTACAGCATCTTGCGTGTCGTAAATGGTGAAATTTGAAGGATATCCTAAATGTGTTCCTTCAGAACGTAAAATACGTGCAAAAACGGAGTGAAAAGTCCCCATCCATAAGTTTTTGGCCTCTGAAGCACCAACAACATCTGCAATTCTATTTTTCATTTCTCGTGCAGCTTTATTGGTAAAAGTCAACGATAAAATGTTAAACGAATCAACACCTTGATTCATTAAATGTGCTATTCTATAGGTTAACACACGTGTTTTACCTGAGCCTGCACCGGCAATTATTATCATTGGTCCTTCTTTATGAACAACCGCTGCTTTTTGAGATTCGTTAAGGTTTTCTAAGTAATTTATCACAGGAATTCTTTAAAGTTCAAAAGTACTATTACAAATTAAGTTAAACAATAAAAGTTATCGACAAATATTATTTTTAGAATTTACAGGTTTTAAAAACTGATCTATAAAAATTAGAATGATGCCAATTACAATAAATAAACTAAAGAATAGTAAAATAATTGTGTAGTTAGCAATCAGTTTTTGTTTTATTAACAGTAAAAATCCTTGAAGGAATAGCAATAATTCAGTAAAAAAAATTCCTGTTAAAAAAAATCCGATTCCAACTTTTGAAATTACTGAGTTTAAATAAATAGCTTTTAACTGTTTTAGTATTAGAAGCAACAAAACACTCATAAATGCTAGAGTAAAAAGATGTAAATATCCAATAATAAAATAAGGTTTTAAAGCCAGCGATTTCTCAACAAAATATGGAAATGAAGAAGCTAATTGTGCTAAAATCTTTAATAAATAAGCAACCATTGCAAATTTTAATAATAATTTTGAAATATAACTCCATCTAATTTGAACTAAAACTTGTTTTAATATTTTAAGCAGAAATATTAATGAAATTAACTGCAATACTGAAGCTAAAAAACCAATTACATTAAAAGTTATAGATTGTGTACTCCATAAAATGGATAAAATATATGCAGGAATACAAGCTAAATTCAGAAAAATAAAAAAGTGTTTTTTTAATGAATTTGAGATCATAATTTTCTGAATTTTTAAAACTTTAAATAACAGACCAAACAATGCAAAAACAAAGAAACCATTGTATAAAAAATGTAAGTAAAAATAAACTGAATTATAATACAAATTTGTTTTGCCTTGTGTTACAATTACAAAAGCTAAAAACCAAGTTGCTAAACTTGAAATTAAATAGTAATAAATACCATATTTAATCAATTTAGTTGAAATACCCTCACCCGATAAATCCTTTAACACCCTAAAAGACAACACATAAGACGCTACTCCAAATACTGAAAGTAACACTATAGAAAAAGCCTTATAACCCGCTAATATAAAGCTAAATAACATTAGAGTTATGCTTGTAAAGATTACAATTAATGTTACTTTATAAATCGCTGAATTTCTTTTTTCTTTTGGAATAAATAATTCAAAAATTCCATAAATTACAGCTAAGTACCCCCAACCTAAAAAAGCTACATGAGAATGACCTTGCAGCAGATTCTTATAAGAAACAAGTGAGGTTGGAAAAGCAAAATTATAACGTAAAACTAAACCATAAATTGCTGAAAACAAAAATAAAAGTAACGCATATAAAATTAGGAATCTAAAAGTATTAACAGGCATCAATAAATAGTTTTATAATACAAATAAACAAGAAAAACACAAAACAAAAAAACGATGGAATTTTATAACATTTAAATTATGCGTATTTAACTTAAAACATCTGCTCTAAATGCATTCATAGTTTCATCTTCTTTATTTTTTGCATATTTAAAACCTGCTTTCCACCATTTTGCCATTAATTTTTCATCAAAAATTAACGAATTTGTTGTTAAAACTGTAGGTGTATAGTATAGATTTAATTTTACATCGTGATGTTTTGCAGATAGTTTGCCAATTGTAATATTATGACGTTCCACATGCTCTAACATAAAATCAAACACGTTAAATAACAAGGAAAAAGCATTTTTAGATTGTAATCTATTAATTTGTGTCACTTCAGTTTCTAAAATAATTGCATCAATTTCTGTGGCTCCACGCTGAATAGCTTCTTTAATAGGAACCAAGCAACCAAAACCGCCATCTGCATACTGACAGCCATTTTTAACCAACAAACTCATAAATGGCACATAATTACAGGATGCCCAAATCCAGTCACAAAAATCGTTATAACTACAATCTCTAAGAGATTTATATTCTACCTGATTTAAAGATAAATTAGAAACTGTAACAACTGCATCCACCTCACTTTCAAGTATTGTACTGTAAATCTCTTCGGTAATTTTATTTTCAATTAGTTTTCTTAAATTTTTACTTTCACCAAAAGTTTTTCTACCATTAATAAAATTCCAAAATGTATTTAAATGGTTAATGGTAATTACTTTTTCGCCGTGTTGCTTTTTTATTATAAACGGATTATTGCTAAATATAGAATGTTGATTTACTGAAGTATAAATTTTTTTTAAATTGGTAACATCACCAATAGCCAAATGAGAAACCATTAAACTTCCCGTTGAAGAACCTAAAAATAAATCGTACTTATTTTGTTTATTGTTTAGTAAATATTCAGCAACTCCACCTGCAAACGCACCTTTACTGCCTCCTCCAGAAATTACCAATGCTTTCTTCATTAAAATACCAATGTTTTATTTAATTTAGTCGCATAAAAATATTAAAAATGAAAAGAACAACATTACTAATTCCAATCTTATTTTTATTTATTGCTTGTAATGAAGTTTATACACCACGTGAAAATATTACTATTTCAATAGAAAAATTTAAATTAGACAGTACTAGTATTCGTACTATTGAAATAATTAACGACTCTTCTATTGTTTATGCAGGTTCCAAGGGCGATTTAGGAATTTTAACAAGTTCTGGGGAATTTATTGGAACAAAAAGTATAGTTACTGATACAATTATTCCTCATTTTAGAGCTTTATCTTATACAAAAAGTGCTGTTTTTACATTAAGTATTGGAAATCCTGCCTTGCTCTACAAATACCAAAATAATAAAATTGAAATTGTTTATAAAGAAGAAAATGAAAAAGTTTTTTACGATTCTATGCATTTTTTTGATGATTTAAATGGAATTGCAATGGGAGATCCTACAGACACTTGCTTATCTATTTTAATAACCAGAGATGGCGGAAATTCTTGGGGAAAAATAAATTGCGAAGATTTACCAAATACCGAAGACGGAGAAGCTGCATTTGCTGCAAGTAATACAAACATTGCTATTGTTGGTGAAAACGCTTGGATTGTAACTGGCGGTAAAAAAGCCAGGATTTTTCATACATCAGATATGGGTTTAACTTGGAATGTCTACAACACACCAATTGTGCAAGGGAAAAGTACCACAGGAATTTATTCTGTAGATTTCTACAATGAAAAACAAGGAATTATTTGCGGAGGCGATTACTTAGATAAATTTGGAAATACTGCAAATAAAGCAATCACAAAAGATGGAGGTAAAACTTGGCAAGTTGTTTCAGAAAACTTACCACCAAAATATGTTAGCTGTGTACAATATGTTCCTGATACAGCCGGAAAAGAAGTTTTTGCGGTTTCTACAAACGGAATATTTTATTCCAAAAACCACGGGAAATTATGGAAAAAAGTAAGCGATGAAGAATTTTATTCTATTCGTATTTACGATAAAAATACGGCGTGGTTATCTGGCAATAATATAATTGCAAAAATGAATATAAATTAGCAAACTAAATGAAACAATATACAGTCCTTTTTTTTGTACTATTTCTTATCCTTGGTTGTAAAGAAAAATCAGAATTAAATAAAACCTTTAACTGCAATACTTTTAATTTAAATAATATTGAAACATATTCAGACTTCAAACAAAACTTTAAATTAGACATTCCATTAAGCTGGAAAACAGAATTATACTATGATGAATTTCAGTCTGAAATATTTACTGCAGATACCACAAAACAATTAAGCGAAACTTATATTTTAGATGCAGCCTTTAATTTTGGAAATTTAGAGTTTAATGAAGAATTTTATTTAAAAACAGATTCAATTATAATAGTTTCTAGCCTTCAAAAAGCAAAAGATGGAACTCTTCAATTCAAATCTAAACCCGCCTATTGGTATCTTGTAAAAGGTACTAAAAAAGGGTTTTCGTACCATCAATTCAATCTAATGGTTAAACTTTCAAAAGAAACTTATTTTACAGCGTATTCAGAAATTTATGGAACTAAAAATATTGATGAGCGGATTTGCGAATCAATTTCGATATTAGAGAGTATTGAATTTTTGCAATAAATTAAGATAATTAGATTGCAAATACTTAATTGAATACTTACTTTTGATGAAAAATTAAATAAAATGCAAAAAATTATAGATAGATTCGTTAAGTATGTTAAAATAGATACACAGTCTGACGAGAACAACCCTGAGTTTCCAAGCACTGAAAAACAATGGAATTTAGCTAAACTTTTAGTTGAAGAACTAAATGAAATTGGAATGCAAGAAGTTACTTTAGATGATAATTGCTATGTAATGGCTACACTGCCTTCAAACGTAGATTTTAAAGTACCAACAATTGGTTTTGTTGCGCATATTGATACAAGCCCAGATTTTTCAGGTACAAATGTAAATCCTCAATTTCACCCAAATTACGATGGAAAGGACATAATTCTAAACAAAGAACAAAACATTGTACTTTCTCCAAATTATTTTGATGATTTATTACAATATAAAGGTCAGACTTTAATTACTACAGATGGTACTACACTTTTAGGCGCTGATGATAAAGCAGGAGTAACTGAAATAGTTTCTGCTATGGAACATTTAATAAATAATCCAGAAATTAAACATGGTAAAATTAGAATTTGCTTTACTCCAGATGAAGAAGTTGGAAAAGGTGCACATATGTTTGATGTTGAAAAATTTGGTGCCGAATGGGCATATACAATGGATGGAAGCCAGGTTGGTGAACTAGAATATGAGAATTTTAACGCTGCAGGTGCAAAAGTAACTATCAATGGTAAAATTGTACACCCAGGATATGCCAAAGGTAAAATGATAAACTCTATGCTAATTGCAAATGAGTTTATGGCTGCATTACCAAAAAATGAAATTCCACAAGAAACTGAAGGTTACGAAGGTTTTTATCATTTACACGGAATGTCTGGTGAAGTTGAAAAATCTACCTTAGAATACATTATTAGAGACCACGATTTTGATTTATTTGAAGCACGTAAAACAACGTTTCAAAAAGTTGCAGACACTTTAAATAAAAAATTAGGTAGTGATTTAGTTCAAGTAGAAATTAAGGATCAATATTTTAATATGCGTAAAAAAATTGAGCCAGTAATGCATATTGTAGATATTGCTGAAGAAGCAATGAAACAATTAAATATTAAGCCTTTGATTAAAGCAATTCGCGGTGGTACAGACGGCTCGCAACTATCTTACAAAGGATTACCTTGTCCAAATATTTTTGCTGGCGGACATAATTTCCACGGAAGATACGAATATATTGCAGCAGAATCGTTACAATTAGCAACAGATGTAATCGTAAAAATTGCTGAAATTACTACTGAAAGAGCAAAATAATTAATCTTATTATTTTAATTATATTTTAACCCTAATAGTTTCAAAAACTATTAGGGTTTTCTATAGTTTATAATTGCTACTTTACAGAATTGTTTAAAACTCATTTAATAACTGTATAAATTCTATAAAAAGTAGCAAAGAGAATTCTAATAATTTGGTTAAATTTGCGCTTACTAACATGATTTTTTAAACAAAACATATATGATTCATTTCTTTGGAAACCAAAACAGTAAAATTTATGCTGTACAAACGTCAAAAGAACTTTCGCAAGAAACTACTCAAAAATTAAACTGGCTTTTTGGCAACCAACCAAAGCTTGAACAAGCATCAATCGATGCTTTTTTTATTGGTCCACGCGCCGCTATGATTACTCCTTGGAGTACAAATGCTGTTGAAATTACCCAAAACATGGGAATTGAGGGAATTGTTAGAATTGAAGAGTTTACAGCTTCAAATGAAAAGGAGAGTTTCGACCCTATGATTTTTCAAAAATACGAAACCCTAAATCAAGATATTTATACAATTGATTTGAAGCCAGAAGCAGTTTTAGATATTGAAGATATTGCTGCATACAATCAGCAAGAAGGATTATCTTTAAGTATTGAAGAAGTTGATTATTTAAATGAAATAAGCAACAAAATTGGTAGAAAATTAACTGATTCTGAAGTATTTGGCTTTTCTCAAGTAAACTCAGAACACTGTCGCCATAAAATATTTAATGGAACTTTTGTAATTGATGGAGAAGAAATGCCTTCATCATTATTTAAATTAATTAAAGAAACATCTAAACAACATCCTGGTGGAATTGTTTCAGCATATAAAGACAATGTTGCTTTTGTAAAAGGACCGACTGTTGAACAATTTGCACCAAAATCTGCAGACAAACCAGACTTCTACGAGAAAAAAGAATTTAACTCTGTAATTTCATTAAAAGCTGAAACACACAATTTCCCAACAACAGTTGAACCATTTAATGGTGCCGCAACTGGATCTGGAGGTGAAATTAGAGACCGTTTGGCTGGTGGTAAAGGTTCTTTGCCTTTAGCAGGAACAGCTGTTTATATGACTGCTTACTCTCGTTTAAAAGATGATAGACCTTGGGAAAAAGGAATGCAAGAACGTAAATGGTTATACCAAACACCAATAGAAATTTTAATAAAAGCATCTAATGGAGCATCAGATTTTGGAAATAAATTCGGGCAACCTTTAATCTCTGGTTCAGTATTAACTTTTGAGAATCAAGAAGAGGAAAGCGAAGGTGCACGTAAATTAGGTTTTGATAAAGTAATAATGCAAGCTGGTGGTGTAGGTTATGGTAAAGTAGAACAAGCTTTAAAAGACACTCCTAAAGAACACGATAAAATTGTAATTCTAGGTGGTGAAAACTACAGAATTGGAATGGGTGGTGCTGCCGTTTCATCTGCAGACACTGGAGAATTTGCTAGTGGTATTGAATTAAATGCCGTACAACGTTCAAATCCAGAAATGCAAAAAAGAGCTGCCAATGCTATTCGTGGAATGGTAGAAAGTGATGTAAATTCTATTGTTTCAATTCACGATCACGGCGCTGGTGGACACTTAAACTGTTTGTCTGAATTAGTTGAAGACACAGGAGGATTAATTGATCTAGATAAATTACCTATTGGTGACCCTACGCTTTCTGCAAAAGAAATAATAGGAAACGAATCTCAAGAACGTATGGGATTGGTTATTGGAGAAAAAGATGCTGAATATCTGCATAAAATTGCGGATCGTGAACGTGCTCCGTACTATGAAGTTGGAGAAGTAACAAATGATCATCGTTTTACTTTTAAATCTAAAACAACTGGTGAAAAACCAATGGATTTAAAAATGGATGATATGTTTGGAAGCTCTCCAAAAACTATTATGAATGATAAAACTGTTGTAAGAAATTATAAAGAAATCTCTTACAATCAAGATAAAATATACAACTATATTAAACAAGTTTTACAGTTAGAAGCTGTTGCTTGTAAAGATTGGCTAACAAATAAAGTAGACCGTTGTGTTGGAGGTAAAGTTGCCAAACAACAATGTGCTGGAGCGTTACAATTACCATTAAATAATGTTGGGGTAATGGCGCTAGATTATAACGGAAAAGAAGGAATAGCAACTTCTATTGGTCACGCACCTATTAGTGCAATAATTGATCCAGTAGCCGGAAGTAAAAATGCTATTGCAGAAGCACTTACAAATATTATTTGGGCACCTTTACAAGATAATTTAGATTCTGTTTCATTATCTGCAAACTGGATGTGGCCTTGTAAAAATGAAGGCGAAGACGCACGATTATATAAAGCAGTTAAAGCTGTTTCAGAGTTCTCTATAGAATTAGGAATAAATGTTCCAACTGGAAAAGATTCGCTTTCAATGAAACAAAAATACCCTAACGAGGAAGTAATTTCTCCTGGTACAGTTGTTATTTCTGCCGCTGCACATTGTAATAATATTACCAAAGTTGTTGAGCCTGTGCTACAAAAAAGCGGAATGAACAAAATTTATTACATCAACTTATCTAATGATGCTTATAAATTAGGAGGTTCTTCTTTTGCACAAACTCAAAATAAAATTGGAAGTGAAACACCAACTATTAAAGATGCTGTTAAATTTAAAAATGCTTTTAATACTATTCAGCAATTAATTAAAGAAGCTAAAATTTTAGCTGGACACGATATTTCTGCTGGTGGAATGTTAACCACATTATTAGAAATGACATTTGCTGAAGAAAATATTGGTTTAAATATTGATCTTTCAGAGTTAAATGAAGCCGACTCAGTAAAAGTTTTATTTTCTGAAAATAGTGGAATTATTTTCCAAAGTATTTCAGATGATGTTCCAACAATTTTAGCTAAAAACAATGTTGAGTTTTTTGAATTAGGAAATGCAGTTAGAGGAGAAATTGTAAAAATCACAAATAATAGTGAAGTTTTAGAATTTAATGTCCCTGAATTACGCGATGTTTGGTATGAAACTTCATACTTACTAGATAAAAAACAAACTGCAAACGATTTGGCAAAAGATCGTTTTGATAATTATAAAAAGCAGCCTTTAAAATATATTTTCCCAAATCATTTTACTGGTAAATTACCTGTTATTTCGAGCGAAATAAAGAGACCCAAAGCTGCAATTATTCGTGAAAAAGGATCAAATTCTGAACGTGAAATGGCAAATGCCATGTATTTAGCAGGTTTTGATGTTAAAGATGTACATATGACCGATTTAATTTCTGGTCGTGAAACGTTAGAAGATATTCAATTTATTGGTGCCGTTGGAGGATTTTCAAACTCAGATGTTTTAGGTTCAGCAAAAGGTTGGGCTGGTGCATTTTTATACAACGAAAAAGCTAAAACTGCTTTAGACAATTTCTTCAAAAGAGAAGATACTTTATCTGTTGGTATTTGTAATGGTTGTCAGTTATTTATGGAATTAGAGGTTATTAATCCAGAACACAAAGTTCATGGAAAAATGTTACATAACAATTCTCATAAACACGAAAGTGGATTTACTTCAGTAACTATTCAAGAAAACAATTCAATAATGCTTTCTAACTTAGCTGGAAGTACTTTAGGTGTGTGGATTTCTCACGGTGAAGGTAAATTTAATTTACCTATGGAAGAAAATGAATATAATATTGTTGCTAAATATGGTTACGATAGCTATCCAGCAAATCCAAATGGTTCTGACTATAATACAGCTATGATGAGTAGTAAAGATGGTCGTCATTTAGTAATGATGCCACATATTGAGCGTTCTATTTTCCAATGGAATTGGGCAAATTACCCAGTTGGTAGAAAAGATGAAGTTTCTCCTTGGGCAGAAGCCTTTGTTAATGCTAGAAAATGGATTGAAACCAAAAAATAGATATCAAAAAAACCTAACAAGCTTCTAAGTTTGTTAGGTTCTATATTTATCTTTGTATAACAGAAATAAAAAAGCAGCCAAATGGCTGCTTTTTTATATTATAAATTTTTTGCTTTTTTTACTTTTTGTTTCGTAAGTGCAATTTTAATTACTTCACTCATATCAGAAACATAATGAAATGTTAGTCCTTTTAAATAAGACTCTTTTATCTCGGCTATATCTTTTTCATTGTCTTTACACAAAATAATTTCACTAATATTTGCTCTTTTAGCAGCTAATATTTTTTCTTTTATTCCTCCAACTGGCAATACTTTACCTCTTAAAGTTATTTCACCTGTCATTGCTAATTTTGATTTAACTCTACGCTGTGTAAATACTGATACTAAAGATGTTAACATCGAAACTCCAGCACTTGGACCATCTTTAGGTGTTGCACCTTCTGGCACGTGAATATGCACCTTATATTCGTCTAGTATTTTTGGATCAATATCAAAATCTTCTGCATGTGCTCTAATGTATTCCATTGCAATAGTTGCAGATTCTTTCATTACTTTTCCAATATTACCAGTAATTGAAAGTCCTTTTCCTTTAGAAACAATAGATTCTATAAACAAAATATCACCTCCAACACTTGTCCAAGCTAATCCTGTAACAACTCCAGCAACATCATTACTTTCGTATTTATTGCGTTCTAAGTGTGATGCTCCTAATACCTTTTCAATAGTTTCATTAGTAATTTTCACATCGTAGGTTTCTTCCATTGCAATAGATTTAGCAGCATAACGCACCATTTTAGCAATTTGCTTTTCTAAACCTCTTACACCAGATTCTCGGGTATAAGCCACAACAATTTTTTCTAATTGCCTCTTCCCTATTTGAACATGTTTAGCTGTTAAACCGTGTTCTTTTAATTGTTTTGGCAGTAAATGACGTTTTGCTATTTCTACTTTTTCTTCAATAGTATATCCAGTAACGTTTATTATTTCCATTCTATCACGTAACGCCCACGGAATTGTTGATAAACTGTTAGCTGTAGCTACAAATAACACTTTAGAAAGGTCGTAGTCCATCTCTAAATAATTATCATGAAAAGCAGTATTTTGCTCAGGATCAAGTACTTCCAACATCGCAGAAGATGGATCTCCGTTATGGCTTGAAGATGCCAATTTATCAATTTCATCTAAAACAAAAACTGGATTTGAAGTTCCTGCTTTTTTTAGATCTTTAATAATTCTTCCTGGCATTGCACCAATGTATGTTTTTCTATGTCCTCTAATTTCAGCTTCATCTCTTACACCACCTAAAGACATTCTCACATATTTTCTTCCTAAAGATTCTGCAATAGATTTTCCTAAAGAAGTTTTTCCAACACCTGGAGGTCCATATAAACATATAATTGGAGATTTCATATCACCTTTTAGCTTTAAAACAGCCAAATGTTCAATAATACGTTCTTTCACTTTTTCTAAACCAAAGTGATCACGATCTAATATTTTTTGAGCGCGTTTTAAATCAAACTTATCTTTAGTGTATTCATTCCAAGGTAAATCTAGTAATAAATCTAAATAATTACGTTGTACTGAATATTCAGCAACCTGAGGATTCATACGCTGTAAACGTCCTAATTCCTTATCAAAAGTTTCTTTAACTTCTTTGCTCCATTTTTTAGTTTTTGCTTTTTGACGCATTTCATCCAACTCTTCATCATAAGAAACACCTCCCAATTCTTCTTGAATGGTTTTTAATTGCTGATGCAAATAATATTCACGTTGCTGCTGATCCATATCAGAACGTGTTTTGGACTGAATTACATTTCGCAACTCTAAACGTTGCAGTTCCTCATCCATCTTTTTTAAAGTCAATAATGCTCTATCTTTTAAATTTTCTGTTTCTAAAAGTTCTTGCTTTTCTGAAACATTTAAATTCATATTAGAAGAAACAAAATTGATTAAAAACGGCTTACTTTCTATATTTTTAATAGCAAATGAAGCCTCAGAAGGTAGATTTGGATTCTCTTTAATAATACGAATCGCCATTTCTTTAATGGAGTCTATAATTGCATCAAATTCTGGCTCACGCTCTTGAGATCTATCTTCTTTTCTTGGTTTTGTTATAGCCTGTAAATAAGGCTCTTCTTGAACAAAACTATCAATTTCGAAAGGTTTTTTTCCTTGAATAATAACCGTTGTATTTCCATCAGGCATTTTTAACATGCGTAAAATACGAGCTACTGTTCCAACTCTATGAACATCATTAATTGTTGGATCTTCAACAGATTCGTTTTTTTGTGCAACAACTCCAATAATTTTATTTCCTTTATTCGCCTCTTTTATAAGCTGAATAGATTTATCTCTACCAGCGGTAATAGGAATCACAACTCCTGGAAACAAAACAGTATTACGTAATGGTAATATTGGAAGTATATCTGGTACATCTTCCTTATTTATTTCTTCTTCATCTTCTGGAGTCATTAAAGGTATTAAATCAGCATCTTCATCTAAAATATGCTGAAGTGACATATTGTCTAAGTTTAAAAATTTTGAATTACTCATAGTTTATTTTGGGTCATTTTGTCATTTAAAATTTTAGAAAAACTAAAACCAAACAAACAAAAATATTTTAAAATTCTGATTATCAATTTATTAAATAAACAACCACTTAGTTGTTTACTAATAAATTTCAATAGTTATGCCAAATAAGCAACCTCTTTACTTAATTTTTTTAGTAAATTTATGTAAAACTGTAACAGTTTAAATTTATTAATGTCTTTTTAATAGAAATCAGATTTTTGAAGCCAGTAGATCAACATACTAATAAACTTATAGAACGCTGTAAAAAAGGAGATAAAGCTGCCCAATTTACCATCTATAAACAATATTATAAAGCCATGTACAATGCTGCTTTAAGAATTGTGAATGATAGTTTTGAAGCTGAAGATATCATACAGGAATCATTTTTAGCAGCTTTTACAAAATTACATACGTTTAGTGAAACTGTAACTTTTGGAGCTTGGTTAAAAAAAATAGTAATAAACAATAGTATTACAGCTTTAAAGAAAAATAATAAGTTTAACACTGTGCAAATTGATAAAGTTATTATTAAAGATATTGATGAAGAACCACAAGATTATAGTGGCGTAAATGCAAAGGAGATTTTAACAAAATTAAACGAATTAAAAAACAACTATAAAGTTGCATTAACACTTCATTTAATTGAAGGCTATGATTATGAAGAAGTTGGTGAAATTATGCATATATCTTATGAAAATAGCAGAACAACAATTTCAAGAGCAAAAAACAAACTAAGACAACTTTTATCTTACAAAAATGAAAGACAATTTAGATAACATATTTAAAAATTTAGAGGGTAAATTTGATATTGAAGAGCCAAATATTGGTCATTTTAACAGGTTTGAAGCTAAATTAAATCAAACAAAAGCTACAAAACCAAAAGTTAATTTTAAATTCTATTCCCTTATAGCAGTTGCTGCATCTGTTGTATTACTATTTGGAGTATGGTTAGGTGCTTCATTTTCAAATAAAGGTATGGAATTAGCAAATGTTTCAACCGAAATGGCAGAAACGCAAAGTTATTTTGTAACCACTATAAAAAAAGAACTTTCACTTATAGAGAATGAACGAAATAGCAACACTGAACAACTAATTAACGATGCTTTAGAACAATTAAAAATACTAGAAAACGAATACAGCCTGCTTACTTTAGAGCTCAAAGAAAGTATGGAAGATAAGCGAATTATTTATGCGATGATTTCAAATTTTCAACAACGTATAGATATTTTGCAAAGTGTATTAATTCAAATAGAAGAAGTAAAACAATTAAAAACACAAGAAAATGAAAACTATGTATAAAATATTACTCATATTATTTTTAATTCCACTAACAATTTCTGCCACAGGAAAGCAAGGGAAATACACTAAAAATAAGGTGCTTAAAAAAGAATATACTGTAAATAAAAATGCCACATTAAATGTATCTAATAAATACGGAAATATTGGTATCGCCACTTGGAATGAAGATCGAATTGTAATTCAAGTTAGTATAACTACAAATGGTAATGACGAGGAAAAAGTAAAAAAACGTTTAGAACAAATTGATGTTGACTTTAATGGAAATGCAAATAATGTTTCTGCAAAAACCATTATTGAAAAAACTTCAAGTTCTTGGAGTTTATGGGGAAAAAAGAATAATGTAAGTATAGAAATTAATTATTTAATTCAAATGCCTGTTACTAACAACGTTAATTTAATAAATGATTATGGCAGTATTACACTTGATAAACTTGAAGGAAGTTCTAAAATAAATTGCGATTATGGTAAAATTACTATAGGAGAATTATTGAATACAAACAATTCAATTAATATTGATTACACCAACAAATCTACCGTAGATCTTATGCAAGGTGGAACTATTAATGCAGATTATTCTACACTTCATATAGAAAGATCTAACAGAATTAATTTAAATGCGGATTATTCACACTTATCATTTGAAATGGTTGCTGTTTTAGAATATGATTGTGATTATGGAAGTTTAAAAATTGGTGATTCTGGCAATGTTTCTGGAAATAGCGATTATATGCATACAACTGTTAAAAAATTGAGAGGAAGAGGCGATTTTGATATGGATTATGGTTCGCTAAAGATTGAAGAATTAGGAAATGATTTTAAAAATATAACTGTAAAATCATCTTATACAAATACTAAAATTGGTGTCAATCCTGATTCTGATTTCACACTAAACGCTACTTTAAATTATGGTAATTTAAAATATGGTAATGGTTTTACTATTAACAAAGAAATTGTAAAAACAACCTCTAAATATTACGAAGGCTATTATAATTCAGCAAATACAACAAGTAATATTACTATAAAATCAAGTTACGGATCAATCACATTCACTAATTAAAATTTCAACTATGAATTATTCTAACATAAATAATCCAAAGACATTAACACTAAAAATAATACCATTTTTTCTAATATTATTCTTTATTAGCACAACAATTAATGCACAATTTTTTCAAAAGAAAATTAAAGGAAATGGTGACATTACAATTATAAAAAGAACCGTTTCTAACTATAATGAAATTGGTATTGGAGGTAATTTTGAAGTAACATTGGTAAAAGGAAAAGAAGGTTTAATTACCATAAAAGCTGATGATAATCTTTTAGAATATATAGAAACTATTGTAAAAAATGGAAATTTATCTATAAAAGTTAAAAAAGGATTTCAAATTAAACCTAAGAAACAAGTGGAAATAACAATTCCTTTTAATGAAATTGAAAGAGTTTCTCTTGCTGGTTCTGGTAGTATTTTTACAGATGAAATTATAAAATCTAACGAATTAAAGTTAAGTTTAGCTGGTTCTGGAAATATGAATTTAAAAGTATCTGCTGAAAATTTAGATACAAATATTGCAGGCTCTGGAAACATAATAATAAATGGAAATGCCAATACATTTAAATGTAGCATTGCAGGTTCTGGAAATTTAAATGGCTACAATCTAAAAGCAAACAAGACAACAATTCATATTGCAGGTTCTGGCGACGTTAAAATTAATGCATTAAACGAGCTTCACTCTAAAATTGCTGGCTCTGGAGATGTTTTATATACAGGAAATCCTGAAATTGTAAAATCTAAATCTGCTGGATCTGGTTCAGTTAAAAAGAAAAGTTAGAATTTTTAAGGAAATAAATTAAAAACCGTCATTTTAAACAAATTTAAAATGACGGTTTTTTTATAATGTCTTATATTATACTAAGTAATCTTATTTCGAATTTGATTTTTTAAACATAAAATACAAACCAATTAGTATTAGAGGAATACTTAAAACTTGTCCTGTATTTAAACCTAAAACCCAATCTTCTCTACCTTCAACTTGGGCCTCTTTAAAGAATTCAACAAAAAATCGAACTGTCCAAAGTAGTACAAAAAACAACCCAAATAAATATCCAGACTTTTCTTTTTTATCAGTTTTCCAATAAACAAAATATAAAATTATAAAAATTACTAAATAACTAATTGCCTCGTATAACTGTGCCGGATGACGCGGAAAATCTTCTCCTAACCTTTTAAAAATAAATCCATAATCACTATTTGTTGGCTTACCAATAATTTCAGAATTCATTAAATTTCCTAATCTCACAAACATAGCTCCTAAAGATGCAGGAACCACAATTCTATCTAAAATATATAAGATTGGCTTTTTAAGTATTTTTTTACTGTATAAATACATAGCTATTATTGCTCCAATTGCAGCACCATGACTTGCTAAACCTGCAAAACCTGTAAATTTAAATGTTGGCGAAAACTGAAATGGCAAAATAACTTCTAACGGCTTTTTTATTAAAAACTCTGGATCATAAAATAAAAAATGCCCTAATCTAGCTCCTAATAAAATGGCAACAACCATATATATAAAAAGTGAATCTAATTTTTCAATTGGAATTTTATCATTAATAAATATTTTTTTCATTAAATACAGTCCAAGCATAAAAGCAAAAACAAACATTAAACTGTAATAACGCACTGCGAACGAACCAATTTTAAAAATTTCTGCTGCAGGATTCCAATCTATTTGAAGTAATATCATTTGTTAAATGTATAAAAATTTAATTGTTTTTTGTTGTTGTTTCTTTTTTTGGTTGTTTTTCAGGAACGGGATCATAACCTTTACCTCCCCAAGGATGACAACTACCAATACGTTTTAAAGCTAACCAACCACCTTTAAAAATTCCGTGTACTTTTAATGCTTCTAATGTATAACTTGAGCAAGTTGGCGAATATCTGCAAGCTGATGGCGTGTAAGGCGAAATCGCTGCTTGATAAAAACGTACCAACCAAATAAAAGGTATTGCTAATATTTTTGTAACACTTTTCAAATTAATTTATTGAAAACGTAGTTCCTTCTTTTCCATCTTTAAGTTGAATTCCTAATGCTGCCAGTTCATCTCTAATCTTATCGGACAATGCCCAATCTTTATTGTCACGTGCATCTTTTCGCATTTCAATTAGCATTGCAACAACACCAGATAATTTATCTGAACTATCTTCTTTTAATTCATTTTTTAAGCCTAAAACATCAAAAACAAATGCATTAATTGTTGCTTTAAAATCTTTTAAATCTTCTGAAGAAATTGTTGCTTTCTTTTCTTTTAAAAGGTTTACAAATTTTACAGCATCAAATAAATTGGCAATTAAAACTGGTGTGTTAAAATCATCATTCATTGCATCGTAACATTTTTGTTTCCACGCTTTAATATCAATTGAAGATTCCTTACTAACTTCAATTTTATCTATATTACTTACAGCTTCCATTAATTTAATATAGCCTTTTTCTGAAGCTTCCAAACCTGTACTTGTAAAATCTAAAATACTTCTATAATTAGCTTGAAGCATAAAAAAACGAGTAGCACTTGGTGAAAATGCTTTACTTAAAATCTTGTTATCACCTGTAAATATTTCATTTGGCAAAATATAGTTACCAGTTGATTTCGCCATTTTCTGACCGTTTAAAATCAACATATTTGCGTGCATCCAATAATTTACTGGATTAACACCATTATTAGTTTTAGATTGTGCTATTTCACATTCATGATGTGGAAATTTTAAATCCATTCCACCACCGTGAATATCAAAAGTTTCGCCTAAATATTTAGTACTCATTGCAGAACATTCTAAATGCCAGCCAGGAAAACCATCGCTCCAAGGTGAAGGCCAACGCATAATATGACGCTCGTCTGCTTTTTTCCAGAGTGCAAAATCTTGCGGATTTTTCTTTTCAGATTGCCCATCTAAAGTTCTTGTATTATGAATAGAATCTTCAATATTTCTACCTGAAAGAATTCCGTAATGTTCTGTTTCATTATATTTTAACACATCAAAATACACAGAACCATTAATTTCATATGCTAAACCTTTGGCTAAAATGTCTTTAATTATTTCAATTTGTTCTACAATATGACCTGTAGCAGTTGGTTCAATACTTGGAGGTAAATTGTTAATAGTTTGTAGTGTTTCGTGAAAATCTACGGTGTAGCGTTGCACAACTTCCATTGGTTCAATTTCTTCTAATCGTGCTTTTTTAGCTATACGATCTTCTCCTGCATCTGCATCGTTTTCTAAATGACCTGCATCTGTAATATTGCGAACGTAACGCACTTTGTAACCTAAATGTTTTAAATAACGGAAAATCATATCAAAAGACATAAAGGTTCTAACATTTCCTAAATGCACATTGCTATAAACAGTGGGTCCGCAAACATACATTCCAACTTTACCTTCTATTATAGGTTTAAAATTTTCTTTAGTTTTACTTAAAGAATTGTATATTTTTAGCTTATTTGACTTGTATAGTTCCATTAGGTATTTCTTGAATTTGAGTGTGTAAAGATAACAACAAATACTTAATGAAAAAATTTTCTATTTTTTAATACCAAAAGGTAAAACAGGAAGTTAATTTAACCAAGAATTACCAAATTTTTTAGATAAAAATTTAGCCACTTTTTGGTTGTTTTGGGAAATGTTTTTATAGGATATAGGATTTACAACACAATTTTTATAGTTGAAGCCCACACCATATTTCTTTTTGAAAGAAATCATTTCATCTGTTTGATGCTCTACAATTCCATTTAGGACGAAGTTTTTTATTGAAGTTGAATCAACTTTATGAATGATAATTGTATCTGATTTTTTAGAACAAAAATTGTCCGAATTTTGCAACACCAAAGTTTTAAATGAAAACAAAAACATTAAAAAAACACTTAATGATAAATAATAAAACAATTTCACAGCAAATAATTATTATTTAATAGTAATGGTGCTAAAATTAGCAACTAAATCAATTAAATTTTCAGTTTTTGTATTTGAACTAAAATTACCATTTATACTTGTTTCGTTTTTGTTAAGCATTTTAAAAAAAGTATTTTTTAAAAAATCAGTATTTTTAGAAATTGTTTTTATCCTACTTTTTTTTGTGTTTAACACATAATTTGCTGTTAATTTATCTAAAGGAATTGTAAATTTTGCATAATCTAACATTAGGCTTAAATTTTTAAATTCAGATATAACATTCTTAACTTCAATATTTCCAAATTTCTGATTCATTGAAACGTCCTCGCCTACTTCATTAATAAATACATTTGATGAATTTGTTAATAAATTGTTGTTTGAAAATGTTCCAAACGTAGCATTCGGAACATTTTTTAAAGAAATTAAGCAAGAATTTAATGTAGTAATACTAACAGGTGTGTTTAAAAATATTAAACTATTTTCTTCACCATTAATTTCACCACCTGTAAAATTACCATACTCCATATTTACTGACATTTTATTATTAGATTCTGGAATATTCATTTTTCCATGTCTAACATTTAAGTCGAAAGTCGCATTTTTAGGCACTTTAATTTTAATATATTTTTTAATTTTTACGTTAGAATTTTTACTACTGCTATTATTAAAATACACGCTCTCACCTCTATTAATTTTACCATCTTCCTTCATCTTAGCAACCATTTTCATTGCTTCTTTAGCTGCTTGTTTTGCATATTTAGTTTGTTGCTCAATTAATTTTTTGTTTTCTAAAACATGCTTTGTAGCTTCTTCGGTGGCTTTTTTTGCTTCTTCCATACTTTTTTTAAACTCTTCAGAGTTTCTTAAAGCCTTCATTTCAAGTTCAACTCTCTTACCTGCACTCTTCAATTGTTCAATATTTCTTTTAAACTCATCTGAATTTCTAAAGGAATCCATTTTTTTCTTCCAATCGCTATTTTTAAATTTTTCAACTTGTCCTGCAATTTTGGTTTTATATTTTTTTAAATACAGTGTGTCTTTCTTATACTTCTCGTAATCGAACTCTTCTATTTCTATTTCCATTTCAGGAAATTCTATCAAAGGCATCATAAATTCAAGAGAATCAATTTCAGAAATTTCTGGCATTACAAAGTTCATTTCTGGTATTTCTGGAATTACAAAGTCAATTTCAGGAAAATCGAAATTGAAATCTCCATTAAATTCAAAAAACATGTTTCCTGAGCTAGAACTTACCTTAACTTTATTTTTGTTTCCTAAGGCTTCAAATTTCCATTGTTCAATAATTTTTTTAGCTTCATCTTTCTCTGCACCTTCTACTTCAATAAATGCTTCTATTGAAACTTCATTTTTATTCCAAGTTTCTACATCAATATCTGTATGTGTAGCATTGATAGCTATAGTTACGTCTGAATTTACTTTGAATTTTTCAGTAATCTTTTTATCAAACTTTTGAGCTTGAACACTTATAGTAATAAAAAGTACTATTAAGCTAAATATTTTATACTTGAGTGTTTTCATTATTTTTTAAATTAATGTTTTTTAATTCGTTTAATTGTTCCTTAAGTTGGTATAATAATTTCAATCTTAATTGCAAATTATTAATAAGCGCATTAATAGTTTTTTCGTTTAAACCTTCTGTATTCAATTCTTCTGTCAGCTTTTTATAATCTGAAGTTAATTCTCCAATTTTTTCTAAATAACCATCTAAAAGCTCTTCGTTTTCGGGTGTTTTTTTAAGATCTGAAATTTCAGTTTGAATACTTACCAAATAATAATTTTCAATTTTCTTTAACTCAGGAGAAATACTCCCAAGATTTTCAATTTTTTCTGTTTGAACTGGAGGTGCTGCAGTGTTATTTGAAAAATAAAACAATGATGAACCTAACCCAATTAGTACTACAAATGAAGCTGCAATTTTTAAAAATTGATAGTTATTAGTATTTTTACTATGTAATTCCTTTTGCAGTTTAGCTTCAAAATTATTTCTATGATTTTTTGAAAGACCTCCAATATCTATTGGTTTATTTTGTAATATTTCTCTTAAATCTTTAGGCATAACTAAACTCTTTTAATTGAATTTTTAATTTGTTTTTACCACGCATTAATTGAGATCTTGAAGCAACCTCACTTATGCTTAATACTTGCGCTATTTCCTGATGATCGTACCCTTCTAATAAGTACAAGCTTAATACAACTTTATACTTTTCAGGTAAACTATTAATAGCTGTTGTAACCATATTTACATTTACAACTTCATCAATAGTCCAATCATCATTCGCTGCAACATCTAGTTTCTTGTCTTCAATTGAAACCAACTCAACTCTTTTCTTTTTCAAATAATCAATGCATTGATTAATTACAATTCTTTTTATCCAGGCACCAATAGTAACTTCACCTTTAAAGTTTTTAATATTTTTAAACACTTTTATAAATGCATCCTGCATTACATCTTCAGCTGTAAAATCATCTTTCACATACCGCTGCGCTATACTAAACATTGCATTACAATATTTATCATACAATTGCATTTGAGCTTTAGCCTTGTTTAGTTTGCAATCTTCAACAAGTTTGTTATTTAAAAATATAGATTTACTCATTTAGTTGGTTACTTCTATTTTAAAGACGAAACATTATTTTGTGTGTTGCATTTTTATCAAAATAAATATTTTAAATTTACCAAAATTTTATTGAGCTTATAGTTCTGCTTCAATTAATAAAATCATACAACCAAAAATGAGTTACCAATTTACGATAATTGTTCCTGTTTATAATGAAGAAGCTAATTTAAAACGTGTAGAGCAAGAACTTTCAAAATATATTAAAATTGCTACAAAAAAAACGAAAGTACTATTTGTAAATGATGGTAGTAAAGACAATAGTCAACAATTAATTGAAGAAATTTGCGCTAATAATGCTGATTTTAATTTTATTAATTTTGAAAAAAATTGCGGGTTAAGTGCCGCGATTACCGCAGGTTTTAAAAATACTGACACTGAATTGGTTGGCTATATAGACTCCGATTTACAAACTGCTCCAGAAGATTTTAATCTTTTATTAAACGAAATTGAAAACTACGATTTGGTTACTGGTGTAAGAGCAAATAGAAAAGATTCTTTTGTAAAAAACATGTCTTCAACAATTGCAAACGGAATTAGACGTTCGTTTACACATGATGGAATGGACGACACTGGTTGCCCACTAAAAGTTATTAAAACCGAATATGCTAAAAACATACCAATGTTTAATGGGTTACATCGTTTTTTACCTGCTATGGTTTTATTACAAAATGGTAAAATAAAGCAAATTCCTGTAAAACATTTTCCTAGAATTGCAGGTGAAGCAAAATATGGTTTATGGAATCGACTTTTTGGTCCATTAGTGGATTGTTTTGCGTATTTATGGATGAAGAAAAAATACATTAACTATTCCATCGCTAAAAAAGGATAATGAGCGATTGGATAATTTATAGCGTTGGTTTTTTTGCCCAATTATTATTTTCGGGCAGGTTAATTTTACAGTGGATATTATCAGAAAAAAGCAAAAAAGTATTAACACCTTCCCTATTCTGGAAATTAAGTTTAATAGCCTCATTTTTACTATTTGTTTATGGATATTTACGAGATGATTTTGCTATAATGTTGGGGCAGGCACTCACCTATTTTATATATATTAGAAATTTACAATTACAAGGCGAGTGGCAAAAAGCACCAAAACCATTACAATGGTTTTTACTGATTTTTCCTGTTTTATTAGTGATTTATTCGTACAATAATAATACGTATGATATTGACAAATTATTTAGAAATGAAGCAATACCAGTTTGGCTATTAGTTTTAGGAAGTATTGCTCAAATAATTTTTACGTTGCGTTTTGTGTATCAATGGATATACTCCGAAAAAAATAAAGTATCATCTTTACCTTTCGGATTTTGGTTATTGAGTTTAATAGGCTCCATTTTAATTTTAATTTATGCAGTTTTAAGAAAAGATCCTGTACTATTAGTAGGACATTTAATGGGATCTATAATATATTTTAGGAATATTTTAATTTTAAGAAAACAGATTAATTAGTAAATTTTATATTTGTAACATTAATTACTTAAAATTGTTTAAAAAAAGAGACAATTTATTTACTTTTTTGCAATTTTATTGTAGTTAAAACTTGTTAAAAAAAACCAAATAAAGAATGCCAAAATCATTTCAATTATGCATTGTAATTCCGTGCTATAATGAAGAAAAAAGGCTAAATATAGCGCATTATTCTTCCTTTCTAAGTAAAAATGAACACGTATTAATTTGTTTTGTTAATGATGGCTCTAACGACAATACATTAATTGTTTTAAATCAAATTAAATCAAGTTTCCCAAATAATGTTGCTGTAATTTCTATGGAAAAAAATTCAGGTAAAGCTGAAACCGTTAGAACTGGTTTTGTACATTGCAATGCTAACTACAATTTTCAAAAAATTGCTTATTTAGATGCTGATTTGGCAACAACTTTAGAAGAGTGCTTAGAAATTAGTGAATACATTAATTCAGAAATTGTAATAGCTTTTGGTTCAAGAATTTCAAAAATAGATACTATTATAGAGCGCAAAACAGTTCGTCATTATATTGGTAGAATAATTGCTACTTTAATTTCTAATCAATTAAAACTTCATATTTACGATACGCAATGTGGCTGTAAAGTATTTAATAAAGAGCTTTCTGAAAAAGTTTTTACAGATAAATTTATATCTAAATGGTTATTTGATGTAGAAATTTTTCATCGAATAATTAACCTCTATAGTGTAGATCAGATGCGTCTTATTGCTAGAGAAATCCCTTTAAAATCTTGGATTGATTTCGATGAGTCTAAAGTTAAAATGACGTACTTTTTTAAACTTTGGTTAGACCTGTACCAAATACACAAAATGTACAAGCCTCTTAAAAAAACGTAAACTTATTATGAAGTTATTCTCAAAAAAAATGAATCCTTATGCTTTTTGGGTTTGCATATTAGTTTTAATTAGAGCTTTTTTAAATTATGCCATTCCTTTAATGGACAAAACTGAAGCTAGGTATGCAGAAATTGCCAGAATAATGGCAGAAACCAATAATTTTACAACTTTACAAATAGATTATGGAGTGCCATTTTGGGCAAAACCACCTTTATCTACTTGGCTTTCTGCAATAAGTTTTAATATTTTTGGAGTTAATGAATTTGCAGCCAGATTTCCCTATTTGCTCTTAAATATTTTAGTAATTTTATTAATAGGAAAATATGCAAAACGCAAAAGCTTAGATTTTTTAATACCGGCTTTAATTTTACTCACTATTCCAGAGTTCTTATTACATACAGGAGTAGTTTCAACAGATACAGCATTGGCTTTTTGTGTTACTTTAGTAATGATTTCTTTTTGGGAAGGCATCAACAATAAGCATCAGAAATTTTGGAAATACTTGTTTTTTATAGGTTTAGGTTTAGGTCTTTTAGCAAAAGGACCAATTATTATTATTTTAACGGCTCCTCCTATTTTTGTTTGGATGGTTATTTTTAAACAATACAAAACTGTTTGGAAATCAATTCCTTGGATTTTAGGAGTCTTAATAACTGCTGTAGTTGCAATACCTTGGTATTATTTAGCAGAACAAAAAACACCTGGTTTTATAGATTATTTTATAATTGGTGAACATTTTAAACGTTTCTTAAGTTCTGGTTGGGAAGGTGATAAATATGGATTTCCAAAATCACAACCTATGGGAATGATTTGGGTGTTTTTAATCGTTTTTACAATTCCGTGGATTCAAATTTTAATTAATAAAATTTGGAAAAATAAAACACAACTTTTTAAAAATAAATGGGTTGCTTTTTTACTTTTTTGGCTTTTATGGACTCCACTTTTTTTTACGGTTTCTAAAAGTTTAATTCACCCATACATTTTACCAGTTATGGTGCCAATTGCACTATTAATAACACATTGGTGGGAAGAAATTAAACACAAAAAAAGACTTATTTCTATTGCTTTAATAATACCAATTCTTGCTTTTTTTATTTTTGTTACAGCTTCATTAACAAATAAGGCAACTTTTTATATCAATTCTGATAAATTTTTTATTGAAAATCATATTGATAAAAACATTTCAATGTATCATTGGGAAAACAAAAGTTATTCGAGTCAGTTTTATTCAAAAGGAAGTATAAAAACTATTAAAGATAATACAGAATTATCAAAAAACTTAAATTCAAAAAAGCCTTTTTTAATAATTATACCTCACAAAAAAATTAAAAATATCAATCCTGAAAGTATGAAATTATTAAAAAAATTAGAGGAAAATTATAAAAAAAGTATCTATATTTTCAATTAATTCAGAATGATAAAAACTATAGAAAAATATCCAATTGCAACGCTTTCAATAGTAATTATACTTATGCTTTTAATTCATTTAGACGTTCCAAGTGTTACTATTATGGAAGCGCGTAATTTTATTACTGCTCGTGAAATTGTTAATAACAATAATTGGTTACTAACTACCATGAATGGTGAACCAAGATACCAAAAACCTCCATTACCAACTTGGCTAACAGCAATTTCGATATTAACATTAGGTGTTCAAAGTTTATTTGCTTTGCGTTTACCTGCAGCATTAATGGTGCTGTTTTTAGGAATTTTTAGCTATTATTTTTCATTAAAATTAAAGCTTTCAAAAAAACATAGTTTAAATAATAGTTTAATTTTAATTACCTCTTTTTATGTTTTTGGAATTGTAAATGAAGCTCCCTGGGATATTTTTGCACACGGATTTATGCTTGCTGGTTTGTACTATTTATTTCAATTTCTTGAAGCTAAGCAATCTAACTGGAAAAAAGCAATTTTAGCCTCCATATTTATAGGATTTTCTATTATGAGCAAAGGACCTGTTTCTTTATTTGCTGTTTTATTACCTTTTCTAATTTCTTATGGTATTGTTTTTAAATTTAAAGGCTTTAAACCAAAAATAATTCCTTTTGTATTGTGTGTTATATTATTTTTAGCAATTGGAAGTTGGTGGTTCTTATATGTTAGAATTTTAGATGCACAAGCTTTTTTAGAAATTGCAACCAAAGAAACTGGAAACTGGAGCAGCTATAATGTAAAACCTTTTTATTATTATTGGAGCTTTTTTACTCAGTCTGGTTTATGGACAATTCCTGCGTTTATTGGTTTATTATATCCTTATTTAATAAAACGAGTACAAAACAAAAAAGTATATAAATTTACGTTTTGGTGGACAATAATTGCCGTTATATTATTGTCTTCAATTCCTGAAAAAAAGGCGCGCTATTTAATGCCTGTATTAATTCCATTAGCACTAAATACAGGTTTTTATATTCAATATTTACTACAGAAATTTTCTATTATAACATCCAAAAAAGAAACAATTCCTGTATATTTTAACTTTGGACTCATTGCAGTTATTGCAATTGCACTACCATTTGGATTGTATGTTTTGTTAAAAGAAGATGTTAACGCTTACCTACTAAACTATATATTTACGTCAATAGCCAGTTTAAGTATTGGAATTCTACTATTAAAGTTTTTAATTAAAAAGCAATTTAAAAATGTATTTTACTTAACTGTATTGTTTATGGTTTCGTTATTTTTATTTGGATTACCAATTTCAAAAACCTTTAATAAAAATGAAAATTTTAAGGCCATTAACTCATTACATGAAATTGAAAATCAGAACAACACAACCACTTATTCTATTGGTGAAATTACACCAGAATTACTTTGGAATTACAATGGGATTTTGAAAAACATCTACCAAAAAAACCAATTAAATATTCCTTTAGAAAACAATTTTGGTATTTTAATTATGAATGAAGATGTTGAAACAATAACGGCAAAACTATCAAAAAACTATACTTTAAAACTAACCGAAACTTATAATCTAAACGTAGGTTCAAGAAATAAAGAACGTTTGATAAGACAGTTTTATTTAGTATCAAAAAAGTAGTACTTTTGGTAGATACTATTTTTTATTTTAACGAACCTAATAGCAAAAATAATTACAAATGGGAACGCTCACAAAAACCGATAAAATTGCTTATATTTTTTTAATTCTTGTCTTTGGACTAGGAATCTATTTTGCAAATACAGATCTTCAATATTTTGATGAATTTTATACCAAAGAAGATGGTTTTGCAGAATATGGAACAGCTTTTTTATTGTTTTGTTCAAGTATGCTGTTAATTAGTCGTTTTTTAAAACTTCAGAAGTTTAAAAAAAGGCTATGGAAACTTGGGATTTTAGCAATTGCTTTGGTGTTTCTATTTGGAGCTGGTGAGGAAATATCTTGGGGACAGCGAATTTTCAATATAGAATCTTCAGCGTTTTTTAAAGAAAATAATGCACAAGCAGAAACAAATTTGCACAACTTAGTTGTAGATGGTAAAAAGGTAAATAAAATAATTTTCAGTCAGTTATTAACCACTATACTTGTAATTTATTTAATAATTACTCCTTTTTTATACAGAAAATTTGAGGGTATTAAAAATTTAGCAAACCTATTTGCCGTTCCAATTGTACAATGGCATCAAACTATTGCCTTTTTAATTGTTACTGGTTTATTAACTTTTATGGGATCTGAAAGAAAATGGGAATTGTATGAGTTAGCTTTTGGAGTTATTTTCTTATTAATATTTTTAAATCCTTTAAATAAAAGTATTTATTCTAAATAAAATCTTTCGTTCAAAAAGCTTAAATAGTTTGTAAGATAGCGTGGCGTAAACTCCTCCAATTACTATACCTGTAAGTATATCTAATGGAAAATGCACACCAATATAAACTCTACTGTAAGCCACAACTAGCGCCCAAATTATTAAAAAATAAGGAAAGTATTTTAGTTTATCCTTCAAAAGTAAACTAAAAAATACTGCAATTGCCATTGCATTAGATGCGTGCGCAGAAAAGTAAGAATACAAACCGCCACAGCGTGCTTTAACCAATCGTATTAAATCCGCAATATTTTCATCGTGGCAGGGTCTTAGTCTTTTAAAACCGTATTTAAACAAATTACTAGTTTGATCAGAAAAAGTGATTAATAGAATAACAAAAAGCAGTAAAACTATTGTTTTTTTTAGTCCGTAATATTTAAAAACTAAGTAAAGTAATATTATATATAATGGGATGGCACTAAACTTATTTGTTACAAAAAGCCAAAAGCCATCCCATTGTGATGTTCCTAAATTATTTAGGAAAATTAGTAATTCAATATCTTTATCAATAATTGATTCTATCATTGAATTCTAAAATGTATTATTAATTATTAGTTGAATCTAAAGAAATTAATTCAATTTCAAAAACTAAATCTGTATTTGGAGGAATAACTTTACCTGCACCTTGTGCTCCATACCCTAAATGAGCTGGAATAAAAAGCATTGCCTTATCTCCAATTTTTAATTGTTGTAACCCTTCTTTAAAACCAGAAATTAAACGTGCTTCTGGACCATATTCAGTTGAAAACGGTTGGTATCTATTTTTTTTATCTCTAGCTTCGTTATAGGCTCCAAAAGCTTTTGCTACTTCTTTATAACTTGTGTCAAATAATTTACCATTGGTAAAATAACCAGCATAAGCCACTTTTACTTTAGAACCAATCGCCGGCACTTCTCCATTTTTAGTTTCAGTTATAAAAATTTTAAGACCAGAAGTCAATTCTGTTGCTTTGGCTTCATTTTCATTAAATCTATTTAACGCATTTGCTGTAGCCGCCTCAATTTTTTCTTGGGTTTCTTTTAATTCTTTTTGATAATCTGTATAAAAGCTATCAAATATTTTAGCTGCCTTAAATTTTTTGGCTAATTTTCCAACTTTTATAATTTCAATAGTTTTAATAGTATCAAACTGAACAATAGAATCTATAACCGTTTGTCCTTTTAATACATTTCCAAACACTGTATGAACTCCGTCTAACCAAGGAGTTTCTTTATGTGTTATAAAAAACTGACTTCCATTAGATGCTGGTCCAGAATTTGCCATAGATAAAATACCAGCTTTATCATGTTTTAAAATTAAATTCCCTTCACTATCTTTTGGAAATTCATCTTTAAATTTATATCCAGGTCCACCAGAACCCGTAGCTAAAGGGTCACCCGTTTGAACCATAAAATTATCGAGTACTCTATGAAAAGTAAGCCCGTCGTAAAAATTAGTTCCTTTTAAAGAATCTATAACCTGTTTATTTGTTCCATTTGCTAACGAAACAAAATTTGCAACCGTTATTGGAGTTTTTTCAAATTCTAATTTTAATAAAATTGTACCTTTATTTGTAACCATATCTGCGTACATCCCCTCATCTAAATCCGTATATTTAGTTGGCTTGCAAGAAGATATGGTTATTACTAGTACAATTACAACTAGCTTCAATATTTTCATTTTATTATGATTATTATTTAACAATCTCTAATAATTCTACTTCAAAAACCAATACATCAAATGGTTTAATTTTTCCTCCAGCACGTGGAGTAGCTCCATATCCTAATTCCTGAGGTATAAAGAATTTATATTTTGAACCAACAGACATTAATTGTAACCCTTCAGTCCAACCTTTAATTACTTGATTTGCAAAAAATTCTGAAGGAGTTCCCCTATCTACTGAACTATCGAAAATAGTACCATCTACCAATGTACCATGGTAATGAACTTTTACTTTTGATGTTGCACTTGGTTTTTCTCCACTGCCTTCATTCATAACAATATACTGTAAACCACTTTCTGTTGTTACAACGCCATCTTTACTTTTATTTTCTTCTAAGAACTTTTCACCTGCAGCTTTTGATTCAGCAAAATCTGTTTCTGCTTTTTTAGCAGCAGCTTCTTGTTGCTCTTTCATTTTTCTTTGTTGAAGCTTCTGAAAATACGCATTAATAACAGTATTAAGGTCTTTAGAATCTAACAACATATTTGTAGAGTCTATCCCGTTTTTTAATCCTTGAACATAAGCGTCTTGATTTATATTCTCAAAATTTACGTTTATTTTAATACCCATATCCAATCCTAAAGCATAACTTACGGAATCGATTTCAGAGTCTAATGATTTTAAAGTACTTGCTTGGTTGTTACACGATGCTAGTGAAATTACAATTGCACTTAGAAATAAGAATTTAATTACTTTCATTTTTTTTATTTATTTTAATTAATTGAACTTTATATATTAATGGTTGATTAATATCTATTTTGTTTTGATCGCCCAAATATCCAAAAACTTTATGAGATGGAAACAAAAAAGTTGCAATGTCTCCAGCATTCATCAATTTTAAACCTTCACGAAGCCCTTCAACAATTTCTTGTTTATTCACAACATAACTTTGAACACCAACACTATTTGAGCTATAAATTGTTTGCATGTTTATATCGAAAACTTCATACGTATATATAACCTGATCTTCTTCATTTGGAAAATAATTTTCTTCAGACTTTTTATTAAACTTATATTTAAAGCCAAAATTACTATCAATATACGTACTTAAAGAATCTTGTTTTATTAGGTTTTCAAAAGCATTTTCTTGTGCTGTAATTAATGCTTTATTAAAAAGTACAGATTCTTGCATAGTTGAAGAAGATTTTCTTAAAATAGGTTTTCTTGCTTCTGGATTATTGCAAGAGAACAAACATAACATTATAAAAAAACTTAAAAAACTATACCTCATAAGAATTTAACAATTCAGTTTTATAATCTGGCAATACGTTTAAAAATTTAGAAACAGTTGCGTCTAAAGCTATTTCAGATCTTCCGCCTGCAGCATTATCGTGTCCTCCTCCATTAAAATGATTTCTTGCAAATTTATTTACTGAAAAACTTCCTTTAGATCTAAAAGATATTTTGATAATTTTTTGTTCAACATCTTCAATAAAAATTACTGCAAAAATAATTCCTTCTAAAGATAATGCATAATTAACAACACCTTCTGTATCTCCTTTTTGATAATTAAAATTGTCTAATTCTTGTTGAGTTAACGTAATATACGCTGTTTTTAGTTTTTGTATAACCGTTAAGTTACTTAAAGCACAACCTAAAAGTTGTAATCTTCCATAAGAATTTGTGTCGTAAACATTATTATGAATCAACGCATTATTTGCTCCTTTGTCTATTAAATCGGCAATAATTCTATGAGTTGTACTTGTAGTTGATGCAAATCTAAACGATCCTGTATCTGTCATTATTCCAGTATATAATGAGGTTGCAATTGATTTATCAATTGCATCAATCGCATCTAATTTTTCTAAAAAATGATAAACCATTTGACAAGTAGAACAAATAGAAGTGTCTGAAAACAAATACTTTGCAATAGAATCTGGTTCTTGATGATGGTCTATCATTATAAAGTCACCTTTAAATTCTTTTAAGGTATTTTCCATATCTGAACCAACTCGGTGCAATGCGTTAAAATCTAGTAAAAATATAATTGAAGCTTCATTAATTGCTTTTTTAGATTGTCTATTCTGCAGGTCAAATTTCAACACTTCTTTAGAATTTGGCAGCCATTTTAAAAAATCTGGATAATCATTTGGAGCAACAACAGTTACCTCGTGATTATTTTTTTTTAAAAAATTATAAATTGCTAAACTCGCTCCAATAGCATCTCCATCAGGATTTCTATGAGGAACTATAACAACATTTTTTGGTGTTGCTAATAATTCTTTTATTTCAGTTATTTCTATTAAATTCATATCGTGCAAATATACAATTTAATACCTTATTTTATTTTAATAATATATCACAAAATATTATTAAATTTGAATGGAATATCTGTTATTTTAATCTCAAATCTTTTAGTTTTTGTTTAACTACAAATAATTAAATCCATTTGTTTTAAAATACTATATTTGCGACGATTATAAACTAAAAAAATAAAAATGGCAACAAATAGAACATTTACAATGCTTAAACCTGATGCAGTTGAAAAAGGTTATATAGGAGCAATTTTGGAAAAAATAAATGCTACTGGATTTAGAATTGTAGCAATGAAAATGACACGATTAACAAGAGCGGGTGCAGAAGAATTTTATAAAATTCATAAAGACCGCCCGTTTTTTGGAGAACTAATTGATTACATGACGTGTGGACCAATTGTTTCTGCAATATTAGAAAAAGAAAATGCAGTTGAAGATTTTAGAGTTTTAATCGGTGCTACAAATCCGGCTGAGGCTGCTGAGGGTACTATTAGAAAGCTCTATGCAGAATCTATTGGAAATAATGCTATACATGGTTCTGATAGTGATGAAAATGCAGCTATTGAGAGCGCTTTTCATTTTTCAGGAAGAGAAGTTTTTTCAGGAAACTTCTTTTAAAAAAAGCTTAAAAGGCTGTTTAAGAATTCTTAAACAGCCTTTTTTTAACACAATATTATTTTAGAAATTAGTGTTTCTCCCAATTCCTCATTCATCATTTTAATTATCTTTTCTTTTCCATAGCTTAATTCTTCTCTTAAAACCGAAGATTTTAAGCTTACAATTAAAGTTGTTCGCTGTAATTCAATTTTATTAGTATAAGAAACAACACCTTTACCCATAAGTTTTTCCCAAGCTTCGGCAACAGATAATTGATGCATTCCTTTAGTAAGTTTGTTTTCTTTTATTACATCTTTCATTAAATCTTGAATTGAATGAAATTCGTTTTGTCGTTTTGCCATTATAGTTTAAATATTTTATAGGATTGCTGTGTTTGTTTTACAACTTCTTCTGTTCTTTCTTCGTGGGTATCACTTATAAATAATTGTCCAAAATGATCGTTATTTACCAAATTTATTAATTGCTCTACACGCATATCATCTAACTTATCAAAAATATCATCTAAAAGTAAAATTGGTTTTAAGTTCGATTTCGATTTCATAAAATCGAACTGTGCTAATTTTAATGCAATTAAATAAGACTTTTGCTGACCTTGTGAACCGAATTTTTTTACAGGATATCCATCAATTTCAAAGGTTAAATCGTCTTTATGAACTCCAACACTTGTGTATTGTAATACCCGATCACGTTCTAAATTCTTTTCTAATAACTCCAAAATATCCGAATCTTGCAGTTGTGTTTTATAAAACATATCTACAACTTCTTTACTATTTGAAATTGACTGGTATCTACTTCTAAAAATTGGAATAAAAGCGTCTAAAAAGGCTGTTCTTTTCTCAAAAATTACAGTTCCATACGTCTTTAATTGCTCGTCATATACTTTTAAATTTAAAGCATCAAACGTTCTATTTGCTGCAAAATACTTTAAAAGAGAATTTCGTTGAGCTAAAACTTTATTATATTTTAAAATTAATTGAAGATACTCTTTATCAGATTGCGAAATTACATTATCAATAAACTTCCTTCTAGTATCGCTTCCTTCAATAATTAAATCTCGATCAGCAGGTGAAATTATTACCAAAGGCAAGTAACCAATATGATCCGAAAATTTTTCATAAACCTTTCCATTGCGCTTTAACACCTTTTTGTTTCCACGTTTTAAACTACATACAACAGTATCTACCTTTTCATCCAAAAGATACTCACCTTGTATCATAAAAAACTCTTGGTTGTGTCTTATATTTTGAATTGCAACAGGATTAAAGTAACTTTTTGCAAAAGATAAATAATAAATTGCATCTAACACATTGGTTTTTCCAACTCCATTATTACCCACAAAACAATTTATTTTTTCCTCAAAATCAAAGCTTTGAGACTCAAAATTTTTAAAATTAACCAATGTGATTTTTTGTAAATGCATCTAATTTTTTATAAAGTTTAAAATTATTCAAAATAAATGAAAATTTAGACACATTTGCATTTTTACTTTCCAATTAAAAATTCTATTTTTGCGCCTACAAATTTTACAACAAATGGCAACATATAAAAAGAAAGCGAGTAAAGCAAAGAATACTCAAAATACTATAGAAACTAATTCTACAACTGCTGAGGTATTTAATACTTTAGATGAAACTGCATCAAGATCAGAACAATTTATAATAAAAAACCAAAAAACAATATTTATTGTATTGGGGTTAATTGTTGCAGGAATTTTAGGTTATTTAGCGTTCCAAAAATTTGTAAAAGCACCAAAAGAAAAAGTAGCTGCTGACGAATTGGCTTTTCCAAAAGCATATTTTGAAGATGCTTTAACAACCTCTGTTGCAGTTGATTCTTTATTAGTTTTAGGATTAGAAGGTGCAGACGGAAAATATGGATTTATTGATATTGCAGATAAATTTAGTGGTACAAAAGCAGGAAATCTAGCAAACTATTACGCAGGTATTTCGCATTTAAAATTAAAAAACTATAAAGAAGCGATTGATTATTTAGAAGATTTTTCTTCAGATGATGAATTATTAGGACCTACAGCTAAAGGTGCAATTGGCGATGCTTTTGCTGATATCAATCAACCAAAAGAAGCGTTAGATTATTATTTAAAAGCTGCAAAATTAAGAGAAAATAATTTTTCTACTCCTTTATATTTATTTAAAGCTGGTAATACAGCTATGGAAATAGAAAATTATAGCAAAGCTTTAGATCTTTTTAATCAAATTAAAAAAGAATATCCAAACTCAACTGAAGCTAGAAATATTGATATTTATATTAATAAAGCAAAATTTGCATCAAAAAACTAAGCTGTAATGGCAACAACTAATTTATCTTATTACGATAAAGCATCAATCCCAAATGCGAATAAATTTCGATTTGGGATTGTTGTTTCTGAGTGGAATCCAGAGATTACCCATAATTTATATTTAGGTGCTCAACAAGCATTAATAGAAAATGGAGCAACCAAAGAAAATATTATAAAATGGGATGTTCCAGGAAGTTTTGAACTTACTTTTGGTTGTAAAAAAATGATTGAAACTCAAAATGTTGATGCTATTATTGCCATTGGAAATGTAATTCAAGGCGAAACAAAACATTTCGATTTTGTATGTGACGGTGTAACACAAGGAATTAAAGATTTAAACATTAAGTATGATGTTCCTATTATTTTTTGTGTATTAACAGACAATACAAAACAACAATCTTTAGATCGTTCTGGTGGAAAACACGGAAACAAGGGTATAGAAAGTGCCATTGCTGCAATAAAAATGGCAGCTTTAAGAGAGTTTTAACACGCTTCTTTTTAAAAAACTTGACCACAACTTTATAATTCAGTAATTTTGATAATTACTGTATAACTCATTTTATATGTTTGGTAAATTATTTAAGCCTCGTGCACATTATGTTTTTGATTACAAACCTCGTTATTATAACGAGCGAAAAGAACGTTTGCAAAAATTAGAGGAAAAATACCACGGAAATAAAGACAACGAAAAAGATACACCAAAAATTTCGTTATCTAAAAATAATCTAAAAAACGATTGGGTTAAAAATAAAAGAAGTGCTACAGATAAAGCTACAAACCTAAGATTGGCTATTATAATTGCTATTTTAGTTGGAATTGTAGCTTATATTTTTGAACTACATAAATTATTTTAATGTCTGATATTATTCAGTTACTTCCTGACCATGTTGCAAACCAAATTGCTGCTGGAGAAGTTGTACAGAGACCTGCATCTGTGGTAAAAGAACTGCTAGAAAACGCTATTGATGCTGATGCAACAGATATAAAATTATTAATAAAAGAAGCTGGTAAACTACTCATTCAGGTTATTGACAACGGTAAAGGAATGAGCCAAACCGATGCGCGACTTAGTTTTGAACGTCACGCAACTTCTAAAATTAAAAAAGCTGAGGATTTATTTAATTTAAATACAAAAGGTTTTAGAGGTGAAGCATTGGCGTCTATTGCTGCAATTGCACATGTAGAATTAAAAACAAAACAAGAAAATACAGACTTAGGAACTTCAATAAAAATTGAAGGAAGCGCTATAGTGTCTCAAGAATCAATTGCTACTACCACTGGAACTTCTATAGCTGTAAAAAATTTATTTTACAACATTCCTGCAAGACGAAATTTCTTAAAGAGTAATACTATTGAAACCCGCCATATTGTCAACGAATTTCAACGTGTTGCATTGGCGCATCCAACAATTTCATTTTCATTTTATCATAATGAAAATGAAATTTACAATCTAATTTCCAGTAATTTACGTCAGCGTATTGTTGCAATTTTAGGAAAAAAAACCAATGAAAAATTAGTTCCAATAAGTGAAGTAACGGATGTTGTTGAAATTAATGGATTTGTAACAAAACCTGAATTTGCAAAGAAAAAAAGAGGAGAACAATTCTTTTTTGTAAATAATCGGTTTATTAAAAATGCCTATTTAAATCATGCGGTTACTAGTGCATTTGAAAAGTTACTTTCTGGAGGCTATTATCCAACATATTTTTTGTTTTTAACGGTTCCAACAAAAAGTATCGACATAAATATTCATCCAACAAAGACAGAAATTAAATTTGATGATGAAAAAACATTATATGCAATTTTACGTTCAACAATAAAACATAGTTTAGGACAGTATAACGTTGCTCCTGTATTAGATTTTGAAAGAAGCGCTTCATTTGACACGCCTTATGAATTTAAAGATAAAAAATCCAGCACTCCAAAAGTACAGGTAGATCCAAATTTTAATCCTTTTAAATCTGAAGCAAAAAACACCTCAAAATATCCGTATAAAAAAGAAACCACTTCACAATGGGAAAGTTTATATACAGGATTAAATAGAGATACTTTTGAAATGGAATCTGAAACGGTAAATACAGCGCTATTTTCTGAGGAAAAAGCAACAAATAAAACCTATCAAATTCATAATAAATATATTGTAAGTAGTATAAAATCTGGAATTGTGTATATCAATCAAAATTTAGCACATCAACGTATTTTATACGAAGAATTTTTAGAAAATATTACCGTAAAAGAAGCAATGAGTCAACAATTGTTATTTCCTTTAGAAATTTCATTTAATAAGACTGATATTGAATTAATTAAAAATATAAAAGAAGATTTAGAAAATATTGGATTTTTATTTGATAGTATTTTAGATGATACAATTATTGTAAAAGGTATGCCTGTTACTATAATTGAAAGCCAAATTACTTTAATAATAGAACAATTATTAGAAGCTATAAAAAATGATATTCCAGACACAAGCTTTAGTCAATTAGATATTATGTCTAAGAGTTTGGCTAAAAGTTTAGCAATTAAAACTGGTAGTAAATTAGATTTAAAAGAACAAGAAGAGTTGGTAAATAAGCTATTTTCTTGTAAACAGCCAGATTTATCTCCGTTTGGAAAAACTACTTTTGTAACTATAAATATTGATGAAATAGATAAAAAATTTAACAACTAAACGCTGTTAAAAATTTAAAATTATGGGAAGAATTACCGAAGCTGTTAAGCACATTATAATAATAAATGTAATTTTATTTATAGCTCCACAACTAATTCAAGGATTTGATTTGCAAAGTTTATTTGCTCTTTATTTTCCTGAGAATGAAAAGTTTGGTTTTTGGCAATTTGCAACGCATATGTTTATGCACGGCGGATTTTCACATATTCTTTTTAATATGTACGGTTTATGGGCTTTTGGAACGCCTTTAGAACAAATGTGGGGGAAAAATAAATTTATATTTTTCTACCTTTCCGCTGGATTAGGAGCTGGAATAATCTACACTTTAGTAAATTACTATCAGTTTAACGGAGTTTACGACCAACTTATTCAAATGGGACTGTCAAGTACAGATATTCAAAGTATATTAAATACAGGTAGTTATAATAATCGTATTCTAGATATACTTTCAGAAACTCAATTAAATGAGTTTTATGCAACTTACCATACACCAGCTGTAGGTGCTTCTGGTGCAGTTTATGGAATTTTAGTCGCTTTTGGATTAAGCTTTCCAAATGCTAAATTAGCTCTGATATTTTTTCCTGTACCAGTTGCAGCAAAATACTTTATTCCTGCAATTATTTTAGGAGATTTATTTTTTGGAATGACAAAATACTCTATTGGAAACGTTGCGCATTTTGCACATGTTGGAGGTGCTTTAATCGGATTTTTAATTGCTTGGTATTGGAAACAAAACCAATTTAAACGCTGGGATTAACTTGAATATAATAAACGACATAAAACACGCTTTTTACAAAGCAAATACCGTAGAAAAAATAATTTACGTAAATGTATTCTTATTTTTAATTACTGTTTTATTTACCAAATTTAGTATCCAATGGCTTGCTTTACCTTCAAGTTTAGATAACTTTTTATACAAACCTTGGACATTAATTTCATACGCTTTTATTCACCAAAGGCTATTTCATGTACTATCTAATTTACTAGTACTCTATTATATTGGAAATCTCTTTTTAGATTTTTTCACAAAAAAACAATTCCTTAATTTTTACTTTTTAGGTGTAATTGTTGGTGCTTTATCCTTTTTAAGTTTCAACTATTTTGCAGCTAAAGATGGTGCTCCTTTAGGCGGTGCTTCTGCAGCAGTTAGTACCATATTTGTTGCAATTGCTACTAAAATTCCTAGATATGCCTTACGATTACGTTTTATAGGTAGCGTAGAATTATGGGTATTAGCAGCAATTTGGGTTGCTTTAAGTATATTACAATTAGCAAACCCAGATAACGGCGGTGCAATTGCACATTTAAGCGGTGCTTTATTTGGATTTATTTATGTAAAACAATTAGATAAAGGAAACGATATTGGTAAATGGTTTGAAGCAATCTTAAATTATTTCACTAATTTTATGAAATCAAAAAAGGATAAACCTTTAAGAACAGTTCATAAATCTAAAGGACGTGCTTCTAAAAATGAAGTATCAATATCTAGACAACGTAAAATTGACACTATTTTAGATAAAATTAGCAAGTCTGGTTACGAAAGTTTAACACAAGAAGAAAAAGATTTTTTATTTAGGGCTGGAAAAAAATAATAAAAAGGATATATGAAAAAATTATCGGTTTTAGATAAATTGTTGTTTATCATCAATTCCTTTTTGGCAACGCTTTTATTAATTTCATATTTAGGCTATTTTATTTCACCTAACACCTATTCCCTATTTTCGTTTTTAAGCCTTACGCTTCCATTTTTAATTATAATAAATCTTCTTTTTGCTATTTATTGGATTTTAAAGATTAAAAAACAATTTTTACTTTCAACAATAATATTAATAATTGGATTTCAATACATTACTAAATTTTACAGTGTTTCTGAAAAGAAAGTATTATTAACCGAAGACGTTAAAATAATGAGCTATAATGTGCGTATGTTTAATTTGTATAATTGGATAGATGAAAAAGATATAGATAAAAAAATATACGATTTTATTAATGAAAAATCTCCAGATATTTTATGTATTCAAGAGTTTCACCCTTCAAAAAAACTTGATTTAAAATATCCTTATAATTACGTTAAAATAAGAACGAATCAAAATAATTTTGGACACGCCATTTTTTCAAAATATAAAATTATTAATTCGGGATCTTTAAATTTTTCGAACAGTAACAATAATGCCATTTTTGTAGATTTAATAAAAGAAAAAGATACTATTAGAGTTTATAATGTGCATTTAGAATCGCTAAAAATTAACCCTGAGAAAGAAACTTTAACACAAGAAAACTCTGAAAAACTTAAAATTAGAGTTGAAAATGCATTTAAAAAACAAGCAAATCAAGCTTCTTTAATACTACAGCATCAAGAAAAAAGTAAGTACAAATCCATTATATGTGGAGATTTTAATAACAATGCTTTTTCTTGGGTTTATAATAAATTAAAAACCGATAAAAATGATGCCTTTGAAATAGCAGGAAAAGGCTTTGGTAATACATATGATTATAAATTTTCTTTTAGAATAGATTTTATTCTAACTGATAAAAATATTGAAGTAAATAACTACAAAACTTATCCTGTAAAATATTCAGATCATTTTCCAATAATGGCACGTATTAATTTTAAACAAACTGATAAAATTCAGTTAAAAAATAACGGAATTAATTAACTTTACTTTTTTAACAAATACCATATTTTCCAATGAAAAAAATACTTTCGTTTTTATTTATTTGCACGTTTATCTTAGGCTATTCTCAACAAAAAGAACTTACTATTGAGGATGCCGTTTTAGGTTATTATAAAGGTTTATACCCAAGTTCTTTATCAAATTTACAATGGGTAAAAAACACCAACAATTATGTTTTTCAAAAAGAGAATGAGTACATTTTTACTGATGCTAAAACAGCAAAAATTGTAAACAAAACCAGCTTTGAAGATCTTAAAAAATCGTATCCACAACTTCAAAGAACTCCTTACATACAAGATATAAATGCAACTTCATTAGCGTTTAGAACTAAAAACACCATAGAACTTTTTAATTATGTAACCAATTCAAAAGAGGCAACCATTACTTTTGATAACAATGCTGAAAACAACGAATATAACTCAAAAGCGAAAGCTGTAGCATATACAATAGACAACAATTTATACATCGCAACTACTTCAAATCCAAAAATAGCAGTTACTGAAATTGAAGATAAAAATATTGTATCAGGACAAGCAATACACAGAAGTGAATTTGGAATTACAAAAGGAACTTTTTGGAGTCCTGAAGGTAATTATTTGGCTTTTTATCAAAAAGATGAAAGCAATGTAAGTAATTATCCTTTGGTTGACATCAACTCCTACCCTGCTTCATTAAAAAACATAAAATATCCAATGGCTGGACAAGAAAGTGAGCAAGCTAAAATTGGAATATTTAATTTAAAAACTCAAAAAACTTCATATTTAAATATTGACACTTCAGATGAACATTATTTAACCAATTTATCTTGGACTCCAGATGAAAAATATATACTAGTGGCTGAAATAAACAGAGGTCAAAATCACGTTTGGTACAATAAATACAATGTTGAAACTGGTGAAAAAGTAACTACACTTTTTGAAGAAACCAACGAAAAATGGACTGAGCCAGAACACGATGCTGTATTTTTACCAAATAGCACAACCAATTTTTTATGGTTTAGTGAACGTGATGGTTTTATGAATTTATACCATTACACAACCGAAGGAAAATTAGTTAAGCAACTTACAAAATTTAAATGGGTTGTAACTGAAATTTTAGGTTTTGATACTAAAGGAAAATATGTTTTTATTACTGGAACTGGAGATGATGCTAGAGAGTCTCATACCTATAAAGTAAATTTGAAAAATGGTAAATTTAATAGATTAACTTTAGAAAATGGTACCCACAGAACGCAATTAAGCACAAACGGAAATTACTTAATTGACAATTATAGTAACTTAACAACACCTAATAATACCCTAATTGTTGAGACAAATAAAGGAATTTCAACTTTAATACATATGGCAGAAAATCCACTAGAAGATTACGCCATTGGAAAGACTGAATTTTTAACTTTAAAAGGAAATGATGGAACAAAATTATATTCAAGAATTATTAAACCAGCTAATTTTGATCCTACAAAAAAATACCCAGTACTAATTTATGTATATGGAGGTCCTCACGCACAAATGAATACTAATTCGTGGCTTGGTGGTGCAAGTTTGTGGATGCCAGCTTTCGCAAGCTTAGAAAATTACATTGTTTTTACATTAGATAATAGAGGTTCTGCAAATAGAGGATTTGACTTTGAAAGCATTATTCACAGAAATTTAGGTGATGTAGAAATTGAAGATCAGTTAACTGGTGTTAATTATTTAAAATCGTTAAATTATGTAGATGCCAATAGAATTGCAGTAAATGGTTGGAGTTATGGTGGTTTTATGACTACAAGTTTAATGTTACGTAATCCTGGGATGTTTACTACTGCTGTTGCTGGTGGCCCAGTAATTGATTGGAAATATTACGAAGTTATGTATGGCGAACGTTATATGGATACGCCACAGGAAAACCCTGAAGGTTATAAAAAAGCTAAAGTTACCAACTACATTAAAAATTTAGATGGTAAAATGTTAGTTATCCATGGAAGTGTTGATCCTGTAGTTGTACCTCAGCACAGTATGAGTTTATTACAAGAAGCTGTAAAACAAAAAACTCAAATAGATTTTTTTACATATCCAATGCACGAACATAATGTAAGAGGAATGGATAGAGTACATTTGATCGAAAAAATGATGCAGTATATAGTTGAAAACAATAAATAAATAAATAAATAACAAGATTATAATAAAATCTAATTTATAAATAAACCTGAATTTGTAAAAATTTTAAATAAGCTTTACAAATTCAGGTTTGTCATTTTTATATCAAAAATTGTATAAATTTAATTGAGAAGAAGATTATTCTGGTATACCGTAATTTTCAACTACGTAATCTAAATCTTTATCTCCACGACCACTTAAATTTACTAAAATAGATTGTTTAGGGTTTTCTTTTGCTAATTTAAATGCATAAGCTACTGCATGTGCACTTTCTAATGCAGGAATTATTCCTTCCAATCTACTTAATTCAAAAAAGGCATCAATACACTCTTTATCTGAAATACTAGTGTAAGTTACTTTATTTAAATCTTTTAACATACTGTGTTCTGGACCAACACCAGGGTAATCTAACCCACTTGCAATAGAATGTACAGGTGCAGGTTCTCCCTTTTCATCTTGTAACGTATAACATTTAAAACCGTGTATAATTCCCGGTTTTCCTAAAGTCATAGTTGCTGCGTGTTCTCCTAGAGTATCTAAAGATTTTCCACCTGGTTCAACACCAAATAAATGACATTCTTCATCTTCTAAAAAAGCAGAAAAAATTCCCATTGCGTTACTTCCTCCACCAACACAAGCAACAACATTATCTGGTAATTCTCCAGTCATATCAAAAAATTGATCTTTGGCTTCAATTCCAACAATACGTTGAAAATCGCGTACTATCATTGGAAAAGGATGTGGCCCCACAACAGAACCAATACAATATATTGAAGTTATAGGATCTTCTAAATAAGCACCAAAAGCACTATCCACAGCTTCTTTCAACGTTTTTAATCCGTGAGTTACAGGAACAACGGTTGCTCCAAGTACTTTCATTCTTAACACATTCGGATATTCTTTAGCAATATCTACTTCACCCATATGAATTTCACATTCCAATCCAAAATAGGCTGCAGCTGTAGCTAATGCAACTCCATGTTGACCAGCTCCAGTTTCTGCAATTAATTTCTTTTTTCCCATATGCTTTGCTAACAAAGCCTCTCCCATACAGTGGTTTAATTTATGTGCACCTGTATGGTTTAAATCTTCACGTTTTAAATAAATTTGTCCACCATATTTTTGAGACAACCTATGACAATGATATACAGGAGTTGGTCTGCCTTGAAAATGTTTACGTATGTTTCTCAGCTCTGAAATAAATTTATGTGATTTACTTATTGAAAAATAAGCATCATTAATCTTTTTCATTTCCTCTTCTAACTTAGGTGGAATAAATGCACCTCCATATTCGTTGAAAAAACCTTCTTTGTTTGGGTTATTTTTGAAATAATTTACAGACATTCTATACGTTTTTAAAATAGTATTGTTTTAAAATTAATTTTTTTATAAAGTTGCTCTAAAATAGTACTTTTTACAAAAGTTTTAATAATAAATTTCAGTAAGTTTTGGGTATTCTTATTTATTAAACAACATCCACGCTTTAGTTGCAATCTCTTCAGTTCTTTTCTCAATAAAAGTAGCTCCTGCCCAAGGATCTATTGTCTTTAATATTCCTGTTTCTTCTTCAAAAAAGAAATGCTTTTTATCTTTTGAGATTATACATTGGCAACCTCCTAGAATGGCTTGAAAAGCATTGATGCAAGTTTCTATTCTTGCATTTATACGTAATGCAAATGAGCGTTGATTTTTTGGATTGAATTGGTTAATTAATTTGGACCAAAGCAATCTTGATGCTCTCATTTTTGCAATTTCATCAATGTGGTTATTTCCAATTTTTGTTGTAAAAGATAATTCAGAAACAATAATATCAATTGAAATATTAGCGTCAATTCCTTTTTGAATGTAGTTTAAAGATTCAATTAAAAAATTTGATAATTCAATTTCGGGAGTTGTATTTTTTTTGGAAAATGAGTCCGTTGCAATTTTGGTTTCTAACGGGGTTTGAAAATACATTGTTGCATGTATTCCTCTTAAATTTGGTGCAATACCAGCAATATAGTCTTCGTGTTCAAAAATTAAATCTTTTTTATTGTGAACCGTAATTTCTAGGTTTGAAAAGTCTTTACGCTCCATCTTTTATTCTCTTTTGTTCCAATTTTTCAGCCAACCTTTTTGGTAATATTGGAATAATTAACGTTTTATAAGCTTTACCTTTTAAAGTTGTGGTTATTTGAACATCTTCTTCGGAATTATATTGATTAGGGTATTTATTTACTCCTAACAAAACAAGTTCACCAATATCAAATTGATGCTGTTCTTTTTGAGCGTTTTCATTTATTTTTCTTTGTATAGTTCCTTCTTTAAGCTGAGTTAAAAATCCTCCACTTTTTTCAATATCTTTAAAAATTGTTAAAGCTTTTTCGGAAAGTTGTTTTGTTACATATTCAATATAATACGAATCTGTTGGGATCTGTTGTGCTTTTCTAAATGTACAAATTTCATTTAAAATTGGTTGCTGATTTTGAGTAAATATATCGGAATTATAATTGTTTACAAATGTAGTTGCACCACCTAAAATTGCACTCATACGTTCAACAGTTGAACGCAAAGTATTTATTGTAGAACCGTATAAAGTTTTGTTTCTTAAACTAGGTTCTGAACAAACTTTTGCAATTGCAGAAGTGTTATATTTACCTAAAATCAAATTATATAAATAACGAAAAGCTCTAATTTTAGCTATTTCAAAAAAATAATGAGTACCTGTTGCAAAATTAAAATGAATTTTATTGGCTACTGTACCTCCAAATATTGTTAAATATTCATTTGCGTGTGCCAATGCATACGCAATTTGTTGCACAATGTTTGCACCTGCATTTTGGTAAATTGTTGTATCAACACTTATTATAAATGAATCTGGATTTTTTTTAATAAGACTTTCAAGTATGCTAAAATCTTTTTTTTGAGATGCATACCAATTTCCAGTTCTTGCTAAATTCCCAATAATATCAATATTAAAATATACTGTTTCATCTACTAATTTTAATATCAAGTTATTTATAAACTTCTCATCTAAAAAATGAAATTTAAAATGAAATTCAATATTCTTTTGTAATAAATTATGAAATAAGATTGTTGAATTAAAAGGTTCTAAAACTTCAAATAAAATTGAGCTTGATCCTTGTTCTATTGCTTTAAAAGCTTCAATATTTGCTGTTTCTTCGACTGATACTTTAATTTTAGTACAAATTTTACAATGCTCTTTTGGAAGTGGAATGTTTAATTTTTCAAAAGTATCTAAATGATAAAATGGTGAAATGGTTATGCCTTCAATTGTTTTTGTTAGAAGTGTTTGATTATAATCGGCACCGTCTAATTCAAACTGAATCTTTTGTTTCCAAGCTGCGGATGAACTTGCAGGAAATTCATTTGTAATAAAATTAGACATAGTTTTTTAAGTATTGACAGAAGAATGTTTTTACAATAAATTACTTTTTTTTCAAAGTATCATATTGTATAATGTATATCTCTTCATTTTCTTTTTTCATTTTATATTCTTCTCTAGCAAATTTTTCCAACTCCTCTTTATCATCAAGATTTTTAATTAGCGCGTCATCTTTTTTAATTTCAGAATTATAATATTCCTTTTCACTGTTTAGTTTATCAATTTCTTTATTAAATTCTCTATGGTTTAAATAAGAGTTTTCATCAAAAAAAACCATCCAAACTATAAATGTGGTTAAAATTAGCACATATTTATTGGAAATAATTTTAATAACGGGTTTATTTCGAAACTGCTTTAAAGTCATTAATTACAATTTATTGCTTATAACAGTTCTAACGATATCAATAGCAACTGTATTGTACCTATCATTCGGAATAATAATATCTGCATAGTTTTTGGTTGGCTCAATAAACTGCTGATGCATAGGTTTTAGCGTATTTTGGTATCTTGTTAATACTTCATTTATATCTCTTCCACGTTCTTCAATATCACGTCTAACTCTTCTAATCAAGCGTTCATCTGTATCTGCATGAACAAATATTTTGATATCAAAAATATCACGTAGCTCTTTGTTGTTAAAAATTAAAATTCCTTCAACAATTACAACTTTTCTAGGATGTGTAATTAATGCATCTTTAGTACGGTTGTGAGTAACAAAAGAATAAACAGGTTGTTCAATAATTTCGCCTGCTCTAAGTGCATTTAAATGATTAACTAACAACTCAAAGTCAATAGCTTTTGGATGATCAAAATTAATTTTAATACGCTGTTCATAACTTAAATCGTGAGTTTCATTATAATACGAGTCTTGTGAAATAACACAAACTTCATCAGCAGGTAATTCATTTAAAATTTGATTTACAACAGTTGTTTTACCGCTTCCTGTACCGCCTGCAATTCCAATTATTAGCATGTAATATTTTTATAAATTTCTACAAATTTAGGGAATATTAAATAAGAATTAAATAGAGACTCTTGAAAAAAATATAAAAATTAAAAATTCTAATCAACACATAGTTTTACATCTAACATAACCTGCTATATACTTTCTGCAAAAGCAATTGTTATTCAATATTAATTGGTTATTTTTGTTGACATCGAGAATATTAAAAAACCTATAAATTTTCATTTTTTTAATTGAACGTTTAAAAAGAAATAGTGATAAATGAAAGGAATTATTTTAGCAGGAGGCTCAGGAACACGTTTATATCCAATAACAAAGGGAACTTCAAAACAATTATTGGCTATTTACGATAAGCCGATGGTTTATTATCCGCTTTCTATTTTAATGCTTTCCGGAATTACAGAGGTATTAATAATTTCTACTCCACAAGATTTACCAAATTTTAAAAAATTATTTGGCGATGGAAAAGCCATTGGAATGCAGTTTGAATATATAGAACAACCGTCTCCTGACGGCTTAGCTCAAGCTTTTATTTTAGGTGAAAAATTTATTGGCAATGATGATGTCTGCTTAATTTTAGGAGATAATATTTTTTATGGAGCTGGTATTGAAAAACGACTACATGATGCTGTTAATACAGTAAAGGAAGAGAAAAAAGCAGCTATTTTTGGATATTATGTTCAAGATCCTGAACGGTATGGTGTTGCTGAATTTGATGCTGATAAAAATGTATTAAGCATTCAGGAAAAGCCTGAAAATCCAAAAAGTAATTATGCTGTTGTTGGTTTGTATTTCTATCCAAATAGTGTTGTAGAAATTGCAAAAAATATAAAACCAAGCAAAAGAGGCGAATTGGAAATTACTACAGTAAATCAAACCTATTTAGAACAAAAAAATTTAAAATTAGAATTATTAGGAAGAGGTTATGCTTGGTTAGATACTGGTACGCAAGATTCTTTATTAGAGGCTTCTAATTTTATTCAAACTATAGAAAAAAGACAAGGTTTAAAAATTGCTTGTATTGAGGAAATTGCTTACCAAATGGGCTATATTACTAAAGAACAACTGCTTTTATTAGCTGAAGAGTATAAAAATAATAGTTATGGACAGTATTTATTTAAGTTGTTGAAACGCTAAAAGTAAGAAATCGAACGCTTTTACTTAAATGTATTTGTAGTAAATTTAATAATTCGACTGCGAAAATCTCATATTTTCAAACTAAAAACTAAAATTGAGCAAATTTTAATGAAATTTATAAAAACTAACATACCAGAAGTAATATTATGTAAACCAACTGTTTTTAAAGATGATAGAGGTTATTTTTATGAGGTTTTTAAAAAAGAAACTTTTGAAGAATTTATTGGTTATAAAGTGAATTTTTGTCAAGATAATGAAGCTAAATCTTCCAAAGGAGTATTGCGTGGTTTACATTACCAGTTACCCCCTTTTGCACAATCAAAATTGGTGCGAGTTATAAAAGGGAAAGTTTTAGATGTGGTGGTTGATATTCGAAAAAACTCTAAAACCTTTGGAGAAAAAGTGGTTGTTGAGTTAAGTGAGGAAAATAAACACCAGCTTTTTATTCCAAAAGGATTTGCTCACGGATATTTAACTTTAAGTGATGATACAATTTTTTGTTATAAAGTAGATGCTTATTACAATCAGAAAGCAGAAAGAGGTATTTTGTATAACGATAAAGATTTAGCTATAGATTGGAATTTTACAGAAAATAAATTAATTATTTCAGAAAAAGATAAAGCGCAAGTTCCTTTTAATAAGGCAGATTTATTTGAACCAATTTTAAAATTAGATGACTAATATATTAATAACAGGTTCAAAAGGACAATTAGGTACTGCATTACAAAATATTGCAGATAATTACCCGAATTACACTTGCTTCTTTGCAGATAAAACCGAACTAGATATTATAAACTTTCAAGCTCTTGAAATATTTGTAGCAAAACAAAATATTACTGTTATTATAAATTGCGCTGCCTATACAAATGTTGATAAAGCTGAGGAGGAAGTTGATTTGGCTACTGAAATTAATTATAAAGCTGTAGAAAATTTAGCCCAAATTTCTAAACAATACAAAATTAAACTTATTCATATTTCAACCGATTATGTTTTTGATGGAACTTCAGAAAAACCGTATTTAGAAACTGATCTAACAAATCCACAAAACAAGTATGGTGAAACTAAGTTATATGGAGAAACTGCTTTACAAAACGTAAATCCCAAAAATACTATTATAATTAGAACCTCCTGGTTGTATTCTTTAAATGGACACAATTTTGTAAATACTATGTTAAGGTTATTTAAAAAAAACAACGTGGTAAAAGTTGTTTCAGATCAAATAGGTTCACCAACAAATGCAACAGATTTAGCAAATTTTATTTTTACTATAATTCCACAAATAAATACCAAAGGTGTTGAAATTTATCATTATTCTAATAAAGGTTCTTGTAGTTGGTTCCAATTTGCGCAAGAAATTGCTAACATAACCAATAGCGATTGTACTGTAGTTCCAATTTCATCAGAAGCTTTTAATTCAAAAGTAAAACGTCCAAAATATAGTTTGTTAAATACTGAAAAAGTACAACAAACGTTTAATTTTGAAATACTATCTTGGCAAGATTCTTTAAAACAATGTTTAAATAAAATAAAATAAATTATGAATTCTATTTTAGTTACTGGCGGAGCTGGATTTATTGGCTCAAATTTAGTCGAATATTTAGTAAATAAATATCCAGATTTTAAAATTGTAGTTGTAGATTCTTTAACATACGCAGGCGATTTAGAGAATTTAAATGCTGTAAAAGACTTAAAAAATTTCACTTTTGTACATGGCTCTATTTGCGATCGTGGTTTAATGGAGCGTGTTTTTCATCATTATATCGTTCATGGTGTTATTCATTTAGCCGCAGAATCTCACGTAGACAACTCTATTAACGAGCCAGATGTTTTTATAGAAACCAATGTTAAGGGAACTTTTACTTTACTAGATGTTGCCTATAAATACTGGATGGAAAAACCATTTATGTATAAACACGGATTTGAAAATGCTCGTTTTTTACATGTTTCTACAGACGAAGTTTACGGTAGTTTAGGTGAAACAGGTTTGTTTACTGAAAAAACACCGTATGCACCTAATTCACCATACAGTGCTTCAAAAGCAAGTAGCGATATGATTGTTAGAAGTTACCACCACACGTATGGTATGAATACAGTTATTACCAATTGTTCTAATAATTATGGGCCACATCAACACGATGAAAAATTAATTCCTACCGTAATAAGAAAAGCATTGTCAGGCGAAGAAATTCCAATTTATGGAGATGGAAAAAACATTAGAGATTGGTTGTATGTTTTAGATCATTGTAAAGGTATTGATTTAGTGTACGATGATGGAAAAAGTGGTGAAGTGTATAATATTGGAGGAAAAAACGAACGCGATAATAATTATATAGCAACCAAAATATGTGAGCTATTAGATACATTAGTACCAAAAGAAACTAGTTATAAAAATCAAATTACCTATGTTAAAGATCGTGCTGGTCACGACTATAGATACGCAATTGACGCTAGTAAAATTGAAAATGAATTAGGATGGAAAGCCGATGAAAATTTTGAATCTGGAATATTGAAAACAGTAAAGTGGTATATTCAAAAATATAAAAAATAAGAAAGCTAAAGCTGTAAAATAACACTAAGCATCCAAAAAATTTATTAGAAGTTGAAAGCTAATATGAAAGAAAAAATTAAAATAGCAATTATTGGTTTAGGGTATGTAGGCCTTCCTTTAGCCAGATTATTTGCAACAAAATACAACGTTATTGGTTTTGACATAAATAAAGAGAGAATTGCAGAACTAAAAACAGGAATTGATAGTACTTTAGAAGTTGAAAATGAAGTTTTAAAAAAAGTACTTGTAACCAGTTCTGAAAGCAAAAAAGGATTGTACTGCACTACAGAAATAGCAGTTTTAAAAGACTGTAATTATTATGTTGTAACAGTACCAACACCCGTAGATAAAAAAAACAAACCAGATTTAACACCACTTATTAAATCAAGTGAAGCGGTTGGAAGTGTTTTGAAGAAACAAGACATTGTTATTTACGAATCTACAGTATATCCTGGTGCAACAGAAGAAGTTTGTGTGCCAATTTTAGAAGGAATTTCCAAGCTCAAATTTAATACAGATTTTTTTGTAGGCTATTCCCCAGAACGCATAAATCCAGGAGATAAAGAGCACACAGTTGAAAAAATACTTAAAGTAACATCAGGTTCTACACCAGAAATTGGTGAAAAAGTAGACAAACTATATGCTTCTGTAATTACCGCAGGAACACATTTAGCTCCAACAATTAAAGTAGCTGAGGCTGCTAAAGTTATAGAAAACTCACAAAGAGATATAAATATTGCTTTTGTAAATGAATTGGCAAAAATATTTAATTTATTAAATATTGATACACAAGCTGTATTAGAAGCTGCAGGTACAAAATGGAATTTCTTACCTTTTAAACCTGGTTTGGTAGGTGGACATTGTATTGGTGTGGATCCATACTATTTGGCTCAAAAGGCGCAAGAAGTTGGTTACCACCCAGAAATTATTTTAGCAGGACGAAGAATGAACGATAGTATGGGAAATTATGTAGCTGCTGAAGTTATAAAACTCTTAGTACAACAAGATATTAAAGTGAAAAATTCCAAAATATTAGTTTTAGGAATCACCTTTAAAGAAAATTGTCCAGATGTTAGAAATACAAAAGTTGTAGATGTCATAGAAAATTTAAAAGAATTTGGAACAGCAGTTACTATTTTTGATCCTTGGGCAATTAGCTCTGAAGTAAAACAGGAATACGGTATTGAAACTGTAAAAAATATGCCTCAAAATAAATTTGATGGAATTGTATTAGCTGTATCACATTCAGAATTTTTAGAAATAGATTACAATAAATATTTAAAACCAAAAGGAATTATATATGATGTAAAAGGTTTTTTAAAATGCAAAGTACAAGGAAAACTATAATTTCTTAAAAAGTTTCAAAATAATGAGCTATAATGCTTCGAGTTGACTGAGCTGAATCGAAGCCGTTATTTAGAATATAATTAAATATTAAAATCAACAGTTAAATAATAAATTAACAATGAAAATAGTAGTAATAGGAACTGGATATGTTGGGTTAGTATCAGGAACTTGTTTTTCTGAAATGGGAAACAAAGTTACATGTGTAGATATTGATGCTACCAAAATTGAAAACTTAAAAAAATCAGTTTTACCAATATTCGAACCTGGTTTAGAACCTATGGTGAAGAAAAATGCAGAAAGAGGTACACTTCAATTTACAACAAACTTAAAAGAAGCATTAACAGACGCTGAAATAGTGTTTATTGCTGTTGGAACTCCAATGGGAGATGATGGTTCTGCTGATTTACAATATGTGCTAGAAGTTGCTAAAAATATTGGTAAATTAATGCAAAAAAGATTAATTGTTGTTGATAAATCTACAGTGCCTGTGGGAACTGCTGATAAAGTTAAAGCAACCATACAACAAGAACTCGATAAAAGAAGTGTTAATATTGAATTTGATATGGTTTCTAACCCTGAATTTTTGAAAGAAGGCGCAGCCATTAACGATTTTATGAAACCAGACAGGGTAGTTATTGGATATGAAAGTAATTATGCTCTAGAAAAAATGAAACAATTATATACGCCATTTTGCATGTCTCATGAGCGTATAATTACAATGGATATTCGTTCTGCTGAAATGACAAAATACGCTGCAAATGCAATGTTAGCAACAAAAATTTCATTTATGAATGAAATTGCAAATATCTGCGAAAAGGTAGGTGCAGATGCAAATCAGGTACGTATAGGAATTGGTTCTGATAATAGAATTGGTTATAGCTTTATTTACCCAGGTTGTGGCTATGGAGGTTCGTGTTTCCCAAAAGATGTAAAAGCTTTAAAAAAAATTGCTGAAGACCATAATTATACACCAAAGCTTATAACAGCTGTTGAAGAGGTAAATGATGCCCAGAAATTAGTTATTTCAGAAAAAATTGTAAAAAAATATGGTGCAGATTTAACTGGAAAAGTATTTGCTGTTTGGGGATTGGCATTTAAACCTGGTACAGATGATATGCGAGAAGCTCCTGCAATTTATATTATAAAAGAATTAGTAAAAAGAGGTGCTAAAATTCAAGCGTATGACCCAAAAGCCATAGAAGAAGCAAAACTATGTTATTTAAAAAATGTTGAGAATGTAGCATATGTAAATTCTAAATACGATACACTTAAAAATGCAGATGCTATGTTGTTATTAACTGAGTGGAAAGAATTTCGTTCACCAGATTTTGAAGAAATTAAAAAACAATTAAAAAGTCCTGTTATTTTTGATGGAAGAAACCAATATAATATATTTAATCTAGAAGAAAACGGATTCGAATATTATCAAATTGGTAAAGTAGCAACAGAATAACTCTCAAATCATCCTTAATTTGATTTAGAATCTTACTTTTTAAAGCGTAAGATTTATGCTGTGGTTAAACGTAGTTAAATTAAAAACTAAAAAACTAGCTGTTTTCAGTTCTCAAAAAATAAATAATTATAAAGTATAAAATCGTAATGAAAAATTTCGCATTAATTGGAGCAAGTGGCTATATAGCCCCACGCCATATGAAAGCTATTAAAGAAACCGATAACAATTTGGTTGCTGCACTAGATAAATTTGATAGTGTTGGAATTATAGATAGTTATTTTCCAAATGCAGATTTTTTCACTGAATTTGAACGATTTGATCGTCATATTTCAAAACTAAAATATGAACAAAACACACAATTAGACTATGTAAGTATTTGTACACCAAATTATTTACACGATGCGCATATTAGATTTGCATTAAGACAAGGAGCAGATGCTATTTGCGAAAAACCTCTTGTATTAAATCCTTGGAATATTGATGCATTATCTAAAATTGAAAAAGAAACTGGAAATAAAATCTATAATATATTACAATTAAGAGTACACCCAAGTATTATAGCTTTAAAAGAAAAAATTGCATCTGGACCAAAAGATAAGATTTACGATGTTGACTTAACTTATTTAACATCAAGAGGTCATTGGTATTACACTTCTTGGAAAGGTGATCTTTCTAAATCTGGAGGAATTGCAACAAATATTGGTGTTCACTTTTTTGATATGTTATCTTGGATTTTTGGAGATTTAAAACAAAATATAGTTCATACAAATACACACGATAGATCTGCTGGGTATTTAGAATTTGAACAAGCACGTGTTCGCTGGTTTTTATCAATTAATTACAATGTATTACCAGATGAAATTA
>Ga0193953_1000005_pt1 | contig 107713 bp, 144 predicted proteins | sample BB_4_MG_FD_140325 | JGI IMG/M metagenome (GOLD analysis project Ga0193953, IMG submission 140325) | Microbial mat bacterial communities from the Broadkill River, Lewes, Delaware, United States - BB_4_MG | ecosystem: Environmental > Aquatic > Freshwater > River > Microbial mats | place: USA...
AATCCAACAAAACAGTCAACTTCAGTAAAACACAAGCCAATGTGACCTATAATGTAGTCAGGTAGTTAAGATAGACTGCCTGAAACTACAATAAAGGGCCAATATGGAATTAGAACTAACATTCAACGAAGATAAAGCACCAGGAGCAACTAGCGAATGGGAAAAAGCAGTACCGATAATAGCGGATAAAGATACAGTATATGCGTACCTACCAGAAGAGGTATACTCAGTTGGTAATTACTGCGAACTAATACACACATTAGAACACACAAAAGCAAAAACAGTAAAATTAATAATGAATAACGGTGGCGGCTATATGGATAGTATGCTGAGTATACGTTCGGCAATACAGAAATCCAACGCAAAAGTAATAGCAGTACTAGACGGTACAGTAGCTAGTGCAGCAACTATGATTACGATGTGTTGTGATGAGATAGAAATAGGGGACTGGACAAGTTTTATGATACACAGCTCATCTGGAGGTACACAAGGCAAGCACCACGAAACTAAAGCATACATGGAGTTTAGTGATAAACTGCTAGCCGGTGTATTCAATGACTTATACAAAGGATTTCTGAGTAATAAGGAAATTAATAGAGTACTTGAGGGTAAAGATCTGTGGCTAGATAAGGATGAGGTACTAGACAGATGGAAAAGGAAACGTAAATTAAGTTATAATACAGACGGAAAAGGATATAATTAAACATAAAAAGAATGAGGTACAAACTATGGCGAAGTCACTAACAGTTGAAGAAGTTATCCAAAGAGCTAACAATAAGCATAATTATAAGTATGATTATAGTAAGGTGAAATACATAGACGCAAAAACAAAGATTGAAATAGTGTGTCCTGAGCACGGAGGCTTCTGGCAGTCTCCCTCGAAGCACTATGGCAGAGGACAAGGGTGTCCTGTGTGTGCCGGAGTCAGAATTAAAATGACTGACGAGAATTTCATAGAGCGGGCCCGTAAAGTACATAGAGACGTATATGATTACAGCAAAGTAATTAATGCGACCTCTAGGAATAAAGTAAAAATTATCTGTTCCGTACATGGAGAGTTTGAGCAACGCTGCGACCAACACCTAGCTGGTAAAGGTTGTACAAAGTGCGGCAATAATACACATACTACTGTAAGTTTCATAGAGTCTGCAAACATACTACACGCAAACAAGTTCGACTACGCTGAAGTCGAGTATACGTTATCAACTACTCCTGTGACGATTATATGCCCTGAACATGGTAGATTTAGTCAATCCCCTACAAACCACTTAAATGGTACAGGGTGTCCTAAGTGTGGGGTAGTCTCTAGTGCCAAGAGTAAAGAGTGCTCACAAGAGGAATTTATCCAGAAAGCAAAGAAAGTTCACGGAGATAAGTATACCTACGATAAGACTACGTATACAGCTGCTAGAGACAAGATTACAATAACATGCCCTGAACACGGAGATTTTGAACAACTGGCATCAGGGCACTTAAGTGGCTATGGCTGCAAACACTGTGTAAGCTATGGAGGAGGTAAAGGAGACATCCATAAAAAGTGTATGGTTTACTACTTCAACGTAATAGGAACAGACCTCTACAAAATAGGGCTGACCTCACAAAGCATAGAGCAGAGATATAGGACTCAGTTCGATAGAGACCAGATAAGACTAATCTATACAACAGAATACGATAATGGCGCTTCCGCTTACAAGGTGGAGCAACACATATTAAAAAAGTACACTAGACACAAGTACAAGGGGGATAAAGTAATGAGCACAGGAAATACGGAATTATTTACTAGAGATATACTAGGGTTAGACGGATTAACAGACACGGAGAAAGCCGAACGATGGGAAGCTGAACTAGGCAATGAGAACAAGAAAAAGGCAGGTAAGTAACATGAAAACAATTGTGATGGATACAAATATCCTGCTAAATAACGCACAAGATATGCTGGTAGAAGACACACTGGTAATTCTATGTGAGACTGTATTATCCGAGACAGACAAACACAAAGGTGGGTTCGAGGAAATCAACTTCCAGGCAAGAGCTGCAGCTAGAATACTAGAGAGTGCTGAAATCGTAGTAACAAGACACCCGAAGTATGGTACAATAACTGAACTGCTTGTACAAAGTAAGTACATGTTGGGGATAGTTGCACTAAATTCGTACGAAGCAGATGCTGCAGATTACGGTGGTAATGACAGGCGAATAATTGAAGTTGCACAGAAGTTGGGTTGTCCACTAATGACAAACGACTTGCATATGAAGTTCCAGGCAATAGCAAAAGGGGTGGAAGTGACTAGCCTGAAAGCAGTTGAGGATGTGCCAATTGAGTTCGTGAAAGAGTTGGCAGTAGAAGATGATGAGCAATTCAGAACACTACACAACAGTGACGTGCTTGGGATTGACCCAGACTACCAAATTGGTAACTATAGCTATAAATTCACAAACCCAAATACAAACCAGATGAAGTTAGCAACAGTAACAAATGGGTTCGTTAGTGTGCTTGGTGATACCACAGAGAAAGACTTGCGTAAGCAAAGATGTGGACCAATCAATTCGGAGCAGTTACTTGCAAGTAAAGCAATACAAGACCCAACAATGGACTTGGTACTAATAGAAGGACTTGCTGGATCAGGTAAAAATGTGGTAGCACTGAGCAACGCAATTAGGTTGGTTGAGACTAACAGAGACAAGTATAGCTCGATAGTGTACATCAGATCCCCAATCAATGATGAAGAAAGCGGTGAGGACATTGGCTACTTAGCAGGAAATGATGAGAAGATGAGCGTATACCTCGGCCCAATGGAAGATACACTAGACTTCATCGTAAGAAGTGAGATTAACCCAAAAGGCAAGAAGAAGATTGAGATTGACCAAATGGTTGAGGAGAAACGTGACAAATTAGTAGCAGATTGCGGTATGGAGTCGATGATATCAACTGGGTTGAGAGGTAGAACATTCCACGATACAGTGTTCATCATCGATGAGGCACAAAATGGAAACACAGCAACTACACAGAAAATACTGACAAGAGTTGGTAAGAACTGCAAGGTGATAGTGATTGGTAGTCAGCGCCAAATAGACAACAAATACGTGAATAAGTACAACAATGGGTTGGCTGTGCTGATGGATGAAGCTAACCGAAGAATGGTAGATACAGACATCAACATGTTCGCAATTACGCTACACAAAGTTGTGAGAAGTGATATGGCACTGTTTGCAGAAGGGCTGTTCAGCAAATAAACACTAAGGTCACTCGGCCTTAGTCAACACTACTTCAACACTCCTTAAGAAACACTACAGTATACTAAAGAAAAACAACAAAGGCACTTCAATGAAGATTCATTATAAAGCTCAAGTGAGCAGCACAAGCAAAGAAGTTGATGGGCTACCAATGACACTAACAGTTGGTAGTGTTGTGAACTGCAAACTAAAGAATGTAACACCGTTATGCAGGAATGCTGATGACAGAGAAAAAAAGTGGTACAAAGAACAGATCGAGAGGAATACTGTAGATGGGAAGTAAGATAGAAGATAGGCTGACAACCGAGATCCAAGGTGAGTTCACCCAAGAGGAATTAGCCAGTAAATGGGCTCCAAGGAATACAAATAAACAACTACTAACACGTGAGAGATTAGAGTCGTTCATGCCAAAGGGCAGTTCGGTAACAATCACAGACGAGATACTGAAACTGATCAATAGAGTAGAGCAAGATACCGGGATGGACCAAGGGTTGTTCGAAGAGCAGATATGCAGCTATGCACACTTGATTGGGCCTGGTATCAGCGTAGAGAAGTTGATGAACGCAATAAAGTATGTGACACTACGAGAAGTAATGGGTGGAAGTGCAAAGGCATACAGAGTGGTGTTCCCAGAGAAGACCGTAGAGATTGAGGGCAGAGGTGCGACAGTAGATAACTTCGCTAGTATGTACTCAAACACAAAAGCAGTAATAGAAGTACAGAAGTTGGTAATGGTTGGGGTACACATCACACATGCACCACTACGTAACCAATTACTACAAAAGATGGTAAACTTGAGTAACGGAGTAGGAGCAAAACCAGACGATTACGTAAGTCCGACAGTGCAGCTGAACGCAACAATAGCAGCATACGATGCAGTGAAGATGCCGGAAGACAATACGATGGAACTGAAGATTGGGATGAGTGATGCGTCAATTGAGTCACAAAATAATCTAGCTGAGCAGATTTCTAAAATGGCAGAGATGCAAATGACTAACTACAAAGCCGGAAAGTCGATAAACGAAGTACAGAGACTGAATATAGTGCATACTGTGGAGGTTGAGGATGACTAAAGAAGAATTGGCCGAAATAGAAAGCTTTGACCTACCTCCAGAGGTATTAAAAAAGCTACGTAAATACGTCAGTCAACCTCCTGCAGTCGATGAGTATTCGGCAGTCACCTTCGAAGACGATTATGCTGAAATAGAATACACAGAAGAAGTAATTGCAGATGAAGCCATAGATGCTGATGAAGAATTCAATAAAGAGTTATTAGAGCACGCAATAAATACCAAAGAGTTCGAGTTGGACTTTGCACTAGATAGTTATGACCCTGCATTTCCAGGATATACACCAAGTCAAGAGGCGTTTGAGTTCTTTACGATAATGAGATTAATAGAGGGAGGGGACTTCGAGTTTGATACTCCTATAGCCCACTACTTCATGGTAGATCTACTACTAAACAATATAACAGATCCGCATATGTTCCCTTACAGTAAGGAAATCTGTGATACTATAGAGATAAATCACTTACGACTAGCATTTATGTGTAGTAGAGGGGTTGCTAAGTCTTCAGTAGTTATATCATTCTTTGGAGTGTATAGTGCAATAAAAGGTGAGTTACCAAACGGCATAGGTAAAGTGTGGTTCTACCTAGTACTAGCTGCCTCGAGTCGTGGGGGTGCAAGAGTAAATGCCCTTGCAGTCAGAGCAATGTGTGAAGAGAGTGAGTTCCTGCTGGGGTACTTTGAAGAGATGAGGTTCACAGAAACAGAGTCGGAGTTCGTTAGAAAAGGAAACGGCCCAAGGAAAAATAGGTCATTCCTGATTAGGTACCAGGGTGTAGGAACAGGGGTAAGAGGGATAAGATACGGTCAAAGAAGAATCTGCTGCATAATTAATGATGATATTATACTTAATGAATCAGCAGCATACTCAAAGACAATTACTGAAAACCTAGAGTTGGTGATCCACTCGGATTCAGTTGCAGCACTAAAGGGTGGGGGTAAAGGACGGATACTTAACTGTTTCACCCCCTTCTCGTACACAGACGTAAATACTAGACTCGTGCTTAGTGGGGCTTATACTCCGTGCGTTATTCCACTAGCTAATGACTTCGACGCAGAATCTGAGGTACTGACTACTAAGGACATAAACAGTACTTGGGAGTCCTATCATCCAAGTAAGTCAATTATAGCCTTAGTGAGAGATGCTAAAAAGACCAGGACATTAAATAAGTTCATGCAGGAGAGGATGCTACGATTAACAAGTGGTGCAGATAGACTAGTCCAAGATGATTGTTTCCAGTTCGTAGACATGCAGTACATAATCAAAAATATACACATGTACAACTTGTATGTAACAACGGACTACACAACAACAAGTGGTGAGCAATCTGATTACAGTGGTAGAGCAACATGGGCTATTAGTAATAATGGGGATATATTCATGCTGGACTTAGCACTACGTAAGATGAACATGGCGGAACAGTATACAGGTACAATGAACGAATTATCCAACTGGAGAAGACGTGGTAAGCACATAGAACTTGGCGTTGAGCTTGATGGTGGACAAACCGCACATGTGTACTCACTAGAACAAGAGATGATGAAACGTGGGGACTTCTATACATTTGCAAGAGATCGAAATAACCCTAATAGTGATAGAAAAGGTATACTGAGTAGATCAACAGGGGTTAAGAAACACGAGAGGTTCAGGATTGCTGCACAGATAATGCAACAGAAAAAGTTGTGGTTGCCTGCACATTTGGAGCACACACCAGATATGAAAGAATGGGTTAGTCAAGTAAAAGGCGCAACACACGAGCAGTTCACACGATCTGATGACGGGCCTGATTTGCTAACAATGCTACAAGTGAGTATGCAGACACAAACACCAAGTGAAGGCGTACCACTACAAGAAAGCCAAGGTGGATACACCAGGTCAATATACAGTGACTTCGACTATGAAGAACCAGAAGAATATGGTAATAGTACCGTATTCTAACTCAACAAGCTAAGGCTAAGTTTCAGTACAGTATAATAAGAGAAATACGGACTGAGCCTTGTGGCTAATCAATTAGTCCACAAAGGATAAGCTAAATGAAGTTATCAACAATACTTAGGCAAGCTAAGTCAGGGGAGTTGTCAAACATAGCAGCAAGAAACAATGATGAGTTGATAGTAGATTACATCAACTTGGGGTTAATTGCACTATATAGCCGATTCCTACTGAAGGTAGAAGAAGCCTTAATAGAATTACAAGACGGCAAAACACTGTACCACTTAGATGGGACAGATGGTGCGCTAGTAACAGTAAATGGAGATCCGCTAACAGATGATTCGGTAGTAACAATACTGGATGCATATGATGAAGGTGGTAGAGTTCCGCTGAATGAAATAGATGACGAACGATCAATATTCACACCGACGTACAACTCAATACAAATACCAGTAACTGGTGATGGCGCGTTCGTTAGTGCTATATACCAAGCACACCCAGAAGAAATAGTGTTCGAGGATGCTGGTGAAGGCGTAGCTACAGAAAAGACAGTACAATTACCAAAACAATTACTAGAGCCATTACTACATTACATAGGTTACAGAGCACATGGGTCAATGGATAGTTCGGTACAAGCAGATGCACAAACACACTACCAAAAGTTCCTGTTCAGTTGTAATGAGGCCGTTAAGTTGGGGTTAGTAGAAGTAGACAACTTAAGCACAAGACCAGTAACAAGGGGAGGTTGGGTATGATTAGAGTAACATCACTAAACAAACCACAAGTAGCAATCGATAGAAATGTGGATAACACAACAGTAGATGCAGTAACTAATATAAATGCTAACTTGCCTGCAATACTTGCGTTGGCTGAGGAGGATACGTTAGCTGATATAAGTGCAATAGCTGACTTGGATCTGACTGAAGTACAGGAACAGATAGAAGATTTGGAGAACCTAACAGCAACAATAGTAGAGACGCTTCCGGCTGGCACACCACCAGAAGTTGAATTAGTTGGTAGTGAGCTACAGTTCAAACTGCCTCAAGGGGTTGATGGGTTAAATGGATTAACACCAATACCAACGTTTGCCTACGATGCTGTCAGCGGTATGCTAACGGTTGAAGTGAATGAGTACAGTGATATTAATACAGGCACGTCAGTAGTAGTAACTGGTAATGTTGACACAGAAGCACTAAAAAATGATATAATCACCGAAATAAACGAAAATGAGGAGTGGTAGATGCCAACAAATATAGTAAACTTACACACGCTAATAGCAGATGCGTCAAACAGCTACATAGCAGCTAATGCTGAAGTGTTCAAGAGTACAGTACCAGGGGATACAGGACCACAAGGGCCTATAGGAATAGATGGAGCTGCACTAACGCTAACAAACTCAGTAAACAATGGTAATGGTACATTCACACTAACGTTCAGTGACGGATCAACACACACAACTGAAGATTTGCGAGGAGTTGCTGGGGTAGACGGAACAAATGGAGTAGATGGAAACGACGGTCAAGATGCAGATGCGTTGACTGTAACAGACATAACAATGAACCCTGACTACACATTAACACTAGAGTTCAGTGATGGATTCGAATACACAACAACAAGTAGTATAAGAGGAGCTGATGGTAGAAACATACACCATATAGTACATATATCAAGCCAATTACCAAATGGTGACATAGTACCTGCTGTTGGGTACGGTCAGTTCGGTGAAGAGGAAGCAGAAGTTGGCACAGGCGGGAACAAAGATACATATGCCGCATATGCTGATGAAGATGAAAACACACATGTTGGTGAAATAGTAATCCAGAATGGGGATAGTGCATACACATATGCTGTTGAAGGTGGGTTCACAGGAACTAGAGAAGAGTTCATATCATTACTTGGACAGGTAGATGATTTGGTACTAGCCGCAACAACTGCAATCACACAGTCAGAAGCTGCTAGAGATAAAGCAGAACAATGGGCAGAGGAAGATGAGGACGTTGAAGTTGAACTAGGGCAGTTCAGTGCAAAACACCATGCAATAAAAGCAGCAGCAGATGCAGTAACAGCAAATACTGATGCTGGAATTGCTAGTGCGGCAGCAATTAGTGCTACGGCAAGTGAGGGTAACGCACTAACATACAGCAATGCAGCTGACACTAGTGCTGGGAATGCACTAGTGAGTGAGAATAACGCAAAAGATAGTGAGACAGTAGCAGGATTATCAGAGACAAATGCACTTGCTAGTGAAAATTCAGCTAGTATAGATGCTGGGCTGGCCGCAACTAGTGCTGCAAATGCAGCTGTGTCAGAGACAAATTCTAGTGTAAGCGAAACAAATGCAGGAATCAGTGAGATTAATGCAGCAGCTAGTGAAGTAGTAGTTGCTAACGCACTAAGTACAAAACAAGATATACTAGTAGATACAGTAAACATAAAAACACTAAACGGCGATTCTGTACTAGGTACTGGTGACTTGACAATTAGTGCAGGTTCAGGTGGGTATGCAGCTAACTTGTATTTCAGTGACGTACAGTCGACGATAAATCCAGCCTATAAAACACTTAGCTACACAGCTGATGTTGCGCCAACAGTTAAGCAGATTACTTGTAACAATGGTGAAACTGCAGGTGAAGTGTACTTGTTCGAACTGCCAATAGATACTGATAAGATAGATGGTGGTAGCTGGTTAGCTAAGTTCCATGCTGGTGTTAGTAGTAGCAACGGAATAACTAAGTTAAGATATGAAGGGTTCATGAGAGCTCCAAATGGTGACGAAACTACATTATTTACATCAGAGAGTAAAGAGCTTGATAATGTGACTGTGTATAGAGAGTTCGAAACAGTTGAGACGGCGTTCACAGTTGATCCGTTATCACGATATGGAATTAGAGTATTTGCGAACACTGACTCAAACAGTGATAAAATAGTAAACTACACAGTTGGTGATGGTAGTGCATCATACACAAACACACCAGCTGCATTACGACATGACCAGCTAAGAGACAGAAGCAGGGAAGATAGTCACCCAATTGAGGCAATAACTGACTTAACAGAGCAATTGTCTGTTAGAGGCACATACACCGAGTCAGCAACGGAGCCGGGCGGTAGTAAAGTGGGTGATGAGTGGTTAGACACAACAAATGAAGTACTATACAAACGAGTTAGTGACGGTGTAACATCAGCTTGGCTACAAACCAACGGGAGTGCAGGAACAACATTCACTAATGCTACTAGAGGACCAATTACAGTAACAAGTGACTACGTTGTTGAGCAGAAGTATAAGAGAGTGTTTGTTGATGCCTCAAACAGTGATGTGCTAATTACACTACCAAGTGCTGTTGGCAACATAAACGAGTTCAGCGTAACGAGAATAGACAATTCTGGCAATTCGGTTGACGTTGATGGTATTGTACCATCAGGTTTACTAGATGGTGAGACAGTTGATTTAGCAAGTGATGGAACACAATGGAGGATAGTATAGATGAGTAATTTCAGAAGAGTAGACAATAACGCAAATAGCCTTGGGACTGATGCGTGGGGTAGAAACAAAGCGGTGTTGGACAAGAGCTTGTTCCACGGAATTAATACAATGGGTATCCAGAAAGAATCATGGAAGAAGTTATTAAATGGTAATGAAGTAGTTGGTAACGGTCTTGATACATATATAAGAGATGAGAATGGCTCTACTAAAGTAACATCAACAATCTTAGGTGCTAGAAATACATTACAGTCACTACAACACCCAGGATACCAACCAAATAGAGGGCACTTATTCAGTGATTCAAGTTGGATACCAAATGCAAATAACGGTAAGTTTGGGTTGGTAGTAAGAACAATGACTGATGGTACAGTAAGTGAGAGGTTCACTGAAATAGGTACAATGACTGGTGCTACACTTACTGTGGATGGCCAAACATATGACATTACTAAAGGTAATGTACATGACATCCAAATACAGTGGAGAGGTGTTGGTAACTTCGAGACGTTTATCAATTTACAAGATGCTGATAACAACGAAGTACTCGGTACGTTAAACGGACTGTCAGTTAGCAATCCATCGCTACCAGTGCGATACGAGGCTATAAAAGGTGGGCACACGTTAGGCGGATTAGCTAGAGTAGGTTCAGCCGTTAGGTTAGGTATCGGTACGGAAGAAAATGCAATCATGTTAGAGTATCAATACACGGATGACGCTGATGCAGTTCTGTATATGGGTTGTTGTGACATCACTAGTGAAGGTGGAGATAGAGAGACACAAACACTCGGGTCAGTGGTACAGAAGAGATTCCCTACACATACTGGGACTAATAGTACAGAAGAAGCAGATGAGTTTGCAGTACTGGCGTTCAGGGTACCTGAGACAAGGACAGTAAATGGCACAGTTGGTACATATCAAGCATACAACACAAGAGATATACAGATTAAAGGACTTGATATAAAGGCAAATGACGAAGGGGATTTTGCGTTATATAGAACAAGAAACCCAAATGCAATTGTTGCAAATACTTGGGTGCCAAATTGGTCAGATGATGTGGAGTTTGCTGTAGGACTGAACGGAGCTGCAAATCAAGTGACGAACTTCCTGCCAAGTGAAATGGACGAGCTATACTTCATGGGAGTTGAGCAAGATCATGGTAGACCTGTTGACCTTAAGGATGATAACTTATGGGCCACTAATGGAGATTACTATATACTAACATACCACGCAGCTAATAATGGTGTTGGGGACAACGTTAGTGCATCAATCAAATTAGGAGTAGAGAAATAATGATAAACTTACCAACAAACCCAACACTGGGCGAGGAGATAGAACTAGATGGCGTGATGTACTCGTACAACGGAGTAGGTTACGAAATAGTGACAGATGTACTGGAAACGAAGTCAGCTACAGTTAGTAGTGATAGCGTGATAGTGCAGGATAGTGAAAATGGTGGAGTGTACAAGGTTGTACCACTAGCAGACTTCAATAATACAATAACTGAGTGGTAGTTAATACTACCATAAGTTATAACAAGATAAAATGGTAAAAATAAAGGATATATATGGGAGCAAAGATTACAAAAATTGACACTGATGGTGTCATAACAAACCCAAACACACTGGGTGACTTGTCGATTGACAATTATATTGCTGGTGGAGATGCTGGACGGATGTATTACAATGACGGTACTGATGACATTGCCATAGCACGAAAAGACGAGATTGATAACATTGATAACACCAGTGATGCAGATAAACCAGTAAGCACAGCGCAACAAGCTGAACTTGACTTAAAGGCAAATGCAGCAGATGTAGTTACATTAGCTGGTACACAAACAATTACAGGGGATAAGACATTCTCAGGCACTGTTGAGGTTCCAACACAAGCGGCTGATGATAGTTCAACTAAAGTGGCAAGCACGGCATTTGTTCAGCAAGAAATTACGAATAATATACCTACAGGTTCTGCACCAATTGTATCTTCTAGGTTTATTCCTACTGTTCTATCTGTGATTAACACCACTAGCTTTTCTGTTACAGATGTTGTAGTTATGTATGGTTCATTTGATACTACTGCAGGTTTTACCCAAACTAATGAAATATTGACAGGAACTACGAATATAACTCCATCGAACGGGTTTGGTTCTGATGGTTTTAAATACATAAAGTCGGTAAATGGTGCTCCTTCTACGTATGTAAGAGTAGATAATAAACCAAGTTTCGGTATGTATACTAAAGAGTTTGTTGACGATAACCGAGAGGTGTTAGTTGATGGCAATTGGTATAGTACTAGTGGTGGTGAGTTAATTAGCAATGGTACTTTTGACAGTAATGTAGACGGTTGGATTAATGGTACTGATTGTATAGCTAGTTTTGATTCTGGTAGGATGAAGATTACATCACTTGCAAGTGATGCATCAAATAATGGTGTAAGTACTGCTATTAGTACAATTGCAGGAGAAGAGTACTCAGTTACACTTAGCTACATAGTAGGTACAAGGGGTTATATGAGAGTACTTGTAGAGGGTGCTACATTAGGTAACATATCAGTAACTGGTACTTACACATTTAACTTCACTGCTAGTGTTACAGGAACATCCAGTGTGGTTTTTGCTATGGCTACTGCTGCTACTACTTATGATTATGTCGATAATATATCTGTGTATAAAACTCAACCTACACTAGGTGCTGCACTGCCTCAACAATCATACCTAGAGAATCCTGATGGTACTCTGGCTAAGTTTGAGGTGGTTAATGGAGACTTGGTAGCGGTTGATAAAGGTGAGATAGTTCCTAGTTTGGTGCTAAACGAAGTAAACCTAAACGGCCTGAGTTCTGGCACTATAGTACTGAAGGGATTAGAAACCGTAGATCCTTTGATCATAGGTACAGTATGGAATGATACTGGAATATTGAAAATAAGTTCAGGAGTGTAGTATGGTATTGAGAGTGAGAGTACATGAAGATGGTAGGCATGAGTTCTACAACTTCAAAGATAGTACAAAAGTAAACGAGTCTGTATGGTTGCTTGCTGGCGATAAGTATACAAAATTAGGTGAAGGTAGATACGAAGAGTTCTATCTTGATGAGATTGTTGATGGCAAGTATGTAGTTGACAACGAGGCCTCTGCTTCGGCTTCACTGGCTAAGTACAAAGCTGAGGCTAAAGCCGCTATCGAAAAGGCTATTGCTATTATGAGAGTAGAAGTTGATGGGCTAGGTTATGACGGTGATGAGACTGCTACTACTAGAATGCAGAAGGCTATCACCACACTAGTTGGTGACGAAGAGATTAACTGGAGGTTGTATGACAATAGCATGGCTGTTGTTACACAAACTGAGTTAGGTAAAGCTATGAGAGCTGCTGGAGTTCTTATGAGCAAGTTGTGGTTCTGCGCAAGCGTAGAAGAAGTAGAAGCTATCGTTGGACTTGATCCAATATGGCTAGACAAGTACAAAGCTCAGTAGCATGCGAACACCGGAAGAAGTTAGACTACTAATTTGTAAGTTTGAGAACGATGTTAAAAAAAGAAGTAGAGGCTTTAGGTTTCTACTCGTTCTTGATCAGATGTTCAATGTACTGCTATGGAACGGCTCACATGACGAAACAATTAGCTCACATGTAGGTAGACGTATCACAGAAGGTAAGGCGAATTGGTTTGATAAGGTGGTCTGTTGTGCTCTCAAGAAGATGGAAAACAATCACTGCAAAGAAAGTTTAGGGGAATAAATGTATAAATACATAGAGTTCATAGGTATAATGATATGGACGTTGATAAGAAAAGTAGTAGGCATGATATGGTACTGGTTTGTCGTTTGGCTTAGAGGGCCTGCTAGAAGTGTTGTGTATAACTATGTGCTACAGAATGATATATACTTAGCTAGACTACTATCACGTAGCCCTAAGTGGGACGACGATAGAAAAGGTTGGGTATTGACGGGGTATCCTTGGCATACTACAAGAAACGGTTTCATAGCCTATAGAAAAGTTAGTAAGACACAATACTTGTTTTGGTATTGGGTTGTGTGGGGTTGGTTAGATGATGACTCGACAAATGATACATACTGCTCAAAGAAGTTTTTCAGAGAGTACAAAGATATAAAAGGGTATAGTTGGGTAGATGAAATACCTGTTACCAGCGACGATGGTAATTCGTTTGACCTTGGGGATGAACTAGAGCCGTGCTTTAGTGTAAGACCTGCTTTCTGGTGGACATTAAGAAATACTGCGTACAACTTCAAGTATGTGCAGTTTGAGACGGATAAACCAAGAAGTGAATGGTTCTGGATAGATGTGAGTTTCCTAGGTGGAACTGGGTTTGGTAATCGACCAAAAGATGGAAGATTAGAGTTTGGGTGGTTCTAGCCACTCATGAAAGGATAAGATATGTTACCAATATTAGCGCCTATAGTTAGTATGTTAGCTGGTAAAGGACTTGATTTGCTTAGCAATGCCATAGAAGGTGGAGCTGACAAAGCAATTGAACTAGTAAGTGAGAAGACTGGTATTGATCTGACAAAAGGGTCAGTAAGTAAAGAAGAAATTGCGGAGCTAAAGAAGTTCCAAAGAGAACATGAGAGTGAGTTACTGAAGTATCATGCTGAGAATACAGCTAATGCCCGAGCAATGCAAGCAGAGGCGCTGGCACAAGATGATGTGTTCAGTAAGAGGTTTGTGTACTACTTCGCTTCGTTGTGGAGTATAGCTGCAATTGTGTTCATATTCGGTATTACGTTCATCACGATACCAGAAGGCAATGAGAGATTCGCTGATACAATACTTGGGTTTCTACTAGGAACAATCGTAGCAACGATAATCAACTTCTTCTACGGGTCAAGTAAAGGTAGTCAGGACAAAGATATCCTGATTAAAGGTAAGTAGTTATGATAAATAATTACATAGTCGTGACGTGTGTTCCAAAGGTCGTACACCAAGTATGAAAGTAGTAAACAAATGGATCAGTGCAGTACTAGACTTCATGGATGTACTTGGATTAGGCAAATCAATGAGTAAAGCAGAAGACGGGTTAAAGACACTGTCTGACTGCGTTGCTTGTAAGGACATCATGCTATCAAAGTACCAAGCAGAACTACGGGAGTTAAAGCAACAACACCAAGAATCTGATAATATGTTTATGCAGGTTATCAACCATTTACCAGACATGGTGTGGGCCAAAGACGTTGAAGGTCGTTATATCATGGCAAACAACATATTCATGAAGAATTTCTGTTATGATATGTCATGGGAACAGTTACAAGGTAAGACAGATACAGAGATTGCTAAACTATTCAAAGAAAAGGTTGGTAATGAAAACCATACATTCGGTGAGAAGTGTGCTAACTCAGACGTAATAGTAAGAGACACAGAGAAAGCCAGAAGGTTCCTGGAGTTAGGTAATATAAATGGTAAACAAATGAAGTTGGAAGTACACAAAAGCCCTGTGTACAACTTAGAAGGTACATTATATGCAATATGTGGTGTTGGTAGAGACATAACAGAGATGCATGATGAGTTAATGGATGCAATAGATGCATCAAATGCTTGTTTTGGTAAAGAAGGTAGAGAATTCTTGAAAAAGATAGCAAATAAATACGAGTTCAAGGATTAGATACGTATGGGAATGGATGAAATGGTTGTAAGCCAAATAAACTTACGAATTGATGATGTACATAACAGACAAGATAATGCTGATGCCTTAATTGAGAAGATACGAGAAGAAAATGCTGACTTCAATAGTAAGATAGTTGCAGCAATGAACGACCAAGCTGTTGCGTTCAGTGACATTAAGACAAAGCAGACAATTTACGTATCAATTGCTGTATTCGTAATAACATTAGCACTAAACTTTGGTTTGGATGCAGTGAAAAGCTTCAGTGAACCGGAGAAGAAAAAGTACTACAATGAGCGAGTTGAACAATCGGATGCAGCAAAAAGACTTCAAAATGAAGTAAACATACTAACAGAAAAACTCAATGAAGTTCTGTTAGCTAAACACAAAGGATAAGAATGAAATATTTTAAAAGATTAGAGTTTGCATGTAAGTGTAATTGCGGGTTTGATACGGTTGACTACGAATTAGCAGAAGTACTAGACGATGTTAGAGAACACTTCGGTAAGCCAGTAACAATAACAAGTGGATGTAGATGTGATGCACATAATGCAAAGGTTGGTGGAGCTAAGAACTCAGTACACAAGACAGGACAAGCTGCCGACTTCAGAGTAAAAGATGTGCATGCTGATGATGTTGCTATGTACCTACACAACAAGTACCCAAATAAGTATGGGATTGGTAGATATGTTGGCAGAACACATGTCGACACTAAAAGCGGTGTACCACGAAGATGGGATAAACGGTAAGCTACAATTAATAAATAGTAAGCTATAATCGAGAAGATAACAAATGGATGGTACAGATGGAAAGACCTAAAATAAAAGACATACTAAGCAAGTTCAAGAAGGATTACACTAATAGTAAGACGCAGCACGACACGCAGATGAATAAGATACAAGACTACAGACGTGTGTACAATGCTGACCTGTACGGTAATGAAGAGGAAGGAAAGTCAAAGATTGTAAGTAAGGACTCAAGACGTCAGTCGGAGTGGTTATACGCAAGCTTGATGGCGCCCTTCATGGATCAGGACATAATCAAGAGTAAACCAATAACATGGGAAGATAAGGCAATTGCCAGACAGACTGAGTTGGTAATCAATACACAATTCACTAGACGATTCCCAAGATACAACTTCCTTCAGAAAGCAATAAAAATATACGACAGAGATGGTACGGTTGCTGTACAATGTGGCTGGGAATACAAAGGTAAGAAGATCCAGGTTGAGCAGGCTATCGTGATGGTAGATGAAACAACTGGCGAAGAGTACTTGGGCGGGATTGAAACAGTTACACAAGAAGTAACAAAAGTAAATAACCCGACAGCAGTAGTTAGACGAAATGAAGATGTGTTTATTGACCCTACATGTGAGGATGATATGGATAGATGTCAGTTCGTCGTGGTAAGGTATAAATCAAATCTGAGTGGACTTAAACAAGATGGTAGATACAAGAACTTAGATAGAATCAAAAAGCACGCTGATGACGCTGATCCACAAAGTGATGAGGATTATGAAGAACAGGATGAGTCATCATTCAAGTTCGAGGACGACCCAAGAAAAGAGTTGCTGGTATACGAGTACTGGGGTAACTATGATTTAGACGGTGATGGGATTGCTGAACCAATCGTATGTACTTGGGTAAATGACACAGTAATCAGACTACAAGGTAATCCATACCCAGACAAACAAATACCATTCCTATTCACATCAGCTAATAGTGTACCATTCGAAATGTACGGTGAGGCAAATGCTGCGTTAATTGCTGATAGTCAACAAATCAAAACTGCTGTGTTCAGAGGTATGATTAACAACATGGCTCAGTCGAATAATGGGCAGATAATCACTAAGAAAGGCGCACTAGACACACGTAACAAGAAACGTATGGAAGCTGGTAAGCACTTCGAAGTAAACACATCAATTGCTGATATACAACACGGTTCGTTCAACCAAATGCCAGGCACTGCGTTCGACATGCTGAATGTAGCAGATAGAGACATTGAGTCTATAACTGGTGTTATGGGAATGAATGAAAAAGGACTAAGTGGTGGAATTGGTGGTAGTGCCAAAGGTGCTGGTGGAGTACTTGATTCAATCAGTACAAGAAGACTAAACACAGTAAGAAACCTCGCAGAGAACTTGATTAAGCCATTAGTTAGAAAATGGATTAGTTACAACGCTGAGTTCATGTCACCTGAAGAAGTAACAAGAATAACAAATGAAGAGTATGTACAGCCAAGTACAGATGATGTTGGCTCGTCAATCGACATAGAGATTGAGGTAAGCACAGTAGAAGATAACGCACTAAAAGCCGAAAAGCTTGCGTTTATGCTACAAACACTTGGACCGTCAATGGAGCCAGACTTACTAGCAGAGATGACAGCAGATTACTATGAGTTAGCAAAAATGCCAACAGAAGCTAAGAGAATGAGGGACAGAGCAGACCAACTGAGAGAACAGATGGCTAATCCAGACCCAATGATCGAAATGATGAAGCAAGAAGAATATAGAGCAGCTAAGTTAGCAAATGACAAAATAGAAGCTGAGATAAGGCAAATGAAAGCAAGTGGTGAAGAAGATATAGCAGATAAAGCTGAAAAAAATTCAAAAGCGAAATTACTAGATGCTCAACGCTACAAGTTACTAAAAGAGGCTAAGCTACTTGACGAGAAGATTGACAATGAAGCCCTTACCTACCTTAAAAATGACAATGGGGTTAGTCACTTAGAGGCGCTTGAGTTAGAAGATAGAAAAGCTGCGGGTAAGAAAGAGATAGAACAAATGAAAGCTAGAGTGAACTTGATTCAGATGAGATATCAAGCTCAGCAAGGTGATAAAAATATAGGAGTGGTAGAATAATGGCTAATGATTGGATGATAGGACAAGGATTTGAGAGTACGAGAGCAGTAGACACAGAAGGTGCTGCTGAACAAGAGTATTTCGACAGACTCGACCAAAGACAAAAAGAAACTGGTGCAATAAACGGAAGTAAGCTGTACGACCTAGATAATGGTACTGGAATCAGTGAGAAGTTGAGTAATGCTGAGTTAGGTAAACAAGCAAAGCAATCAATGAGAGATCAACAAGTAGCTGGACAAGTTGCATCAGCAAAGGACCAGGAGATTGGTGCTATGTATGGTAGACTAAAAGACATAATTGAGAACACACAAATGGAGAATGAAGCACTTAAGAGTGTGATTAATCCACAAAGTTTAGCCTTCCAAGGTTAGGTTAAGCTAGTGTGTAGTAAAATTAGAGCAATAAAAGACACAACAAGGGAGTACATATGGCAAATGGATTAGCAGGAGCTGGAGCACCAGTGAATCAGCAAGGATTACAAGCTGTAGAAGAAGTTAAGGCAATGCTTATGCAAGGAGCTACACCAGAAGAATTAATTGGTATGGGTATCCCAGAAGATGTGATCATGTTGGCAATACAAGAGCTAGAAGCTGAATTAGCACAACAACCACAGGCACAGATTGCGTCACAACCACCAAGAGCTGGATTAGCAGCACAAGGTATGGCGTAAGTCCATAAGTAATGACTAAAAACTTGACTAATAAATAAACAACAGAAGGACTTGCAATGAGTGCAAATACCCAAGAATCTGATTTAGAAATTAGAAAAAGAGAAATAGAGTTGGGTCAGGCATTAGCCAGACTGAAAACAAATCCAGACTTCCAGTTAGTAATCGTACAAGAGTACATGATGAAAACGTTACTAGAAGATTCAGGAGACTTAATCGATATGAACCCTGCATTGAGACAACAGACAATGGAAGAGATCATGAGTGTTAAGTACTTACAGAGAAAGCTAGAAGTTATGCAAACTACTGCTGATAATGCGGGAGAAGATGAATAATGGATGAGTTAAACAACATGACAGACGAAGAGTTTGAAGCTAAGATGAACAGTGGTGAGTTCGATGAACAACTAACTGAAACATCAAGTGAAGAACAAGAGCAAGTGGAAACAACTGAGACAGCTGAAGATACTACGGAACAACCTATTACGGATTCCAGTGATATTTCTGATGATGAAAATACAGATGACGAAACTAAAGAAGATCCGAAAGAAGATGATAAAGTGGATGCCGATCCAGACGAGTCAACAGAAGACGGGAAATCAACTGAAGAAGAGACTGAAGTAAAAGACTCAAAAGATGACCTACTCGCAGAGTATTTAAACTCTACTAGCACAATTAAGGCTATTGGTAAAGAGTTTGCGTTTACAAATAAAGAGAAGCTTGAATCATTTGACAAAGTGTACAAACAAGCGATGGACTATACACGTAAGACACAAGCAGTTGCCAAACATAGAAAAAGGATTAGTGCTATGGAAGAATTGGGCATGACGGATGAACAATTCAATACAATGATTGATGTAGCAAAAGGTAATAAAGATGCGATAACGTCGGTAATCAAACAAGCAGGCATAGATGCACTTGATATTGATACTGAACAAGAGCTGAACTACACACCTAACCATCACGGTAAAAGTGATAAAGAACTAGAGATTGATGATGCATTCGGTGCAATCAAAGGTACGCCAACTGGTGATAGAACAACTAACGTACTAGGTGCGGAATGGGATGATAGATCTAGGGACCAAATCGTTGAAGGGTTAACACTACCAAATGGTGCGAAGATGGGAACTCAAGAAGTGATTGAAAACCTACACTACGACATGGAAAATGGGATATACGATGAAGTTGCTCCAGAAATGCTTAAGTTAAAGCAATTAGACGGTGCTAAGAAATCAGACCTAGATTACTACGTAGAAGCAGGTATACAAAGACTTGAACGAATGGCTCAAGCAAAGGTCGCAGCTGAGCAAGCAGAGAAACTTGAGGCAGTTAGATTGCAGGCAGAAGCTGACGCTAAGGCGAAGGTAATTGCAGACGCAAAAGCAGCACAAGTGGCTACAGAGCAAGCTAAGATTGCGGCAGAGAAGAAAAAGGCAGCAGCAGTAACGCAAGGAGCTGGTGGAACTACTAATGGAGTAGACTACTTAGATATGGATAACATGTCAGATGAAGAGTTTATGAAGTTTATGGATAAACAAATAGGATAACAAACATGGGATATAATACAGGAAAAACAGGTGGAGAATCTACAATAGATAACTCAGCAGGTAACGTACAACTTAACCAACATTACTACAACAAGAAAGCGATTATCGAATCAAAAGATATGATGTACCTTGGTCAAATGTCAGGTTCAATGTCACAACCTAAACACATGGGTAAAGAAGTAGTTAAACACAGATACATTCCGTTATTAGACGACGAAAATGCAGGTGGTGCAGGATTAGGGCTTGATAGTGCTGGTGTAGCATACGCAAATGGTAACTTATACGGTTCAAGTAGAGGTACTGGTGTAATTTCAGGTAAACTACCAGAATTGTCAGAAGATGCTGAAAGAGTGAACAAAGTTTCTTTCTCAAGAAAAGAAGTTAGAGGTAATATTGTTAATAGAGGATTCTTCTTCGAGTGGACAAAAGACGAAGTGAACTTCGATTCAGACCCTAAGTGGAAAGAGCACGTAACAAGAGAAGCAGTAAAAGGTGCTACACAAATTAACGAAGACGTACTTGCTATTGAGTTAATTAACGGTGCTGGTGTTAATATGTTCGCAGGTGATGCTACAACATTAGCTACAATTGATGCTACTTCAGTTCCAACATTGAAAGATTTATACGCTTTAGACACAGAGTTAGATAATAACAAATGTGCAAAAGACACTAAAATCATCAAAGGTTCAAGATTAGTTGATACTAAAACAGTTGCGGCAGCTAGATACATCTTCATTACTCCAGACCAAAAAATGGATTACATGACAATCGAAGCATTAGATTCAACAGCTACTAACCCTAAAATGGCGTTCGTGCCAGTAGAACAGTACGCAGATGCAGACAAAGACGGTAAGTACAGAAATGCAATTCACGGTGAGATCGGTAAAGTTGGTCCATTCAGAATCGTAGTTAACCCTAAAATGGTTAAATATTCAGATGCAGCTGGTGCGGCAGTTGGTGCGGCATGGACATCAAATGCAACTAATGATGCGTTCAGAAATGATGGTACTAAGTTCGAAGCATACGCTTCATTAATCGTTGGTTCAGAATGTTTCACACACATCGGATTCGAATACGGTGCTGGTACAAAAGGTAAGTTCAACGTAGTTACTAAAACTCCAGAAGAGTTAAGAACTAAAGAGAACCCGTACGCTAAAACAGGTATGACTGTAATCGAGTTCTGGAATGGGGTTCTGGTTGATAGACCTGATCACTTAGCAGTATACTCAACAGCTTCTAAATACTAATTAGAAGCTAGGTGCTGACAGGGTTCGCCCTGTTGGTTAACAAACGTCTGGTATCACCGATGACAATAAAAATAAGATAAAACAGGAAAACAAAATGGCAACAGAAAGAGAAGAACTAATAGCGAAAGCTGGCGAGATGGGATTAGAGTTCAAGAAGAACATGAGTACAGTAGATTTGCAATTACTAGTAGATGAAGCAGAACAAGAAGCAGCTGATAAAGCGATTGAAGAAAAAGCAAGTAAAGCTGAAACAGCTTCAGTAGAGGTTAGTGAAAAGATTGTAGCAGAAAAGAACAAAGCTAGTGGTATGAGATCAAGTACTGAAATGGTTAAAGTAATAGTTACTGCATTAGACCCAAGAATGAGAGAGATCCCTTCTGATATGTTTACACATATGGGTAAATTTGGTACTAAGAAACAAGTAGTTAAGTTCGGTAAAGAGCAATTAGTGTTCAAGGTAATAACAGATATGTTAGCTGAAAAGAAATCACTACAGCAAGTTAAAAGAACAAGCTCAAAAGGTAGAGAAATTACTACATATCAAATGTCCCCAGCATTCATGATTCAAGAAATTCCGTTAACAGCAGAAGAACTAGCCGAAATACAAGGTAAGTAATTAGATTCAGCTCATCAAATTGGTGGGTTGAAGTGTGATTACAAGGAGACTACATGGGTACATCAATACTAAACGGTAAAAGTAAAAAGTTCGGAAAGATTGGTATAGCCAAAGCTAACACAATAGTTATTGACGTAGATAGTAAATACGAAGACGATAGACTAAGATTTCTCTCAATGGCCACTTCGCTTGGTGTTAACTTCACAGGCACGGCAGTATCAGCAAACAACACAAATGATAGACTGGATACGCTTGAGACCGATACAGGTACAATTAATACAGAACTTGCTATACTAAACAATAAAATGGATGCAATAGCAATAGCACTTGAAGTGACGTTCAATCCAGATGGTACATTAGACACTGAGGCTTATACAGCACATACACATACGTATGTAGATGATAATGGTACTACAACAACTAATAAAACAACACAAGGAATAGATTAATGGCATTTACAGAAGACTATTTAGTAAAATATACAAACCTAATGGCGGCAGCAACAGCTGATGGCAGTCCGTATGACTTAACAAAAGCATTCGTACAGAATGAGTTCAATAACTTCAACATTACTGAGAAGGAAAAAGCTGAGTTACTTACTAACTTCATAGCAAACATAACAACTAGTATTACAACAGGGGCTATGCAAACAGCACTAGCATTAGCTGATAAAGAAGGTAAATACCAACTAGAGGTGGATAACATCGCTAAACAAGGTGGTATACTAGACTCACAGATTGCCAAAATGGTTGCAGATACTGCATACGTTGAGACACAAGAAGAGAAGTTAATCGAGCAAGTTGAGCACAATAAATTAATTAAAGCAATGGATAGTATGGGTGATATGATTGGTACAGTTGGAGCAGGAGGGTTAAAACCAACAGCAACAATGTGGGCAACGTACTTCAACCTAAACGCAGCATTAACAGGTGAGGCAGCTCCGTTAAATCCAGACTTATCACCTGCGGCATAGGTGGTTAGTATGACTGAAGAACAATTCCTAAGTCAGATAAATGAGTTCATCGAAGAACAGGATGGACTTGAAATACTGGATATAGACGACTTGCTAATAAATAGTGAAATGGACTCGTTCTCGTACGCATTCTTCTGGGCCTACTTCGAGTCCGAGGTAGTAGAACTTGGCAATGAGTACGTTAATGGTATAGACTACGAAACATACACAATTAGAGACTTGTATAGAGAGTACCATGAACGTAGTTAATTATGTTTACGTACTGCCAGACACAATAAGTGAAGATGGTAAGGCTATGTACATAGGATCAACATTAGAGAAGCGTGATAAAACGTTTATGAACACATACAATAGTCGGACATATAAAGACAAGGTAAACAGTATCAAACCAACTGGTAGAACTGCTGTGTTGTACGTAATTGGTCCAAGTGAACACCATAGTTGCTCTAGGGATTTCACAGATACAGCACCAATACCAAAAGGAGTAATGCCAGTACAAAGTCAAGCTGGGTTCATAGCAAGTAAAGTAGCTGCTCGATACGGTGCTGACTACTTGAGTATATGTGCCAATACCTGTGGGGCTAGTATGCACGCACTACAGGAAGCTGAGATGCTACTAAACAGCAATAAGTTCGATGATGTGATTGTGTATGCCGAAGACTGGACTGATCCAACACAAAGACTGCTGTTCGAGAAGATGGGGATAACACTAACTTGTAGTGATGGGTTTGCTATATTACACTTACAAAGAGGTGAACAAATCAGTACAGTGAATTGGGTGTACCATGCAGACAAAAATCCGTTCTTCGTAAGTAAAGAAGGATATATGAAGGCTATGAAACCATTTGCCGAAGAGCAGATAAAAGCAGTGAAAACACATGGTACACAGACACCAAACAACACTGAGGCTGAGTATACTGCAATCGAAGAAATGTACGGTGATGTTGAGCTGATTGAGTACAAGAAAGAAATAGGTCACACACAAGGAGTTAGCACAGCAATAGAACTGTGTATGCTCCTGGATAGAGAAGAGCCAGGCAAGTACTTGGTAAATGCTAGTGGACTGGGGAACTTCTACGGAAGTTGTACAATAGAGGTATAATATGGTAAATACAATTGCACACAATAACATAGAACGAATAAAGTCACTACCGACAATTGAAGAGATTGAGAAGTTGGTAAAACCATTGATAGAACAAAAGGCCAAGCCTGAGTTCGAGCCAACTGGTAATGATGAATACGAGCTGATGAGGATGGGTGCAAAAGACACAGTAAAAGTATTAAAATACTTGAAAGATACTGGTGTTGAGATGGAATTACCAACTAGGACTGAGATGAAAAATTATGTGGCTCTTGGCTATGGTGCAATAATTAGACATAAGAAAACAAGAAAGTACGCTGGGGTTGCATTAACGTTCGAAACAGAAGGCTATAACGTGTTTGCGTTCTTCCATGTGCAAGAAGAGTTGAGACGTAAGCCAGTAGTTGGTAGTATGTTCAAAGCAATAATAAAATCACTAAATAAGGAGAAACCAATGCTGATAGAATCAAGAGATATACACACGTTCAAAAACTGTGTAGTTCCGTCAGAGCTTGGGGAGAACCTATACGAGTGGAAGAAGGGTTGGTCAAAATGGGCGGGGTAGCTAAAAAGGTAGGCTCCGCACTTGAGAAGGTTGGTGATTTAGTAGTAGCTGAGATAAAGATGTCTCTCCAGTTGAATGTTATAGCCCCTGCTAAGTTTATTGGTAGTGTTGTTAGCGGAGATAGCTGGTCAGGTGCATTTGAGGAATTCGGTTCGGATGTTGTTACCGCTCATGGTGACTTTCTACAACAGGAGTACTTAAGCTTGTATAAACCTCTTGGATTAGATGACAGGAGTTGGTTCGGTAAAATAGTAAAGGATTTTTTCTATGATGATGCGTACAGCACTGCTGCCATTGGGGTAATTGTAGCAGCACTAGCTCTAGCTTACTTCTCTGCTGGAACGATGTCAGATTGGTCTGCTGGTGCTATTGCAGGTGCCAGTGCATGGCTCGGTGGAGCAGCTTATGTAGCTGCTGCGTCAATGATAATCATAACAGAGATAGTTGTTGGTCTTGGTATCTCATTAATAATAGGTGGTGTAATAAATGGAGCACTGTCGCACTTGATGAACCCAAAAACAATTCAGTTTGCTATGCAACAATTGATACAGGCGCAAGAGCAAGAAGCTAGGCTACGGTATCAGAACCTAATAGATGTAGCGGATGGCACGGTGTTTGAAAAGATGGCTGGTGGAGTTATATACAACGAAACCTACTCAGGTGGTGACTTGTATGGATATGACCAAAAGAACTCACTTGCAGTAAGTGTTGGTGGTGAGTTTGGGTTAAGTGAGGGAAATAAATTAATTAATCACGTAGATGCCGATCAAGCTGGAGGAGGGCTATTCGAAAACAAATTCAACTTGAATATTGTAAACACAGATGTGAGTGAAAGCAGTGGAGGAATGCCTCCACAGGAAGCAATAAGAATGAGAAACCTACAAAACTATAATAAGCTAACTAAGCAGTATAATACCAAGACAAAGACATACAATGATAAAGTTGCTCAGTACAAAAGTATAGCAAATGCTTACAACGATTTGCCCTCCGCTATGAAAACTAAAGAGAGCTATGAAAGTACAATGAAGCAGCTAAGTGTAATTGAAGCTGGCTTAGGTGGAATGGAAAAAGAGCTAACAGATATACGGAAATCAATGGAAAATGTGTGGAAGAAGCCATGGGAAAAATAGCCCCAAAGCTGAAATTAAGTGAATTAGTAGTAAGATAAAAACAAAAACCAATACAGGAGAATAGATATGTCAGGATGGATACAAGCAGCCGGATCAGTAATAGGTGGTGGGTTACAAGCCTATGGTGGAGTAAAGAGTGCTAAAATGATGGCTGATCAACAGTCAAAGATGAATCAGTTAGCACGAGACCAATTCAATTACGCAAAAGAGTTAGCCGGTAAAGCAGATATAGCTAAGGAAAACACACAAAACGAGATGGAGATGGGGTTAGCTAACAGCTTGTATGGTAACAAGAAGCCTGCTGCTCCGATACCTGGACAAACAACAGTACAAACAGGGTTAGCTGGTGCGGCTGGTATACCACAAGCACAAAACACGCAACAAAATCCGTTTGCAATACCACAAGTAGGATAACAGCATGGCAAAAGGTTGGTATGATAACAGTGCAGAAGCAAATGCTTACTTGAGTGGTGCTAATAGAGCAACAGCGTCAGCGCAACAGGCAGCAATTGCCGGTGCAGATGCAACTCGTGGTGTATTCAATACACTTGGTAATACAGTGATAAAAGGTGTTGAATTAGCAGAACAAAGAGAACAACGGAACAAAGCTGAGGCTAAAGACAAGTTGAACTCGGAGTACCTAAAAACAGTAATTGCTGGCGGGGACGTTAGTGATAAGAAGTTCGCTGGAGTTGATGCTGGTGTACTTGCTAAGGGTGTGACGTTGCAGAACTCAATAAACACAAACACAAGAGCTGAAAATAAAGCAGAACAAGATAAGTTACTTGGGGATGCATTGGTACAAGCAAATCAGGATAAAACGATTACTGGTACAGAGAAAAGAGTAACGAGACAAGGCAATGAGGCAGAAGTCGAACTTGCTAAAAACCTGCGTAATCGAGTTATTGATAAAAATACAAAAAGGTTACAACAACAAGAAGAAGGCTCTACAAAATATGCTGAACTGTTCGATAAATACAGTAATCAAAAAGTTGGTGCTGCTCCTAGGGTTCCTGGTACACAGTACACTAAAAATACCGATGGTAGCTATATAGAAGCAGATTCAGTATTTGGTAGATGGTTAGGTAAAAAACAACCAAGTGAACAAATGTATACTCCAGAACAGGCACATACACTTGCACTGAGAGAATCAGGGCTAGGTGGAGTTCGTGGTACATTAGAAGTGCCAACAGTACCAAAACTAGTTGAGACAGTTACTAAGCAAGTACCAGTTACACGTAATATGACACAAACAGAGTGGTTAAAGAAGTCAGTAGACTCTATAATGAATAGAACAGACTTGACTGGTAGCACTAAATTAGCAGCAAAGAAAGCTCTTGAAAAAGAAGTTAAAGGGCCTACATTCGATCAGCTGTTCAAGGTTAAAAAGATGCAAAAAGAAACACAAGATGACCACAGAGTCGGTACAAATTTAGCTAAAACATTGAACATTCAGATACCAAAGGGGTTAACAGGTACTGCTCTACTGGATTACGTAAAAGGCACTAAACAATATGCCAACCGAGGGGATGCGTTCAAGACACCAAAGAAATATGGGGCTGGGCCAAAAACGCTACAAGCGTACGATAGTGGGTTAGGCACAATTGACGAAAAAGACCAAGCTAAAATAGCAAAAGCAGCAAAAGATGTTAAGATGAGCGACGCTGATTTGGCAAGTATAATCACAACATTCAATACTCAAGATTGGACCCCTCGGTTCAGTGGAGAGGTTACTAAAGATGTAGTAAAATACATAAAAGATAACGCTAAATAAAACCATAAGACAAATTGTGCTACACTCAGTAAAATAAAAACTGAAGGTGACACAATATGCCAACTCAAAAAGAATTACTAGATAGTGCGTTCGCAGAACCAACTACACAAACAAATAAATACAACACAGATACATACATATACGATGCTGATACCGTATACCAAGACGGACAAGGATATAGAATAGCTGGAATTGATGCACCAGAAATGCCAAAAGCTGCACTAAAAGCTGATAGACTGAGCAAAGCAAGAGAAAGTAAACTTGGTAGACACGTAAGTAAAGCAACAGCTGGAGAAGCCGCTAAATTAGAGGCTGAGTTCAGTACACTGGATTTCAGTGGAATTGATGGGGGCTTCCAAGAAACACACTTCGACGATACAAAACAACAACCAGTATATCAGAATACACCAGAAGCATCGACAGTTGGGGTGCATGGTAGAGACGTGATAGAGAATAAGGCATACCAGAATAAAATGGTATCCGATGGGTATGCAATACCTGCATTCGATAATCAAACACCAGAAGCACAAGAACTGATGCTACAAGCAAAAGAGCAAGGCAAAGGACTATGGGCTGACCCAGAGTACGCTGCAGAAATGGAATCAGTTGCTAGTAAACGTGGCACAGAAACAGTAAGACCAGTAGAAGATTACAACACGCTAAGAGGAGTTGGTAGTGCTTCGTTCAATGTAGGGGTAAAAGTAGGCTCACTTGTTGGTGAGGGGATTGAGTCACTTGGACAACTGATTGGGGTTGAGGATGTAGAGAAAAGTGGTACAGCAATACAACAAGCTGCTACAGAGTTCCTACAAAGTGGGTTTGCTGATAAGATAACTGGGTACAATGCAGTAAACGTGCAAGAACTGAGTAAAGAGATAGAAGACACAATAGAAACAGATGGATATATGTCGGCACTTGGTAAAGCTGTAACGGATGTAAGATCACTTGAAGTGCTTGCAGGGAGCTTACCTGAAATGGTTGCACTAGCTGCAAGTGTTGGTACAATGGCCGTAGCTAACGTAAATAATAACATTAACATAGCAGAATCGAAATTAAAGAGAAAATTAACAACAAATGAGAAAGTACTAAGTGCTGGGTCAAGTATTGTTGGTACATACTTGGATAGATTCGGTGATAAACTAGCATTAAGCGGAATGAATCCAGTTAAGAAAGCACTAAAGACAGTAGTAGACAACATGAGCCAAACAGGTAAACGAACCCTTGCTAAACAATACGGTAGAGGGATACTACAGATTGGGTCAGCTCCGTTAAGACTTGCTGCTGCTGGTGGAGTAGAAGGACTAACTGAGGCAGGACAAACATTCCTTGAAACAGCCGCACAAACACCAAGAGTATTCGACAAAGGGTTCACAGAAGACGAGATAAAAGAAGCTGAAGTAGCAGGAGTACTAGGTGCTGCAATGGGTACACAAATAGCATCACCAAAAGTAGGGTATGACGTGGCAAAAACAGTTGGTACAGTAGCTAATGAGAAGTTGGTAAATATCACAGACAGTCAACCAGACCCAACAAATGTTGATGTGTCAAAGACAAGAGATGGTAGACAAAATAGATGGGAGTCAGTTGGTAGTGAAGGGTACGAAGTTGCTCCAGAAGCAGTAAAAGCACACGCACATGATATTGCTGCATATGCTACAGAGATATGGACAAGTCCGGAAATACAGAAGAAGTCAGGATATGCTGGTAGACCACTTGATGCAATGAAAGACGCTACTGAAAAGATAGCAGACGTGTATGGTGTAGACAAAACAGATAAAGTAGCAATGGATGTACTGCATGCTGGATTGGTAAGAGATGCTGTAAGACACATGACATCGAAAGGTGAAGACGAAGTAAGAGTTGCAACAGACGCTGAAGTTGACTCAATGCTGAGTGAAATGATAAAAAACCAAGAAGTTGGGATGGTTACTCAGTCAGAAATAGAGCAAATATACAGCAACAGAGTAGCAGAAGAAATAGATACACTAACTGAATCAATGACAGATGAACAGAAAGCTGAGATCAACGAAAATACTCCATTAAACGCTGAAGGACTAGCGAAGGTTAAAGCAGTACTACAAGACATGAGAAAGCTTGGTAGTGAGCCGGTAACACAGTATGCTAACAAGGTTGAAGATGGATTAGAACTGTATGAGAAACAACTTGGTAGTGAAGCAAATGAGGATGGTAAATCACCAAAAAAGACAGCACAACAAGTAGCAGATGAGATTGAGTTTATGGGATTCGTGAAAAGAAACTCGGTTGGTAAGAGTTTACGTCAGCACGAAGCAGATGTAGTCGGGACAATAGTTAGCCCACTAACAAAAGACGAAGATGCAGCAAGTGGAGTAGTGAATGAACTAACAACATTCATGCACTCAAGAGTTGGTAAGCTGGAAGGTGTGACAACACAATCGAAGAAAGTTGAAGGTCAAAAGCAACGAGTAAAAGTAAAGAGATTGCGTACACCACAAGAGATTAGCAACTACATAATGAGCCAAGAAGCAGAGAATAGCAGAATGGCAGAAATAGCAGAAGCTGCGATAGAATCTGGTAACTTGACACCGGCTCAACTAGAGAAGATTACAGAGGCACAAACAGCACTGAATGGTGAAATGGATGCGATTGCTAGTATCAAGGAGAAGTTGGAGCTAAAACAGTACAAATCGATGTACACAGAGCTATTAAGTAAAGAATCAGCTGATACAGCACAACAGGACACAATAGTAGCCGAATTAGCTAAGTACGAGGACACAAACATACCACAAGCAGATGAGAGTGCACCAGACCTATTCGTAGATGAGGTAATAGAGCAAAATGAGGGTGACTTGGACAGAGCAATGGCACAAGTTGATGCCGATAGCACAATACCACAAGAAACAAAGGTAGAAGTAGCAGAGAAGATCCGAGCAAAGCAAGACGGAGAAGTTACTAAGCCAAAAGAAACAACAGCAGAGACAGTGGCCGAAGCAACAGAAAAGACTGAGAAGTCAATAGATGAAGCAGTAAAGAAAGTTGGTGAGCAAATAGTGCAAGTGAAGGCTGGTAAGAGGCTAGACGCAGAGTTGGTAAATGAGATAATCGAGAAGGTACAAAACGACATAGATGAGTACACAGTAGAACTTGGTAAACTAGAGAGTGACAAAGCAGCAATACAAAGTAGAATGGACCAACACAAGAGCAGGTTAACAATGGTTAGCAAGATGCTGAAAGCTGCTAAGAACAAAAAAGACTTAGCACCACAAACACTGGTACAAAGAGTATGGAAGTTGTTCAAGACAGCAAGAGAAGTTATTGGTTCATTGAAGAAGATAATAGTAGAGCAAAAAGAGAACATCAGACTGGCTAAAGAAGAGATCAAAGAGGTTGACAAAAAGATAAAATCAGTAAAAGCCGACATTCAGATCAAGAAAAAAGCACAGGAGATGGTAAAGGTTGAGGCACTAGGTATTCCGGTAGTTGAGGGAATAACTAAGTCGAAGTCAGGCGGAGTAAGTACTACACATACAGTATTGAACATGAAAGATAAAGAAGCTGGATTGATGAAAATCATGCCAAGAATCATCCAAAACGCTGGTAAAAAAGGCGTAGAGAGAGTAAAAACAGCATTGAAAACACTGAATACGTTCAGCACAGACAGAGCTAACATACCAGTACTAGAGCAAACAAACTTAGCAAAATTAGAGCTAAACGACAAGAACATACTGATACAAAGTGGAATGAACGACATACTGTCAGACCCAGAAAATGCTGAGTTGGTAAAGGGTGCAATGGACACAACATCACTGATAATGTTCAGTAAAGCAAAAGCAATGATGACATACAACAGAGACCAGATGCACGACTTGATAGATGGTTCGTTCGGTAACTTGTTCCCAGCAACAGGAATAGTTCCAGATAGTTCGAAGAAGATGTTAGAAAGCAAGATAAAACGAGGAGAGTTAGTACCAGCAGCAAGCCTGTATGAATCAGCAGGTAAGACACTACTGACTGAGATGGGAATAAAGCTAGACGATTCACTAATAATTGAGGATAAGAACGCGATTGAGCACTCACTAGGAGCAATGGTATTAAGTAACATGCTAAGAACACACTCGTCACATAAGAACGGTGTATACAGACAAAATGCGTTCGTGCAACACGGGATGATAGACTTCGAGAAGCCAAGTGAAGACAAGAGACCTGGTGGAGTAATCAGCGTACTGATGATGGAAGATGTGCCGGCAGAATACGCTAGAGTTGGGTCAACACTAGAGTTCGCACAAAGCAGTACAACACCAACAATAGACACAGAACCAATACACACAAAGAAAGGTAAGAAAGCAAGAAAGACAAGCACAGAGATGAGTGATCCAGCAGTTGAGTACCAAGAGAGATTGGGTACTACACCGTGGACGTTCAGTGAACAGGCACACAAAGTACTGGGACAATATGCTAAAGCTGATGATACAATTGACGTAGATAAGCTTAAAATGGACATACTGGGGGACTTGGACACAATACTGGCAAGTACAGCAACAATGAACGCTGAGTCGGTGCACGCTAAGTACACAGCAGATGAGTTGCAGATAGAGAGAATGATTGAAGTGTATGAGATGGTAGGAGCTGGTGAGTTCTACATCCCGTACGACTACACAAAAAGTGGTAGAACAATGATGGACTCAATGATGATGAACCCACAAAACAGTAAGATCAGTAGATTCCTGGTAGGTGCAGGAGACATGACAACAACAATAGAAACTGGTAAAGTAGACAAGGAGACAATGGCGTTCGTAAGAGCTGGTGCAGCACAAGCACTGGACATGGACATCGATAAGTTGGAAGATGCTACATCAATAGCTAAGATGAGTGAGAAATACTTCACTATCGACGATAATGCAAAAGTAACATACAGCAGTAAAGAGTTCGAAGAAATGGTAAAAGAAGGTACGCTAGAAGCAGTTAACAAATGGGGTGGAGTACATAGCATAGATGAGAAGTTACACACACTACAGTTGGTACAAATGCTGAATGACTTGGAAAAGCACGGTATAGCAACAACTAACTTGGCACTAGAGATAGATGGGATTACTAACGGAATGAGTGCGACACTAATGCAAATTGGGTACACAGAAGCAACAAAACTGCACTTATCGAAAACTGGGATGTACGTTGATGATTACTACGACCGGTACGACAATCATGGACAATACAAAGAGCAAGGCGGTAAAGATATATACCAAACACCAGAAACAATGGTAGTTGAGGGAATACTGAAGCAAGAAGGTGGAGCAGAGATACTAGCAGCAATGGAAGAAGTACTAGGAGGTAAGTGGAGAAACTTCATGAAGGGACCAGTAATGGTATTCATATACGGTGCTGGAATGGCAAACATCCGTCAGGCTGCTGCAAGATCACTGATAGTTGGTAATAGCTACATCCCTGGAGGAATGAGTAAAGGTGCAACAGATGCACTGCAAAAACTAACAGGTAAGACAGCTGCTGAGTTGGAGATTAAGTACGAGAACAAGATATACAACCCAGAAAATGGTAAAGTACAAAGTGAAGTACAATTGGCAAAAGAGATAGCAAAGTACGATGAAACGATTGCTAGTGCAAACAAGATGCTGAAGTACAACAAAGACACTAAGAAACTAGCAAAAGCGGCAGATGATAAGGCTGAAGCTGAAGCAAGTAAAAAACCAATAGCGAAGTTACAAAAACAACTAGCAGACAGAGTTGCTAAAGGTGACACAACAGTACGGTATATGGAAGATGAGACAGTAAATACACTAACCAACGCAATAGATGAACAAGTTGGTGAACAACTAGCAAATGCGTTCACAACAGAGTTCGGTGAAGTAGTGAAGTTCAGAGAGTCGGTAAAGCTGATTGAGCAACTGAACTACATGGTGTTCCGAACAGAGCTGAATAAGAAACTAGCTAAATTGGGTGCTACGAGAATATCGCAGTTAACACAAAAGCAACTAGACAAAGTGTACGCTGAGATGCAGAAAGAAGGGACATACTACAGCTCGAACAATGCTAGTGGTGGACAACAAGAATTAGTAAAACTGGAGAAAACAGATGCAAACACAAGTAAGCTGTCAGTACAGGTGAGAAATGCTGGGTTCCAGAGTGGTAGTGGAAGTACAGCAGTAACACTAAGCAACCAGGTAAAAGATGTAGTAACAAACGTTGGAGCCGTTGGAGTTGTGCAAATCCATGACGTGGATGGTACAGTAATGATTGAAGGTAATACAGAAGATGTGCTGAACGTGTACGATGCATTGATGCTAGGAGTAAATGGTGAAAAAGGAATACTACAAGCACAAGCAATGAACAAAGCGTTCCTGGACATCAACATGAGACACAGCATACTTGGTAATGCAGTACAGAAGTTACTGAAGCTAAAGAAAGACGGTAAACTGAACATCAAACAAGCACTAGAGTTGATTGACTTCGACGAGACAGAGAGTGCAATGAAGAGAGTATATCCAGACATGAAAAGTGTGAACCAAGTGGCTGAGGCACTGAATAGTGGTGATCCGTTAACAGAGATTGATAAAATACATGATAACAGAGTAGCAATGAGAGGTAAGAAAGTAAAATCGAACCAATACTACGCTACAGACATTGCACCAGCATACGAAGCAAAGGGTGACGAGACAGTAAATGCTGTGTTCGACGAAAATACAAAAGATGAGCAAATAACTGAGCTTGGCGACGTACTTGGACAATTCGCACAAAACTTGCGAAGTAAAGCTAAGAAACAAAGTAACTCAAATAGAAGAAATGGTATACTACAATCAATAAATGAAACACTTGGTAATATCGAAGATAAGAAACTAAGAAAAGTACTGCAAACTAAGTTCGACCAAATGCAGACACAAAGACTAGAGGAGAACTGCTAATGAGCAAATGTATAATAGACGAAATGATAGCACTTACAGAGCGATACGCTAAGGTAGGTGCCAATCAGACAGCAGGCAGACAAGTAGAGCTGAATGAAGCACTACAAGGGCTGAAAATAACTAAATTGAAAGCAGATGGAGAGGTGACAATAGTTGATGGCACTAACGTAATGCACCCAAACAACACACTAAGTAACGAAGTACAGTTCCTACAGAATGTGTGGAACAGTAGATACCCAAAAACAAACAAGACGGTAGGGTATAAGAGCATGGTTGAGGCGTTCAATTTCCAGAAGTCGAAGAAGGTAAATGGAAAGAAAGTAACAAGACCAGTATTAGAGCAGAAGCAGTTAATGGCAGAGTTGGTTACTAAAGTAGTAGCAAATGACCCTAAGTTCAAGGAAGAACTGATGAAGGCAAAAGGTTACATAGTGATTGGTGATGCAGCAGATCCAGATGGTAGTAAGTTGGGTAAAGATACAACAAAGATGCTCGAAGATACACTAATGAGACACAAAATGCTGCTAGACGATGGTGAAGTAGAGGTAAAAACGGTTGCAGAAACTAAGCAAAAAGATGGTAACATAACTGATACAGATAAAAAGAATAATCGACACGAAGAACTGAAGGAATGTATGAATGGGATGTAAACTAGACACACTAATAAACGAAGAAAATGAAGCTAGAGAAGTAATAGAAACTGCTAAACAAGCAGTTGAGTACAAAAGACGGATTGAGGCAGGAGTGAACAGAGCTACTCGGCAAGGTATGTATGCAGACCCAGATAAAAGGGTCAGTCCGTACATCGATAGAGGCTCTGAGCTAGTTGGTAAGACACTGACACTACAGGACATGGAAACTAACACAGAAGCTGACGTGAAGGTTGAGACTACAGAGATGTTGTCGAACAACAAAGTAAGAATAAACGGTGAACATGATCTGAAACTAGACACAGGAATGCTGACAGATGGAATAACAATGGCCACACTGGGTAGTGAAAAGGGTAAAAGAAATACTGAGTTCATGGGACAATTGGGTGGTACGATAGTAAATGACATCGACATACTAGCAACAGTAGCTGCAGAAGCAGATGGTAAGCCAGTAAGTGAGCAGTTGAAGCGAGTGATGAATATGTACAAAGACGTACTGATGAAAGCTGGTAAAGACGTGAAGATTGACGTAGAGCTGTTCAAGGACCTGGACAATAAAGGCGCAAAAGGTGAGGCTACAGTAGATAGTGGTAAATTGAAGTTAATACAAGGTAACACAAGATTCAACAGCAACTCAGACATACTAGCACATGAATTACAACATATACTAATACACAATGTACTGGTAAGAGATAAAGTACTGACATCACAGATACTGAGAATGAGAGACGCAATAGCAAAAGAGATCAGCTGGGAAGTATTCTTGCCAGATGGTGATGTGACAGCAGAAGATAAGGCGTTCGCTAAAGAGAGATGGGAATATGTGTTTAGAAACCCGATAGCATCAGACCAAGCAAGTGAGTTCCTGGCAGCAGCAACAACAAATGAGAAATTAGCAGAAGCACTTGGTACAGTAAATCAGTTCGAAGAGTACCAAATAATGGGTACAATGAAGATAGAACCAGGTACAAAAAGCAGATGGAAGAAGCTGTGGAACAACATAGCTAAGATAATCAATCAAGTGTACAGAAACACTAAGTTCAAAGGTAAGGACGCCAGAGAAATAACAATAGACATGTTAAATAAAGCAATGGAGTTGGGTCATAGTAACAGAAAACAAGAAGAAATGACTATCTCGGAGAGGTTACTACAGAGATTAGACAAGATTGATAGTAAAGTAGCGGAGTTAACAACACTAGAGAAGAAAGCACAAAGGTCGTACGCTGATTACATCAGACAAACTGAGAACAAAAGTGGACTGAAGAAAGCGATTGATAAGGTATGGGAAATAAGAGGTATAGCAAAAGCAAAAAGTTACATATTGAAAAATAACATATTCGCAAGTGTGACAAGAGATATGTCGAATAAAGATGTGGCAAAGTTCTACCAAATGTTCCGACACGCAAAAGCATTTGTAGAGAACGCAGTAGCACCAGTAAAGCACTTCACGATTGAGGTACTGGACAAAGATTACGAATTGGGTAGACTATCGAAAGGTGAGAGACGAGCAGCAAAGAGAGTGCTGATAGACACAGATGCGAAAGTGCTGGGCGGTAGTAAGCAAATACTGAAGTACTTACAAGACGAGAGAAGAATAACAGCTGAGTTGAATATATTTAAACACAACTATAGTAAACAGGTAGTGGACGCAACAGAACAATTGGGTAAACTACTAGTAGATAACAGCACAGACACAGCAAATGGATATGTGAATGCATCACAGATCAGTTACGCACTACTAAAGACACAAAACCAAAAGACAGTGGCAGAGATTGACAAGATGGCGTCGCTGATAGCATTAAGATACAGTGCAAAAGAAAATAAAGATTTGGTAATACAAGCACTGACAAAAGAGTCGGTAACGCCAGAGGGTAAAATAGTGGATGTGGCAAAAGGATTTGACCACGCAATGGAGTTGATGAGAACAAATGAAGCAAAAGTACTAGAAGATGCATATAGTGGAGATTCTATGTACCAAATAAAAGGCGCAAAGCAAGAAGAGTATATTGGTAACAAAAGATACTACATAGTAGAAGAAAAAGAGTTAAAGGGCTTGGAAAGAGCTAAAATGAGTAACTTGGGTAAGCAGGAAGCACTGAGTGAAGCAGTTGGTAAAGATATGTACTTGGTAGTAGGCGAATCAATGGAAGTTGGGTATACGGAAGGACTAATGAGCAAGGTACAGCTGAAGAATGAAGGTGACAGCTTAAGAAGAATTCTAATGGAAGTAAACGAGTTAACAGACGTAGAAGCAGAGATAGTAATAGATAACATGAGTAAAGAAACAGCTAAAGTAAAGAATGCGTTAATACCAGAAAGATCAGGTAAGAATGAAATATATGACTACAGAGTAAGAATACCACATGAGGTTAAGAGTAAGTATTTGGAGATAGAAGATGACATATTACCAACAGTTGGTGGTACAGTGTCGGATTTGACTCACAAGCAAGAGGCAATGATAAGTAACAAGGAAGCAATAGCGTACTTCAAACGGTTCCACACAAAGTACGAGAGCAGTAGAGATTATAAGTTCGTAGAGATAAGCGAAAACTCAGAGGGCAAAGAAAAAGAATACTGGGATAGTATACCGTACTACTTAAAAGCACAGATTGATAAAACAATGGGTGGCAGATTGATGGTAGAAGAAAGTATGTTAGTAGACTTCTTTGGATACAAAGACATGAGCGCAATGAACTTGCCGATGATAAAGAACAGTAAAAGACGACAGTTGGTGGTGAGAAAGGCTGAGAAGATTGTACAGGAGTTGACACAAGGCTGGAAACAAGCAGTAGTAGCAAAAACAGCTGGGACAATAATTGGTAATAATGGGTCGAATATGGTAATTGCCCTGCAACACACAAAGAGTAAAGACCCACTGAAGTACTTGGGTAGATTCACAGACATGTGGTCGGAGATGAATAAATACCAAGACGATAGAAGAATGGCAAGTAAGCTGGCAATCAGAAGAGAAGCTGGTGAAACAATAGACGAAAAAGAGTTGAAAAACATAGAAAACAGAATGAAAAACAGTCCAGTTGAACCGTTGATGAAGGATGGGCAGTACACTGCGATATTGGAAGATTTGAACACAGAATGGATGAATGAAAAAGGGATAATTGAGGGTAAATTGGATGCTGTACTGGACAAGCTGAAAAGAAAGAATGATAAAGTTGGGATAAAAGAAGTAATAGATACGTTGTACGTGCGAAAAGACTCGCCACTGTATGATTCGACAATGAAGTTAACGACATATGCCGATGTGATAACAAAGATGATAATATACCAAGACTTGATGGCAGATTACAATAGTGCTGATAAAGATAAACAGCATGAAACGTTTGCTGGTAAGTTGGGCGGTAAAGACGCTACTGCTAAGCAAGTAGAGCAAAATGTATTGAATTATGTGGATGGGTTAACAGTAAATTATGGTTATTTGGATAATAGAGGGATAAAGTATGCGAATGATACGCTGATATTCAGCTTCACAAAGTACTTCTTCAGAGTATTTCCAGCAATGATGAAGATGCTAGGTAAAAAAGCAGGAACAGTGTTCATAACAGAAGGTGCTCAAGGAGTGAGCGGGATAGACGCAGAAACGCCATGGGATCAGTACTACTCGCCAATAGATGCAATACTACGGAAAGTAGGTGGTTGGGGAGACCCAATCAACATACTGAAGATGATAACAACACCAGCTGTGGCTAAGTAGCCTGGCCGGTGAGGTGTTCGAATATGATACAAGCAAAGATAAATAATAGAACAAACTCCATCACTTCCCCTTGATTGCATTGTTGATCTTGCGGATGTATGGAGCTGACCAATAAATGGCTAGACCGACAGTGAACAAGACTAGTAGTTGGAAGGCATAAAAGCCGACAACAATAGCTAAGACAGCAAGAGCTGACAAAATTAAGTCACGCACGGACACCTCCTTTGGTTGGTGGACTGAACCACAGAAAAATAGATACTAGAAATGAAGCAATCATACCAACAAACAAGCCGGCTTGGCCAGCGTATGAGAATATGATACAAATAGCACCAAAGATACACAAATCTAGTGTTGCATCAGCGATACGTTTACATTTGAACTTGATGTAGATTAAAATAAAGTTGGCAAATGTGACAACACCCATAATTGATAAAGCAGATAGTGGCATTATTACTCCTCCCATCCAAATGCAGCAACAATAGCTGGTTCGGATTCCATATCGAGAACGATAGAATTAAGTACAGAAAGTACAACAAAAGACTGTTTAGGGTTACGACCAAATGAAGATTTGGTGGCAATGTATTTAGACAGCCCAGACTTGAGCTGTGAGAGCGATAAGTCGGTGTAGGCAGACAATTGTGGCACGAAGTCCAGTAAAGTGTCGTCACGGCTCCCTGAGACAAAACTGCCAGCAGGCACATCCTCGTCAGAAATTGATACGCGAGTTACCACATCAGACTCAACACGTGAATCCTCGATATATCCACCCCCAATAGAGTAAGCAGTAGTGCCGTCGTAGACACTCAACAGTTCGATGAACTTAGATAACTGAGTCATGATCGGTTATTCACCCAGTCAAGTGCGTCCTGGTCGAACTGGTCGTCAGTTTGCACGATTTCCAGTGCTTGCTCGTAACTGATGTTAGTCATAGCGAACTCAGATAAGCTAGTATAGCAAGAATGTTCAAGTATGTGCTCAAGCAGTTCATCCTCATGCTGTTGAGTAAATTCTGCGCTGTCCTCGATCATTTGGTCGAGTTGTTCGATAAATTGGTTCATGTTAGTCTCCGTAGTTAAAAGTTGTGTAGTCGTCAGACACCTTGAACTTAGCTCGTTCCCTAGTGGCTTCAGGCCAAGTAGTTAATGAACGCTCAATAGATAGTCGTTTGTGTTCCTTGATCGACTGCTCCACTTCGTCAATAGACTTGGGTGGAGTTGGTTCGATAGTGACAGATGGTTGGTTATTCAGTAGCCAGTCGGCTTGTAGTTTGTTCAAATTAGTTCCTTTGTTGATTAACTTAGTAAGACACTCAGTGAGTGCCTGGTAGATTAACGTTTGATACGTGAGTACAAGATTGAGCCTGTGATGAACACAAAAGCCCAAGTTTGTACAAACAGTAACCGAACGACTTGAAATAAATCCTGTTCGGCGGTTAGCTCCCCAAATGGGGTAAGTGTAGATGCACAGTAACCAAAATAGGCTACTGCAATGAATGCTAATACGTCAAAGACGTTCAGTGGTGCGAATTTCATGTTGACTCCTCATGAACAATTCCGTAAATACTACGTACTTGCTCGTAAGTAAGACTTGATTCACCATAACGAAATAGTTCACTGATCTCTCGTTCCCACACATTCTTGTGGAGGTGATTTTCTGCGTCTTCCATTGATAGAAAATGCTGATAACCGTAATTGTGGTTATTTAAATCTCCTGTCATGTCGTAACTCCCTTCAGTAGTAAGCAGATTTTTACGTCCTACTTTCAGCAATTTGACTGACTTGATTTGTTGCTCCAGAGGCACTCCCTTAGCAACAGCATTACCTTCAGGGATAATTGCTATATACTGCCCGATTAAGGGTTTAAATTGTTTGATATTCATGTTGACTCCTTTGGTTGGGTATTAGGCCAGTAATCTTTATTTAGCCAGTCACGATAGTCTCTATGTATACCAACTAACCAGTTAGATATACTAAAATGGTACCATTCGCAAAACGATAGCATTAATGTTATAGGCAGAAGTAAAAGACCTCTGACAAAATAAAACAATTGTTTAAGTCTCCAACTCATGTTGACTCCGGCTTCGGTAGTAGAGTTTGGTAATCACCAGATCCTACAGACAGATACTTAGACTCAACACCAGACTTACCAAACATGTGTTCAGCATGAACTACCACATCCTCACCAGCTGAGTTAGCGTCCTCGAACATGTACTTCCATACACGTTGAGTAAGATGGCCTGAATTACGAATATTACGATCGCCTTTAGGCAGAAATATGAATGGGTTAAGCATCAACTTTCCTTGGCATTCTGCCATAATTCCATGATCAAATAATTTCTTCTTGAACTTACTACGTGTTGACTTACTCATTTGTGAGGTCAATTTGTGGAAAGGCCCAATCAGAAGATTATGGTAATCAATTGTGTCAGATCCAAATAACTTTAGGGCTGCCTTTAATTCATCTTTAGTTAGTACGTCAACGAGTACGTCTATGCTTGCGTTGTACATTTTATATCCTCTTACTGTAAATTTATTGTCTTTGAACTTAAGATCTGTGTTGAATGTTTCACCTGACTCTAAGTTAATTGCTGTTATACTACGTGTATCCAATTTAATATCCTTGTGTTGTTATTCTGATAAACTAATTATACAAGATATTAGCTTAAGGGTTTATAAAATGTAAACCTTTATAAGTAAAAGTCACTTAAAATAAACAACCAAAAAATCCTAAGAGTTAACACCATAAACACCAATTAATCCATAAGGTTTACACAGTAAACAACCAGTAACTACCTACAATCGCCGATAAACACTGGGCTTACAAGCAATTGCAAATAATTATGTATATAATATACTAATTAAAGGATTACTACTTACCATCCAAGATAGCTTGTAGCTTCGGTTCAGGTGCGTAAAGTTGCTCCCACTGATCAGGCTTAATAACCTTCCCGTTGGAGTCCTTAGCAGAACCCTTCATCGAATTAGCTGTGTGCACTACCTGCAATCCGTCGACAATCTGCGAAGATGAGATACCTTGCATGTGCAAATTACCCACTTCAATGTAGATTGCGTCTAGGCTAGAATCAAATGCACCAACTGGTGATACGTCTCCTCTAACAAATCCGTCAACATCGCTACCAGTAGTTAAACCAACAATACACCTAGCCAAAGACTTTGGATTGTTGTCACAACCAAGTTGATCAGCAAGTTTATCTGCTAAAGGCAACTTCTCCAGTGCTTCTTCTATAACTAATGCTGCTGCTTTGCTTGCGTCGTAAGAACCTGCTGGGTTATTCCATGTCGTGTCATTTAGTCTGCATATGTCCTCAAAGATTGAGTAAAGTTGCTTTTTGTGTAACACTATACTCTCCTAGATAAAGAAATTTGGTTCAGCTTCAGTAAAACATTAGCAGACTCGTTGTCGATTAGCTTATCAGTGTTCAGCCTGTCCAGGATAATACCGTCGATCTTCGTTGCAATATCAGCTCCCATCTCTAAGTAAGTTGGCGTTGGGTCAACTGGCTCTACAGCATCCGTTGAAGAATTGTCTGGTCTAGGCTCTCCCGCTAAATCCGCAATAGCATCTGCTTCAGTAATAGGAGGTTTAGGTAAAGGTAAACCCAAAGACTGCATTTCTGCGTCAGTAAGGTTGACAATATCTCCGTCACTACTAGTAATCTTATAGTATCTTCCATCAGCACTAATTATGTGTGTATAGCCTAATGAATATGCAGCAAAAGCTTGTGTATGAAACTGTCTTTCAAGAACTTCATTGGCTGTGTTAAAGTTAATGTTAGATTGCCAAGAACTAATAGTTGTAGGCTCAACTGGATTAGTCTCTGCTACTAAAAACAGCTTCACTTCGTCACTAAGGACCGAATCAGGTACACCATCAGGGTAGTTAGCATCCAGTACTTCCAGCACACACGCTGGACTTAATGGTGTGGCACCTAGCATGTTATCATGCTCAGTGATATAGCAAACTTCCTTAGTATCGGTGCATTGGATGTACTCAAAACCATTAGTGTACGCTGCTGATAGTTCCGTACCAAATGCAGCAGATCCTGGTTCAGATTGTATTGTAAAAATATTCAAATTGTTTCCTTGTGTTTGGTTAATCGGATTTAATACACATGCTCGACTGCAGCCACCGTAAGCTGAGCGGTTCCGGGATACAGAACATAACCCACATGTGCGAATTGACTAAACTAACGGATTGCCGTCAGTGTCACAGTCTCTGAAGTTGAGACCTACGGGTTTTGTGGGCTTCCCTGAGTCCGAATAAGATTCAAACTCAACAGTTAGCCATTTGCCAATATTATGAACAGCTACGGTTGCGTCCTTAAGACGTTCAAATGCCGTACCCTTCCGCTTCACTGAAAAGTCACCACCATCAGATGCACATGTGTACACTGGATGACCATACTTGTCCAGCTTGTAACCAGTAACCAAGAACTCCTTGTCCAGTGCTACCTTCATCTTGAAAGCTGAATTGGACCTGGTGTTATATTCGTAGATACAATCTGCATTACGAATGATAATACCCTCGTAACCCTGTTCGACCGCTAAGTCGTGTAGTTCCTGCAGTTCCTCGTGAGAGTTTGCTAGAACAGCTGGGACAATATGAGGGTAATCAGTGTTGATTAACTGAGCAATTCGTTGTGCGTAAGTACCACCCAAGTTCGGTGCGTCAAACACATGGAACTCAAGTAAACCCGACTCAGGTTTTGGCTTCTTCACGTAACTGGTGATCTTCTGTAAGGAAGTACCGTGTACATAAAGTTCACCATTCAATGCGTCAGTGCCAAGGTCTGACATCAGCTTGCGAACTGATTGTTCAATGTGTGGTATGCGAGGATACTCCTCTCCACCACGACTGAGTAAAGTAAGTTCGGTGCCAAGACGTTCCTCTGCGTTAACACCATTCAACTTGCGTGACACGTAACAAGGGAACTTGACCTTCGACTTGTGTTTCCAATAATCGTTGACCTTCATTGGTGTTTTGGTTGATTGTTCGCCAGATGGGTCGGTAGTGTAACCAGACTTCATCTTCTTTGCGTGCTTCGACTTGGCCTCCAGTACAGCTTGTTCGGCTGCAGTAGTTTCGTTTGATCTGCCAATGTTCTTCCCAAAAGACTCAGTGCGGTACTCGACTAACTTGCCGCCAACTTGACCTTGGGTTGCGATAACAAAAGCTCCATCAGTCGTCACAGACCATTGCTGGACTTTGCCGTTAGAGGGGCTGAGTTTGTATAGTGTGCTAAGCATGTTTGCTCCTTGTGTATTTGCGATAAGTCCAACTAGGACCGCCATCAGTAAATGGATGCGAGATGTCCGGTCTGGTATACACTGGCATACCACCGTCAGTCCACTCGTCACCGATTTCCGGGAAGAATGTGTCAGCTTCACCAGTCCAATTCATGTGTGAAATATGAAGTTCATCAGCTAAAGGTAGAGCTTGCTCATAGATTGAGGCTCCACCGATGATGAATACTTCGTCAGAAGGAGTACCTAACAAGGCATCCTCAATGGAGTGTACACGATTAACTCGGTTATCGTAAATTGGTTTAGATGATACGACATAGTGAGGTCTACCAGGTAAAATACCGGGTAATGACTCGAATGTCTTACGTCCCATGATGATTGGTTTGCCTAAAGTCAGTTGCTTGAAGTGCTCCAAGTCAGACTCCGACTTCCACAGTAGTTGGTTGTTTAGACCGATTTCGTTGTTCTTGCCGATTGCTGCAATAATTGATATTTTCATAAGAAATGTCTCCTAAGCTTTCCGCAAATAGCAGAATCCATACCAGATCCAAAGTTATACGTCAAAAACTCAGAAAGTTCTATATATTCTTCGTCTTTCCAGCCGGCTTGTAGAACACTATAAATAGCGTCTCTAAACCAAAGAGATTGAGAATCAACGTCTATTGCTATTAGGTCGCCATAACAATCACCCTGCGTAAAATTACATTTTGAGTTTTTTAGCTTAATTGGAATAGTGTATCCTCCGTATTCTTCATCAGGCTTTATTTGTTCTTTTAAGTCAATTATAAATTTCATACTACTTCCTGTCCTATTGTTGAGATTATGTTAATTTTCATTAGAGCCCCTTTTTTTTATCGGTAAGAATTCATTACATTGTGATGCATGATCGTTAGCCGGTTCTATTTGACCACTTTTATCGTTCGTTCAAGGGTAATAAGTACCTCCATGACCGCTAGTACTAACACAGACTAACCATACACAGTTAATACACAGTCGTTTGTTATTACTCATACCGCCATCCCCCACTTTGATTGCTGGAGTAACCAGTATAGGGAATTCTCTCTGTTTAGGTAAAAGTTTACCATACATCTTCGGAGGAGGTGATCCGTCAGAAGTACAGTACTTCTTAGGTATCCTCAACTGTTCGATTGGTTGTGCCATAGTTACCCCTTTATACCGCAAATGAGTATTTGATTGGTTCATGGCACTCGTACCCTTCGACATGAAAGTCATCCATAGTTACCCAAGTCTCCAAGTCCTCTAGTGACTTGATGTCAGGGTTAATATGTAACTTAGGTAATGGAAATGGTTCACGTTTAAGTTGTACATCACGCATAAGTTCCAGTTGGTCCTCGTAGATGTGTGCGTTCACTATCTTGTGATAAGCTTTACCAGGTTTGTGTCCAGTAATCTGTGCTACAATAGCCAGAAAGAAGAATACCTGTACCTGGTTAAAGTTCAGTCCAAGTGGCACGTCGCAACTACGTTGATAGCTAGTTAAGTGAAGTGTATCACCGACTAGTGAAAACGTATGTGTGTGCATGCAAGGTCGTAAACAACCAATGTCAAATTCCCCAGGGTTGTAGAAAGTAACTATCTCCCCACGATCATCAATACCATTAGACAGGTTAGTAATTACTTTACGTAATTGGTCCAAAGTAGATCCATCAGGCTTACGCCAAGACCTAGCTTGAATGCCATACACTCGTCCCATATCGTCAGTACCAAGCCGAGCTGGGTTGTTAAGCCAGTCGAGGTTCAGGTTTGCGTTAGCGTCCCATGTCTTGGTACCAAGTTTACGGAAGTCCGCTGCATTAGAGTAGCCTCGGATGTACCCAAGAAACTCTGCAATAGCTGACTTGAAGTAAGACTTACGAGTAGTTAGTAGTGGGAACTTGTTACTCCCGACATCATATTCAAGATCTGCGTTTATTAGCGTAAGGCATCGTTTGCCAGTACGTTCGTTATCAACCCAAGTACCATCAGAGATAATTCGGTTACACAAGTCGAGATATTGCTTCACGACACTAACCAAACGATTGATACAGCTGAAGCCGAAATAACTGCTGTTGCTGCGTAAATGTTGTCAAATAAATTAACTATCATGTTGTTCCTTTACATCGATTTGACGAATAAGCTCATCGATGATGTGCTTGCATTTGGTTAAGTCCTGCTTACGTGAGTCCCGTGTGTTAGTACGAATAATACGCTTAATAACATCACATTCCATGTAATTTAGGTCAGGGTTGCCTAAGAAGATGGTCCAAGGTTGGATTAACTTGCTAGAATAATCAGATTGCCCCACATGAGTGCCTCTCACGTCAGATGGGATAAGCCCTAAGTAGTTGAGCTGATCATACAATGAAGTTGGGATTTCCGACATAGAAACAGTTGGCTCAGCTGCTATTTGGCTCGGATGAACGTAGTGCAAAAAAGGCGTAACCTCGACTAGTTCGGTGTGCTCGGCATGGTATGCAGTTGCTGCATGACCGGTTAGTTGTGTTCCGTTGTGGTCAATTACTGTCATTTAAGCTCCTTAAGTACGTCTTGGTTATGTTTGATTGCTTTGTGTACCTTCGCAATCCTGTCCTCATCTCTGCTGTCCATTGGCTCCTCATACAACTCGGCTATCAGATCTTTAGCAAGTTCATGCTTAAGAGTGATTGCTTCGAAGTAGTTGAGTTGCATAAGACGTTCAGGTTCGATACCATACAAATAAAATGTAGTTGTCACAGCATAGACTCCCATTCCTCATTCGAGATGTCAGTGTCGACGATACCAAGTAAATAATTACCAGATGTCTTCTCTTTCTGAGCAGTTTGTATGTTCGATGGTTTGCTGTACTTACTAGCCCAAATACATGGGTTAGGCAGCTTCTCTACGATTGGCGGTTGCTGTACAGACATCATAACTGAGTGTAAGTTAGAAGTTACGAATTGCTTCATAATTGCTTCATTAACACCCATTAGTCGTGCATTGTCTCTGAATAGGTGGTCAATCCACATGTAATCAGCTTCAATAGCATCTCTGTACAGTTGGTCAATCTCATCAGAACACTCAACAAAGATGTAGGCCCACTCAGGGTCTTTACGTAATCGATTAAGTAAATTAACCGACATAGCGTAATGCCCAGCTTCGTCCTGTGCAATTTTGCTAATAATGTCAGCAGTAACTGAGTAAAGTCCGTTTTCCTTGAAAGCAAAGCTAGTAAGGAATGAAGACTTGAACAGAACTGCTTCCAGAATGTTGAGTGCAAATAATGACATAACGATTGACTTCATGTGCTTCGCTTTGTCGTAGCCAACGTTGATTAACTCACCATTGTCATCAAACTCTGTGCTAAGGATCATCTTACAGTTCCATCGAACAGTATCTTCGAAACAATCCAGTACCGATTTAGCTCGATCCTGGATTGCCGGGTTGATCATGATATCGTCAAAGATTGCCTTTGCGTCAACTGGTAAACCCTTCAGGATGTCTGCATAAGACTGTGAGTGAATGTTGTTCTCGAAGAAAGCATGTTGATACCACCAAGACTCCAGTTGAGGATTAGTAGTGATTGGTATAAATACTTCAGCTACTGTCCTTGCTGCTACTGAGTCGAGCGTAGTTTGGAATTTAAGATTCTCCATAAATAAGTTATTCAGTACAGTCCCACAAGCTAAGTGATCCTTACCGTCCTTCTTTGGACTGAAGTCACCTGAGAACCATAGTTTACCGATGGCATCTGCTGTGTTTTTGCTGATTGTTGGTTCGATTGATAAATCAAGTCGTGATATGTTCCTACCGGCACCAAGAAACAGTGGCTGATTAGTGAAGTCGATTGGTTCGTTGTTGAATAAGTGATTACTCATCGTTTGCTCCTATAATGTGCTGGTATTCATAATTATAGAACTCGCTAACACAGACAGGTTCTCCTGAATTGGTATAGTCGAAATCCTGTATATAGTAGTTGTATTCTCTAATTAGCCTACATAGATCCTCGTAGTCTAAATCATCTTCATAGTCCATCATACTGAACATCCTCCTGATCCACAAGCGTCTGTGGTTAATTCTACCTCATCAGGTAGTTTGGTATTCTGGTAGTATCTACCTTTCACACCATAGTACTTAGCTAACATCAAGTCAGATACAACTGCTTTGGCTTTCACTTTTCCGTTATGCCACTCAGGGTTGTAAAAAGTGTTTGCTGAGATTCCTTTGTCCATCCACTTCTGTGTAACAGCTACGTTCTTCAAGAATCTAGTGTTAATATCAGAAGTGTCATAGACAAAATCGTACTTATCAGCCAACCTAATACAATCCGGTGCAAATTGCTTGTAGTTAGTACCAGCTTTGTCCTTGATTGTCAATAAGTTCCTAATAGGCTCAAGACCAGTTGTTTGGTTCGATGGACCCGCAGATGTTTCTGCAGGAGGTACCATAGATAGACCACAATTGTACATACCGTGAATTAAGATTTGGTTTTCAAGCCAGTCCCAGTCACAATACGGCACTGAAGTACATAGTTCGTCGACAGTACGCTTGTACCTAGATAAAGGTAAAAGCTTATCGTGGAACTCGAAACCAGGTGCAGCACCAAGTTCAGATGCCAGTTCCATAGAAGCAACATGCAGACCGAATGAAAAATGCTCCATCCACTCGTTATGTGCCTCAAGTGCAGCTGATTGACCGTATCGTAGGCCCTGATTAGCTAACCAAAATGCGTGATTCGATAGTCCGATACCAATATCCCTATACATAGCAACAAATGCGTTTGCTTGAGATGTTGGGTGGACTTGTCTTGTCATGATGTGCGATTGTGCCCTAACCAATAGATTAGTCACATGAGGTAATCTGTCGATTCCTACAGTTCCCTGGTTAACATTACCAAGTACACATACACCAATATCAGGTGAATCAGGCTTAGCTGGGTCCAGTGGCTCAACACCAGTCATGTATTCGATACATATGTTAGCCATAGTAATAGGCCTAGTGATGTTCGAGTTTGAGTTCATTTCATCCACATTAAGTACATAATAAGACGATGTTTCCGTAGATTCGACAGCAAGTATCCTGTTAAGGAGCTCTCTAGCATCAATCTGCGATGAGTGTAGTCCCTGTGCTTCCAATGACTCGTAGTACTCAGTAAATGCTCTCACATCATCCGAGTAGAAGTAATCAAGCAGTTTAGGTGCGTTTCTAACTGAAAATAGTGAGATTGGCTTGTTCTGCTTAGCTCTATCGTACACAAGTTGGTTTAGCTTAATACCATAAGATAGGTCGTTAATTCGATCCTCAACAGGCATACGAGGGGACTTCAGTGCGAAGATTTGCTCGATTTCTGGGTCGAAGAAGTTAACATAACCAGTGGCTGAACCTCTCCTACCGTTCTGTGATGCTTTTTGAATAGTTGAGTCAATTGACTTAAGAATTGGTAATTTACCTGAATGGGCAATTCTCCCTTTCTTCACATTGTCCCCAATAGAAGCAACATCCGCAATATCTATACCAACTCCAGCAGATGCTACAGTGTGACCAAGCAGTGCTTTGTCGGCTTCTTGCCAAGATGGGATATTGTCACCCATTCTGAATATGATACAAGATGCATAGTCAGTGTTGTCAGTTCGAAGTGCTCTCATTTCCGGTGAAGGTAGTGTGATGTCGAAGTTAGACAATGCTTCGTAGAAATCAATGATATACTTCATTGGTGTAACGTGATAATCCCTAAATATGTCTATAGCAATTGCCATGAACATAAACTGAGGTGTTTCATACTTACACACTCCATATCCGTTAATTAGTGCATCTAGCCCAGAACTAGTGAATGTAAAGTCCCTAGAATGGTCAATAACCTTCTCCAGTTCGTCATAATCCACATAATCTGCTCTAGGCAGAATGTTCTGTGAATAATGACCTGCATCAACTCTGGCTTGTATGAAATCGGCAAGTGATTGAGGCTCAACTGAGTTGAAAACTCGTTTGTACAGTCGTTGTAACTTGAGGTTTCTGGCTACTTGGTCGTAGTTCGGGTTTCTCAAGTCTGCTAAATCGTCACATGTTTTGATAAATATGTCAGTGATGTAGCTAGTCTCAATTCCATCGAAGAAATGCAACTTCGACTGAACTTCAACCTCCGACTGTGATACACCAGGGACACCTTCCATAGACCACTCAAGACTTGCTGAAGCTTTTGCTAGATCCAATGGTTCGGTAGTTCCGTCATGCTTAACTACATTAATACTCACTTTACTTAACCGCTTTTTTCAGCTTCGACCCAGCTTTAAACTTCGGTGAAACTGTTTCAGCAATTTGGATTTTGTCACCAGTTGATGGGTTGATACCTTCTCTAGCAGCTCTTACACCAGTTGAGAATGTACCAAAACCGATAAACTGAACTGAGTCACCAGAAGCTAATGCATCTGTAATTGTACTTAATACCGCTTCAACTGCAGCCGCAGCGTCTTTTTTAGTCATTGTGTTCTTGTCCGCAACTTGTGCGATAAATTGTTGTTTGTTCATATTTGTTTCCTTTAAAATTAATTGGTTGAGATTATAGCTTACAAAAGCTTAATCCGAAAGAAGGACTTACATCAACTTAAATCCATTAAACTTACTTTGTGGTTACACATGGTAGAGGTTGAAGTCGAATGCCAGATATTAAGTCACTTTGATAAATGGTTTATCAGTTGGATTACTACGTAAAATACCGACTGTTAAGTCCATAAACTTGTCTGGTCCCAACTCCTTTAGTTCATAGGATTGTCTGTAATAGATGCGAATACTCTCGTGGCTCATAAGTTCACACCACGAATCGTAGTCCATAGTAAGCACGGAAGGTTTGTGATTAGGCCCATGAGAGCAGTAAAACTCTTGCTCCAATTGGCGGATTGTGTTGATTATATCAGGCACGGTACTGTCCTATTACAAGATTACCATTATTGATAGTCACCATAGCAATCCTAGTCGGTTTGTGTGAATAGACAAACATTCGCACATCCTCTTTAGTTTGTGCTAATCTGATAGCCTCTTGTTCAGACACTTTTCCATAAATTTGGGGGAATGGATGGTCTTTATATGTTATGTTAATTTGCATTTAATCTCCTTAACTTGTTATGTGCTGCAAAAATATTGCGCCAATAGCTGCTGCAACTCCTGCCCAAAATAGGTAAGGTTGGTGCTTAATCGGTATCATTTGCTCCTCCTTGGTATAAAAAATCAGCATTTTTTAATGTTGCAGTATGTCTAGTTACTGCTACATATGCAATCATCAATGACTCACGTTCGGTTGCTGTTAATGTGTGGTTGCCAGTTCGTAGCAATGCTAGAGTATCGTCAATAGACTTGCCAATACCATCATCAAGTTCGACGTGGGTAAATGTTCCGCCCTTGGCTGTGTGTACTGTCATCAAGCTGAGATTGGCTGAAGACTTCTTGTGAGCTTCTGCTGCTTCCCTTGCTGCGATTAGTGCATCCGTATCCTTACACTGCAACACCAGTTTAACTGCTTGCTCGATAGTTGAGTTACCTTTGTGTAGACCCAACAACATAGTGTACTTGTTCTTGTACAGTCGCTTGAGTTTGTGGCTAGAATGCCAGTTGTCGACGTCCTTCTGCAAGTCCATCAATTCAGGCGATTTCTGGTTATACCCAGGTTTAAGATACAGAATACCAAGAGGTAATTTGAACATCTGGTCGACTTTCGTTGTGCTAGATAGCTTGTACGGAGTTCCGCACTTGTTCAGTTCCATCATCTTGGCAATCAACTCGGAGTTAGTACGGGTTAAATATGCGTAAGACGGATTAGTTGGTTCAGGTGAGTCGAAACCCTCGAATACCATATCCGGTGCAAAAGTTGAGTTAGTGAAGTTCTGGATTAGTTTGGCATCAGCTACATTCACACGAAAGGACTTGGTTAACTGAAGAGTTGTGCCCTGACCTGCGTAGTACTCGAATGCATTGATACACCCCATCCATCCGAAAATAGACTGAAACTCATCACCAACAACAACCTTCAGTTTGGCCGGGTAGTTGTCGAATATGTCGAGAGTGATTGGAGTAAGATCCTGGGCTTCGTCAACAGCTAACACATCAACCTCGTCGAGTTGAAGGTTGCCATTCATCAGTTTACGATGGAATACCTTCAGATAGAAATCGTGTGTGCAAGGCATAGTACCCTTCAGCATGTGATTCATATACAGTCGTGCATAGTGAACCATGTCAGTAGATGGTCGTTCCGTTCGTGGAAAGTCATTGATAAACTGACCAAGTTCCAAGAATCGAGACGAAGTAAACTGATTAATCAGCTGAAACACGTTGTAATCAATCCCAAATGGTCGTTTGATAGACTTGGGAACATCGTGGTAAGACAAATAGCCCTTACGTGAGACATTCATATTAGAAGTACGGATGGTATGTGCATAAGCAAGTTGGTGAATGGTTGATACAACTGCATTAGTACCGAATGCTGTACGTGCTTCCTCACTAGCTGCTCGACCAAAAATTAAATATTTAAACTCCTTGCCTGGATGTGACAGTTGAAGTTGCTTAGCTGCTTCGGTTAGGGTTGTAGTCTTCGATGCTCCGGCAACTGCTTGTACTTTGAGTAAAGTATCAGTTGGGTTGGAGATGAAGTCAACAATCGCTTGCTGCTCGTTGGTTAACTTATAACTCATCAGGCAAGGATTCTATGTAGGTAATGAGTTTGGCTATGCTAATTTGTAAGGACTCCCATTCCTTAACGCTGTTTGTATCCCACTCATCAGGATGAGACACATCCCAAATTAGGTAAGATAGTTCCTGTAATGCTTCTTGTTTGTTCATGTATATTCCTTTAATTAGTTTCCGGCATGCCATTCGGTCCAGTAAACATACCCTGCTTCGTAGTCAAGTTCGTGTTGTTGTTCGGTATAGCCGTCGACATACAGACACTCGTCCGAGCAAGCGTAACCTTCGCCATCGCCCCAACAATAACCTTCTGTCATCTCTGATCCACAGTTGTCACAGATTCGGATGCCGTTGTCTGGTTCGTAACTCATAACCTAGGCTCCAATATGTACTGACCAGACGCAAGTTTGGCTCTAGTGTCAGCAGCACATTGTCCGTTGAGGAATTGGTTAAGGTACTTCATAGTAGTCCTAGAATAATCCCAATCAGCTCCAAGGTAAACCTTCCCAGGTTCGTCGTGTGGAATGAAGGCTATATTCGATTGGTAAGAACGAAACATTCTGCCGTGAGCTGAGTGGATGATGAACTGATTAGGTACTGCATTACCACTAGCTGACACCATAGATTGGATTGATATACCAATCTTGAGCTGTTTGTTAATTGCTTTCATTAGTTAGTCCTAAAATAGTAATAGTAGTTATCTGATTCCTCAGAACCGTCGTAAGAACTGAAATGTTCTCCGTAGTCAGTGTCCTTCGCCATCTGCTTCCAGTCAATATATCGCATAAGCCATTCAGACCCTTCACCAAGTTGGTAACAGTCTGTGATTAGATCCTCCAGAGAATCCTCTAGGATATCGTCAATCCAGTACTCAGAGATAATTCTGTACTCGTAGCCATTATTTGGTAGTTCGATATAGAATTCCTTACTCTCGTACTTGTCCTCAATATGCTCGTCAAGTTCTTTCAGTTCAGACAATGAAAAGGGCTCATCAGTAAAGTTACAGATTGTTTGGATAATAGATTTGTTAGTTAGCATGGTAAACCTCCTGTGGATTAATTGTGTAGAACTTAACATAGCCGTCGTGTACTTCGGCATGTGCTAGCTCGAGATAAGATTGGTAAACCCAATCAGGTACTTCGTGTTCGTAAATAATTAAATAGTTCATGCGCAAAACTCCTCTTGGTCAATAGTAAAACCAAAGTCCTGTATGGCTTTGGCAACAGTTCGTGGGATTACATAGCAACCATCCATATCAGTAACAACGTCGTGTTCCATTTCGAAACTACCTCCGTCGTCCTCACCATAATCATCGTGTTCGAAGTAGCCGTACTGAGCTTCAGTGTCGATTGACAACCAGTATGGACCGGCTTGTATTTGTTTGTCATATTGCATTAAGAGTCCTCACTAAGAACATGAGAGTATTCGTCCCACATTGCCTCTATTAATGTATTGGCCATGTCTGGGGCTGTTTCTTCGGCTTCTGCTTGTGAGTAATTCTGGTACTCTACAAGGTCGTCAATAACTTGCGCAAGAAAAGCCTCATCATTAATAATCTCCCAGTCTGGTACTAATTTGTAACCACTACGATTGAGGGTAGTGAGAATGTCCGCTACCTGTAAGATATTTTGCTGTTCGATTTGTTTGTCAATAAAGTCTTGTGTTGGTTGTAAGTTCATGTGTGTTCCTTGTTGGTTGGGATTGATTAACAGGGCCTAAAAAGGATAATAAATAGGCTCTGCTAACCAATCGAAATTGGTTAGTTGGTTAGTCGTTATACTCGTCTGGAGCTCCGACTGTTTCGCTTAGGATGAAACTAAACTCGTCCCACATTTGTGAGAAAAGTTTGTCCTTGTGTTGCTCCCAAGCATTGAATGCTTGAACTTCGTCAAAGTCGTGATTGGCTGTAAGATCTTCGATAAAACACTCTTCGATTGCCATAGTTTCGTACCTAGACATTACTCTGCAGGATCGTCGATTGGTGCTTCAGCATCCTGTTCGTTAACTGGTTCCTCTACAGGAATGTCCAAGTCACTAGGAGACTGCTCGTCTACACCAGGCTTGCTTGCTCTCACAACAGGCACTTTCAGTGTAACGTTTGCTGTACCGTCCTCGTTGATTTCTGATAAAGTAACGTTAGTAAAGTCTGGGAACTGCGGGAACTTACCAGATAAGAATGGTTGCAGCACTCTTCTGATTGCTGAATTGTCCTCTGCTGCTAATGCCTCAGTTACGATAGTTAAAAGCTCTTGCTTACCTAGTGTGATGTCGATTTGTGATTTGATGATTTCCAATTGAATTGCCTTGTTAAGATATTGATTAGGGTTAGTCATTGCTGACTGCCAGTGTTTTGTCGAATGCGATTAGGTCTTTTCTAAGCTGTACCGACGTATCGTCAAGTAACTTAGAACACTGCCTAACAGTAACTGATGAGTCTTTGCTCACAGCTACCCTAAGAGCAGCTATAGCACCCAACTCCGCGACGAGTAGTTGTTCCCTCTCGTCAAGGATTGCTGGTAGGTTCATCCTAGAATTCCGGCTCGTTGTCTGCTACTGTGTTAGTTGCTGATGCTGACTCAACTGCTGGAGCTTGGCCACCAGATGCGATTACCTTAAGCTCACTGATACAAGCTGCTTTTGACTTGTCTGAGAACTTGATACCGTAACCAATATCAGCGTACTGTGCCGCTGGTTGCTTAGCTAACTTCACGATAGCGTGGATTGCTGATGGTTCAGTTTTCCCTGCGTCTGCTTCAACTTGTGATAAACCAGTTGCAGTGAATAAGTGAGACATAGACACCTTTTGGTTTCTGTATACTTTCTTCGGGTCTTTCTTGTCAGCAGTAATTTCGTAGCTAGTAACAATAGTTAACTCTCTACCAATTAAGTCATTCCAGATTGGTGCAACAATAGTCTTACCGAATGCAGTAACATTTCCATCAGTAATTGTTCCGGCTGCTTCCTCAAGTGTTGTACCAACGATCTTACATAGGTTCTTAACGATACCCATAGTCTTTAAGTTATCATATCTGTCACCTTTGTTATTCAATTGTGTTTGTACACCATTAACTGAGTACATACCAGCTTGAACAGCTCCGTCCTTCTCTGTAACCTCAGAAGTTAAGTATCCAGTCCATTCAACAGTCTTTCCTTGTGCGTCTTCGAATGTTACGTTAAAGTTTGGTTGACCCTCGTAGTCACCCTCGTAAGCTGAAACGATCTTCACTTTGTGGTCCCCATCTGAGTTGATTCTTGTTCCTACAACTCCAATTTTTTTCTTCTCTGCGTCTCCCATATTTGAGTACGCTTTAGCAATGAATGATGCCATAATTATAATTCCTTAATGTGATATTCCCCACAATGTGGTTCAGTTGTTGCTATTAGCACTAATAAATTTGTGTTAAGTCAGCCGTCGTTGGCGTGCAGTGTGTTAATCCCGCAATAAATTGGTAATAAACTCAATATCGGCCTCAGTACCGACCTTGAGAAAGTGTGTGAACCGTTTGGCAACTGAGTCGCCAAGTTCGGCAAAGTCGTCACCAAGAATGTCCACATCAGACTCCAGTGAGTCAAACAACAGCTCAAACTCGGCCCTAGTAAATGGTTTACCAGTCGATTTGTTGTGGATGTAGCCTGGCTTGGGCTGAAATTCCTTCAACAGTTGCCTGATTTGCTTACCAGTTAAAGTTGACATTACGACTCCTTTGGTACCAGTTCGCCATCGACAACTACCTTCAGACCGGCAAATATCTGTTCCAAGTCGTCAAGTGAAGTTCTGGCAAAGCTAAATTTACCGTCAACTACCTTCGTTCTCGATGTGTCCAGTGAGCTGTCGTTGTCACACTCGAATACTCTGCTTGCATCCTCAGTAACGTGTGCAAATACGATTGTGTTGTAGTGTGTTTCCACGTTGTTTTTCATAATACCACCCTTAACAGCGATAACTTGCTTAGGTGTAGTTGCGTACTGTGCAGCTGGGATGAAGTCATGGTGCGCCATAACGTATGTGTACTTGTAACCAAAGATAGTTGCTTCCTTGATTGCTTGTAAAATCCTCTGATGAGCAACACCGTAGTTAGCCCATACTTCCCTTCCGTCGAAGTTATGGTTAGCCCATGCTTCACAGAAGTCCGTCATTGCAGTTAATGTGTCTGTCACTAGTCTGTCAACATCGTTGTTGAAAGTCAGTTCCAGGATAACAGCAACAACCTTGTCGATTGCTTCGATATCGTCGATGAAGAATGATTGTGCCTTCAGCTTCTTCAGTTCCTTCACTTGTGCTCTCAATCTTGGTAGAGCTGGGTGTTTAGCATCCTCTGCTGCTAGTTCCTTACCTTTGGCAGTAAGTAGAGTAATTTGCTTGTCAAGGTTCTCAGAAGTTGATGCTGCTTGATACAGGCTGTGGAACTCAGTCTCCGAACCGTCTCCGATTGGCTTAAGATCCCAGTTCAGTACTACAGTCCTAGCCTTGTCGGCTGGGTCCATAGACTCAACTGCGAATGATTTTCCACTAGAATTCGACCCGACTAATAAAAGGGGGAAGTGACTAGTATACTGCTTGGCTTGTGTGATTGTTAATTCACTTAGATTCATGTTTGTCCTTTGTGTTTGAATTTGCTGAGAACTCGGCGATTTACGTCATACTCAGATTTAGGGGTAAGAAACATGCGATTGACTGCATGCACACCAGTTGCGATTTGCTCGAACGTACAACCAGATTCACGTAACTTGAAGGCTACACTGAATAAGGACTTGGTACGTTTGCCAGGCAATGCGTTGCGGTATGAGCTGAACTCGGCTTCGAAGTTGTCCAGTAGTTCCTGGGGGTTCATACTGGAATAGTCAACTTGCTCGTCCTCGACCATATAGTCATCAACAGACAATGAATTGCCAGTAAAATGAGTAAGAACAGTCGAGCCTGAGTAGCTGAACATAAAGCCACCTGCCTTGACAGATGCACCAACGTCCATGTCCGTGACCAGTCCGTTAGACGCGATTCCACGAACAACTCGTCGATACTCCAGGTCGGTAACTTGCTTATCCAGTGGGAATAAGATACGGTACTTGTGCATGTTGGTTGGGTCAGAAGTAGTTGCCACGATGTGGGTTAGTTCCTCGGCCAGTAGCTCAGCATGCCGTTCCGTAATCGATACTGTGGTTGTGTCCACATCCAGCACTACAAAGTTGGTAGTACTACAAATGTTCTCCGTACCACGCTTGTATCCGAGGAATGAAAACGGTGAGTAGATATAATCGTTCCGCAAGAGCTTGGGTAAATCACTGAAGTGACGTTCTACATACCGGTTGAAATGCGTTTGGTATTCCCTATCCTCCTTGGTAAACCCAGGGACGTGACGGATTGATAGACGGATCATGCTAAATAGATTGAAATGGTTCGATTACAAATTCAGTAATCACCGCTGATGGGATTGACTCAATAAGGCTTGAGTTAATGTTGTTGACAACGTCAGTAGCACGTTCAGTTGGCACATAATGACAAGCCATATCGTAATACAATCCTGCCATCAGTAATAGTGGATTGTCAGATGCATCAAGCATGTCGACAATATCGCCTCGATGGGCTAGGATGTCATCTTTTAAATACTTATCAACAATGTTCTTTGCTGGCTTCGTCTTCGACTTAACAGTTAGCAATGGTACATCAGACCCACTTGCGTAATTACCGACAATACCAGACACATCAAACAACTTCGCATCAGGTTGATGAGTAAGTTGAACAGAATCGTTCACCCCGTGGTAAATAGACTCCGCTTCGTGTAATTCTGGTAAGGCTTTCAACATCATCTGCTCGGCAACTGATAAACAAACAAACTTGTACTCAGACTTGCTAATAACCGTGTTCAACGGAATAACCAAGTTGAATGAGTGGTTGTTATTCGGTTCTACTGTGCTGATAAAGTGCTGTGTATCGGCTAAGTATGTGTTCACTTGCTGCATAGACAGAAATGAATCAGTAACAGACAGGCAGATGAATTTGGTAGTATCATCAACAAATGGATTGAATGATGATAACTTGCTAGTCAACTTGCCAAGAGACTCGGCTGGACGATTTTCGTGAATCGCATGGATTGGTCGTTCGTCAGAGAAAGTTGAGATTGCTCTGAATGAATAATCACCGGATACCGTATTAGTAACAACTGGAATAAACACAAATGCGTTGTCCTTGTCGTTGTATGAAACAGTTGCTGTACCAGCTAAACGTGAGTTAACAGGCTTAAGAAATCCCTCAAGGGCTGCCTTGTTCACTTGCCGAGTAGTTATGTATCCACGAGTGATTGCTTCGTCAATTGGTAAAATATTGTCGAAAAAACCTTGCTCCCAATCGTTGATGAACAGCTCATAGTCTTTGAGTTCCAGAGTTGCTGCAAAACGTTTAAGATGCTCCGCAGTGTAGTCACAGAAGTAAATTGCTGCGATTAGTGTTTGCTTGTCAATAGTTCGTTTGTTCTGTGCCATTGCCCAAGTTGCTGCGATCCTGCCCATCTTGAACGCTCTACCTGCCATCTCGATACCTTCCACAGATTCACCATCCTTCAACAGAAGTAATTCGCTCAGTGTGTTGGTATATGACTTGTAGTCGTCGTATACAATTGCTGCATCCTCGTCGAACATGATTTGTCCGTCGTCCATAATTGACTTGATAGCAGTTAACATAAGTTCGTCGATTGATAGAGTAAGTTCCCTAACATTCTGCCTAGCTTCGGCTTGTCGAGTACGGTTCTCTGCAGGAGTTCCTGGGATTACCTTGTTCTCAAACTCTTCTTTAGCATTAGAGAAAACAACAGTAATTCTACGAGCTAATGAAGTAGTTAACATTGGTACCAGCAACTTACGAACGTTACCATCTGCTTGGTAGAATGGAGTTGGTGAACTAATACCAAGTAAATTAGTATAAGCGTTATCAACTGCTTCTTCCTTCGACTCCAGGCCCTTGAACTCCGGTGCAACAGACTGCCCCATATCGAAAAGAACTGAGAAAAGCTCAAGAACTTCCATGATAGTGGAGTTAGACTGGATTGCCATCATTTATATTCAAGTAAGGCGTTACACTTACTCCGAGCTTTTAACTCGCTTACAGTCTCCTGTAAGATTAGAACATATCTTAAACTAAATTATTTATTTTTACAAATTTTACATTTTCTCATAGGCCGTCCTATAAGACTAGATTTCTTTTTATCAGTAGTATCACCACATAAAGTACATTGACAAGTTAAGACTTGTACTTCATCGTCGAAGTAGTAATCCAGTATATGCCAGTGATCCTTATATGTGCCTTTGAGTTTCTCCAATGTCCTAACTGAACGTTCTCTTCCAGCTTGTTTAGTCCTACAACTTAAACAACCTTCAGATTTACCAGAGATTAATTGATTTTTATCAACTACTGAATCCGTTCCACACCCTGTACAAGTTACATTCATATTAAATCTGAACATTCCTTGCGTCCCAATCTCTTCACGTCCGTGAAATCCTGTGACTTCCCATAAACCAAATGTACGACCAGTTAACTCTGCTACTTGTTCAGCGATTTCTGCTTGAACTTTAGCATTTGCTGCTTGTCCGCCTTTAGACTGAGACTCAAATAGCCTACCCTGTAATTGAGCATGTACGAGGTTCTCTGAATAGGTACACCACTCGATATTGTTAACTGAGTTGTTAGACCCGTTATTGTCAATATGGTTTACGCACGGTTTGTTAGTTGGGTTGTCTATGAAGTGTGATGCTACAAGTCGGTGGACTAAGAATCTCTCGATTCTGCCATTGTCTTGTAATGTCACCCTAAGATAGGTTGTTTGCGGTTGGATAGACTTTGCCAGTGTTAAATAGATCTTACTACGTTTAGAGTAAACTCTACCTTTACTGGTAATTGAGTATAATTCCTCAAAGCCTTTGATATCTTTATGTATTTCTTCCATTATGTTCTCCTATTATGTTTAATAACATTATAGCAGAAAATATTTATTTGTAACTTAAATAAGTTAGTTTATTCCTATTTCTTCCTCATTTTATAACTAGAGGTTCTACTCCCTGACGGGATGTTCGTTGAACGTTCATCGGTAAATTAATACTACGATGCTTCGCTGCTGATTTTCTCTATCGTACACATTTTCAGGGTTCGTTACCTACTTTCGTGGTAATATCCTAGTGTACGCCTAACAAGACGTTCCAGACAATTAAAGAATTTTGCTACATACTCTCACGAGTACGAGGGGCTGGTTAGTTAACCCAATTCCGAGCTGAAGATTGACTTAGTACCAAATTGAGACTTCGCCATTCGGTTCATCGATGAAGTAAGTCCGCCACGAGTTGAGGCAAGACTGGTAATAGCCATCTCCAACTTCGGTACTTCGTCCTTGAAGTCCTCGATAGTCACTGTGCTCTCGTCAAACTCAGGGTTAGCTGCCTTCATCGCTTTGCAGTAAGATAGTTTGGCTTTCTCCTCGGCTTCGTCACGTTGCATAGAGTTGATTAGCTCAAGTGCTGATGCAGTTGCCTTCGATAAAGCTTGGTAAGTTGAGTCCTTACCAGAACCAGACTTACTGATTACCATTCCATATGTGTTGATACCAATAACATCGTCCGAATAAATTGGGTCGTTGATTACTGGTCGACACTGTCCAAATAAATGGCTAAGAACGAAATTGGCTACACTCAGTGCAGACACGTTCGAGAATGATGGTGATTTGCTAGTAGCTAACTTGATCATGTCCTGCATGATTGATGGTAGACCAGATGTGTCAAATTGACGCATGTTACGGTTCTGTAAAAAACCTAGTTCGGCTTCGTACTGGTTAACAAGGTGCTGAAGGTCGGTTGCTATTTTTGATTCAATATTGCTCATGTATATCCTTTCTATGAGCTACAATTACCGCCTACTACCCAATACATTTCTGCTTTGCTAGTGGATCGGATGTGTTGTAGATTAGTGGTTGCTCTTTCGAGCTTCTTGTGTGCTGACTTCAGTCGAGTATGATCAGTTGGTGAACATAGCTTGTTACCACAAACCGGACAGTTCAATGAGTTGATGAAGTTAGTTGCAATTGCTGATGTACAACTCTTACAAGTTCTACGTGTTGCTTTAACGTTACGCATAGAATTGATAATTGATTGCTCAAGCTTTGGTATGCTGTCTCTAGCTTCAAAGAACTGTGATTCAGCTGCCTTGAGTTTATTTGATTCACCTGTACTTGGTTCCGATATGACAACCTTACAGGCCCAAAGAGGACCCCATTTGTCATTGTGACAATAAATTTGATCATTTGCTTCATCCAGGGAAGTAAATACTTGATCTAAGTAGATAATTCCTTGATCTTTTGACGCCCATGTACCAGAGTACTCACAACCATACTCATTAGCCATTTGTTCAGTGTCACGAGTAACTTGCTCCTCGAGTTCCTGCTTTGTGCAGTACTTGTAATGATTTGATAAAAATTCTGCTCCCATATTATGCTCCTATAATTAATTTGATAATGTCATAAGTTACTACAATTCCAGTAACGTCAACAATAACTGTGCCAATGTAAATACCTGTCCATTCAAAAGTAGGTTTGGCTTGAGATTCGCACCAGATTGTGAATGCTGTGATCATAATTGTTTCCTAATCCACTCACATGCTGCGAATACTGCTTCTGGTTCTGAATCTGCAAAGAAGTTCTTCGCTACTTCTGGCTCACCACAAGACACGCAATTTTCCTCATTAGAGTAAACTGAGTAACTTGCACAAGCCCCAGAAACACGGTCGATTAACAAGTTAGAGTTAATGAAGGCGTCATTATCCAATGCCCATACCTTACACGTATGGGCTAATTCATGTATAGGCATAAATCTAGTCTCTTTATTGCCGTACAAATAACTATATGATACTCCAAGTTGATAATTTTCAAAAGTAATACTATTTCTTATCTCACATTTAACTTCATCAAAACATAGTATTGTAATAGGACTTCCTAAAACCTCACTCAATAGCTCTTTACTAATCATCTGATTTCACCATCTGCTTAGCTTTCATTGAATACAGTCCTTTCTTGACAATGCCAGTTCGGTATCGTTTGAGTTCGGCTTGTGACTTAAAGAAGTTATCATACAAAAATGTGCTCGCAAGTTGTTCCGTATACTCATAAACTACTCGGTCAGCGTCTTTGATAGTTGCTGGTCGGTGGTAATGAACTAATGAGTTAAACATAGTAACAAAGTCAGTGATAGACCTAGGTGCTAATACCTCGTCGTTGACCATGATTGGTGAATCAAGTCTGGCATGTTCGAAACTGCCTTCCCTCAGCTTACGTTCGGCTTCCTCCAGCTTCTTCGTCAGTTGCTCGTTAGTCTCGCGTAAGATTGCGTCCGGTTCAGTTTGGACAGCACGTAACTCGTCGTATTGTGCTTGTGTTAGTGGGTAAATTGGTTCTATTTCCATTTGTATGCTCCTAGTAGTGTAAAAGTTCCTCATAATCCAGAGTACAGTTGTTTAAGAACATAGAATAAACTAAGTCCTCGATATCCCACTTATATGGGTCGGACATCATGTCCATCGCTTTACAGTCCTGTTGGTCGACTTTGTAAGTTGTTCTACCAGATTTGTGCACAGTTAAACTGTATTTACATTCGTAAGTTGATTTGTAAGTATCTTTGTCGAAGTACACATCAACCCATTCGTAGCTTGGGTTGTCATTCGGCTCAACAATGAAAGTAAACACTTCGTCAAGTCCTATGTACTCCCTGTAATAGTCAAGGTCAGGTGAATCACCACAACCACAATGGTCAGATGTGTCCGCTGCTTCCAGTAATTTACCTTGCAGTGCATTCAATGATACCACTTTGTCGATAGGTGATAAGATTTGGTTAATACTGTCCTCAATTTGCTGCTTTGACTCAACTCTAACAACTTGCTTCAGTTTGTTAGTTAAGATTTCAGTTAAGAACTTGTTAGTCCCTTCCATTCCAAGGTCAGATGTGTTGAAAGACAATTGGTTCTTTACAACATCCTCAATCTGTGTCTTTAAGTTACCATTCCATCTGAAGGCTTCCTTGACAGCTTCGTTCACGCAAGATTCGGCTTGTTCGTTAATGTACTGCTTAAGCTTGTCGCTCTGCATGTACTCCTCAGTTGATTGTACTAATAGTGTGTTAATTGTTTCGTTCATGTATGTTCCTAATAATGTTCTTCAGACGAATCGCCTGGGTTTGGTGTAGGTTTGTTAAAAGTTGATTGACAAACAGCTGATTTGGTTGTACGATAGTAATCAAAACAACCTCCATTCGTAGGTAAATCAGCTGTCATTTGCTGTCCTTCTGAATCAAAATATACTAACACTCCCATGAATCCTGTATCAAGTGCATAATAAGGATGTTTAACTATGTGGTGATATTGCGCAGAAGAAAGAACTGCATTGTTATAATGAATTCCATCAGCGTCGATAAAGTCTGCCAGTAACGTGAGTTCACGCCAAGGCTTGAGTCGTAGTTCGTAATCGTAAGTCATTTGTTATCCTTTGATTGGTTAATTAACATACACAAAGCTAACTCTGCTTCTGGTATGCTATCTTTGTTTGTGACTGAAATCGTATGTTCGTTATAATCCAGATGATAAGTAGGACAAAATGCGTACCATGTGACAGAAGTTGACAGTTTAACTATTTCTCCATCAAGAGTACGAAACATTCCAGTACCTGTAATTGGTAAATTAAAGTCGCAATAAACTCTGCCTAGTGAGGGCGTAATATCGTTAACGTGCATGTGTTATCCTTTGTAATAAATACACTGCAACCATCCGAAAATGGCTGTGTCTATCTAAGTTCAGCTAGTTTGTGCTGGTAATTGCCTCAATCGAGGCGTTGTTGCTCAGCTAAAAAGTAGCTAAGACTTGATTAATATGTTCAATAGAACATTCGTTTGGTAGTTCCACACATTTATCATACGATGGGCCAATATCCACATTAGACTCAAGAGTTACTTCCTGGTCAATAAGAAAATCCGGTACCATACACTCAATAAGGTTGTCATTATACCACTTAATAATAGCTGGGTCCTGTCGTACATATGCTGTAATAGAATCGTGTATAGTTGAGTAGATAAAAATATCATGCTCATACCCAGCCGACTTAATTCGTTCCTTGATAAGGTACAGTCCAATGAGAGTTAATATAGACCAGAATTGATATCCTGCATTCGTAACAGTACGTATATCCTTCTGGGGATTGCTAGAGTAAATTCGCGCACCCAGACCAAGATGTAAGTACCCTTGTTTTACAACAGTAGGTAACACATAATCCTCACGGTAATTGGTAGTACCTAAAAACGTCTCATAATGGAACTTATCAAAGATACTCTGTGCAACAGCTAGACTACAACCCAAATCTTTCGAGAGTTTGGGAGGATACCCACCATACTCAAGAAGGTAATTGGGAGACTTAGCAGCTGAACGTAGTTTGTCGGCAGACTTGTGTTCCTTCCTGAACGCATTGAAGAACTTGTTGAACTCCAGAGTTTGTTCCACAGGACGACCAAGTAACTCCTCTACTTCCGGTTGGAAGAAAGAAGCTGCGTTAAGACAGTGAAGATCCAAACCATCGTTAAAGATAGCCACTTTGTTTGGGTCATGTGTAATACACGCCCCAATTACTCCCTCAAGACCTGCATAATCCGACGTAGCAATAATAAATCCGTCAGGAGCAACAACTGCTCGCTTGGTGATTCCTGGTTGTGTTACCATTGACGCACCAAAACCAGACAGAGGTTCATCTGAAATAACAGATTTATCAACCTTCCCAACAGCTCCAGAAATACGGTAAGATTTGGTACCAGGACACTTCATTGATTGATAACAAAAACCATCTTTGCTGCTATGTTCGTAGGCAGGGATGTACTGTGAAAGTAAATTCTTAGTAGCTGCAATTTCCAAGACTTGCTGAATCACCTCTTTCGCGGTTTGGTTAGACGTTGTTTTCACAATGGACTCAAGTACTTCCTTACTGAAAGATTCCTCCTTCTTCGGAGTAAGTACATCAGACTCAAGGCCCAAAGACTTCCATAATCCACGCATTTGCTGTGACGCATTTGGATTAATTACAGTTTGCTTAGGGTCAAGATACTGCTCAGGATTATCAAGCTTATGTTGCAACTTGGTTTGGTTCAGGGTACGATGACTCTTCATGAGAATTTGCATACGTGAGTTAGTAGGCAAGCTATCCGACTTATCAAGAATTGCTTGAACTAGTGGGTCAGGTGCTTCTTCCTCCTTCAAGTACTGCTTAATATCAACAATCTTCCAGGAATCACGAGATTCGCCAGTTAGTTTGTTCATCACAAACGTACGATCAGCTGGTGTGTGTTTATATACACGAACAGGCCAGTTACGCTTCTGCTCCAGTAAAGGTTCAGTTAACTTGGTAATTAGTTGTGCTTTGACTGTTGCCATATACTCCATAACAGCTGGGAAATTCTGCAGCTTATCAAATGCGGGCTCCTTCTGATCCAATGCCTCCTGCTTAATCTCCTCAACAATACCCATATCAATAGGCATTGGTGTTTCCAATAGTTCAATATTTGTACGGATAAGAGGCTTCAGTACGTTCTCATAGAAGAAACGTGGGGATTCCTCATGGTACCTTGGTTCAGGAATTGGTAATAAGTCCCCAATATCCACTGATTCAAACTCAGGATCGATTCGTGAAAACTTGTTCCACAAATGGATTGTAGCGGTTGTATCTACCCCTGCGTAGTAAATAAGAGGTAAGTTGTACTTCGTTACATCAGGATTAGAGCCGACATATACTAGGTTGGGATTGTCATAGTCAGTAGAGTCTTCATAAAGTTCAAAAGAGGTTTTTGCTGAAGCCCAATCACCTAATAATCCGCCAGCTAAAGCTTTCAAGCTAAATAAAGGCTGCTTGGCGTTGTTCATATATGCTTGAGCAATTAGTTGAGTATCCTCGTAGTTCTTGATGAACTTACTAGTAGCTCGATAAATTGGTCTCATATCGAAAGCAAGATTATGGCAAACCACAGATTGCTCAGTAGTTATAAGAAAATCAAAGATTAGCGCACGAATAACTGGAGAGTCAATAAGCACAATAGAGTTCCCTTTGGGGATACTAAATGAGTGCATAGTAATGTCACCAATGTCCTTGATTGCTAGACCACGAGTTTCTGTATCGTAAGCAAAAGTGCTTGGTAACTTAGCCAGCCAGCGTTGGGCTACTTCTACTTCATCAGTGTACCAAACTTTTGGTGTGATGAAATGAGATGCTACAATATCACCAACATCAGATACAGTTGCCATGTCGTCAATTCGTCGAACGTTGTCAGTTGATTTGAATTGCCAGTAATCCGTAACAACCGTACCGACTAAATGGTCAATCAAGTACTTGCCGTCATCACGTGGTAACGAGCCGACCATGATGATGTTCAAGTCAGTTGGTTCAAGATCAAACTCCGACTTGATGTACTGGTTAATTGATTGGGTGTATCCTGGAATAAATTCAGTGAGCAGTAAATTAATCATGATTGCTCCAATATGTATGTATCTAGTTTAGTTAATACACTGACTAAATTATCACGCTCAGATTGGTGTATTGTTAACTCCAGACGTTCCAAGATCTCCGCCCTGTAAATGATTGCTTGAGTTAGTGGGTCGTGTATACTGTCCATAATTACTCCTTTTGTGAGATTGTTTGTTCCACCAAAGGCAGACGAATATTTGCTAAATCAATATCATATTGGTTAATTGAATTGGCTATAACCCATGTCAGCTCCCTGCGTTCGTGGTAAAGTTGCTGTAGTGTGGCTGACTGGACTTGCTTTCGGTAAGTCATTATTCGTAAACTGTGATAGTCTTCTCTTTAGGTGTAACTTCCTTGATTGTATCCTCGATATAGTCAAAGTCACAACCGTTGTACGAGTAGTAAGACCACTCAGCTTTGAAGAACTTGTCCCCGATTCTGATAACAGAATAACAGTACTCGCCTTCGCCTTCTTCACATACCATAATTTTGTGGTTAATTTCATCAAATAGGTTTTTTCTGAAATTTCTTTCAGCATCCCAATCACTACTAGGAGTCTCTAGTTCGTAATCTGTGTCGAATAAAGCAATAACTGCACCACTATAGCCAGCTGCTTCGCATTTATCTACTATCTCTTGTATTTCTATTGGTAAACTCATTAATAATCCTTTGTTGCCTCTAGGGCATATTCAAAATATTCGTACTCAGGTTTAGTAAAGTACTCAATGTTCATTACTATGAACTCAGTAGCCCATCCCTTGGTTAATGACGTGATTGTTTTCCTGAGAGCCATAAAATAAGCTTGTACCCAGGACCATTTGCCTTTAACATTCGGGTTGACTAACCATCGTTCGATAGCAATCACCGTGATCTCCTCTCTGAACATACTAACTTGCTGCTCGAAGTCCATAGAATTGAACTTGTCCTTGTCAATAAGAACATCAGCTCCGTCGACTAGGCACTGCTTGTAAACAGGCTCGGCAGGGTGAGATACCTGTTCATGTAGCCAATCGTGGTCAAACACGTAAGGCACATTGTCAGTAAAGAAATCCTGTTTGGGCTTGCTAAGTGACAGAAACGACTTATCATCAAGTTCAGTTGTCCAGAACTCCACAAGAGCTTGGTACAGATTTGGGATTAGTTTGCAGCCGTGCTGCTTCAGACTGAGTAAATCAAGCTTGTGCTTATCCCAATTTGGATTATCCCAACCTAAGTGAGAACACTTAATAGTGTACAAGCTGTCCAGTGAAGCGATTAGTCGGCCGTTGACGTACCTTCCATCAACCATCATCAAGATATTACGAGGCAGATACTTGTAGTCGTAACCAAGTTGCTTGGTGAACGGTTTATCGGTCCAGATGTCAATGTCGTTCGGTTTACGTGAATTTGGTAAATGGTGGTTAAGTGCTGTACTCCCGACTAAAATTTGCATTACTCAATTCCTTGTTCAGACAGTTTGTCCAAGAGTGTGCGGATTTGTGAATCACCAAGAGCCAACTTGAAGAAATTGTCCTTGCACTGATTGTACACACGAACACCATTCATGACAGATTGGTAATTCCCCTCGTAGCCCATACACTCGATGAACTCCTCTTCGTTAAACTCCAGGGGTATTAGAGCGTCCTGTAACACACAACGAAGTGCGAATAGGTTCTCCTCATCAGTCATGGTTAACCTGAGTTTGCTGAGACCGCTAAAGAAAGTTGTAAATCGTGGCTCCGTAACATCAATATAATAACCTCTGCCATTAGCTAACTTGAGTGAGAACTTATCCTCATCCCTGTCCTTTAGAATACATGCCTTGTCCTTGATAATGTCGTTCAATATCCAGTTGTGGTCATTAGATGAGTAAAACACTTTGCCCTTCAGTTTCTTGTAGTGTTGTGCAAGCCAGTGAGGACTTTGTGAGTACTCGAATGAATGACCATTAACAATAACTGAAAACTTCGCTACTACCGCATAGTCATTTGGCGCGACACACAAAAACTTGCTGTCTACGGTTAATCCTTCAAATTCCATACTGTCTTGCCTTTGGTAAAATAAACTCTTCTATACTTTTAGGAGATATGTCAAAAGTGTGTATTCTTCTACCTGCGTTTAAGACAGCAGATAACATTTCTCCTGAACCTCCAAAAGGGTCTAGTACAAGGTCCTTAAGCTTTGTTGATTTTTCTATTATATTGTCAAGTAATTCTCTTGGCTTTTGTGTAGGGTATCCTCCTGAAACAGGTAATGGAGGTCTTTGTATTCTAAAATCCAGATTCTCTTGAGATATGCTAGAAATACCTTTTTTATTATATGCTTTTATTAACTCTGGTGGCATTTTATATTTTCCCATGTTACATACTTTTCCTGCTTTTGTTAGCTTTGTATAAGAGCCTTCTGCTACACATTTAAGTTCAGTACTATCAAACGCTTCTAAATACTTCATTGCTTTTTTGATTGATGACTTTCCTCCGGCAATCATCATGTAAACTAAAGAGTCCTCGTTCCGTAATAGCTTAGTAGCGTAATGCAGAAACTCTTTAAATGTCTCAGGCTCAATAAGATTATAGTTAGCAAGATTTCTGTTGCCCCCTTTTTGTCCTCCTAAATTATAAGGAATGTCCAAAAAAATCAAGTCATACTTTATGTTTGTGTTGCATATTTGTGGAACTATACTAAGAGCATTTCCTTCTATGATAACCGCATCAATATCGTCTCCTGCTAATATGTACTTCCCTCTAGCAATTCTAATAAGTTGTCTGGATTTAGTGGCTTCGTTTACTCTTCCTCTGATTGTTGTTTCTGCTGTTTCACTGAAAGTTCTATACAGCTCTGAAAGACTTGTACTTTCTCTGCCTGTCATATAATTCAATATTTTGTCTACTAATCTCATAATTACTCCTTTATTATCAACTCACTAAAGCACATAACTTCCTCGACAATTTGCCTGGTGTGGTGTGTGCTTCATCAGCTGATTGTTTGCACTAGTTTTATATGACTGTAAACTAGTAAATTATTTCACTCTTTTCGAGGTAGCCATAGGTACTCTCTTGTATAGCTCTAGTACCTTACCGAGCATTGTGCGCCGCCACTCAGTGATTCTGCAGATCAACGGTTTAAGGCACGTCCAGTAGTTGATGTTGAATTCCATCAGTACTGTATATCGAAAGTGATAAGCTCGGCCGTCTCAGGTCATATAAACTTACTACAACAACCAACGTACTGGTTTCGAGCCAGAGGGCTGCAATCCTACACCTGTAGGCTAGTTGGTTGTTGCGTAAATTTACTGTTTGCGTAGAAGTACAAATCCAATTGGATAAGACCCTACTTGTTCGTGATAGTTCCCTTGCTCTTTAAGGCTGCGGATGATTCTATCAATTCCCCATTCCTGCTCTTCACTTGTCTATTTATATACCGCCTCTTTCATGAGCATGTTGCGGTGTAAGGTGGACATTCCAAGAGTTGAACTTGTGGCCTCCTGTTATTTCATGCTAGTGCAGGCGCTCTACCACTGAGCTAAATGTCCATAAACCCTCCGACTAAATTGCATTAGTCTGTTTACCTAGCTTGGAAAGGGTTAAGTGAAGCATCCAGGAATCGAACCTGGGTACACTGATTTTAATGTTGTGGTCCTACCACTAGACGAATGCTTCATAAAAGCGTATCCACAAAACATAGTGCAATGTGGTAGAGGCTTGTTGTTTAATCAGTAAAGTATCGGCTATTAACCACTAAACTGAAGCTCGGCACGTCTGCCTTGTTGACAAGCTCAAGGACTTACACCTTGAGACACTACAGTTTAGGGCCTTGAACCCCTCCACAACCCCTAATGTGTGTCATCGGAATTGAACCGACTCCCTGTAGTTACAGCCGTAAAGATTGCTTCGGCTTGGTATGTGTCTTTGTGAACCATTCACACTGCCCAGTTAAGGACAGTACGAGACTCTAACTCGTTTATTCCACCACTTGTCAAGTTAGTTAGATGTCTCCACCGTCAGTGATAGGAGAGTCATTGTTCTCCCAACGACATTCGGCACCAGTCATAGGACTTCCGCCCATTCCACCTACCCCTTTCACGATTCCATTCCTGAAACCACGCCGCAGATTACTCCGCATCCGATTTTGCTTCCTCTGAAATTCATCAAAGACTCCTTAAAGTTGTTTGTGGCTGTGATCATTTAACCTAGGCACCACTAAATTATTGAAGATGAACTGGTAGTTCACCGATGAAAGGCTGACAGTAATCCCATCTTGTCGGTCCTTTAGTTATATATTGACCGCAAGTAGACTTGAGTTGTCCAATGACTGCAGTCGTTGAACCAGTATTCCAAAACCAACACCATTCCCCAGGTTGGGGTTCCCAAAGTTCGTAATCAGGACCATAAGGACATGTGTCGTCTTTGCACTGAAATACATAGTCATCAGGATGACGAACCCAAGTACCAACTGTAAAAGTTTGGTGTTCTGTCTTGATACGGTATTGCAAATCAGGACTAAAAGCAAAGGAAGGATTGGTATAATTCAAGTCATCCCAAATCTCTGTGTCCCACTTCCACTTATCGTAAAACTGCAATTGTTTCCCTTCAGCCAAGGCTTTTCTGAAAGTGGAATATTCATCATCCAATACGTAAATAGTATCAAACGCTTCCCAATCAGTATGGGAAGTAACGGATTTCCAAGTAAGTGTCCTATCAGACATAGAGGTTGGGTAGCCCATTAAAACTGGTTGCTCGTTGACCCAGTTAGTAAATTCGTTAATGTATTTGGCCACAGTTGATTTTCGCATGTAAAACTCCTATATTTGGTCACATATGCTGTGACTGAATGAGCAATACTCACACAGAATGTGTCTGCTCTCCTCGATATTTTCGACATCGCCAGGTTTACCCTTAGTCATGACAAACTGCCTGAACTCAGCACCGTTGTCAAATTTCGACCCGCGAACAGTTGCTAGTTTACCAGTTTTTCCCATTCGTTGCAGTTTGTAACTAGGCGGACGAGTTCCTCGTTCGTTCGGTGTACAGTCAGGGTAAGTTCCGGCTGCTAAGTGCTGTTGCATCAGTTTGATACGCTCAATTAAGTACTGGTGAATCTCTTCAACAGGGAATAGGGGGAACTTCATCTCTGAGTAAGTTGGGAAATCATCCTGGAACGAGCTAGACGTTAAGTTGAACAAGATAGAGCCATAAGGCTTAGTAACTAATTCTTGGTTCAAGTATCTGTACATAGACATCTGCATTGTGTATTTGGCGTAGTTTGGGAATTGCTCGTACATCTCCTGGATAGATAGACCAGGTTGAACTGCATCCTTGTCCTGCATAAGTAACTTGTACGCAAAACTAGATATGTTCTTCAGATCCTTGATTTCTCCATCAGGTGTGACAATATCGAATTTACCAGATACAGTAACACCAAGGATAGTCGTCTCCGACCGTACTTCCTGCGTATACCCACCAACAGAATTTAAGGCTTCTTCCATGCCTGTGTGTAAGATAGTACCAATTGCTGATTTGCTAATAGACATAATGTCCATAGAATCAGTAGTAACCGGGTGAGTTATCTTGTACAGTAGCTTACGCATTGGTCCGATAATATCAGACACAGATATGTTGGTTGCTGTAGTTGGTTTGCCGTCGTACTGAGTTGAGGCCCATGCGAACATGAGACTAAGCTCCCTAGGTACGTTGGAGTTGTTGGTAAATGACTTACCGTTGATTGTGATTAAGTTAGCTTGCTGTGCAGTGGCTACATCAGTTAAGTGTGACATATTACTCCTTAATGAATAGACGGTCAGTTGAAACAACTTGACCATCTGATAAATGAACTCCATCAGCTGCGATAGAGTCGACAATTACTTCAGTTTGCTCGTCAAGCCAGAAAGTTTGTCCAAGTGCGTTGATACAAATGGCTTTGACTGGGATAAACTGAGGCTGACACAGTTTGTGTGCTTCTTCGATTATTCTGTCCATAGTTGGCCATGCTCGTTTATCAACATTGTGTGATAAACCATACATATTTTTGTCTTTCTCTAAATGGCAAAGCACTAAAAACTTACTCTTACATTGATAAGTTAAGTTCAACACAACAGGCAGGCCAGTTGCTGCTAATCGACGGTTGATGATGAGCAGTTGCTCGAAATGTTTGATGTGATTCATTATTTATCCTTAATTGAATATTCTGTCAATAACAGTAGTTACGTAGTCTCCGGTTAAATCAATTGATTTCCCAGATTCTATTTGCTTTCTAACTTGTCTAATAAACTGCATGAAGTAAATAGAGTCTACCCCAGTTAATTGATCCTCAAGCACATAAATATTGTTAAGGTCAAGCTTGTTAATTTGCATAGCCATTTTCAAATATTGGCCTGCGTTGATATGATACCCTCGTTTAATGAACTTTCTTGTACGGATCATACTTGCTATTGGATACTTGCTGCCTCTATATACTAGTACTTTGTTCATTAGTGCTTCAAGCACTTCAGCATCAGCAACTACTTTTTTATTAGTCGAATGCCAGTAACCTGTACAGTGTACAAAATCATAGTTAGAGTGGATTTCTTCCGGGTCTCCATAAAAACGAACAACTATCTGAATCTTATCCGATAATGTAATTGCATTTGCACTAATAAATATAGGTCTGTATTTGTTTTTTGGTTGTTCGTTATTGCTTTGAGTTCTTTCAACATATTCTTCAACGTCATAATCCACTTCATCAGCTGTGTTATCTTCTGCAATACCATCAGAGTTTATAATTATCTTAACTTGGTCTGGTGCTGTATTAAGTAACATACCACTAGGCCCATAAGACAAATGCCTACCTTCCTCAGCATTCCACTCCATAGCAGGCTCATACTGAACTGGGTCATAACCATGAGCAAATGAACTAATACATTTATCCCCTGATTTCCATGCGGCGATATCCTCCCCATCCAGTACCCAAGCCGGTGTGCTATTACTTGGCTGCGATTTGTTAAACTGCTCACAATAATAGTTAGCTAAACGAATAAGAACTTGTTTATTTGATATATAAATATCATAATCATTAACTTGTTCATTTAAGAACATTGAAGCTATAGCTCCTCCAGTTACAATTATATTTGATTTAAGATCATTACGTAATTCTGTGTCAGTAATTGAGTTTAACCATTCGTTAGTTTTTGTTGTCAGGTTTCTTGATATTGATTTTTTTGTCATTAATTGTCCTTTGGTTCAATTTTTTTGAAACACTTGATTAAAGCGGCTCGTGATAAGTCACTTGAGTTCAGTGTGTTCATAATTTGTTTAGCGTTCTGGCTCGTGATGTTCTTCATCTGGTAATACGCATAGCCCTTACGGATTGAAAAATGCTCACAAATGTGCTCCAACTTCGACCGGATTAGCTTCTTGATCAGTCCTGTGTTCGACTCAGACTCCCAATTAACTAGGGGTAGAGCGTAGTTCAGTTCAGTATCAACAACAACGTTCGGTAACTTAGACTTGGCGTTAGACAAAATAGTAAACGGCTGGTCGTTAAAGTATTTGAGACAGTGCTCGTACAGCTCAGTTGAGTTGGTGAACATCTTGAACGAGTAAGTCGGCTTGTTAAGATCGTCGAGGATTGCTAGTGCTTTACCGTGCTCTTGGGAGTACAAGATAGTAACACAATTGCTCGGCACTTCGTCTTGGTACATAGTAATCATCTGCGATGGTTCGGTGAGAGTTGCTACGTCGTAATACGATACACAACCACACTTACACTTGGACCACTTACGTAAAACACCAACACTCGGCTCGGTTGACTTGAAAGACATGTTGAAAACCGGCACAGTTTCTCCACAAGGTTCGCCCGAGCTGATGGTGAAGTTGCTAACATATGGGTTGTCGATTAGTGAGTATGGTAGTTGACCATCACAAGTCGACATAGGCGGTTCAGATACACAAGATGCTTCACAAAAGAACCTCTCCATAGGATTCTTCAGCTTCGCACACTGTTCACGACAGGTTGGCTTTTCCTTACGCCAATCGTTGAAGAATGGGTTAATACGAGATAAAGTACCAGAGTAATCGTAAACAGTTGCTTGTTTGTTGCCGTTGAGCGTAGATGCACGCCAGACAGATTGCAAGAACAGCGAAGTCACACGAGTTGGTGTGAGGTACAATATAGTATCAGTAGTCGGTGAATCATACCCAATCGTAAGCATACGAACATTGATGATAATACCATTAGTACAGTCCTCGTACCAGTTCGTGACAACTTCCAATTGAGACTTGCTCAGCTTGGAGTGAATAACACGTACATTGGCTGGATCTGCGAATGCATCAAACACCTTCATCGCTGTGTGGATTGAGTTAACGTACAGAATACACTTGTGCTCAGTAGCCCAGTTGAGTTGGTTCGCATCAGCTACCAATTGGTCAACAACAGCAGACTTGTCCAGAACACGTTCAATGTCCGTGTCGATGTACTCACCATTCCGTACACCAATAGATGATTCGTCTGCCAGTAGATTGTACCGAGAGATGAACCGAGTTGGTGCAAGATAACCGTCAGATAGCATCTGCTTCATGCTAGTGAATTCCAGTATGTTGTCGATCGAATCATCTAAGAACCGGCCATTAGGCTTGAGTGGTGTACCAGTCATAAACAATCGAGTACAAGATAAGCTGCGAATTTCCTTCACTAACTTGGTGTCGTACCGCATATGTGCTTCGTCAATAGCAACTAAATCGTAGCTAGACAGATCTATTGACCTTCTCTGAAAGGTTTGAAATGTCGCAAGTTGAATATGTTTGTTATCGTCGTGGTGTTTACCGGTTAGAATAAACGTATGGTCGTCGAAGTAGTCCGCTAACTGGAGCACTATATTGCGCATCCCCACTAGAATTAATACACGTTTACCAGTGAAGTAACGCTCAATAATTCGCTCCAAAATATAGGATTTGCCTGAACGCATGGTTGAGATCATCAGGTTGGATTGGTTAAGTTGAATACCATCAACATATTGGGTTTGGTAAGGCCGTTCTTGCATACTACTTCCCTTCGTACCAGTTAGTAAACCGGTTAATTAGATTAGTTGGCCAAATCCAAGTAAATAAATAAAAGCCTCCTACCAATACTACCATTAAAGGCCACATAATAGACATACCAAACGCAGCTCCAAATGGAGTTGGTTTCATATTAGGTCCAGACCAACCTGTGATAATCCTGTCTGTTGTGTTAAAATACTTGATAGCAACAATTGACAGCACGAAACCGGCACAGTAAATAATAAAATAGATCATAAATTCTCCTTAATACTTGATAAGACCTACTGAGTAGGCCCTACAAATGTTAGTCACCAATCAAATTGATTTGGTTAATAGTAAAGCTGTACTCCGTACCCTTGGCGTTCAAGTCAGCAACGTGTGCGTAAGCCTTCGACTCAGAGAAGAAGGTAAGGATGGGTTGTGCAGTGCCAGCAGGTGTGAACTGTGTAACTAGGTAAATTGGTGTGATTGTCATTTCGCACTCTCGAATTGGTTGCAGCCGTCAGTTGGTTCAATCATAGACTGAACGCAAAAAGAATTTGGGTTATTACAGTATTGCCTACCTCCAAAGTCACAATTACCACAAACTCGTGATTCGATGTCGTCGTAGACGTCGTCAAGTATATACTCAGCTTGGTTTATGACGTCATACTTGTCTAGGAATGGATCGTCTACTGCTTCAGCCAATTTGTCGTGTGCTTGTTGTCTGTTCATGTTAGTTCCTTAGTCCATTACAAAATGGGTTGGTTGTGTAGCAGTAAAGTCGATTCGTTCGTCCAGTACTGAGTTAGGCAATATATGATCAATTTCCGTAACAGGATAACAGTCACCAAGATAATCCTCGTAAATGAAGGCTACTGGTAGATCCCCATTGAATTCTACTAGTGTTTCAAGTTCGTTAATTAATTCAGATGCCAGCATGTTAGTTCCTTAAGTGATTGGTTAGTTGTTCGACAGTTGGGTTAGGTATGATACCATCCTTGGTAGCAATGGCTAACTTCCCTGCAAATAGCGGATCGCTGATTAAAGCAATTTGTCCGTTAATGATGAAATAATCCTCGACAGGAGGGCAGATAAACTTAGGCTCAGGCGTTGGTTCTGTTACGATTGAGTCAATACGATTAGAGTACAGATTGCCAAGAGATGGAAATTCCGCTAACTTCATATTCAGTTGGTACTTATATGGTAACTTACCAGCGTAAGAAATTTGGTTAGTTGCTACCTTGATGATAAAACCAGAAGCAATAAGTTTGGGAACAATACGCTCAATAGAACGTACAGAAACTCCAGTAAGCTTGCTGAGTTCAGAGTAGCTGAGTAGTTCCGTGGTATACTGGTAATACCCAACACACTTACGTGCGATAGCCATGTACACCAAATGGTCGTTACCTTGTAATTTACCAAAACTCCATAAAAGAAGTTTACCTAATGCTTGCCATCCATTGGCTGTTGTTGATTCACTCATGTGATCTTTCGGATTAATAAAATTTAAGTGAGAGTAAAAAAGAATGTCCAGTTCCGTTCCTCTGATAGCACTTAATAAACAACAGGAGAAACTGGTACTGGACGAACCGGGCTACTGCTGTTTATTAAAAGCTACTAAGAGATTATACTGGGTAAGCACTTAAAGATAGATTAATACTGAGAGATATAAGTAAAAGTAATAGTTCGCTAAAAACCGACAAAAGTGTGGAATATAGTACCGACAAAATAGCAGGTTATACACCGACAGATTGGCGGAAATTAATGCCGACAAACATACGGTTATACGCGGTTTATCTATTAAAGGGAATATCTAGTAAAGATATTCATCTTAATAAAGATAAAGATCAGTCGCACCAACTGCTAAGGCTTGGGAGCCTACACATATGGTGCTGAAATTGCGAGAGTTGGAGGAGGTTTGACGAATTACTGCAAACAATAGTAAGGCTCAACTAGTTCTGTTCCTCACCATACCATTCTTCGTAGTCATCATCAGAACCATACTTCGTAGTTAAGGCCCATCTAATTGAAGCTTCCTCAGAATCAAGCTGTCCGACAGACATATCGTCGAACTTACCTTCGCCATTAGTGAATGTTAGAACTCCACAGTTGTACCCAATATCTTCATCAGCAAAAGTTGCTGTGAAAGTATGGTCAGGATGAACAATTGATAAGTGCTTAATAATAGCCTCTGGACAAGACCAAGCTGTATCGAACTGTACTTCTGTATCAGAGATAATAATATCGTAGCAATTCCACTTAGTTCCCCAGTTCTTCAGTCTCCAAGTGTACCAGTTGTCTGCTCCGTACTTGGTAATAAGCTCCTCGTTAGGTTCACAAGGAGAAGTAGTTCCCTCAAGCCCAGACGGCATAGGAATGATTAAATTAAAATCAAACTCAGATTCCGATGATTGGTACTTAGGTAAAATTGTACCCGCTTCTGGTCCGCTAATAGTTAGTGTAGTTGTAATATTGTTTGGCATGAAATGCTCCTATAAATAAAAATATGGTTCAACCGCAGTCAGTACATCATCCCTAGGCGTACCTATAGGGAAGTAAAGAAATGGTTCAGCTAATGTGCTTGGCAATGAATCAGTTAGTTGCTGGAAACGCTCCTGTCGATAGTGAAGTTCTGTATGATCAGCAACCAGTTGGAAGCCAGTCATTAAGTCGTTGACCAGATAGTAAGTGTGACCAAGAGATACAAGAATATGTTCAATGTCCTTTTGGTCCTCAGATTGAACACCTTTGCCGTTGGGGTGTTTCCACTCCAAGTGAAGGCTAATAGCATTTGGTAAATACACCAATATGTCAGGTATGCCATTGACCATACCGTCTGCTTTGGCTTGGTTAATAATCTGTGCCTTGACCTTTGGTGAACCAGGCAAAGTAATCCCGTTCAATGACAGACTCACTAGGCAATCTGGGTACAGAAAGTTAAACAATGAGATCCAAGTACGTTGTAGCTGGGCTTCGCTAGTCATGCTACCAACTACTACAATATTCGTACTCTGCGTTAGGGTCGAGTTCTGCAATCGACTTGATTGTGTACTCCAAGTCCTCAACAAACCACTCATCGATATGTGAAGAGCCAAAGAAGAAACCAGAAGTTGGTACTATTGGTAAATCTTCAAGATCAACATCATAAACTTGAATAGTTTTCGTTAGTTGACCTTCGGATGAACTCCAACCTGCATCAACTACTTTGTCAATTATCGGGCATTCACTTAAGAAGTCAAGTGTTTCCTGACACAATTTGCTAAGAGACTCCAATTGCTTGAAGGAAACCCAGTGAGGCATACATTCATCAACACCATCCTGCACTTCAGAAATAAACCAATTGTGGATTGCGTTCGCTTTCCGCCAGTAGATTGCTTCTTCCTCGATATAAGTTAGCTTCGACAAATCAACTGCTAATGGCTTACCATCTTTTAATATGTTAATTGATCCTGTTATTTTGTTGTGCTCGTAGTTGCCACCCACGTAAATTTTCTTTGTTAGGTACATATCTAGTCCCATAATTAATCTCCTTCTCTACTAAATAATTCCATATCCTTGAACTTCTCATAAGCTAGGTTAAGGATATTCGTTTTGAATAATTCTGTATTACCTGACTTCAATAAGTCAGGACCTGTATACTTATGGTCAATGAATTCTCTAAGAATTCGCTGTTCCTCATTGTAAGCATCTTTTCCGGACTTATAATGGATTTGATGTAAGACTCTGATATTACTCATATCAAGCCCGAATCTCTCTTTAATTGTCCGGTTTGTTATACCGATCTTATACGCTTCTCCGTTATTGATTGAAAGATAATATAGTACAGCTGATTTAGCCCCATCAAACCCCGTTTTCGTACAGGAAGAGCAGCCTCTACCTGATAGGTGATCGGAGGCTATTTGTTCAAAATCACCATGCGTTGAGCAAGTGATTATCACTTTACTTTTCGCATTTGTGTATATTGTATTTGAGTAATAGTACTTATTATTATGTACTTTTTGTGATTCTTTGATAAAGTCTTTCGTGGTTTTATTCCTACCTAGACATCTAGGGCAACCAGACCCAACCAAATGACTACTAGGAGTTTGTTCAAAGTCTCCATGTATTGGACAGGTTATTTTTACATTGTCTCTTGCAGTTGTGTACTCGACGTTTGTATAAGTGTAAGTATTATTATGCACTGCTTTTGCTTGTAGTATAAATTCTTGAGTACTGGATTTTTTAGCTTGGCTACTCTTTGCAATGCCACACTTTCTGCACCCAACACCTTTTAGGTGATTTGTAGGTACTTGCTTAAAATCCCCGTGGATTGGGCAAGTAATGATCACAGGTTCATGTGCAGAGTGATAAGAAATATTAGAGTAGGTGTAAAAATCATTATGTACTTCAACGGCCTCCGCAATAAAACTGAAAACTGATTTACGTAAACGATTTCCTACAGCCTCGTTTTTACATCTACTACACCCAGAACTTTTAAGGTGTCCTTCAGCTCTTTGCTTATAAGTAAAATTATGTATTTTACACGTAATCGTAATAGGATTTTTAGCACCTGTGTACACAGCCTCACTATAATCACATTTATCATCATACAGACCAATTAGCTTCTTTTTAAAATTTTTATAAGCCTGTATAGATCTAGGATTGGTAATACCTGGATGTAATTTCATTTCGTTCTTTCGACAGCATTAAATTTAAGGAGAGGATAAGAATTGTCACGTTTTTATACTCTATAGAGCCCTAATAAAGAGTATTAACAGAACGTGACTGAAACTGCTTAATACTCTTTATTAGAAATCTATCTTAATTATACCTAAGAAAGTCTTAGATATCTATTAATTGGTCTCTGTATATATCTGTAAAATAGTCTGTTGCCTCCGAAGTGTACTCCTCGTATGCATCGTTCAGGTACTCAACTTCGTCATCGATTAAGCCGAGTTGTAAGGCGTCGTGTAGTTTAGTAAATCCTTGTACTTCACAGAATGTGTCATAGTCTAATACTGTCATTTGTCTCTCCCTAAAATTAAAATTAAATCATCCTTGCTATAAGATGAAACTGTTGTGTCAAAGTAAAGGTGTACTCTGTTAGCTGATAGTTTGACTTCCGTAGGTGTCTGCTGTATTGCTTTTGCAATTGTATCTAAGTAAACAGGGTTTGTTAGAGTAATCATCCGTTAATCCTTTCGTTCATAGACACCCTCTCCGTTAGAGAAAGTGCCAACTTTGTTATAATCTCCGATATTTGCGTCCATCCATTTGCCTACATAGTCAGCCATACGAGCGGCTAGATTCAGCTTACCTGCTTCGCTAGAGTAAAAGTCGTCCTTAGCACGCATAGATACAGATACTAAACCACAATATTCACTGACTCCTAGCTCTATTAATTCGTTCTCCAAGAAGATGCGATCCTCGTTACCCTCCCAACGGTCGCAAGTGCCCAATGAAGGGTACTTGGTAGTGAATTGGTCGATAATAGATTCCATGAACCAATCCCAGTCGCAATGTGACTCGTTGTACACATCCGCATACTCAAGTTCAACTCCACAACAATGCGTTTGTTCAACAGGCTGGTCATCCTGGTAAGGCTCGTAGTAGTGTTCGTTACATTCGTCACAAACCGCCACTGACTCCATTCCCATCCAAGATACGTCGTAGTAACAAACTGTGTGTGTATTTGATAGGTAGCTTACTGAACGACCCATGTTATAATTCCAATGAGTTGATTAGTGATTCGTCAACGTCCCATAGAGTTGCGTCCCTGTAATCAACAGTAAGAATCCTACCAGATGGTAGTACTATGTTCACATACTCACCAGGTTCGATGTGTACGTCAACGCTGATTGTGTTTGGTGACTTGATTTGTTCGTTTGTTCCGTCGATTATCTTCATGTTATGTCCTTTGTAATAAACTCAGTACAACACCCGAAGGTGCTGAGTGGATTTACTTAGCTGTAAAGTAGTCGTCTCGAAAGAATGATCCGTTCATCAGGTTGTATTTAGATGTTATGATAGAACCAACACCTAGTAGTAGTACTACCAGGTTTGTGATAGGTATGTAACATAACCACGCAAGATGTGCTACAGGTTTAGAATCAAGTTGTAAAGCTATTTGCCAAACCCTAAGTGATAACAGTACAGATATCACATACAGGATAAAATACGCCATTACTTACTCGTATTTGCTATAACTGGTATATTACCATTCATAACAGTTGCTGGAAGTGATCCGTTCCATCTCTCAGCCTCAGCAAGTCTAACATCAAGTTCTTTGTCTTGTAGTTCAAGTTTTCTAAGTGTGATAAGTTGAGGAGTAATTCCTTTAGCAGTCATAGCGTTGTAGTCTCTAATTCTCTTAGCTTCTAACATCTTAATTCTATAATCTGCTTCTGCTAACTCTTCTTGACCTTTTTTCCTAGTAAGTTCAATTTGAGTCTGTGCTTGTTGAGTAGTAATCTCCATTCTTCTCTTGTTTGCTGCTTCTATTGCTGCTGTAACAGATTTAGGGTACTCAATAGCCCCAATAGTGACATCTGATATATCCATAGGGATGTTTTGTAACTTAGGAAGTAAAGCTTGGTAGAGCTCAACGGTAATTCTTTCGTAGTTGACATTAACTTCGTCTACGTTGTACTTAGATATGACTGCTCTGGCTGTGTTCATTACGATCATCTTACCGTATACATTGTACACTTCTCTAGTAGTGATTCTATCATCATCCATTTTCATGTCATTGAAAATAGCATCAAGTCTCTTCTTGTCAGTAGTATTTCTACCTCTAAATACAACTTCAAACTTAAGTTTTAACTTGTCTTTTAGAAGTACTTCTATTGGTTCGTTAAATTTCTCCGTAGTAGTCTCTACGAATATTAATTTCTCTTTCTTTCTATTAGAAGTAAAAAACCCGTTGTCAATGTTAACAACGCCTGGAGGATAAACCTCTGGTTGGAACCCTGTCGGTCCAAGTACTTTAGCAACTGTTCCTTGCTCGACTTGTACATTACATCCAGTAAGTAGAAGTAATGCTACAGCACTTGCTGCTACTGTTTTAAATAATCTTTTCATTTAAGCTCCTCTTTGCTTATTGATTGAACTGCATTAACAGATTGCTTAAAGCTATCGTCCACTTGTTTGGGTGGAAGTACTTTCGAAGTAGCTATAGCTCTATCTGCTTGGTAGTTCACCGTGTTTGTTGTTGGGTTCATCTTAATTGGCATCATCCAGGAAAATATAAAAAGTATTAGTAGAATAATGTTCCATACTCTAGATTGTAACTTGTACTTCCATACTGCCCTGTAGGTAGCACCTACAGTTACCAAGAACAATCCGAGTTTAACTAACCAAAACCATTGGTAGGACAATTCCATGTGACTAGCCTACTAAACTGTAGTAAGATTTAATAATGAAGTCGTACGGAAATGTGGCTGGAGCAAAGTATGCCCAAGCACACACTACAGGGATCAGTGAACTTGTCAGTACGTACCCATTAGTCAAAATACCTATAACTGGATGGACAGGCTCATTTCTGAACTTGTTTACATCGTAATTTGCATCCATTACTTAGCTGCTTCGAATTGGTGTTTGATTTTTGTTGACTTACCAACTGTGTATGGTGTCATTTTTGCATTTGGGTGTTCAGCAATCATATTTACTAAATGTGCTTGTGCATCAGCTGTTGCCGACTTACCTGTGAATCTCTTCAACTCGATTTCAACTCCATCAGCTGTGTGGTAAAGTGCCATTACTGAAGGCTTAAGTTTGAAGTCAGACTTTGGTTTACTTACTTTAGTCCCTGTTTCGATTGTTTCGCCGTTTACTTTGATTTCGATATTTGTGTTCATTGTTTGTTCCTTAGTGATTGTCGGTTCTGATGTTTCTGTTGTTGCCATAACAGCACTGATTGGAGTGAAATCTTTTAGGAATTGCCCTAAACTTAAGCATCTATCCCCGTTAAAGTGAACGTCATTAGGGAATAATCCATTATGTTCTACTATTGTCACTTGTTCTTGGTATGCATTACGATTCCATAATGAACCTATCAATGGTCGTGTTTGTTCCTCACTCACTGAATCCTTTGTGTTAGATATTTCTGCATCACCTGTATAAAGTTCCCAAGCTATCCCTAAATACCACGGGCTATTATTTGTATTTGACACCCAGATTTTGTTACCATCTACTTTAGTAATAGTTTCAATAGATCCTGCATCTAGGTCTCCTATACCCACATGCCTTCTAGCTATTACTCTATCACCTACTTTTGCTTTGTTCATTATTTGTTCCTTTTTTGATAGTCTTAGTTCATCTTCTGCAACCCACCAGTAATCTGATTTGTCCTGTATGTAAACAGCAATAGAATCAGGATTATCAACTTGCATTATTTCTAGTTCTTTGTTATTACCTGCAAATAAACTTGATGTTGTGTCAACTATATCACCTTCTCTGAATTTACACTGTTGTTCCGGTTCGGCTTGTTGAATTATTAAGAAACTCTCTAATTGTCCTTGAGATAAGTGATTTGAACCTATATACACTCCATTCGCTACATCTACTTCAGTAACAGTTATTAAGCTCCCGGTTAAAAATACTCCTGTGGCCTCTAAACAGTATAATTGAGAACCTATTGATGCTTCAGATCCTGGTTTGGTGTCAATAACTTTGAAATGTTTAAAGTACCTCATCCCCGCACCATCATCATTTACTAGGTATATTCCAGGACTGCTACCAGATTTAGTAAATCTCTTTACTATGTTTATAGAGCCTACGTCTAAATTGGCGCCCTCTTGTGTGCTAATTCGTTCAACTATATCTCCGGCTATTGGTGTATATGTGGAAGGCTTGTATTTGTAATTCATTAAATTCCTTTCGTTTAAATTAAGTATAAAGGACTTCTCCTACGTACTATAATGTTCTACGAGCAAAGAAAATGCTGTGGTAAATAAAGTAGAACACTAACTACATAGTGTAGGTCAGCGATGCTCTGTTTGCGTTGATGGCAGGTGAGAGATTCCTAACTGATTTGCGATAAGCTGTTCTGTTTCACTTCCTACGCATACTGAGTAACACGTAGTTGCTCAATTAGTTCATATGCTTGTTTGAGTTCGTCCTTCAGAAGGTTCGACTCAGATTGGTACTGCTCTGCAATACGGATAGTTGCACGTAAAATTGACTTAGAATTAACTAGATCAGTCCTGCATGAGTTGTAGGCTGAACTAACACAATCCCTAGCAATTCGTTGCTTGAGCAAGGTTGAGTTCAGTGCACGTTCCTTCGCAAGGTCGAATCGAACTGACTTGAGTTCAGCAATAAGCTTGGGAATAGCACGATTACGTTGAGCTACATGCTCGTACGACTGTCGTGCTTTGTCTATATCAGACTGCATAGAGTTATACTCAGCGCCAGACATACGTACGTCTGCATTTGGATGAAGTAGTTCCATACTAGCCCTCCCTAAGAAATTGATTTGGGTAGTCTACTAGTATCGCATATACTAAAGCAAATCCCCAAAAAGTTGGTGTGAATATTGTGTGTCCAATAGCACTTAGTATAGGACCATAAATAAAAGATGGTATGATTATTAGTAATAATAAATTCATGACGAGTGCTCCTTTGCATATTCAATAGCAAACTGAAGTTCGGCTATGATAAGCTCACAAGATTGTTGGTAATAATCACAACAAGACCCATCACGTTGAGTCTCCCAGTGTTCGATACGGATTAGCAACCAAGGCAGGCTTGGTGGTACTGATGTGTTAGATGGCATTGCTTGTCCTTATGAAGATTTGGTTACGTGGTCGTATAATTCACCGCAATGTTCGCATTGAAGAGTTCGCACAAACTTGTAATTGTTTGACATAGCAGCAATTTCTTTCCATTTATGATTACATGGTTTTGGTTGCTTAGGTAATTCCCAAGTACCAATAAAAATTAATCGTAGTAATCTATACATATTAAGCTCCTATTTGAGTTCGTAAATTGGCAATCCTTACTTCAATGTAAGCTTGCAACGTTGTGTGTTCGTCAATTACTGACTGAGGTAAATCAGTAGAATCCTTAAGTGCGTCTGTAGAATGTTGCCAGTGCACACGTAGGGCTTTGATTTCTTCTGTTGGTGATAAATTGGTTGTTAGCATATTATTCCTTTGTGTGCCCATAATCTTCAGGCTGAACGCCACATAGATTATAAGAATGTTTGATTGTGTTCCAGTGCCCTGATTCAATTAGGTCTGCTTTGCCATTGTTGTGATCTGTATCGATGAAGATAAGATCAGAGACCTTAGTAGTAAACTGCTTACAAGTTCGTGTGGTAGCTAGAGTAGCGACAGTACCGTTTATTTTTAGTAAAACGAACCTCATAGCTTTACTAGATTGCCAAGTTGTGTGGTAGTTGCACCCTTCGACTAGTCTCATGTTAATACCCTTTCTTCATTAGTTTCACTAGTTCTCTTGAGCGATTACCAGATTGTTTGAACCAAAGGCTATCCTGCATAGAATTGCCTGCTGCTCTATAATATCCTTGTTTGATACGCCAAATTGTGTGTTTGAACTGCATAAGTCCAGTATAGCCAAGTTGGTAAGCCATTGATAAAAGTACATATTGACGAGTTGGGTTAAGTTTATTGTACCACTCGTGTTGTTGTAACTGTGCTTGGCGCATCGATAAACGATGAACTAGTAGCAAATGAGCTTCGGCCTTTGTGATGTACGATAGGTTGGTACCGTACCCAACTGAGTAATGATTGCCGTCTACGTAAGGTTTGTGTCTAAAACCTTCGTGTTGTTTGACCTCTGTTACGATTGAGTCGAAGTCAAGTGCGTATAGATTAATAGCTAGTAGTAAAAGTAGTAGTTGTTTCATGTTAGTCCTTTGTCAACCTCTTCGTATTTGCTTAAGGCCTGGTGACCCACCTTCGTAGAATTTAGGTTTAAGTTTGCCCTTGTTCTTTCTTATAAGTTTATTGACTTTATTTATATCAGAGTATGTTACTTTTTTACTTGTCATAGTTAATCCTTAGAGGTATTTGTTAATGGTTTTAAACCATGATTCTGACGTAGGTTTGTCATCCATATTAGTCCTTTATTAGTTACTTCATAAATAAACAACTCAGTAGTTGCTTAGTAATGAGGTGTTGGAGCCGAGCAGAAGGTCCCTCCCTTCCAGTTGCGCTGTGTACTATAGCATGCGGTACATACTCGGCATATAAAAGTGTGTGGACGTTGTCGGAATTGAACCGACCTACAGGAGCGACCTGCCACATTCAGACCAGATTGGGTAAACGTCCGTATAAAATTGGTGAAAGAGGTAGGATTTCAACCTACGTGGTTGTGTAAAGAACCGTCGAGTGATGTTACATATACACTCACACATTGCAGAATAGCTTGCTAACTACTCCCTACTCTGTCACTCTTTCATATAAAAGCTCCATGTTGCACGTTACATGGACCGTCGAGAATGGTTGCGTACTCAACTCCCAAGGAGTATAACGATTGTACGACTGTAGTAGGTTGCGTATACTTTCAAGGATTCGAACCTTGCGACCCGGGCTGTTACCCCCAGAGCTACACCCTGCAGACTTATCTATATACGGCTAGTTAAACAGACTTGCTTCCAAGACTGAGTGGTGCTGGGCACAGGCCTCGATCCTGTATTGTTACCCACTTCCACAGCATAAATAAAGTTGGTACATTCACACCTGTACCGATAATACTGACCAGGTTGTGCAGTATCCTGGGCTCGAACCAGGGACCTAACTCTCTTGCACCTCTTAATTAGAGGGTGTTCTCCAGACAATTACTTGGAAAGTGCTCTACCAACTGAGCTAATACTGCATACGGGTGGAATCTAGTTAGTTTACAGGAGTCGTTCCAATTCTCCTCTGACAAGACCAGACTCAGTTTACCAACACTTCTGCAGGATCTCCCGTAGCATGCGATGACATTGACATCACTGGTTGTACCCTCTGTAGCGAGTGGCTTACCTAGCAAGGCGCCAATAGCACACGGAACAGGTTGTTTCTGCTCCAGCAATGACCTCACGTTGTTTCGCCTCTATGTCTTTCAATAGTTAGGTAAGATTACAGGTTCCATCGATTATGATGTCGTTTAACACTACTCCACCACTAATTCCATCGCGTACGGGTGGTTAGAAGTCTGTGCCTGTTTGGTTACTTTAGTAATTGGTGATAGATAGTACTACACCGTGGCTATTTCCCATGTCTGCAGCTACTACAACCGTATCTACACCGTTTGTTATCGTGTAGACATGGTCTCCTACTACATCAAACCTTAAGTCAGGCTTACTACCATTTATGTGTAATGCATTTGTTGTTAACTCAGCATCAGTGAATTTGCCGTTTACTTCTAGACTTTCTAATATCATCACTTCTCCTTTATAAATGTTTGGTATTGTTTCCAATTAGTCAAACCAATTAGCTTCGCATCTCCAACAAGTTAGATCACCTGTTGAATTGTACTGTTTACATTTCTTACAAACGTATCCTTGATTTGCCATCATTTCTCCTTTATGAAGGCTTGATACTGCTCCCAAACGAATGGCATGTGTTGTAGTGCTTCTAGTGCTATTGGTTCTACTTTACTAGAATGTATGCAGCCTCCACCTGCTGTGTGAAACAAGTCTTTGTCTGCATTATAGAAGTATATCATAGAAGCGTCGTCTGCAAAGTGTACCCATACAGGTTGTCCGTGGTAAAAACCTCGTTCAGAGTCGTAAGGAATGTCAGTCCAATAGTCTGAAGAAAGCACAGGAATTTCCTGTAAGTTCTCAGGATCTCCTATGAAATCGCTATTAGCTAACAGCATCCATGTGCCTGATAACTCGCTATCTATTCTTAGTACATCACCAGCTTCGTTCTTCTTAAATAGAGGGTACTCAGGTACGATTGGTGTGAGGTTGTACATCGTGTTACACTCCCCTTGCCAGATCCTACCAGTATCTTTGTTCCAGAACTGTGCTCTAGGATGTTTCATCTTACCTTCTAAGAAGTACCCAAGGAGGTATGTCTGGTTATAGAATTCAACCATTTCACCTGTAAGGTGTCCAGGAAAGTCAGCAGTGAACCCGTAGTCATTGAAGTTGTTTATAGTATTTTCTTGCATAGTAACATCCCTGCTATTATCGCTGTGATTATCTCCAGTATATGAATAGTTGTTGGCTTCATCTTCAGTCTCCTTTGGGCAATATACCCAGTTTTGTATTGATTCGTTCCATTCGACTTTATTCATGTCTTCTTCTATAACTGCATATGTTTTAGAGTATTGTTCGCTATTTTGTCCATTAGGGAATATAACATAGTATTCCTCACTTTTAGCGTAGTTAAAGTCAAATAACGACCCTGGGTTCTTTGCTATAGAATAAAGTATTTGATAATGTACGTTAGTAGCTTCACAGTAGCAGTTCTTCAGTGACCCTGGAATTGCAAGGTATTCCCATTCCTCTTCATAACCTTCAATAAAGTCTGTTATAATCTCTGGTGCTGTTTGAGGGCAAACGTAAACCTCACAACCGTCCAAGTAAGCATCTAGGATGTGTCTGTGCTTTTTGTGGATTAGTTGATAGCCCCATTGAGGATTCCATTTCGGGTCTTCGTGTATTGACCAATCAGTGTCACCAAACTTATTTTCTAGTAAACAAATATGATTACCTTGCTCGTACAGTTCTTTCTTTTGTTGTAATGTCATGTTAATCCTTTAATAAGATTGGTAGAGAGACAGTTAAGTACCGCTCTTTTTGCTTGTCAGTACCAGTAGATAAGTTATTGCAATTGTCAGCAATCTTGACAGCAATGGGGTCTGCTCGACCTGAGTCCTTGATACGTCTGATATTCTCTCTGTACGTAAGGTTTGGGTCTTTAGTAAGCAACTCTAAGTCTATGTACAGATCATGAGAAATCGCGTACTGTTCTTTGTCGGGCATAACTATGTAGCATTTTTTTGTTACCATGCAATTAGTAAGCTCATAGGCAGTATCCTCAATTACATCATGTAAGAGTGCAAGGATCTTACGGTACTCTGTATTCATCATAGCAGCCACTGCTTGAGGATGAGTATGGTAAGGCTCTTCCATAAACCACTCTTCTGCACCTTCAGACCATGAAAATCTGTGATGATTAATAGTATATACATCAACGTCATAGTCATCTTCTTCTGACAATGAGTCTAGTTTGTCTGAAAATAGGATTCTATCAGTTTTATTCATCCCTCTAGGTCTACGCCATTGGTTTTCGTGAGCTAGTGTACACAGTTCGTTTGCTTGTTGTAGTGTTATCATATTAGTCCTTTAAATTAATTTATTCTTCTATAACTATATGTGTGTCGAGCTTGGTGTTTGTATGCGTAGGCAGGGACAGCGTTTCTTAAGACAAAGGTAAGCTCTCCTTTTATTGTAATGAAACACACATAGTTATAGAAGAGGTTGATGATAGTTCCTCTTCTATAGTTTGCAGTAAATAGTTTTTTTTTTGATTTCTTAAGTAGTACAACAAATGTAGAAAACAATTGTTCCAATAGTACTAAGATAATCGCTTTTTGTGTAGGAAGACATAACCTATTTGCTCTCTGACCCTGGGCTGGGAGTGAATAGTTCACTTGAGAATTGCTTATGTTGTTATCGATCGTTTAACTAGTATTAATCACCGGCTGGTAAACATATAATGAGGTCATGACTCCTCGGTATGGCTAGACCATATAACTAACATGCCGTTACTCACTGTTGTTAGCACCAGTATAAGCAACTCACAAGTAAACTAGCACGAAGCTAGTTACTTAACAATCTTGATTTGTTTACCAAGTGCTTTACACACTTCTTCCATTGTCATCTCTGTTGACTCTTCTCTTTCCCATATAATATCAAGGTCTTGAAGATGGTAGTAAGATCTATTGTGTTGAGGCTGATAAATTTTTACGATATCATAGTCTGTGTCCCCATCTTTATCTTCGAGATTTTTATTATAATTCTCTAATGAACCCCAAAGGTTTGTACCTGATAGTATGTCTCCGTTTTGTGTGTCAAGTAGAACTAAGGCTTTATTGCCGTTTCTATTTTCTACTACCATTCCTGTTTCTAAATCTGATTTTGTCCTTTGTATTCCTTTTACTTCGCCTGTACTGGCGTAATGTTTAGCAGCTTCTTCAGTAAGAAATACTAACCTGTCATTGTATGTTTGATAAACTACTCCCTCATCCGATAACGAACAACGGTGAAATTTATCGCCAAATTGGTATCTACTTGCTGTAGTAGTTACCCAAAGAGATGGAAATGCAGATCGACGAAGATCAATTACACCGGTTTTATGATTACAGTCTGGTAGTTCTGACACACTTCCAGCAACTGGTAAATGCAATCCTTCGTAACCATATGTTGGACTAGCTATATAATACGGTTGACCTGCGTTAACAGTCTCTACAGTAGCTTGGTGTTTGTATCTTCTTGGCTTGTTTGTGTACTCTTTACGTTTTTGTATAGGTTCCATCAAAAATCCTTACAGTTTGTTTGTTACTTTCTTCAACTTCATTAGTTGTGTACTAATTGGTTGAGAGAATTCTGTGTCCTCTGGTAAGAAGTACATACCATCATGTTGAATTACTTCTGTTGTTTGGTCGTGGAGTGACATAAGCTCGTTAGACAATAAGATAGTCTCTCCGTTACGTGAGATAACTATACAACTGTCTTCGATTCGCAAGAACTCATCAGTTTCATATACACAATCAAATGTTGCTTGCATAACATGTTCAACTTCTTTAACAAATGCTCCAGGAACAGTAAGACCGTCTACAACGTATCTAAGAGGATCTTGTAACTTTACTGCGGTTTGTTCTGTGTTGTTAAGGATAGTGAACACATCTCTAGTAATGATACCAGAGTCAGTAGCAATTGATTTAACATCAGGGTACTGAGTAAATGCTCTTGTACACTTTGGTAATTTGATATGAATGTTAACATCAACTTTACTAACAAGTATTTGCTCTTCTTTTGGTGGCTCTGCTGTGATAATGTCATCCCAAGCAAATCCTTCAATAACTAGATTAGCTAGGTAAGGTTTGATAATACCTGCTTGTTCGTGTGTACCAACATCCCTTTTGATTGTGATATGGTCAGAACCAATCTCCACCTCGTCGTTATCAAGTGCCATGTTTTGCACTGACTCAATAGTTGCTGTTGTTACTTTGATGTACTCCATTCTGATATAGATGTTGTTAGTTCGTTTGTTTACTTTAATGTGTTTTGGTTGCATGATTATTTCCTGTTCGTGTGTTAATTTTGTTATGTTCTTTAGGGCTTTCTTTCGTCCGTACCAATATACATCAGCGTAGAAGTAGATTGGCTCTGAATTACCACCGCCGTATTTGTTCAGTATCTTTCTGGCTTTACCAAGCTCCTTATCGGACAATGGTTTAGTCCAGCAGTGGTCCCGAAATAAATTTGAATCTGATTGGATGATGTCCTCAAGGATTAGTCGACGGTCTTTGTCAATTCCTGATACTATTGCTTTGAATAGCATGTCACTTGATGTAGCCGCGTTTTTCAGCTATGTCATACAATGTACTAAATAACGTATTGTCTATAGTACCTGTGATAGAAACTTCTTTTGAAAAACTACCATACCCGAATTCTCTTGGGTTTGTGTTGGTGGCTCCATAGAGACGTTTAAGCTCCTCTGCTGATTCGATAGTTATCTTCAACTCAATTGGTTGAAATTCTGGTTGTTGATTTGTGTGTTCTACTTTCATGCTATCTCCCGTAATTATGTACTGTTTCATCAAGTGAGTACAGGCTGTTAAATGCGTGTTTGGGTCCAGTATGCTCAACATGGTTAGTAGGACATTTCACTGGATTTGGGTGTGGATGGTAAACTGGTTCAGCTGCGTGCTTGACAGTTACCGTACCGCCTTGTGCAAAATACTTTGCTAGTAGTTGTTTATCACTCATTTGTTATCCTTTCGATTGACACCAAGAACCCTATTGGGTTCGAAGGGTTTTATGTGAAGGTGGAGACTAAATAACATAGGCCTATGTAAAACCCTAGAGTTATAGTCCATGCTATTTTTCCACACCACTTGGAATAAGCTTTCTGCTTGTTCAGGTCCTTAAATACGTACACGGTAATTCTTTACCATAATCTGTCAAGTACTTCTTTTGAGAGTACGTTTTTATATAGCTCCTGGAGAGCCACTACTTGCGCTTGTCTGGCTTGTTTATATGCGTCTACCGCATCTTCGACTTCTTCGAAAACACCTAAGTTTTTTCCTTTTCCGTCTATCTTAATGCTGGCTCTCCACTTAAGTCCGTTTCTTGTTCTACTAACCCCTATGTAACCGCTAGTGTTAGCTGTTTGCTTATTAGTAAGAAAAGAGTTTAACCTCTTCGGTATAAACACGCACGTACTTGGCGAATAGGCCTTACCCTCATCGGATAAAATATCTTTGTCTATTTCAAATCCTTCTATATAATTCTCATAGAACCATTTGGCAAACACTTGGTAGTTATGCCACTCTTCACACATAGTAACCTTGCTATAAGTTGGCTGTCTTTCGTGGAACTTAGGGCAGTAAACTCTCTGTAGGATCCTTGCCCAAGTCTCATAGCACTTTAGGCTATTCTTCTTCAAATAGGTACCCACCCCAATAAAGCCTTTCCCGTAGGTAGCAGGGTGTAATGGATACCCTACCTGACCTCTTTTAATGTCTCCATAATTGACTTCTTTAGTCCATGTACCTATTTGGATAACGACTTTACTACCATTACTACCAGCAGCTATGATTGTTGCTTCATATCCTTCATTAGTAGTGAATACTTCCCCTATCTTACTAGTTGCTCGGTTATTTCCCATTATAGTTTCTCACTCGCGAGGTGCTCTAAGACTTTTTTCATAAGTCCTATCATAGTCATACCACGTTCTTCTGCTGCTGATTTAAACTGTTTACTTTGTTCTTCTAAAACTCTAATTGATTTGTACATTAGTACTCCTTTTGTTTATGTTGTAGTATTGTAACATAAATGTAACATATTGTCAAGAGATTCTCTTAATTGAGATAAGAAAACCTACTGGATTTTGTGAATATGGTTGGTCTGGGTACTGGCTGTCGTGCCAATAGTTAGGCCTATACTCACTCACTTTAATACCAGATTCTGGGTGAGGGTACTGTTTCACTGGGAATAGCCCTAGCTCTGACCAGTAAACTATATCTTGCACATGCTTCACTTCCACATCAGTTGCTGTGAACTTAATAGAACAGCTATTTGGCATATAATCTACGGTTCCAATAAATTGTCCATTACTTCCACAAAGTTGACAAGCTTGTCCCATATTACAATCACCAGGACACTCAGTTTGTTCCTGCACAAAGTACTGTTCGTTTGGTTGTAGTGGAGAGAATACTTCTACACCACTAACCCAGTGACCTATGTGCTCAGGATTTTCCCAAGTAAAGTCGTGTCCTAAGTCATCTGAATTGCTGTATTGGTCCAATGCCAAGTTTGATAAAGGAAACCAAAATTTGGTTGCTCCGTTGTTCAGTGCTTCTATTTGTTGTTCGTTAAGTTGGATTGGGTTCATATTAGTCCTTTATGTTATAAGATTTATAGTCATGGTAATAATAGGCTAACATAAGTAGCGTAAATACAACAAGTAACCAAGACAGCAGTGGAGTAACAATTAATTGCCATACGTTAGAGTTCCAGTATTGGTCCTCATGACAGTTGAGTAGAGCCATAAGCACAAATGCTACCGCATAGCCATATAAGTAAATTTCCATGTTTAATCCTTTGTTTTTGACAGGCCTTCATTGTAGAAGAGTTGAAGGTTTTTGACCTTTTGTTTATTGAAGTTTCACGGAATTTATTTGAGACACTCAATCGGATATTTAGTCACTCTATCGCACCCTAATTTGTCGTGTATTTTCTGGTGGCATGAACGGCAGACGATTCGAAGATCTTCCACTGATTCGTTACCAAGAGTAAGATAGTGTGTATGATGACAATTGAGTCGATGCGTACTACCACAACCAGGTACTTCACACTGATTATTGGCAATAACCATTCGTTGAGAACGAAGGTCATACCAAAAGTCACTAAGTAAGTGTTCTGCTTTCTGTTCCGGAGACATAAATTGATCACTCCACCTAAGTTCAGTAGGTATCGTGTATGTTTGCTTGGGTTCGGGTTCAGGCTCGACTGGTTTGGTTGTTTCAGTAGGCTTGTTAAAGCCCCCAAATATTGGTTCGTTGCTTGATTGGTAGTACTTCTTCCTCGTTCGTTTGGGTCTGTTGGTGTACTCCACAAACTGATACAGTAGAAAGATAACTACTATAGTAATAATATAATCCATTAAATATTCCTTTGCTTGCTTAATCAACAAGAAAAAAGAAAGCACTCTGCAAGAGAACACCCTGTTAAGGGACCTCCGGTAGGATAAAGAAAAAAAAAGAACAAACTAAGATAGCTTGCTCAATTGAATGTTCTGTAGTGTACGTTTCTCTACACCAGTATGTACGCATGGGTACACTTTCTCATCTGCTTCCAGATAAACTGGATGAGACTTGTTGTTGTTAAATCGTTTAGACTGAAGTAGCTTGTGTAGCTCATCAGTAAGCTCTACATGTGCATGGTCTCTGTATGGACCGTCTTCTGTTTGTAAGTCTCTGAGTAGTACTTTAGGAGATGATGTATGTACATCTCTCAAGTTCCTGCTTATTATTGCTGTTATTAGCATGTTATTTCCTTTGTATTAAGTTATAATGGGTTACATTATGTTGTTGTTTACTACGATTGGCAGTTCACGGTTAGGTAGAGTCCAGTTATTGTCTCTGCTGATTCCTGTTGTTCGTTCGATTGTTTGTAGTTGTCTCTCTGCATAGCCCTCAAGGATTGCTAATGCTTCGAATGTTAGTTCAACTACTAATGCTTTGATGCTTGGTTGACCATAGAAGTTATCAAGTGTTGTCTTGATTTCTATACCCATCTCAAGTAAGTTAGAGTAGATATAATGTTCAGTAAATGCATCTGCTGAGTGTAGGATAGATACTGCTAGTCCTCTGTGTTTCTGTGTACCAATTGCTGGATTGAAAGGCATAGTTGAGTCAACAGTACTACCATCTTCCATAGGCACTCTACACTTGATTGAGTACGGATACCATACTGCGTTAACACCATCAGGTCTAGTTAGGATTACTTCAGTAATACCAGATTCTGCTAGTTTCATACCGTACTGAGACATCATGTGGATGTAGTTGTAAGACTCGCCGAAGATTGAGTTAACCATGTCTTTATGTTCAGGTTTAACTCGTCCACCGTGGTTAGGCCCTTGCATTACTGCTTTAGCATCATCACGTTCCATACCTAAGTGGTTTGCAACAGCTTGGTGTGTGTCGAACTTAGTGTCACTGCCAAGTAAGTTAGTTGCTTCTAAGAACTTAGCATCACCAAATTGGTTAGCTGCGTTTATACCACCAGAGTTAGTAAAGTCATAAGACACGCAAGATGTTGTGTAGTTACCCTCGTTTTGGATGATATTTTGGTCAACATCAATGATATGTAGTAGTTTACCAAGTTCCTTGTGACTAATACCAAAGTCAACTATTTTCCCAGCTTGGTATTCTTCTAAGTCTGCTAGTGCTTCGATTACTTTGTCCATTGCACTATTCACAAGATGGTCATATCGTTTAGCACCAAATTCCTCTCTAAGGTATTGTTTAGCAAGCCCCACTTCAGTAGTATCTACTAACCAAGGTTTAGCAGGCTCGATTAACCATTTCTCGAAGCTATCACCATATTCGTAAGCAAAGCCATATCTGTTAAGTGGGTAGTTACGACTGTTGCTGTCTAGTTTACGATAGTTAGTGTATGTTTGACCAAGTTTACATTTAGTCCAGTACGCTACTTCAGTAAGTCTGTCAAAGTAATTAACATCATCAACATTTACTTTAGTATCTTCGTAAAGCAGTACTGCATAAAGGTCAACGAACATTGGTTGAATGTCTTTAACCATTAGCTCAACACTTGCCTTCTCTTCAAGTAAAGAAGTAGAGTTGTTGTTGAATTTTCTACCAGAACCTTTAAGTATTGCATGATCCTGATATCCTGTTGGTTCGTTATACCAAGACTTGTTAAATGCTTTAGGCTCCTGCTCTCCAACTATAGAAGTAACAGGATGGCACACAAGTTCTCCATCAGATGACATAGATACTTTGTTAGTAGTTACAGTATCGAAGTCAAGGTCTTTAGCTACAGTGTTTATACGGATAAGTAGCGCTTTTTTGAAGTTGTAAGTTCCGTTGTTGATTGATCTGATTGCTTTAGTATTAAGCAACATCTCACATACTCTACCAACTAGCATAGACAGTGTGTCGCCAGTAGTTACAGTAGATTCAAGTAGTTCAGCTATTTTGCTGTCTGTTAGTTGATTGAGTCGATTAAGTTCAGTTGATAGTATTTTAGGATACATATTTTGCCTTTATATTAAATTTGGGTTGGTTGGGATTAAAGTAAGGCCGAAGCCCTACTCTACGCGAATGACATACTAAGTAGTTTGTCTTTGTTATTATCTTTCAAAGCGCAGATGCCTTTGATTGCTTTAGTTACTGCCAGAGTTAATGCTCTATCAGGGATTGGTAATGCACCAACGGCTATCTGCTCTTTGTAGCTTCTGAAAGCCGATTCAAGAATTAATACATCAAGACTAGCTGTTGTATCTGCCATTATATCTGCCATGAACAAGTAGTTCTTTGACTCAGTTTTAACATCAGAGTTAAGGTAGTTGTACACTGATAAGTTACCATCAGTTGTGTGTAAAGCTGAACCTTTGTCCTCTTTAGTTAATGCTAATGCATTTGCTAGTCTAGCTGTTAATACATCTGCTCTAACATCATCGAAGTTAGCTGTTAATAATTGTTTCAGTTCATCAAGTAAGTCAAGCTTAACTTTCAGTCCTGTAGTCATGTTAGTAACTTGTGCTGTTATCTCACTACCAAGGTCTGCGAACAGTACGTTAGTAAGTTGCACTACAGTCATTGCTGAGTAGTCTACTGGTACTGAAGGCTCAACTGGAGCAGGTATTTCAATTGCAGTTACACCTGTTACTAATTCTGATTCTACTGCTTGGGCAAAGTCAAAGCTAATAGCGTCGAATAGTACTGTTGCATCAAGGCCAGTAATGTCCTCTGCACCAGTGTATGCTGCTAGTAAGTCTTTACAAGTAGTTGGTGCTATAGTGTACTGTTGTTCACTGATGTTTGTGTAGATTTTTCTTAGTAATAAAGCTAAGTCTTTGTCTGTCTTTCTTAGTACTTTAAGTGCTTTATTTACTGCCGCTGCTGATGTTGTTTTGTTAATAATTGTGTTCATGTTTATCCTTTATGAGTTGTGGTTCTGACTGATACAATCCAGTCATAGAAGTAGTGAATACCAAACAGTTATTAGGCTGTTTGTTGTGGTTGAGCGTGGATATGAGAGTCTGGTAGCATTAATGCTATTTGCTCGTCACTATAGTCCAGTTCTCGTAACCTGTCTACCGCTGTGTTAGTAGTTGTTGCTAAGTCTACTACTGAGTCAACTAAGTCACCTTTACAGTCGTTGTTGAACTGCTTCGCTACACCTGCAATTGCTTGCATAGACTCATCTACTGTGTTGAGTGTTGAACCAATTACTGATTCGGTTGAGTTGAGAGTAGTTTGTGCTAATGCACCTACTGATTTGAATATGCCTGTTTTTCTTGCCATTTGTTTGCCTTTATGTTGAGTTGGTTGTTAATGAAATTAATCACATAAACAAATAAAATACAAGGAGTTAATCATGTACTATTTGATTGGTTGAGACAAGTCAATGCCTGCTATGAACTCCTCTGCTGGAGTGGGAGTTTCTGCTATGTCTGCCAGTAAGGCTCGACATATGTTGAAGTTTGCTAGTTGATACTGGTTCATTTGTCATCTCCGAAGAATTGGTTAGTTGATTGTTTACGCCATTTTGCTAAGATTATGTCTTTCATTATCAAGTCCTTATCTGTTGTTGTATGACCACATATTGAAGCCACTTGTTGGTTTACTGAACATGTTAGTTACAGTAGTTGATGATTTGCTATAGTTGTGTTTGTTGTTGGTACTCAGTACTTCGGCTAACACATAAGTTGCACATAGTAGTGCTAGTAGAATTGCTATTTGTTTCATGTTAAATCCTTTATGTTAATTTGTACAGGCACTTAAGCCTGGGTCGAGACGACTAAATTCCTATTAATACTGGGAAATCATCATGTCTAGGTTTTATAGGGCTTGGTAACCAAATCATATCTGGTTGAGGTCCTTTACCTAATGATTTCAGTTCTCTAACTGCTTCTAGAATGTAGTACCATTGGTCTGTACAGTCTACCTCTATTATATCTTCATCGTAGTATTTACCTGTTTGTTTGAATGTTGTTATCTTTATTTCTATTGTCATTTTTATGTCCTTTCATAGGCACGTACTTGAACTTGGGCCAAGACGGTGTTTTTAATTGGTTAATACTTTTACAGTTTGGTTATTATAAGTATTGTAGTAGTGTTGTAGTAAATAGAGTGTGTATGTGGCATAGTGCAAGTTTGGTGTTGCTCAAACATTGCAATTTGTCATGTTTTGTTGTGGAATGCTGCACAAATGCAATGCTGTAGACCGTAAAACCACCCCACAAACCCACACAATCCTCTATAGAGTTATGGTTGTGTAGAAAGTATACAGTTGGTTGGTTATTAATACTCTAAGCATGGGCAAGTAGGTAAGTCCATTGGGTCTTCCCACTCGACACCGCAGTTAGGGCAGATAAATCCTTGTCCACGATTGGGTTGAAAGTCTGGTTTCTCATCTGGTAGGCTATCTAACCACTCATCCTCTAAATCATAGAGCATGTCTCTTGTATCCTGTTTATTTACTTCTTGCCAAAAGGCTTTGTCTGATTCAGTCATTAGTTGTCCTTTAGTTAAATTATTTACCTAAACACATAAAGTATCGGATTAAAGAGTTTTTGCAAATACAATCCAACCAGGTGAAATGAACCATACTGTCCAATTGAATAGAGTGAAATTAATAAAACCTATTATTCGACCTAAACCCCACAACTAAAGGAAAAACATACTAAAAAAATCCACAGTTGCGCTATTAGTATATAGGATGTATAGAGGATTAGTAAATAGATAAATTAGGTCACTGTCTGACTCAAAAATAGGTCAATGACCGATTTATTAGCCCAAAACCCCGCTGTTTTTCCCTTAACTAAAGGCTTTAAGACGAGTTTTGCTCTTATTTGCTAACGCTCTTGACATAATCAGTCAACTATGGTATACTACTGACAGATTACACACAAAGGATAACACAATGGAAATATTAGAAACAGAGAGTTTGGTGCTACACCCAGAGGCATTAGCAACACCACGAATGAACGTAGAACAGTTTGAAGCACTGAAAGACCACATAGACAAACACGGTCAGTTAGAACCAGTTACAACATACAGAGGGAAGATAGTTGATGGTAGACACAGATGGTTGGTACTCCAAGAACTTGGGATTGGTACTATTAAAGCAGTTAAGATGGCAAATAATAGTACACTACAACAAATTAAGGATGTAGTAATTGGGAAAGAAACAAGAAGACATGAAACTGCTAGTCAATTGGCAATTAGAGCATACAAGCATATCCTCGGAAGCACAGACAAGATAAGCCAAGCCGAAGCAGCTAAGATGTTTGGGGCAAATGTTAAGAGAATAAGCGAAGCAAAGAAGATAGCAGTAACATACAATAGACCAGATATACTAGAGTTGTTGTTTGATGGAGAGAAATTCAACACAGGAACAACTGATATACCATTTTTGACTGATTCACTTGGTACTATACTAAGATGGTTAGCAGATAATTGGACTATAAAGAACTCGGAAGTACAGATTGGGTTAGAGCCAAGGACTGAGTTAACAGAAACAGAGCAGCTGATAGTTAATAAGTTCCTTGCAGTACTGAAGAAAGAGTCTGAGATAGTTAGGACTGAGGTAATAAAGGTTGGTTATGCCATGCTGAAGGAAGGAAACGAATAAAGAAAAAAGAATAACCAAAACCCGAAGGTTAAGGTTATTTGAAGAATAGCTGTTTGCTATCTTCGTCGTATTGCTCATCAAACATGTTACACCTCCGCAGTAAGTTGAGCTAATAAGTCAATATCGTCAACACCATTCATTGATGGAGCTAATAGGTCCTCTGCGTAGAAGTACACAGCATTTGTTATACCATAGATTTCATCAGTTGAGAAGATTTGGTTAAGCTGAGTACCAGATACTGAGAAGTTAGCTATCTTAGCAACACGAACTGAGTTAGGACGTTTCAACATAGTAGCCAATGCGTCTTTAGAAGCTTTGTCAAGAGTTGAAGTCATTTTGTTTATGATTAGTTGTTGTTTGTTTGTTAATTCCATTATATATCCTTTATATTAAGTTGTTTAAGCTATTGCGCTTAGTAAGTTTGCTTTTAGTTGTGCTTTCACATCATCAGGTATGTCCATCTTATCAATAGCAGTTTGTTGAGCATATGCTTCAGCAGTAATGTTAGCTACATCCATAACAGATTGTACCTTAGCTTCTTTGATATCAGTACCGTCTTCGATACTGTTAAGCTCACGAGTTACTTTGATTTGGTCAACAACTAAGCCAGCTGTTTCTTCTATGATTGACGCAGTTGTTTGCGCTACTTGTTTGGTTGATTGAAAGATAGATGCTCTTCGCATAATAAATCCTTAGATTAAGCTATGTCTATGACACGCCTAAGCAAGTAAAGTAAACGGTTCAGGGAAGTACATGAATTGAATGGCAGGTGAAATCAATGGGGGGGCCGTCTGGTTGTATGTCGGTAAAAGTGATATTAGTACCTCCCTCCCCGAAAATTTAAAAATGACACACGTCTTACTGATAATCGTTATCAATACCATACTTATCATCTATATTATCCTACTAATAAACAATGGAGTTATCAAATCAGTAGTATAGGGTATAAAAGACCGGCTGAGCGGAGGGTTAAGAGCGTGCCTATGAGAACTTGGTAATACCAAAATCACCTGCTCGGTTGAGGTTGAGGTAAGGCCTAGACAAGTTGGTAAATACCCGATCCTATAAAATTTCCGGAAATAATTCAGTAGAAGTTAAGTATATTGAGAGTATACTGTTAGTAACAAAGGAATAAGCATGAAAGAACAACTAGAACAAATTATAATAACTACTGAATATCAGTTAGAGTGCGCACTACAAGAACTGGCAAAAGCTGATGACTACATGGTGCCCACAAAAACGTATGAGTTGAGAGTAGCTGAGACAAAAGGTGAACTAAAAGCACTAAGAATGGTACATGGGATGTTAGGATGAACAGAGATAAAACAATAATGATCAGACTGACACAAGATGAGAAAAAGAAGATTGAGAAGGCAGCAGACAGTACACCAACAGCCGTGTGGGCCAGGCAAAAGCTGCTAGATATAGTAAAAACACAGACAGGAGATAAATAATGATAGAAGTACACTATATGAAAAAAGACGAAGTGAAAATCACAGTAGCCTCTGATAGTATAAATAGACTATCGTGTATGGTACACGAAGATGCTAAACCAATAACAGCTGATGGAGTTAACGTACCCCAAATTCAGTACAAGACTGAGGAAATAGACATCAGGGAGTACAGACTTGGGAAACACAAGTTCTACATAGCAGCAAGAAATGGTACGGAGTGGTACACGATAGTAGCAAAACTAGCAACTGAAGTTGGTGAGTACAGCGAAGCAATACAAGCTGGTATTGACATGATCAGGTATTCAGAAAAACAGCCTGCATTTGTTGTCGTGTCTAGCTACGTACTAGACAAACTCCTGAGCATCGCTGACAGAGGTCAATATCAACCTGCGTACATGAGTGAGAATGGTGTAGATACATATATGAACGTGCCAATTGCTGTGGTTAGCACAGATAAAATAATAGTAAAGGTTGTGTGATGCCTTGGACATGTACAAAAGAGATGAGATGGTTGGAAACAGATGATAGTACTCAGGTATTAAGTAGCAATGGAGACCTTGTTGGTATGTACCCAGCAACAAAGCAAGTACTACAACAAAAATGGGTAAGCAACACAGGCGAAGTTAAATGGCTAGATGTGCCGACAGTAAAGGAGCAGTAATGACTAAAGAAAATTACGCACAAGCAAAATACATCCAAGAGAGGATTGATAAAGTAGAGACACGTAACGAATTGTACGACAACCACATAGCAGGAATAGCCGACTTCAAGTGGCACGTTGAGGTAGTTGAGGATCGCTACAGTGGAGTTAAGACAGAAAAGATACGAGACGACGTGATATCCGACTACGAGATTACCAAGTTGATGGAGTACCTGGATGAGATCAGGGAACAAGAACTAGAAGAACTATATAACAAATTCGAGGAGATATGATGAATTACTACGGAATAAACAAGAAAATAGAAGTACAAAGAACAGACTGGGTTGGCCCAAAAGCAAGAATAGAGCAAAAGAAAGCTGATGCGCTGCTAGATGAGATTGTGGAACACACGATCGATGCAACTTGTACTGGTGGAAGAATGGGGCCGCCGTACGACAGGCTGGTGAAAGACTTGTTTAGTAAATACACCAATCTGGGATTTGAGTGTACTGCTCAACAAGGAGATTATTACTCAATGTCACTTACACTAAAAGGCACACATCGCGCAATGATAGAGCAATTTGGGGAAGGGTACGATGGCTGCTAAGCGTAAGAAGAAACAAGGACCAAAGCAAAATGGTTGGGTGTACGTGATCAAGATTTGGTTAAAAGGGGAAGTCCTATTAAAAATTGGCACTACTAATAGAAACCCAAATACACGAGCGATTGAGATTGCGACTCAATGCCTAGAGCTGTTTGGGGAGATACCGAGAATGCGAGTGGTTGGTAGTAAACAAGTCCGTGAGAATTATGCAGTGGAGAAGGAACTACTTGACAGAACAGCAAAATACACATTTGTCCCGGATGAGAGGTTGCACGGCTACTCAGAGTTTAGGCGTATGGGTGAAGTTGACTTACTAAAAGAGTTCACGAATTGTGTAAATAAAGCTTACCCAGCAGTGAAACCACCTGAATTAATCTGTATGTAAGCCAATACTTTGTATAATTAAGGTACAAAGTTTTTAATAAAGAGGTCAATCTTGGCGGACTCACCTCTTTAGTAAGTACTTGATAAGAAGTCCGCCAACTCTTCTGAACACTATCAAACTTAAAAATTAACCTATGGCGAAAGAAACATAATAATGAAATTACACTCAACTGTAACGAACAAAGTATCTATAAAGACATACAATAAACTGCCTAGCAGGATAGCTCAAATCCACGGAGATAAATACGACTACTCTCTATTTACATTTAAGGGGGTTAAAGACTCTAGTACACTTCGATGTAATACAGGTAGACACCCTGATTGGGAAACTAGTATGGACAAGCATCTAAATGGAAAGCTAGGTTGTCCCTTATGTGCGCTAGAGAAGAAAATCAAACCTACTGCAAAGCTCTATGTCGAATACCAGAGAAGGTTAGGACTTGGTATACTAAATGCTGTGCACACCTACTGCAAGTTTAAGAAGCCGCCTGCACTTTTATTAATAGGTAAACTTAATAAAAGGTTGAAAAATGAGGCAACAAAGAAACAACAACGAAAAGAAGTTAAGAGGTTATCAGATAAGAAATATAGAGAGAATAATAAAGAACGACTAGCCGCAAAAAATAAAGCGTGGAGAAATAAAGACATTGAAGCTTATAGAAAGTCGGAGAGGGAACGGAGGAGTAACCGATCGGCGGAAGAGGTAGAACGACAACGACTAGCTAGACAAGAGTATAATAAGGCAAACTCCGCTAAAGTCAAACAAGCTAAGAGAGAGTCTAGATTGAGACACATTGAGAAAGCTAAAGCTACTTGTAAACGTTACAGAGAGTCTGCTAAAGGCCAGGCAATTGCTAAAGAAGCTAGAGCAAAGTACACAAGTAAGAAAAAAGAAGTCAGTGACGGAACAGTAACAGGTCCGGCATTGAAAGCATTAATGGAGGATCAAAGGCACCGCTGTAAGTACTGTGATAATGTATTGACTTACTTAAAGCCCAAGTATATACACTTAGATCACGTATTTCCTATCAGTAAAGGAGGCTTACACACAATAAACAATGTAGTTTGGAGTTGTGCTTCATGCAACTTGAGTAAAAGCTCAAGTACTGACTACAGCTTCCATCCTAACCAACAGACAGCGGCTAAAGACTATGTGACAGTTCAGCCAACGTTAATAGAGATGTGATATACTGATATTAACAAAGGAATAACATGATAGAAATAGAAGAGATAGTAGACGAAGTAGTGGACTTGGTAGATAACAAGTTGAATGAAAGAGGTATTGACTTGGTAACAGACGAAGCAGACGAACTGCGTGAGTGTGTGCAGATGATACTGGAAGTAAGAGAAGGGCTATGAGAAAATCAAAACAACAGACAATGTACCGACGTAAGAAAAGTAAAGTAAAAGCAGATAAGTCGCAAATAAAACCAACAACACCAGGATTGGTAGAATGGTTGTTAGGTAAATTACGTGGATAGACTGGGTAATTCCTTCTGGACGGAAAATGAAGTCACAGATTTCAACAAACAGGACATAACACCAGACAAGCCAAAGTGGAATGTAGAGCCGACACAAAAGAGTATGGCAACATACACACTCCACAAGGATGGTAAGTTCACAGGCACGATGCTGATACTAGCAGTTGATAGTCAGATCGACACATACGAAGCACTGAATACCGAATGGGTTGAAACTGGATTGGTAGTGCAGCTTGGTGAATGTGGAGACCCGACATACGGCTGGGAGAAGAAGATTGAGGCGCTACAAATCGTACTAGAGCGATACAAATACACACCAAAATTCAATAATGTGCTTGGTTGTGATTGCATATACCGATACGAACAATGGATCGAGAACTTGTTGTAAACCTATTAATAATATAGTAATATTAGAGTTGTGGAGACAAAAAGGCCAACTAAGCCGATGGCCACTGGGATTCGGGCTAGTTGATAATTTCCTAGACAGGAAATAAACATAATAAATAGATCAGGTAAATTGCCTACACAAGAAACAAAATACCAACCAGTTAAGCTTCCATTAATGTGGGTTGGTGTATACTAACAACATAGAAAGATTCCTGACGAGCGTCCTAGTTCATCTGGAATATCCACCAAAATAAAATGGTCGGGTGTTCGTCAGAGATCTTCATTGAAGAGTGCAGATGAATTAGGACGCAACTGACACTCAAACTCAACTAAATTATTCCGAAAGAGACTATGCAAGTTAATACAAATGCAACAATACACGGTGACGTACTACGTCAAGAGCAAGTAGGACATACACAAAACAACAAGAATGGGACTGTGGTAAGATACACAGAGACCACAACTACACTGGTAAGACAGAATAGAGCAAAGACAGGTAACATGAAAAGACTAGGACCAGCAGTAATGACAATGATGCTAAACGTAGCAGGAGATACACACAAGAGTACAGCACTAGGAAAACTAATAGCTGAGACAAGAGGTGGAAAGACTGGTAATATCGCGTACGATAGTAAGGGCAAACCACTAAACAAATCAATAGCAGAATGGTTAGGGTGCTCGGCTCCCGTAGCAAGTAAAGTACTAAAGTGGTTAATCGAATCAGGCATGGTTGTGAAGATTGGTAAATACAAGCTAATGACTAACCCATACGAGATACTACCAAATCAACTAGGAAGTGATGCTGTGGCTCAATTGCAGGCACATTGGGACGATAACCCTACTGAAGTAATAGAATGGCTGGAGAAGGAAGATATAGACCAAATAACAAGAGAACACACAGACTTGCTAGTAGAAAGTAGAAAAGAGCAAATAGTGCTAGAGAAACAAGCAACAGCTGAAGCAAATAAACAAGACCAACATGCGTACGAGAACATACACCTAGCAACACCAATACTAGAGATAATGCTGAAGAAACACGAACTACAGGACATAACACCAAGTCACCTGCGGCACTACATCAACAAGACTGGTAAGATGGACGGAGTACTGACACTACATACGGATAGACCAACACAGAAGTTACTAATGGACTACACAATCCAACAAAACAGTCAACTTCAGTAAAACACAAGCCAATGTGACCTATAATGTAGTCAGGTAGTTAAGATAGACTGCCTGAAACTACAATAAAGGGCCAATATGGAATTAGAACTAACATT
>Ga0193953_1000006_pt1 | contig 106009 bp, 74 predicted proteins | sample BB_4_MG_FD_140325 | JGI IMG/M metagenome (GOLD analysis project Ga0193953, IMG submission 140325) | Microbial mat bacterial communities from the Broadkill River, Lewes, Delaware, United States - BB_4_MG | ecosystem: Environmental > Aquatic > Freshwater > River > Microbial mats | place: USA...
CCAGACAGAAAAACAATTGGTTATGGAGTAGAAAGAAATGAAGTTACAGACACCTATTCAACTTGGTTTTTAAATTATTCACAAGGAATAAAAGGTGTTTTTGATAGTGATTTTGAGTATCAAAAATTACAATTTTATTACCGTCAGCCTATATTAATTGGTGGTTTTGGTAGAATGTTTACTACGTTTGAAGTTGGAAAAACATTTGGAGAAGTTCCACTTGGGTTGCTAAATGTTGTACCTGGAAATCAATCGTATTTTACTATTGAAAACACTTATGCATTATTAGATTATTACGAATTTGTAACCGATACATACGCCTCACTTCATATAGAACATAATTTTAACGGACGTTTTTTATCGAGAGTTCCCCTGTTAAGAAAATTAAATTTAAGAGAAATTGTAGGAATTAAAGGTGTTTGGGGAGAAATATCAGATAAAAATTTAGCTCTAAATGCATCAAATATAAATTATGTTGCGCCAACAAAAGGTTATTATGAATACAGTGTTGGAATAGGAAATATATTTAAAGTATTTAGAATCGACTTTAGTTGGAGAGGTAATTATTTAGACATGCCAGATACTAATAAATTTGCTGTAAAAGGGGCTTTTGGTTTTCATTTCTAAAAATCATACTAAATAAGTTTAGCTAAACCTATGATTTTTGTACTTTTGCAAAAAATATAATAAAAATGACTGCTAAATCTAAAAAAGTATTAACATTTGATGTGTTAATTGAAATACCAAAAGGAAGTAGAAATAAATATGAATACGATTTTGCCTTGCATAAAATCAGATTCGATAGAATGCTGTTTTCATCTATGATGTATCCAGGTGATTATGGATTTATTCCAGAATCATTAGCTTTGGATCAAGATCCTTTAGATGTTTTAGTATTAGGCTCAGAACCAACGTATCCTATGGTTGTTATGGAAGTAAGACCAATTGGTGTTTTTCATATGACAGATGAAAAAGGACCAGATGAAAAAATAATTTGTGTACCGGTTTCAGACCCAATTTGGAACAATAGAAAAGATATCCACGATTTAAATCCACATAGATTAAAAGAAATTGAGCACTTTTTTCAAGTTTATAAAGACTTAGAAAAGAAAAAAGTTGATGTTGGTGGTTGGGGAAATGCAGCAGAGGCCGAAAAAATCTACCATGAGTGTATCGCTAGGTACGAAAATAGTGAGCATAAGAAAAAGCGAACGTTTACTATTTAATTAGAAAATATTTGAAAACCAGTTTAATAAAATTAACTGGTTTTTTTTTATCCTATATATTTTACTACATTTAGCGGACTAATAAATAATTAATTTAACTATATAACTAAACAATGGAATTTATTATTAAATTTTTACCCGTATTTGGAGTTATAGCCCTAATATTTGTGTTGATTAAAAATGCATGGGTTACAAAACAAGACCAAGGAGATATAAAAATGGTCAAAATTGCAAAACACATTGCAGATGGTGCAATGTCATTTTTAAAAGCAGAATATAAAATTTTAGCAATTTTTGTATTAGCTGTCGCAATTTTACTATACTTAAAAGGAACTTATGATGTTGGCTCAAATGGAATGGTTGCAGTATCATTTATTGTAGGTGCAATTTGTTCTGCCTTAGCAGGTTTTATAGGGATGAAAGTTGCAACAAAAGCAAATGTTAGAACAACACAAGCAGCAAGAACATCTTTAGGAAAAGCATTGGAAGTTGCTTTTGCAGGTGGTGCAGTAATGGGATTAGGAGTAGTAGGTCTTGGAGTTCTTGGTTTAAGTACCTTATTTATGCTTTATCAATGGATGTGGCCAGGTGCTGAAAATATTCCTATGGTATTAAATGTATTGTCAGGATTTTCATTGGGAGCTTCTTCTATTGCATTGTTTGCTCGTGTTGGAGGAGGAATTTATACAAAGGCTGCCGATGTTGGAGCAGATTTAGTAGGAAAAGTAGAAGCTGGTATCCCAGAAGATCATCCTTTAAATCCTGCAACTATTGCAGATAACGTTGGAGATAATGTAGGAGATGTAGCTGGTATGGGAGCCGATTTATTCGAATCGTATGTTGGTTCAATTATTGGTACTATGGTTTTAGGCGCATTAATTATTACTCCAGATTTTGGAGGATTAGGAGCAGTTTATTTACCACTTGTTTTAGCTGCAATTGGAATTATAATGTCTATTATAGGTACATTATTTGTAAAAGTGAAAGAAGGTGGAGATCCACATAAAGCTTTAAATTTTGGAGAATTTGGATCAGGTGCTTTAATGATAATTGCTTCTTATTTTATTATTACACAATTTAATTTATTACCTGAAAGCTGGGTGTCTGATGAAGTTACTTATACTTCAATGGGTGTTTTTTGGGCAGTTTTATCGGGGCTAATAGCAGGTTTTGCTGTTGGTAAAGTAACTGAATATTATACAGGTACTGGTACAAAGCCAGTACTTTCAATTGTTAAACAATCAGAAACAGGGTCTGCAACAAATATTATTGCAGGTTTAGGTGTTGGAATGATGTCTACTATGTTTCCAATATTATTAATTGCTGCAGCAATTATGGTTTCTCACTATTTTGCAGGTTTATATGGTATTGCAATTGCTGCTGTAGGAATGTTGGCAAATACTGGAATTCAATTAGCTGTAGATGCATATGGTCCAATTTCTGATAATGCTGGTGGTATTGCACAAATGGCAGAACTACCAGAAGAAGTACGTCAACGTACCGATGAGTTAGATGCAGTTGGAAATACTACTGCCGCTATTGGGAAAGGATTTGCAATTGCTTCTGCAGCCTTAACTGCGTTGGCATTATTTGCGGCATTTATGAAAACTGCTAATGTAACTTCAATTGATGTTTCTCGTCCAGATATTATGGCTGGGTTATTAATTGGTGGTATGTTACCATTTGTGTTTTCAGCCTTATCTATGAAAGCTGTAGGACGTGCTGCAATGGCAATGATTGAAGAAGTGCGCCGTCAATTTAAAGATATACCTCAATTAAAGGCAGCTTTAGAAATTATGCGTAAATATGACACGGATATGTCTAAAGCAACAGCCGAAGATAGAAAAATTTTTGATGAAGCAGATGGTTATGCTGAATATGAAAAATGTGTAGAAATTTCCACAGAAGCATCTATCAGAGAAATGGTTTTACCTGGCTTGTTGGCTCTTGCAGTTCCAGTATTGGTAGGTTTTGCTGGTGGAGCAGAAATGCTTGGAGGTTTGTTAGCAGGTGTAACAACATCTGGAGTGTTAATGGCCATTTTCCAATCTAATGCTGGTGGAGCTTGGGACAATGCTAAAAAAATGATTGAAGAGCAAGGTAAAAAGGGAACCGAAGCTCATAAAGCTGCAGTTGTTGGAGATACTGTTGGAGATCCATTTAAAGATACATCTGGTCCTTCATTAAATATATTACTGAAATTAATGTCGGTTGTAGCATTGGTAATTGCGCCAAGTATTGCATTAGATGCTGCTGATATTACTGCCTATGTAAACGAACAAAACACCACCGAAGTAGTTGTAGAAAACCAAAATCAGCAAAAAGGTGTTGAAGTTGAAATGGTAAAAAATAATGATGGAACAGCTGTAGCAACTGTTAAAGTAACAACAATTATTAATGGTGTTTCAACTATAGAAGAAACTATTGTAGAGGGCTCAACAGAAGAGGTTAAAGCTAAAGTAGCTACTTTAAAAGCAACTCAACCTTAAATAAATAATTTAAAGAGTTATTAAGAAATAATAATCTAATTTTATAGGATGAAAAAGCTATCTGAAAAGTGAAATTTTTAGATAGCTTTTTGGTTTAAGAAACAGTTTATAAACTAAATTTAGAGTCGTATTTTTTATTAAATTACTAATTATTGTTCCATTTTTTTTAGAATTCCTTATTAAAATATGAAAGCTGTTTTTTAAAAAATATTGTATATTTCCATAAAATTAAAAAGAATTAAATGAAATTTATAAGTGTCCCATTAAAAAGTTTTATCAAATTAGAAACAGCTTCAAGTATTATCCTTTTTATAGTCTCAATTTTTGCCATTATATGGGCAAATTCGTCTTTTGGATATTTGTATGAAGAGATTTGGTATAAAAAGTTTACAATTGGGTTTATAAATACGGATTTTCATTTATCTAAATCGTTAATTCTATGGATTAATGATGGTTTAATGGCAATTTTCTTTTTTGTAATAGGTCTAGAAGTTAAGCGTGAAATTTTAGCAGGAGAGTTAACAACTTTACGAAAAGCATCGCTACCAATTTTTGCTGCCATTGGAGGAATGGCATTTCCAGTACTAATCTTTTATTTTTTAAATCAAGGAAAAGTAGGTATGGAAGGCTGGGGAGTACCTATGGCAACCGATATAGCTTTTACTTTAGGGATATTAAAATTATTAGGAAAACGTGTGCCTTTGGGGATAAAAATATTTTTAACTGCATTTGCAATTGTAGATGACATTGGCGCTGTTTTAGTAATTGCTATCTTTTATAGTTCAAATATCCAATGGGATTTAATAGGTTATGCAATGATTTTATTTGCAGGGGTTTCCTTTTTAAGTTATAAAAAAGTGTATTCTCAGTATTTGTTTTTTATTATAGGATTTATAGTTTGGTTGTTGTTTTTAAAATCTGGTGTTCATCCTACTATTGCAGGAATTTTAATGGCGTTTTCAATTCCAATTCATAGAAAAGTAAATGTTACAGAATATTTGAGTACAGTAAAAAAACAACTGTCAATTTTTAAGGAAAAAGAGGTTACTTCAAGTCAATTATTAACGAATGATCAAATACATGCCATCGATGTTATTGAAAGTTGTTCAGAAAAAGTGCATTCTCCACTTCAAAATATAGAACATACATTACATGGTTGGGTTTCTTATTTAATTATGCCAATTTTTGCGTTGGCAAATGCGGGTGTTATTATTAGTTTTGAAGGTCTAGAAGGTGCAACTCATTTAGTTTTTAATATTGCCGTAGCCTTGGTGTTAGGTAATACTATCGGTATTTTTCTATTAAGCTATTTTGCTGTAAAGTTAAAGTTAGCAGATTTGCCTGAGAATGTGAATTTTAAGCAATTATTTGGTGCTGGTATGCTAGGGGGGTTAGGATTTACAATGTCTTTATTTATTGCTAACCTAGCTTACGATGAGGATAATTTAGTTAGAGCAGCAAAAATGGGAATTATTATAGGTTCTTTTATTGCTGGTTTATTAGGCTATTTGGTGCTAAGATTTTCTTTAAAAACTAAAGAATAATTTAAAATTGTTGCTTGTACTTATACTCAACAAATTTAAAATAGTTAAATAATTTGTAATTTACATCTAAGCCGTAATCTATATTAAAGTCGTAATCAATTACGTTCTCGTAGATTTTAGAGTTATATGCTAAAGGATTTCTAGCTCTACTATTCCATTCTAGAACATAAAATTTATTTTTTGTTTCGTAATATGATTGCGAATAAAAGTTTGCTGGTTTTGCAATGGTAAGTAAATAATTTTCAAAACCAGGATCTATAATAATTATTTCGTACTCCAGTTCTTCATTAGCAATTCTAACTGCACCTTCTGGAAGTTGTGTGTCCGTTTTTGTAGTTTTTGTTGTTGAACTGCACCCAACAATAAAAAAAACAGTTGCTAGAAAATAGATTATTTTTTTCATTTGTCTTTATTTTTTAAGTTACAGGTTGTTTGTTGTTTAATTGTCTGATAATCTATAGCATGTGTGTTCTGTAATTAGCTATTATATGTAGTTTTATCGCTCAAAAATCATTCCAATTTAGGTTGTTTATAATTATTATTTATTAGCAGCATTAATATGCACTGGAGGTATGCCTACAACTTCAAAAGTAGCTGATGCCAATTCAACTTTTCCATTGGTGTTATTAATTTCATTTAAAATTTCTGAAAAAATAGTATTTTTTGTGATTCTTCTTTTTTTATAATCAACAATATATCTAAGATTAAATTCGATCCAATTATCGGTTAATTTTAGGGTTAATGTTGACTCAATAATGGCATTTTCTATTAAATATTTTTTAACCATTAATTTCCAATCTTCTTTTGCAAAATTGGCATATTTTGAAAGTTGAGTGTCTGCTATCTTTTGTATAATTTTATTGGTAAGAGTAATATCAGAACCATATTTTATTGGGAGGTTTATTTCATCCCAAACAAAAGGAAAATCTGTTGAATAATTATGAACAGCACCTTTAAACACAAAAGAATTGCTAATTTTTACAATCCGACCATTATAATTATCGCTAGAAACCCAATCTCCAATTTCCATTAAAGTAGTTTTTGTAATCCCAATATCAATTACATCTCCTTTAATATTATTAATTTTAATTCGGTCTCCAGGTTTGTACATATTTGAACCAAATATAGCAAACCAACCTGCAATACTTAAAACTACTTCTTGTAAAGCAAAAGCTATAGCAGCGCTAATTAAACCAATAGAAACTGTAAGGTATTCTAAACTTCCAGTAAATGTTATTAATATTAAAAAAACAATTAATATATAACTTCCAATACGAACTATTTTTTTAATTCGATAGCGATTTGTGTTATCAGAAATTTTTTTATTAATACTTTTTCTTATGGCCCAGGAAATTAATAGAATAATTATTAGCCATAGCGTAAATTGAAAAAAATCAATAATTAATTCACTAGATTCCCAGCTTTTAAAATCTTGAATTATGCTGTTTAACTTATTCATATTTTTTGTTTTATCTATTAACTTCTGGGGTAGTTTTACATAAGAAAAGTGTTAGTTAAAGTTTTTTTAATTCATATAAATCTTTACGTCTATCCTTTAAATTCCTAACACTTCCAAATTGGTGAAGTTGCCTTAGCAGATCAATGTCAACATCGGCAATTAAGATCATTTCAGAGTTTGGAGTTGCTTCTGCTTTTATTCCGTTAGCAGGAAACGCAAAGTCACAGGGAGTAAATACCATAGATTGGGCATATTGAATGTCCATATTTTGAACTTTCGGTAAATTTCCAACACTACCTGCAATTGCAACATAACATTCGTTCTCAATTGCTCTGGCTTGAGAACAATTTCTAACTCTTGAATAGCCGTTTTGTGTATCGGTTAAAAATGGCACAAATAAAATATCCATTCCTTCATCTGCTAAAATTCTACTTAATTCTGGGAATTCAGAATCGTAACAAATTAAGATTCCAATTTTTCCGCAGTCTGTGTCAAAACTTTTTAGTTCATGTCCTTTTTGAAGTCCCCAAACCCTTGCTTCATCTGGGGTTACGTGAAGTTTTTCATACCTTTCAACAGTACCATCTCTTTTACATAAATAACCTACATTGTATAATTTTCCATTTTGCATTTCGGGCATACTACCAGAAATTATATTTATATTATATGAAATGGATAACTGAGAGAATTGTTTAACTATTTCTTCAGTATCTTTTGCGAGTTCTCTAATTGCTTCGGCTTCGGTTAAATGGTTGTTTTTAGCCATTAACGGCGCATTAAAAAATTCTGGAAATAAAGCAAAATCTGAGCGATAACCTGAAACAGCATCTACAAAAAACTCTACTTGGGTCATAAGTTCTTCTAAATCTTTATAAGGTCGCATTTGCCATTGAATTAACCCTAAACGAATTACTTTTTTTATAACGGAAGCTTTTTTAGATTTTTTCTCATAATATATGTTATCCCATTCTAAAAGCACAGCATAATCATTGGAGGCATCGTCACCTTCTAAATAATTTTTCAACACTTTTGTTGGGTGAAAATCATTGGAAACTTGAAAATTTAATACTGGGTCGTGAATTTCTTTTCTTCTAACTTTTGAAATATATTCTTTAGGTGATAATTTGTCTGAATATTTATGATAATTTGGAATCCTTCCACCAAAAGCAACACCTCTTAAGTTAAGGCGCTCGCACAATTCTTTTCTGTAATCATATAACCTTCGTCCAAGGCGCAAACCTCTGTACTGTGGTTTTATAAAAACATCAATGCCATAGAGTACATCTCCATCTGCAGTATGGGTACTAAATGTATAATTTCCTGTAATTTCTTTGTACGAGTGGTGATCATCAAAACTATTATAATCTACAATAATTGAGAGTGCACAACCAGCAATTTGATCATTAATTTTTATAACAACTTGTCCTTCTGGAAAACGATCTATTAAAGAAGCTATTTGATGTTCTCTCCAAAAAGAATTTGGCATAGTTGTGTAAGAGTCTATCATAGCAGCTTTAAGTTCTTGATAGTCATCTAAAGTTAAATAAGTTAATTCTATGTTTTCTATATCTTTCATTTTTATAGTAGTAAATTGTTTTAAATAAGTACTATACAGCTAAAAAAGCACTATTCTCCTTACTGTATTTACAAAGTAAAATTATGCAATATTTTTGATTAATAATTATTAAATTTAGAAATAGTTACAGTAATAAATTACATATTAAAACCATTTTTTTCTTCTGAAATAAAACAACATAAGAATAAAAATAACCAATATAATCACCCAAAAACCAACATATCCCCATTTCCAAGTTAGTTCTGGTATATTAGCGAAGTTCATACCATAAATACCCGCTAAAAAAGTAAGCGGAATAAAAATTGTGGATACAACGGTAAGCGTTTTCATAACCTGATTCATTCTATGTCCTTGAATAGAAAAAAACAAATTGATGTTACTCTCTAATCTTGCTTCAATTTTATCACAATTGTCTAAAAGTGTAAGGCAGATGTCTTTAATTTCAAAAAAATATTTGATGTGTTTTTGTTGGATAAGATTAAATTGTTCACGCTCAATTTTTGTCGCAAAATCGCGTATTGGAATAATTGTTTTTTTAATAATATGTAATTGTCTTTTGTAAATTTCAATGGTATTTAATAATTCTGGTGAAGGATCTTCATTAATATCAATAAGTGTAAAGTTTTCAACTTTTTCTTCTATGTTATCAATTGTTTTAAAATAATTATCTAATATAGATTCGAGTAAAAGATAGAGTAAGTAATCTGTAGTTCTTTCACGTAAAATTCCAATATTTTCTCTCAATCTTTGTCTCACATGTTCAAAATGATCTGCTTTTCTTTCTTGAAAGGATATTAAAAAGTTTTTACCTAAAATAAAACTTAATTGTTCTGAAGTTTCTTCAATTTTTATAATTTCTGAGGGTAATAAAGATTTTATAGTGAAAAATATGTAATCCTCATATACTTGAAATTTGGGTCTTTGATTTACATCTAAAATATCTTGAATTACCAAATCGTGAACTCCAGTTTTTTTACAGATACTTTTTATTTTATCTGCATCGTGTATTGCGTGTGTGTTTAACCAATATTGCTTTGTTTCATCAGTAAAGCCATTAAAATCTTTTTCTAAAAAATTACTGTTTTCATACAATTCATTTTTATTATATGTAAAGAGTTGTAACTTAAAATCGTCGGTATATTTTAAACCAGTAAAAATTGGATTTTGCGGATTTAATTTTTTTCTATTCAGTTTTTTTTTGCCCATTTTAAAACTCTTTTTAATATAATTTCTTCTATGAGAAGTAATTTAAATGTATAAAATTAATTTCACTTTTTAAGTAAAATGTAAGCGTAATTAAATTTAAACCTTGTATTTAGCTAATTGCTTTTAAACTATATTATATTTGTAATTATAAAACGTCTATTTTTTATAATAAATTTGATGTTCTATTACATCTTAAAAACAATAAGTAGAAACAGATGAAAGGAGTTGTAACAAAATCGACTGGAAGTTGGTATACAGTATTTGATGAAAATGGTGATACTATTGATTGTAGATTAAAAGGAAAATTTAGAATAAAAGGAATAAAAAGTACCAATCCAGTTGCGGTTGGAGATTCTGTTATATTTGAATTTGAAGAAGGAAAAGAGACTGGCGTTATAAATAAAATACTTGAAAGAAAGAATTATATTATTCGTAAATCTGTGAATCTTTCAAAACAAACACATATAATTGCTGCCAATATAGATGTTGCTTTTTTGTTAATTACCATAAATAATCCTCCAACATTTACAGGTTTTATAGATCGGTTTTTGGCTACAGCAGAAGCTTATAATATTACAACTGTATTATTGTTTAATAAATTAGACATGTATTCAGATGAAGAATTGGATAAATTGGCAGAATTAGATGCCATTTATACAGATATTGGTTATAAATGTATTGCAATTTCTGCAACAAAAAATATTGGGATTGATGAGGTAAAAGTCCTAATGAAAGATAAAACCACTATGTTTTCTGGACATTCGGGTGTTGGAAAATCTACCTTAATTAATGCCATTGAACCAACGCTTAATTTAAAAACAAAGGAAGTTTCTAAACAGCATAAACAAGGAATGCATACCACCACATTTGCTGAAATGTTTCATTTAAGTTTTGGCGGATTTATTATTGATACACCTGGAATTAAAGGTTTTGGAGTTGTAGATTTTGAACCACATCAAATAACAGATTATTTTCCAGAATTTTTTAAATTAAAATCTAACTGTAAATTTAATAATTGTTTGCATATTAACGAACCTAAATGTGCCATAAAAGAAGCTATTGAAAATGGTGAAATTGCGTACTCAAGGTACAACAGTTATTTGCAAATGGTTGAAGGAGATGATGAGCATTACAGAACAGATATATACAGTTAGTTTTTAAATAGCCAATCGCCAATAGTAAAAAGACTAAAAACCAACAAACAAGATATGAAAGCAGTTATTCAAAGAGTTTTAGAAGCTTCTGTTACCATTGAAGGTAAAGTAGTAAGTGAAATTAAAAACGGACTCTTAATTTTAGTTGGAATTGTTGCTGAAGACACAAAAGAAGATATAAATTGGTTGTCAAAGAAGATTGCAAACCTCAGAATTTTTAATGATGAAAATGAGGTTATGAATAAATCGTTAATAGATGTTAATGGAGATGCAATAATTGTGAGTCAGTTTACATTGCAGGCTAGTACAAAAAAAGGAAACAGACCATCTTATATTAAGGCAGCAAAACCCGAAATTGCAATTCCAATTTATAACCAATTTGTTACCCAGTTTGAAACCGAACTCAACAAAAAAGTTGGAACAGGACAATTTGGAGCAGATATGAAAGTTTCTTTAATAAATGAAGGGCCAGTAACTATTATTATTGATTCAAAAGTAAAAGAATAATACAAAATGAGATTTATCAGACTTTAAGTTAATTTTTTTTTGTTTTTTTATAAAAAAATTAATGCTATGATAAACCTAAGAATCGCCCTATTCTTTATACTTTTTTATACAACCTTTATTTATTCACAAGATTATAATTTTAACATTTCTGAAATACCATCAAGTCTTAAAAAAGATGCAAATTCTGTAATTAGGTTTGAAAATATTTCTATTGAAATTGAGTCTCAAAAGAAGATGATTATTAGCTGTGAAACAGCTGTTACTGTATATAATAAACTCGCAGATAATCTTGCTGATATTACAATTCATTATGATAAAAGAAGAAAAATAAATAGTGTTAAAGCATATATTTATGATGTTAATGGAGATGAAATTAAAAAGGTTAAAAAAAATGAATTTAGAGATTATAGTGCATACGATGGTATATCATTATATAACGACGGTAGACTAATTCATTATGATCATACTACGGTTTCATATCCATATACAATTTATTATACATATGAGATTGAAACTTCAAATACAGCTTTTATTCCAAGATGGATTTTAAATAATCGCTTTTATCAAAGTGTTGAGAGTGCAGAATTTACTCTAAAATATCCCTTGACAATAAAATTGTTTAAATCTGAGAAAAATTTTAAAAATTTTGACATTATTAAAACTGAAACTCCAGGTTTAATATCCTATAAAATTAATAATATTGAAGCTTTAAAAAAAGAACCTTATGTTCCTGAATTGTTAGAATTTCTTCCAACGGTAAAATTTGGTATAGATAAATTTAATTTAGAAGGTGTTAATGGAATTGCTTCAAATTGGACTGAATTTGGTAAATGGTATTATGATAATTTAATTCAAAATACTCTTAGTTTACCCGAGGAAACAAAGCGAAAAATTAAAGATTTAACGAGTAGTACTTCTGATCCAATTGAAAAAGCTAAAATAGTTTACAAATATGTGCAGTCAAAAGTAAGATACATAAGTGTGCAAGTAGGTATAGGAGGATATAAACCTATGCTGGCAAGCGATGTAGATAAATTAGGCTATGGAGATTGTAAAGCACTTACTAACTATACCTCGGCGCTACTTAAAGAGGTTGGGATTCCATCGTATCATACACTTATTCATGCAGGTGAAAAAATTAATTTCAATAAAGATGTAGCTTCACCTGAAGGTAATCATATGATTTTGTATGTTCCAATTAACGATCAGGATTTCTGGTTAGAATGCACAAGTCAAACAAAACCTTTTGCAGAAATAGGAAGCTTTACAGATAATAGAGATGTATTAATTATTACACCAGAAGGTGGAGTAATAAAGCACACTAAGATTTATAAAACTGAAGAAAATTTACAATTCACAAAAGGAGAATTTAAAATTAATGAGTTAGGTGAGATTCAGGCAAAAGTTAGAATAGAAGCTACAGGAACCCAATATGATGATCATTTATTTAGATATGATGGTGAGAATCAAAAAGAGCTAGATTTATTAGTTAAAAAATATTTTTCAAATATTAATAATATGAATATTTCAAAAATAGAAGTCAATAATAATAAGGAAGAAGCAATGTATGAGGAGGATTTAGAGTTTTCTGCAGCTAATTACGGAGTGTTAACTAATCAGCAAATGTTAATTTCTATTAATGCATTTAATAAAAATACGAGCATACCAAAAAGAGTTAGAGATAGAAAATTACCTGTAGAAATATCAAGAGGTTTTTTAGATATAGATGAGGTTGTAATTAAACTTCCTACAAATTTTAAAGTAGAATATTTGCCAGAAAATGTTGAATTAAAATCAAAATTTGGTACTTATTCAACTGTCATAAATAAAATTGACTCCAATACATATTTATATAAAAGAAAGCTTCAAATAACTGAAGGTAAATACGAAAAAGAAGATTATGAGCTTTATAGAAGTTTTAGAAAAAAAATTAAAAAACATGATAATTCAAAAATAGTTTTAATTAAATAATACATTATGAAAAAGGTTTTATTAATACTTCTTGTAGTTTTTACAACAAACATTTTAAGTTCTCAAAATTATAAATTTGGAGACGTTTCAAAAGAAGAATTACAAGAAACAGTTTACCCATTAGATTCCTCAGCAAATGCTGCAATTTTATATAAAGAAAGAAAAACTTCATTTGAATATGTTCCAAATCAAGGCTTTAATGTAATTACACAAGTTTTTTTAAGGTTAAAAATATATAATAAAGAAGGTTTTGATTGGGCTACTAATAAAATTAGTTATTATAATTCTTCTAATGAAAGAGAAATGATAAGTGGTTTAAAAGCTATAACCTATAATTTGGAGAAAAATAAAATTGTAGAAACAAAGCTTAGTAGGAAAGATATTTTTGATGAAGAACGAAATATGTATTGGTCGCAGCAAAAATTTACAATGCCCAATATTAAAGAAGGAAGTGTTATTGAATGGAGGTACAAATTAACTTCGCCTTTTAAAAGAATAGATGATGTGCAATTTCAATATGAAATTCCAGTTAAAAAAATGAATGCTTCAGTTGAAATTCCTGAATATTTTATCTATAAAAAACAGTTCAAAGGATACCATCCCGTATTTGCTAAAACTGAAACAAAAAGTAGGTCAATAAACTTTACTGAAAAAGAAAGGAATGTTAGAGATATTACTTCAAGAGCAACTTTTTCAGAAGTAAAAATTGATTTACTTTCAAAATTGGAAACATATGAAGTGTCTAACATACCAGCTTTAATTGAGGAAGCTTATGTAAATAATATCGAGAACTATAAAACGGCAATTCAATATGAATATTCTGAACTGCATTGGCCAAGAGAACCAATTAAATATTATTCACACTCTTGGGAAGATGTTGTCAAAACTATTTATAAAAATTATGATTTTGGTTCTGAAATATATAAAAGTAATCATTATTCAGACGATTTAGCTGTTATTTTAGCAGCCGCTAAAACTGATTCTGAAAAAATTGTAGGAATTTTTGAATTTGTTAAACAAAAAGTTAAGTGGAATAAATATAATGGTATTACTAAATTTAATGGAACAAGAAAAGCTTATAAAGAAGCTGTAGGAAATGTTTTTGATATTAATTTAAATTTAGTTTCTATGCTTAATAAAGCTGGTTTAGAAGCTAATCCAGTAATATTGAGTACAAGAGCCCATGGAATTTCCTTTTTCCCTACAATTGATGGGTTTAATTACGTTGTTGCAGCTGTTAAATTACCTGAGGGATTAGTGTTGTTAGATGCAACTGAAAAATATAGTACTCCAAATATTTTGCCTTTTAGAGCTTTAAATGGGGAAGGTAGGTTAATTAGAGATAATGGAAGCTCTGAAACTGTAAGTTTAGATCCTGTAAAACCAGCAGCAACTGTAACTATCTTAAGAGTTGAAATTGATGAGGAGGGTATTATTAAAGGACAAAATAGAACTAATTATTTAAATCATCAAGCGTTAAACTATAGAGAAAAATATGCTGCAATTAAAAATGATGATATTGTTATAAAATTAGAAGAAAATAAAGGTGGATTAGAAATTTCTGATTTTGAATTGTCCGGTAAGAAGGAAGCTTATAAACCTGTGATGGAAACTTATAAGTTTTATTCCGAAAATTCAATAGATGTTGTTGGGGATAAAATGTTTTTTAAACCATTGTTTTTTGAAGCAACAACAACATCTCCGTTTAAGTTAAAGAAAAGAGAATATCCTATTAATTTTGGAACAACATTGTCATCTAAAAAGTTGGTTAATATACTAATTCCAGAGGGTTATGTTATAGAATCTATTCCTGAGAGTATTTATGTGAAATTACCAAATAATTATGGATCTTATAAGTTTTATATTTCTACAAGCGGAAATATTATTAATGTAAGTTCTCATTTTAAAATAGATACAATTTCGTTTCCTACTGCAAACTATGAAGAATTAAAAGAGTTTTACAAAATGGTTATAGATAAAAGTTTAGAAACAATTGTGCTGACAAAAGGCTGATTTTATAGTTAAAAAACTCTTAAAATAAAATGAATAATTTAACATATTGTTTATTTTTTACTACTATTGTATTTAATCAAAATTAAGCTAAAAACTACTAAAAAATGAAAAAACAAATCTTATCAATATTAATATTATCGATACTATTAATTTCTTGTAAAGAAAAAGCAAAACAAGAAAAGAATGCAGCAGAAGCAAAAACTGAAGTTCAGGGAATAGCCGATGCCAATTATACTGCAAATACAGAAACTTCTTTATTAAATTGGAAAGGATTTAAGCCTACAGGAACTCACAATGGAACTGTAGCAATTAAAAATGGTACTTTAGAAGTGAAAGGAGGAAAGCTAGTTGGTGGGAATTTTGTGTTTGACATGACTACAATTACGGTTTTAGACATTCCAGCAGATGATGAATACAACGCAAAATTAAAAGGACATTTAGAAAACGGAGATTTTTTTAATATAGAAAACAATCCAACAGCAACTTTTGAAATAATTGAAGTTACGCAAAACGAAAATACTTTAGTTAAAGGAAATTTAACCGTTAAAGGAATTACAAAAAGCATAGAGTTTCCAGCAACATTAAAAAACACAGCTACTGGAATACAGCTTTCTGGAGCACCTTTTGAAATTGATAGAACTGAATTTGATATTAAATACAAGTCAAAAAAATTCTTCGAAAATATAAAAGATAAATTTATTAATGATGAATTTGAAATTTCTTTTGAAGTTAATGCTTCAAAATAAGTACTTTAGTGTTTGCAAGTTGTTTTTACATTGATATCTGTATAAAGATTATCTTAAAACACACTGTTTAAATAGTATTAACTAAAAAGAATTACAATGAAAAAATTAGCAACATTAGTATCAGTCGTATTTTTGGTATTTTCGATTTCGGCAGTATCTGCACAAGAAAAGTTTATAGTAGATGTTACAAGTTCAACAGTAACTTGGAAAGGTTATAAGCCAACAGGTTCGCATAATGGAACAATTTCCTTGCAATCGGGATCAATAACAATGCAAGATAAATATATTACTCAAGGTTTGTTTGTTGCAGATATGGCTACAATTAAAGATGCAGATGGAAGTGCTAAATTAGAAGGGCATTTAAAATCGCCAGACTTTTTTGAAGTTGAAGCTTTTCCAACTGCAAAATTTGAAATAACTCAAGTAGAAATGCACGAAAATGGTGCCGCTACAATTATAGGAAAAATTACAATTAAAGGGATTGCAAAAGAAATTTCATTTTCTGGTGAAGTTTCAAAAACCGATGATTTAGTTACTTTAAAAAGTACTGTTTTTAAAATTAATAGAGCAGATTTTAATGTAAAATTTAAATCAAAATCTTTTTTTAATGATTTGAAAGAGAAGTTTATAAATGATGAATTTGATTTACAAGTTACAATTGTAGCCAAAAAATAAAAGAATAAATATAATTTAAAAAAGCCTGAATTTTAATTCAGGCTTTTTTTTTAAGTTAACTCATAAATAGTATTTTCTTTTACCATGCTCATAACAAAATTACTTTGCACGTTAGATACAGATTCTAAAACAGACAATTTATTTTTTAAAAAAAACTGATACGATTTAATATTTGGTGTTACAATTTTCAACAAGTAATCAAAGTTTCCTGCAATGTGAAAACACCCAACAACTTCGGGCATTTTTTCAATAGCATATTCGAATTGTGTAATCAATTTTTTAGAATGTACTTGAAGTGTTACCTGACAAAAAACTACCAAATCTAAACCTACTTTTTCTCTGTTTATTTCAGCTTTATAATGTGTAATAATTCCAGATTTTTCTAAACGCTTAATCCTGTCGTATGTTGGTGTAGCTGTTAACCCAATTTTTAACGCAATTTCTTTAATATTCATTTTAGAATTTTGTTGTAAAAGCATTAAAATTTGACTGTCAATAATATCTAATTTGTTCATTGTAGTAATTTTCACTAAAATTAAAAAAAAATAACCTCAATAACAGTTTTAAATTCTTTTATTATATATTTTAACAGTAAATATTAGTGTTTTAGGTATATTTAACGGAATATATAGTTTGTTAGTGCTATTTTTAAAGTGTTTTAATAATTAAATTACTTTAGTCATGAGCAATAAACCAGCAAATAGTATTCAAGATTTACAATATTTTGGAGAGTTTGGAGGAGTAAACCCTTCAATTTCAGATTCAGCAACTTATACTTTTATTCACGCAAAAACAATGCTCGACACTTTTGAGGGGCATGCAGAAGGTTGTTATTTATATTCACGTCATACAAGTCCAAGTAATTTATATTTAAGTGAAGCTTTGGCTGCTATGGAGTTTACTGAAACTGCAAATGTTGCCGCTTCTGGAATGGGAGCAATAACTTCTGTATTTTTACAAGTTTGTGGCGCAGGAGATCATATTGTTTCTAGTAGAACTATTTATGGTGGAAGTTATGCCTTTCTTAAGAACTTTGCTCCAAGATTTAATATATCAGCATCTTTTGTAGATATTACTTCGTTAGAAGCCGTAGAAAACGCAATTACTTCAGATACAAAAATGATTTATTGTGAAGCAATTAGTAACCCATTATTAGAAATTGCGAATATTGCCGAATTGTCTAAAATTGCAAAAAAACACAATATTTTATTGGTGGTAGATAATACATTTTCTCCATTAATAATTTCACCTCAAAAATTGGGTGCAGATATTACAATTCATAGTCTAACAAAATTTATAAACGGAACAAATGATACCGTTGGAGGAGTAGTTTGTGGAAGTCAAGAATTTATTGACAGTTTAAGAAACGTTAACGATGGAGCAGCAATGTTGTTAGGTCCGGTAATGGATAGTTTAAGAGCAGCAAGTATTTTAAAAAACCTAAGGACGCTTCATATTAGAATGAAAAAACACAGTGAAAACGCATTGTATTTGGCAGAGCATTTTGAAGCAGATGGATTAAAAATTGTGTATCCAGGTCTTAAAAGTCACCCGAATCATGAGTTATTTAAAGCTATGTACAATAAAGAATATGGTTTTGGTGGAATTTTAACTTTAGATGTTGGTAATTTAGAGAAAGCCAATGAGTTAATGGAACTTATGCAACATGAAAATTTAGGATATTTAGCAGTAAGTTTAGGTTTTTACAAAACGTTATTTAGTGCACCAGGAACAAGTACCTCTTCTGAAATTCCAGAAGATGAACAAAAAGAAATGGGATTATCCGATGGTATTATTCGTTTTTCTATTGGATTAGATAACGATATTGAACGCACTTATAGAGCCATGAGAATGTGTATGAAAAAAGTAGGTATTTTATAAAATTATATTTTTTTATTTTCTTCCAAGCCTCATTTCTTAATTTGAATGGGGCTTTAAATTTGTGTAAACTTTCAATTTTGTGTATTATTACATTTCTAAATATGATACATGCAGGAAAATAAGAAGATCACAGAAACAGAAGACCACGATATTATAAATAATTTAGAACTCAATTTTTTAGAAGCACTTATTCCCGTGGTGGCTTTAATGTTAATGTTAGCATATAATATTTTTTTTGCAGATGGTGTTTTGTTAGGTGATTACTCCAATCAGTTTATTTTGTTATTAGGAGGTTTGGTTGCCGCAATAGTTGGGTTTTTTAATAAAGTGAATTTTAAAGCTATGGTTGTTGAAATTTTAGACAACCTAAAAAGTGTTTTAATTCCTATTTTAATATTGTTTTTGGTAGGAGCTCTAGCAGGAACTTGGTTGGTAAGTGGTATTATACCAGCAATGGTTTATTACGGTCTTCAAGTGTTAAATCCATCAATATTTTTACCAGCTTCTTTAGTTATTGCTGCATTAATTTCTATTGCAACAGGAAGTTCTTGGACAACTTCTGCTACTGTTGGAATTGCTTTGGTAGGTATTGGAAGCGCATTAGGTATTCCAACAGGTATGATTGCTGGAGCAGTTATTTCAGGTGCTTATTTTGGAGATAAAATGTCGCCTTTAAGTGATACTACAAATCTGGCACCAGCAATGGCAGGGACAGATTTATTTACCCATATACGCTATATGACAATTACCACTGTGCCAACAATTATAATCACGTTAATTGTTTTTAGTATTATTAGTTTAAATATTGATACTTCTGGAAACGCAGATGTTAGCGGTTTGCTAAATACTATTAAAAACACATTTCATATTTCACCTTATTTATTTATAGTTCCCGTTGCTGTAATTGTATTAATTGTAACCAAAACAAAACCTTTAATAGCACTTGGAGTTGGGGTTTTATTAGCGGCAGTTTTTGCATTTATTTTTCAATCTGAAATATTAGGAAGTTTGTCTGATTCGAACTTTAATTCAATTGTAAGTGCCATATTTATTGATACTGAAATTGTAACTGAAAACGAAAAGTTAAACGAACTTTTTAGTGCAGGCGGAATGCAAGGAATGCTTTGGACCATATATTTGATCATTTGTGCTATGGTTTTTGGTGGAATTATGGACGCTATTGGTGCTTTAACAAGAATTACAGATGCATTATTAAAAATTGCTACTTCTGTATTTGGCTTGTTTACAAGTACTGTTATAAGTTGTTTAGGTTTAAACGCCATTGCATCAGATCAGTATTTGGCAATTGTAATTCCAGGTAAAATGTTTAAACAAGCTTATGAAGATAAAGGGTTAGCCCCTGAAAATTTAAGTAGAAGTTTAGAAGATTCTGGAACTGTAACTTCAGTTTTAATTCCTTGGAACACCTGCGGAGCTTATCAATCTACTGTTTTAGGTGTAAGTGTTGCAGATTATTTTGTGTATGCAATTTTTAATTGGTTAAGTCCATTTATGACCTTGCTTTTTGCCGCATTAAATATTAAAATAAAGCAATTGGTAAAATAATTATTTTATTAAAGTATTTTTTAGAAGGTTTTTTTGACTAGAATTAAATAAAGAAATTCCAAACCAAACCAAATCGAACTGTTAAATCTCTGTAGGGATGATTTGGCGCACTATAGTAATTTCTGCCTGTAAAACCAGCTCCAAAATTTTCAACTTTTAAAAAGATTCGGGTTCTACGTACTTGCATATTAAAAAAGAAATCTAAGATTGGATAGTTCCCAATTTCGGTTTCATCTTGTAAAACAAATTCACTTAAAAGTGGATTGTAAGCATTTGCTTTAAAAGCTGTAAAATATTTAAAAGTTATCCCAGTTTGCAAATAAAGTGGTTTTCCTTTAAATACATAATTCGCATAATACAACGTGTTTCTAGTAACTATTTGTGGCACATGAAAAAAGGATTCGCCTTCTAAAACAGTTTGGTACATAACTGTATTGTCTAAGGTAAAATTTCTAAATGTAAAATATTGATTGGCTGTTACTTTAATATAATTTAAAGTTTGTTTTGCTTGAGTTGGACGAGAAATTGTATCAAAATATGTATAATTATCTATTAAATTGTAAGAAGCATTAATATTTCCCCATTTGTTTAATTTAAATTCAGCACCTGCACTTTTTATTTTTTCGTTATCAAAATTGTTTTTCCAATTGTAATCTTTAAATCCACTTTGATATAATAGCTTATTTAAACTTGGTGATTTTGAAGTAACTTCAGCATATCCCTTAATGCTAAAAATACTGTCTTTTTTATAATTTACTGAAGCTTTTATAGAATGTCCTGTTAAATCTCCAGAAATAATTGAAGTAGCATCAGCAGTTAAATTTAAGTTGCCAATTTTTGCGTTCCAATCTGCTCCTACAGCAAGAACATTTCCTTTTAATTTGTCGGAAATTGTAATAGTGTCTAAATACAAAATACTATTGTAATGGTAATTGTATTTATAATGATTTGCTTTTGCTCTTAATGTTCCAGTATATGGGGTGTACAACTCTAAATAGAGCTGATTTTCCATATTTTGATAGGAAGTATGATCGCTAATAGAAGTTTCATAAGATTCTCCAAAGAAAGTTTCAGGAGCATCTTTTTTAAATCTGTAATGCTTGGTTTCATACATAAATGTATGTCCTAACTTTAATATTAAATTATCTTTTATACTTTTAATTGAATCTAATTTAGAAATTTTAACTTTTGTGGAATCTTTAGGAGATTTATTAGATTCTGTTTTGTCTTTTTTATTTAAAGCCAACTCTTTTTTTATTTTTGAAATAGAATCATTCTTTTTAACAGAATTTGAAAGTGAATCTTTAGGTTTTAAATCTGAAGCTACTATTTCTTTTGAAATTAATAAGTTAATAGAATCCAATCGTATAGAATCCGCTGCTTTAAGAGGATGAATATTACTTATAGAATCTGCAGCTTTAAGAGCAAGAATGTTATTTATAGAATCTGCTGCTTTAAGGGCAAGAACGTTATTTATAGAATCTGTTTTCTTTTGCTCCAATAACAGTTCGTTTTTTAGGTGCTTTTTGGTAAGTTGATTCTTTTTAGAGAAAAGTGTAATACTTTGGTTCACATAATACCGTTTTCCTTCAAACATATTTTCTGCATCGGTAAAATTAACATCTAAACGTCCTCGATCCGTATAATTAGGGTCATTCGCTTCAAAATAATCTATAGATTCTTGGGGTAAACCACCATTTTCTTCATTTAGAAAGTCAAACGAATAAAAATGCCCTTTTAAATAGTAATTTTTCTTTTTAGAATTGTAATTAAAAGTGGTTCTAAAATTACCATGACTTGCTAAAGACTGTCTGTATTTTCCTAAAGAACGCAATCCTTTATAAGCTAAAGAGAAGTTAAATTGAGGTGAAGTATTCATTGTTAAGAATGCATCTAAAACTTGTCCTTGTTCTAAACCAGTTCTATACATAAACTCGGAAGTTGGTGTAGGAACTTTATAATATTTTATATTATCAACACTATAGTAATTAAATTGTTTAGCATTCATTCCCATAGCTGGAAAAACTGAATTGCCTTCAAAATCAAATCCTAATTTATTAAAAGTTTGTCCTTGATTATGAAAAGGTAATAATTCAAAATTATCTTTTCTAAGGTAGTTAAATTTAAAATCTTTTTGTAAAGTTAATGTGGTATCAATAACTAAAGTATCATTATGTACAGAAAACATTCTATAATCTGTGTACTTAGTTTTTCCACTAAGTTTAATTTTAACCGCATCTTTAAATGATGTAGTATCAGATTTAAATAAACCATTGTCGCGGTCTGGTCTAATTACTTGCGCCGAAATATTTAAAAAAGAAAACCCTAAAAATAATGTTACTAATATTTTTTTCATAAATTATATAAAGTAGCAAAGGTAAATTATTTGAACGAAAATAATAATAGTAAATTGCAATGATAACTTTTTTAATTTTACAAGTTTAATATAGATATATGGGACTTCAAAAATATTTTTTAAAAAACGTAGTAGAAGTCGGTACAGACGAAGCTGGAAGAGGCTGTTTAGCTGGCCCTGTTGTTGCTGCAGCTGTAATTCTACCCGATAACTTTGAACATTCATTATTAAACGACTCTAAGCAATTAACAGAAAAACAGCGTGAAATACTGAGACCTTTTATTGAAGAAAATGCCTTAGCTTATTCGGTTTCTTATATAAATGAGCTAAAAATTGACGAAATAAACATTTTGCAAGCATCTATTTTAGCAATGCACACAGCAATAGAAAAGCTCTCTATAGCTCCAGAGCACATAATTGTAGATGGTAATAAATTTAAACCATTTAAAAATATTCCTCATAAAACAATTGTTAAAGGCGATGCTAAATTTATGAGTATAGCTGCAGCGTCTGTTCTAGCAAAAACCTATAGAGATGAGTTTATGCAAAAAATAGATTTAGAATTTCCTGAGTATTATTGGAAAAAAAACAAAGGTTACCCAACAAAACAACATAGAGAAGCCATTAAAAAATTTGGAATTACGTCATATCATAGAAAAACATTTCGTTTACTTCCAGAGCAACTAAAATTAGAGTTGTAATTTCTGAAAATGTGTTATTAAAATTTTACATTTGCGTTCTTAATACAACGAAAAATGATAAAACGTACAAGAGCTTCAATTACAAAATTTATAATTCATAAAGTTGGAAACAAATTTAATAGTGCTACTAATATTTTTTCTGAAGATATTATAACTTTCGATGAAGAAAGCTATGAGTTAATGAAACCTTTTTTATTGAAACCTTTTGTAAATGTTGCAGAAAGTTTTCGTTTTAACCACCACGCAAATATTGAGTTGAACGAAATTAATAACTATTCAACAGAAATTTTTAAAGATGAAACTTCTTTTGTAGATATTTCTAAACACATTGTAAATCATTTATTTGAACAATCTAATTCAGCGCAAATTAAAGTTGGAGATGTTATTATTGCACTTATTGAAGATATTGAATATAATGATATTCTTACAAATGCAATAGGAATTTTTAAAATTGAAAATAAGATAAATTTCTTTCAAACTTTTATGGAAAAAGACAGTTTAGATGTTTTTGTTCAGAAAGGAATAAGTACCAAAAAACTAGATAAAGGTTGCTTAATTATTAATTCTTCTGATGCTGAAGGAAGGGTGGTTTTAAGTGTTGATACCAATAATTATGATGCGCAATATTGGATTAAAAACTTTTTAAATGTAAAATATGCCGATGATAGCAATCAGCATACTCAAAATTACATAGAAATGTGTAAAGATTTTTCTGAAGAAGTGATAAAACAAGATTTTGGAGTGCAGGAAAAGTCAAAATTTTTAGCTAAAACAGTAGATTTCTTTAAAGAAAATGAAGATGTAAATATTCACGATTTTAAAGATGAGGTTTTTGAAGAAAATGAGGATTTTAAGCCGTTGTTTGATAATTATAAAAAGCAATTTGAAGAAATTAACGATGTATTGGTTAGAAATCAGTTTGCTATTTCCGACATAGTTTTAAAGAAACAAAAACAAAAAATTAAAACTGAAATTAAATTAGACACCAATATTGAAATTAAATTGGATATTGATGCGCCTGATGCTTCAAGCGAATATTTAGAAAAAGGTTACGACGAGGAGAAAAAAATGAAATTCTATAAAGTGTATTACAACGAAGAGGATTAAATTTTAAGTTGAAAACCGCAAAGTTTAAAAGGTTGAAAGTTTTGTTATGCTGAACTTGAACCAGATTCTCATCCTATTTTAACTTATAAACTCAACATTAAATAACTCAGTAAAATGGTTTAAAATTTTTGCTTTTACTTCGTCTAAATCAACTTTTTTACCCAATTCAGCTTCCATAGAAGTCACTGCTTTTCCTTTAATTCCGCAGGGAATAATATTGTCAAAATAACCTAAATTAGTGTTAGTATTTAATGCAAACCCGTGCATAGTAACCCATCGGCTAGTTCTAACGCCCATTGCACAAATTTTACGCGCAAATGGAGTTCCTACATCTAACCAAACTCCGGTTTCACCTTTGCTACGTTCAGCTTTTATATTGTATTCAGCTAAAGTTTTTATAATAATTTCTTCTAAAAAACGTAAGTATTTATGAATGTCAGTAAAAAAATTATCTAAATCTAAAATTGGGTAACCAACAATTTGTCCTGGTCCGTGGTAGGTAATATCACCACCACGATTTATTTTATAAAACGTGGCTCCTTTTTGCTCAAGCTGCGCTTCATTTAATAATAAATTACTTAAATCGCCACTTTTACCTAAAGTATAAACATGCGGATGTTCTACAAAAACAAAATAACTTGGAGTATTGTTTTCACTATCATTTTTTCTATTATCAATTTTTATATCAATAATACCTTGAAATAATTTTTCTTGATAATCCCAAGTTTCTTTATAATCTTTTAAACCTAAATCTTGTAATATAACTTTTTGCATTAATTATTCGGATTATTGTTGATTATTAAAGCTGCAATTACACCAGGAATCCAGCCCAAACAAGTTAAAATAAATACAATAATTATAGATCCACAACCTTTATCAACAACTGCTAATGGTGGAAAAATGATGCAAAGTAGTACTCTTAAACAGCCCATAATTATTTTTTTCAAAGTTCTTAAAATTATATGACGCATACAACGTTAATTTGTAACAACTAATTGTAATTAAAATGTATTTTTGTTAAATGTCTATTGAAATTAAAAATATTACCAAGTTTTATAAAGATCAGAAAGCATTAAATAATGTTAGTTTTTCTATAAAAAGAGGGGAAATAGTTGGGTTTTTAGGTCCAAATGGAGCAGGAAAATCTACTATGATGAAAATTATTACAGGATTTATAACTGCTTCCAAAGGAGAAGTTTTGGTTAGTAATTATAATATTAATACTCATAAATTAGATGCTCAAAAAAACATAGGTTATCTGCCAGAACACAATCCACTTTATTTAGAAATGTATGTTAAAGAGTATTTATTGTTTAATGCTTCAATATATAAAATACCTAAAATTGAAGTTGAAGAAATAATAAAAAAAGTAGGTTTAACTCCAGAAGCTCACAAAAAAATTAAGCAACTTTCTAAAGGCTTTAGGCAGCGAGTTGGATTGGCAGCTGCTTTATTACATAATCCAGATGTGTTAATTCTAGATGAACCAACAACTGGTTTAGATCCAAATCAATTAATAGAAATAAGAAGTTTAATTAAAGAAATTGGTAAAAATAAAACAGTTCTTTTTTCAACACATATTATGCAGGAAGTAGATGCAATATGCGACCGTGTTATTATAATAAATAAAGGAAATATTATAGCTGATGAAAATTTAATAGAGCTTAAAAAAAATCAAGAGCAAGTGATTGAAGTTGAATTTGATTTTAAAATAGAAAAACAATTTATAGAAACGATACCTAATTTGAAATCTGCTGAGAACATTTACGATACGAGTTGGTTATTAGTTTTTAATACATCAAAAGATATGCGTCCTTGTGTTTTTGATTTTGCACACGATAATGGTTTAAAAACACTTAAACTAAATACGAAAAATAAAAATTTAGAAAGTTTGTTTAGAGAGTTAATTCCAAAGTAAACGTATATGTTTTATTAAAAAATATAGCGTCTTTGCGAAGAAGTGTTTGAAATAGAATAAAAAACACGACTGCAGCAAATTGTTACTTATAAAAAAGGAGTATGTTTTAAGTCTAAAACTAACAGATTGCTTCAGGTTTTATCAAAACTTCGCAATGAAACTTAAATGAGATTACTTAAAAATCAACTTTCCTTTACTTAACACCTCAACTTCAATAATAGGAGGTTTGTTAAAAGAAATAACATCACCAACTGAACGTATTGAGCCTTTTAAACTTTCAGTTGGATGAATTAAAATATCATTAGAACTTACTTGCAAAATTGTAACATTTTCTGATATAAGGTTTTTACCCTCAAAACGTGTATCTCCACTTGCAAAATAAATTGTTAGATCTTTTGTTTTTCCAGATAAATAAAAATTTGAAATGCCATTACTTAAAACAGTAACTTTAGAATTATTAATATTTAAATTAAAGTCTCCAACTGCTAAAAACTTATTTTTTTCACCAGACGATCTTAGATACAGCGATGGGAACGTTAATTCACCCTCTGAAGTAACATTTAATTCAGAGGCATTTCTAATTTCTGTTATATTTGGAGATGTAATATAAACTTTGGTAATACCATAATCTCTAAAAAAATTACATGTGTTGTGGTTAGTTAAAATTATTTGATCATCAATTACTTGAACCTCCATGTCAGGCATTAAATTTTCGCCAGTTTCTACAACCACTTTTTGAACTGGACCTTCTTTAATTATTAATGCAACTTTTTTATTTACTAATATTTTAGTGAAACTAGATACATTAAATTCTTGTTGTATTATTTCACCTGCTGTTTGTAAACAGTCGCCTGCATCTTCACTATCACAACTAAAAAGTGTAATTAAACAAAATATATAAACTATTTTTTTCATCAAAATTAATTTTAAAATTTATAACCTAAACCAACTTCTAAAGCTTCGGCTCTAAATAAATTTATTTTCATTGTAACTTCAGAAAATAACTGTTTTCCTAATTTGTATTTTAATCCAAAACGCTCATAAACTCTACTAACATAAGGAAAAGGATAATAGACTGTATATCCAATTTGAGAAACAAAAGAAAAGTTATTCTGAATTAATTCGTGCCCCACAAATATTCCAATTCTGGCAAAATCATTTTCATTATAAGATTTTCCTTCTTCTAAATTTTTATTTTTAATATGATTTTTTAAAAATTCCGATTTAAAATAATCTGTCCCAAAAGTTATATCAGAGAATTTATTAATGGTTCTATTTGCATAAAAAGTAACGGTATAAAATGGAAATATACCACTATCTATTTCTAAAGATTCGTTATAGCCACCACGTAAAATTAAATTAAAATTGACCTTTTTATCGAGTTCATTAAAAACGGTTTCTTCTTGTAAAGGTACATGGTTTATAGGCGCTAATAAATAATTAAAACCTACGTGAAGGTTTATAGTATTAATGCCTAAATTCGGATTTTTAAACGCAATATTAGAAAAATGAATTAGACTAATACCTGTATTTACACTTAACCGTTCTTTTTTTAACAATTGAAAAAATTGCAATTTTAAATAAGCAGAAGCTAGTAATTTAGAACCAATGGCGTGGTTATTTGAATTAGTAATAGGGTTATAAGATTTTGTAGCATACCCCAAACCAAAACCACTTATTAGTTTTAGATGAGAAGTAGTGGTGTTTTTTAAATTATAATTATAATGCCTATATCCGCCAAAAACTTCACCTAAAACTTCCGAATTAAAGTTTTGATATAAAAAAGAAAAACCTCTTTCTGGATACTTATAAAGTTTGTTAAAAGTTGTGTTTTTTGTGCTTATAGCGTTAAAACTTAATAATACTCCATATGAATTGCCATCTATAGCGTCTTTTAGTTTTTTATCGTGTTCAATTGGTATTCCAAAAAAGAAGTCCGTTTGAAAATTAGAGTATTCTATAGTTTCAGTTTGTGAACTAACTATAAGTGAAAATAAAAGGGAAAAAGTTAAAATTAAATTTTTCATAATTTTTTAAAGTCTCATTCCTACTCCCAATTCTACAGTTTCAGCATCTGCAGCGTGCGCTTTTAATCGTATAGAAGCAAACCATTTTTTATTAAAATATCGTTTTAATCCTAAAGTTTCATATAAATTTCCAGTATATTCGTAAGGATATTTTACATAATACCCAACTTGGGTTTCAATGGATATTTTATTGATAAATAATTCGTGTCCTACAAAAATTCCAATTCTAGAAAAATCTGAAGTTTCTTTTAAATTACTATGAGGAATCGTTAAATTTAACTCATAATATTCTTTTAAAATTGGAGAAATATATAAATCAGCACCAAACTGTATTGCAGTTTTTCTATTTAAGCGTTTGTCAACATAAGCCGAAAAAACAAAAAATGGTTTTACACCACTTCCAATAATTTCAGACTCGTTAACTCCTCCTCTTATTGCAAAATTATATTTTATTGGTTCTTTAAAGTAGTTGTTTTCTGAAGAAGGAATGTAATTAGTAGTTTGTTCAGTCGCTAAATTATAATTTAAACCTAATGTTGCCGCCCAAACATTTACACCAGAATTTGGAGATTTTATATTAGAATTTGAAGCGTGTACAAAAGTTAAACCAGCGTTTAACCCTAAATTGTTAAGTATATTTTCTCGCTTAAAATATAACTTAAAATAGGTGCTTGAATTTAAATGAGTTCCAAAAGCGGTATTTTTATTATTAGTTTCTTTGTCGTAAGGGTTCGTATTGTAAGCCAATCCAATTCCTGTTCTTAATATAAGTTGATTGGGTGAAGTTCTGTTGGTGAAATAAAAATTGTAATGCCCGTAAACGGAATATAATTTACCTAAAATATCTGACTTATAGTCTTGATATCCAATTGAGTATCCGAAATCTGGATAGTTGTAACGTTCTTGCCAGTTTTCTTCTCCAAAAGTTCTTTTATTGTAACTTATAAAAACTCCAGTTGGGTGTCCTTGTAACAAAATAGCAGCATCTGGATTTTGACGCAAAATATTGCCATAAAAATAATCTGTTTGAATATAGGAAGAATTTGATTGACTAAAGCTTATTGCAAAGTTGAAAACAAATAAGACAAAAAATGTTTTTCTCATAAATTAGTTCAATTTAAATCTTAAGTTTTCATCTTTTAAGATTTTTAAAAATTCATTGGTAACTTTTACTTTTACCGATCTACTGTGTAAATTTAGTTTTATTTTATCTTTAATATCGAAAACAGTAAAATCTACAGGAATAGAACCTTCATTTTGTTTAAATATTTTATAGATTTCAGAAATTTTTGTTTCATTTACTTGATTAATGTCTAATTGTAGCGTTATTTTTTTAGACTGTTTCTCTAAGACATCTTGCAAAATTTGAATACCAGTAAAATTAATTCTTGGCTCTCCAACTTTTCCATCCTTATTTCTCCAACCTGCAGCAATATTTACTTTAATTTGTCTAAAAGCATTTTCGTATAAATAAGGCTTAAAATTTAAATAAGCATCTTTAAAAATTCTAAATTCGTGGCTATCTCCAAAATCTTGTACTATAAAAGAAGCCCATTCATTTCCATTCTGAGAAACTCTGTGCTGTACGTCAGTTAAAATTCCTGCAAAAGCAAAATTTGAGCCTACATATTTAGTTAAGTCTTCCTTAAAAATTGAAACAGGAGTGCTACAAAAATATTTAATTTCATTTTTAAAATCATCTAAAGGATGTCCGGAAATATAAATTCCAACCAATTCTTTTTCTTTAGATAGAGCTTCCATCATTCCCCATTTTTCAGCGTACGGAATTTCTGGTTCAGGAAACTGCACTTCAGATGCTTCGCCAAATAAAGAAACTTGAGCAGAATTTTTATTTTCTTGATACTTATTGCCGTATCTAATTGCTCTTTCAATAAAAGTTACTCCTTTTTCGTCTAATTGATAATATTGAGCACGATGTACATTTTTAAAGGAATCTAACCCTCCAGCCATTGCCAAACCGTCAAAAGCTTTTTTATTACAGGCTCTTAAATCTACACGTTTTGTTATATCAAAAATAGAAGTATATGGTCCGTTATTTTTACGCTCTTCAACTATAGCGTCAACAGCTGCAGCTCCAACACCTTTAATGGCACCCATTCCAAATCGAACGGCACCTTCTTTATTTACGGCAAATTTGTAATAAGATTCGTTAACATCTGGTCCCAAAACAGGAATTCCGGCACGTTTACATTCTTCCATAAAGAATGTAATTTGCTTAATGTCATTCATATTGTTAGACAAGACGGAAGCCATATATTCTGCTGGATAATGTGCTTTTAAATAGGCTGTTTGGTAAGCAATATATGCATAACAAGTAGAATGCGATTTATTAAATGCATAAGCAGCAAATGCTTCCCAATCTTTCCAAACCTTTTCTAATTTTTCTTCAGGATGGTTATTTTTTTTACCTCCTTCAATAAATTTTGGTTTTAATTCTTCTAGCAACGAAAAAATCTTTTTACCCATTGCTTTTCGCAGCATATCTGCATCACCTTTACTAAAACCAGCCAACTTTTGAGAAAGTAGCATTACCTGTTCTTGATAAACAGTTACACCGTAGGTTTCTTGTAAATGCTCCTCCATTTCAGGTAAATCGTACTTAATTTCTTCTTCTCCATGCTTACGCATAATAAACAACGGAATGTATTCCATTGGACCTGGGCGGTACAAAGCATTCATTGCAATTAAATCGGCAAACTCTGTAGGTTTTAAAGATTTCATATGCTTTTGCATACCAGGAGATTCATATTGAAATACACCAATAGTTTCACCTTTTTGAAAAAGTTCGTAGGTTTTTTGATCGTCTAACGGAAAATCATCAGGCACTAAATCTATATCATGTATTGCCTTAATAATTTTAACGGTATCTTTAATTAACGTTAAGGTTTTTAAGCCTAAAAAATCCATTTTAAGCAGTCCGGCACTTTCAACTACATTATTATCAAACTGTGTAACATACATGTCACTGTCTTTTGCAGTGGATACAGGAATTAAATTGGTAATTTTTTCTGGAGTAATAATAACTCCACAAGCGTGAGTTCCAGTGTTTCTAACGGAACCTTCCAGGGCACGTGCTTGATTAATTGTTTGAGCTTCTAAGTTAGAACCTTGTGCTAGTCTTCTAAGTTCTTCAACTTTTTCAAGTTCTTCGGCTCTTAAACCTTTAACTTTTGAAATACTTTTAGGGTCTTCACCAAAAATATTTTGCAATTTTAAACCAGGAATTAGTTTTGCAATTCTATCGGCTTCGTGCAATGGTAAATCTAATGCTCTTGCAGTATCTCTAATAGAAGATTTTGCAGCCATTGTTCCGTAAGTAATAATTTGTGCTACTTGACTTGCGCCATATTTGTCAATTACAAAATCAATAACTTTTTGCCTTCCTTCATCATCAAAATCAATATCAATATCGGGTAGTGAAACACGATCAGGATTTAAAAAACGCTCAAAAAGTAGATCGTATTTAATAGGGTCAATATTTGTAATCCATAAGCAGTAAGCTACTGCAGATCCTGCTGCAGATCCACGTCCAGGACCTACAGAAACATCCATTTTTCGTGCTTCTAAAATAAAATCCCAAACAATTAAAAAGTATCCAGGATATCCTGTTTTTTCGATAATTGAAAGCTCAAAATTTAATCGTTCTTTCTTACTTTCATCTAAATCATCACCATATCTTATTTTAGCACCTTCAAAAGTTAAATGTTTTAAATAGGCATTTTCACCTCTAACTCCTCCATCTATTTCATCTTGAGGATCTATAAATTCTTGTGGAATGTCAAATTTTGGAAGTAATACATCTCTTTTTAAAGTATAAACTTCAATTTGATCTACAATTTCTTGAATATTGGTGATGGCTTCAGGCAAATCTTTAAATAAAGATTTCATTTCATCCTGAGATTTAAAATAATATTGGTTGTTTGGTAAGCCATATCTAAAACCTCTTCCTCTTCCTTTTGGAGTAGCCATTTTTTCACCATCTTTTACACATAATAAAATATCGTGCGCTTCTGCTTCGTCTTCTCGAGTGTAAAAAGTATTGTTTGTTGCAATTAATTTTATGTTATGTTTTTTAGAAAACTCAATCAATACTTTATTAACGTGATTTTCATTTTCTTGGTTATGACGCATTACTTCTAGGTAAAAGTCACTTCCAAATTGCTCTTTCCACCAAATAAGAGATTCTTCTGCTTGATTTTCTCCAACATTTAAAATTTTGCTGGGTATTTCACCATATAAATTTCCGGATAGTACAATTAAATCTTCTTTGTATTCTGAAATGATTTTTTTATCAATTCTTGGAACATAATAAAAGCCGTCGGTATGAGAAATTGAAGACATTTTGGCTAGATTGTGATAGCCATTTTTGTTTTTAGCTAAAATAACTATTTGGTAGCCATTGTCTTTATGAGATTTGTCTAAATGATTTTCACATACATTAAATTCGCACCCTAAAATTGGTTTAATAGGAAGTTTAGGAGCTTCACCTTCTTTTAAATTTTTATTAAATTTTTCTACTTTAGTATTGTGTGCAATTGCTTCGCTAACAAAGTAATATGCACCCATCATATTGCCAGTATCGGTAATTGCAACCGCAGGCATATTGTTTTTTATTGCTGAATTTATAAGGTTACTTACACTAGAAGTAGATTGTAATATAGAAAATTGAGAATGGCAATGTAAATGTGCAAAATCGGCACTTTTAAGGTCTTTTATTACTGCTGTTGTAGGTGTGTAAGCAGTAGTTTTATCTTCATCTTTCTTTTTTAAACGCTTACTTTCTTTTTTTAAATTTGCATGTTTTAACCCTATTACATTTATAGTTGATGGGTTTTTAGCGTCAAAATTTATAAAATAATCTGTAGGAACATCAAGTTCTTCTTTTGTATAAACGCGTCTTCTAATTAACTCTAAAAAACACCTTGTTGTTGCTTCAACATCGGCAGTTGCATTGTGCGCCTCTGCAAAAGGACTATTAAATAAATACTGGTGTAATTCTGTTAATGTAGGCAATTTAAATTTTCCGCCTCTTCCTCCAGGAATTTGACACAAAGTAGCAGTTGTTTCTGTACAGGTATCTAAAACAGGAAGCTTATCTAATGTTGTTGCTACTTCTTTTCGGAAATATTCACAACCCATAATATTAAGGTCGAACTTTACATTTTGACCAACAACAAATTTAGATTTTGATAAGGCTTCATTAAATAAGTATAAAACTTTTTCTAAGTCTTCACCTTTTTCTTTGGCTAATTGTGTTGAAATACCATGAATTTGCTCAGCATCATAGGGAATATTGTAACCTTCAGGTTTAATTAAATAATCTTGTTGCTCAATAAGTTCACCATATTCATTATGCAATTGCCATGCTATTTGAACACACCTAGGCCAATTATCTGTGTCCGTTATTGGCGCATTCCATTTTTTTGGTAACCCTGTGGTTTCTGTGTCAAATATTAAAAACATGTGCTAGATTAAATTGCTTAGGAAATATCAATCTTTAAAAGTATGAATTTTAATATTTTTAGAAATCTATTAAATGTTTTTTTTATTAACAATTATTGTATGTTGCTGTTTTTTAGTATTTTATCTGATTTTAAAATTAGCACAGAATATCAAAATGTTAATTTTTTAAATAAAAACTATTTTCATTTAAAGGCTAACATTCGTCATATTTTAAACTGTTTTTAAACTGTAATTTTACATTTTTAAAGAAATGAAGAAGTAGATTATGTCTCAGTTGGATTTAGATAGTTATAGAAATAAAACACATAACTCAGTTAAACACGAAGGAATTGTTTCGAAAATTTCTGGTAAAACGATTACTGTTTCATTAAAAGGCAATGTGAATTGCGAAGGTTGTAAAGCACAATCTGCCTGTGGTGTATCTGACTCTAATGATAAAGAAATAGAAGTTGATGTTGTTGCGCAAAAATTTAAATTAAATGAAACAGTAGATGTTTTGTTGAAAAGAGAATTAGGTTTAAAAGCTGTTTTTTGGGCATATGTTTTTCCTTTTATTTTAATGTTTTTAGTATTGGTAATTTCTTCCTTTTTCTTAAAAGAGTGGATTGCTGGCTTGTTGTCACTTTTCATGTTAATTCCTTATTATTTTATGCTTTTTGTATTGAAAAGTAAGTTTCAAAAAGCATTTCAAGTATCAATATTAAAATTTAATTAGAATGACAGATTCAGTTTTATATAGTGTTTTGTTGTTAGCTTCTTTAGGAATTATTGCAGCAGTTGTGCTGTATGTTGTTTCAAAAAAGTTTTATGTGTATGAGAATCCTTTAATAGCAGATGTTGATGAGATATTACCAGGAGCAAATTGTGCTGGGTGCGGTTCGCCAGGATGTAAATCGTTTGCTGAAAAATTAGTGGGTTCAGAAGATATTTCAGATTTATTTTGTCCAGTAGGAGGAAATGATATAATGAAAGAAGTAGCAGCAATATTAGGAAAAGAAGTAGTAGAAAGAGATCCAACGGTTGCCGTTTTGCGTTGCCAAGGAGGTTGCGATGTTAGACCAAAAACAACAGAGTATCAAGGGCCAAGATCTTGTGCTATTTCTGCAATGATTTATAGTGGTGAAACTGATTGCCAATACGGATGTTTAGGTGATGGAGATTGTGTTAAGGTGTGTAAGTTTGACGCTATGTATATGGACGAAAACACAGGGTTACCTGTAATTATTACCGATAAATGTACATCGTGTGGGGCTTGTGTTGAGGAGTGTCCACGTGATATTATTGAAATGCGTCCTCGTAATAAGCGTGATTTAAAAATATTTGTTGGTTGTTTAAATGAAGATAAAGGAGGTATTGCTAAAAAAGCTTGTGATGTAGCTTGTATTGGGTGTTCAAAATGTGAAGATATTTGTCCAAAAGATGCCATTACAATGGAAAATCAATTGGCATACATCGATGCCGGACTTTGTACACTTTGTAGAAAATGTGTAGAGGTTTGTCCAACACATTCTATTATCGAGACCAATTTTCCACCAAAAAAACCTAAAAAAGTAGTTGAGAAAAAAACTGTTGTAAAGAAGGTAGTTGAAAAGGTTGAAGCTGAAAATATTGAAGTTGAGAAAGTTGCAGTTGTAAAAAAAGAAGCAGTTGTTAAAGTTGAACTAGAAAAGCCTAAAAAGGATGCTTAAAACATTCCCAAAAGGAGGAATTCACCCTCCAGAAAATAAAATTACTTCTTCTAAAGGAATTAAAAGAATGACAGTGCCAAAAATGGTAACTGTGCCCATTGCACAGCATATTGGGATTCCTGCAGAAATAGTAGTTGATAAAAAAGATAAAGTTGAAATTGGCCAAGTAATTGCAAAATCTGGAGGATTTGTTTCATCAAATATTCATTCTCCCGTTGCGGGTACAGTAACCAAAATTGATCAAATAATTGATTCAAGTGGTTATAAAAAACAGTGTATTGTTATAAGGACCGACGCTAAAAATGAAGCCAATTTTGAAGAGAAAGAATATCCGCTAATAACTGAAATTTTACTAGAACCTAAAGAAATTGTACAGCGTATTTCCGATTTTGGAGTGGTTGGTTTAGGTGGAGCAACATTTCCTTCTCACGTGAAATTGAATGTGAAAGAAGGTGTTAAGTTAGATTGCCTAATTATTAATGGTGTAGAATGTGAACCTTATTTAACTGCCGATCATAGATTAATGCTTGAAAAAACAGCTGAAATTATTGTTGGAATTAAAATTTTAATGAAGGCATTACACATCTCAAAAGCTGTAATTGGTATTGAAAACAATAAAAAAGACGCTATTAAGCAATTTAAAGAACTAACTAAAGATGAATCTGGAATTCAGGTAGCTGCACTACAGGTGAAATATCCTCAAGGTGGTGAGAAACAATTGGTTAGAGCTATTTTAGGAAGAGAAGTTCCTAAAAATGGATTGCCTTTAGATGTTGGTGTTATTGTAAATAATGTAGGAACTGTTTTTGCGGTTTATGAAGCCGTTCAACACAACAAACCTTTAATGGAACGCGTAGTTACTGTTACAGGTAAAAAAATGGAAAATCCATCTAATTTTTGGGTGAAAATTGGAACACCTATTAAAGATTTAATTACAGAAGTTGGAGGTTTGCCAGAAGGAACTCGAAAATTAGTGAACGGAGGCCCAATGATGGGAAAAGCTATAAAAAACACCGATGTACCAGTTACAAAAGGAACTTCAGGTATTTTGGTTATTTCTGAAGAAGAAGCAAGTAGAGGAAAAGCAGAAAATTGTATTCGTTGTGGTGAATGTGTTTATGTATGTCCAATGGGACTAGAACCTCATTTATTAATGAATTTATCCGAAAAAGGAATGTATGAGAAAGCATCCGCAGAAGATATAATGACCTGCATAGAATGTGGATCTTGTAGTTATGTTTGCCCTTCGCACAGACCTTTGTTAGATTATATCCGCTACGGAAAAAATATTGTTAAAAAATTAGAAACCTCTAAAAATTAAAATGAGTCAACCTATTATAATATCGGCCTCACCGCACGTACATTCAGCAAAAACATCAAAAAAAGTGATGTATGATGTGGTTATCGCTTTAATTCCAGCATTTTTAGTTTCTCTATATGTATTTGGAATAAGCGCCCTAATTCTTACAGCAGTTGCGGTTGCATCATGTTTGTTGTTTGAATATTTAATTCAAAAATATTTATTAAAAACCGAAATAACCATTGGAGATGGTTCTGCACTAATCACCGGAATTTTATTAGCATTTAACTTACCAGCCGGATTGCCAATTTGGATGATTTTAGTTGGTAGCTTAGTTGCGATTGGAGTTGGAAAAATGTCTTTTGGAGGTTTAGGATTCAACATATTTAATCCAGCTTTAGTAGGGCGTGTATTTTTATTGGTATCATTTCCAGTACAAATGACCATGTGGCCTACAGCTGTTGAAAATAATACTTCAATTGCAGATGCGGTTACTGGAGCAACTCCTTTAGGGTTGATAAAAGAAGGTTTAATGTTTGGTGATACTATGACAAATATTAGCGCAAATCTTCCTTCAAATATGGAAATGTTTTTGGGTATTTCAGGAGGTTCTATTGGTGAAATGTCTGCTTTGGCATTACTATTAGGTGGAATTTATTTACTAGTTAGAAAAGTAATTACCTGGCATATTCCTGTAACAATTTTGGTTACAATGGCTGTTATGACTGGAATTTTTTGGGTAGTTGATCCAGAGAGTTACGCAAGTCCTTTAATTCATATTTTATCAGGTGGTGCAATTTTAGGAGCATTTTATATGGCTACTGATATGGTTACGAGTCCTATGACTAAAAAAGGAATGCTGATTTTTGCTATTGGTATAGCGGTAATTACGGTAGTAATTAGATTGTTTGGAGCGTATCCAGAAGGAGTTTCATTTGCAATCTTAATTATGAATGCATTTGTACCTTTAATTAACACTTATTTTAAACCAAGAAGATTTGGTTCAAAAATCAAATCTAAAATTGTTTAATTATGAAAAAGAAGAAAGATACATTTATAAATATGGTGGTTTCATTATTTGCAATTACCATTATTGCAGGTTTTTCGTTAGGATTTGTGAACGAACTAACTGTTGGTCCTATTGAAAAAGGAAAAATTGAACGAAAAGTAAATGCTTTAAAACTAGTGTTACCAGAATTCGATAACAATCCTGTTGATGAAATTCAATTAATAAACTCAGAATTTGCTAAAGATTCTGTTGAGGTTTATCCAGCATTTAAAAACAATGAATTTGTTGGTGCAGCGATTATTGGCTCAACAGAAAAAGGGTTTAGTGGACTTATTAAGATTATGGTTGGTTTTACTCCAGATGGAATTATAAAAAATATTGAAGTGTTAGAGCAAAAAGAGACACCTGGTTTAGGAACTAAAATGAAAGATGATAAATACATAGCTCAGTATAGACAAAAAGATCCTTCAAAATTTAATTTAAAAGTAACAAAAGACGGTGGGGAAGTTGATGCCTTAACTGGAGCAACTATAACTTCGCGTGCATTTGGTGAAGCAGTACAAATGGCTTATGATGAGTTTATAAAAAATAATGGAGCACTTAAAGATTTAAAAAATTAAGAATTATGGCTGAAAAAGTAAATCAAACCCAAAATTTCTTAAAAGGTATTGTAAAAGACAATCCTGTATTTGTAATGTTGTTGGGTATGTGTCCAACATTGGGTGTAACATCATCGGCATTTAATGGCTTGGGAATGGGAGTTGCAACTTTGTTTGTATTATTAATGTCGAATATTGTAGTTTCACTAGTAAAAACTCAAATACCAAGTAAGGTTCGTATTCCAGCATTTATAATTGTAATTGCATCGTTTGTGACTATTGTAGAAATGGTATTAGAGGCATTTATTCCTTTTTTATACGAGCAATTAGGAATCTTTATTCCACTAATTGTGGTAAACTGTTTAATATTAGGAAGAGCAGAAGCCTTTGCTTCTAAAAATAACCTACTGTCATCAATTGTTGATGCTTTAGGAATGGGATTAGGATTTGTAGTTGCTTTAACTGCATTAGGTGCTGCTCGTGAAATATTAGGTAGCGGAAGTTTATTTGGATTTAAGTTTGTGCCAGAAGATGCTAATACTTTTATTCTGTTTATTTTGCCTCCAGGAGCATTTATTGCATTGGCATATTTAACCGTTTTATTTAACAAAATTTCAACTAAAACAACTTAAAAATGGATTATATAATTATACTTATAGCAGCAGTTTTTGTTAATAACATTGTACTTGCACAATTTTTAGGAATTTGTCCGTTTTTAGGCGTTTCAAGTAAAGTATCAACTTCTGTTGGTATGTCTGGAGCCGTATTGTTTGTTATGACGTTAGCCACTATGGTAACGTATTTATTACATGAATTTATACTAATTCCTGCTGGATTGGATTATTTGAGAACCATTACATTTATACTTGTAATTGCTGCATTGGTGCAAATGGTAGAGATTATTCTAAAAAAAGTAAGTCCGCCTTTATATCAAGCGTTAGGAGTTTTCTTGCCTTTAATTACCACTAACTGTGCAGTTTTAGGTGTTGCAATTTTAGCGTTGGGCTTAGACGGTGGAAGTTTGCTAAAAGCTGTATTCTTTGCAGTTTCTAATTCTATAGGATTTGCTTTGGCATTAATAGTTTTTGCAAGTATTAGAGAACATTTAGAATTGGCAAATATTCCAAAAGGAATGAAAGGTGTTCCAATTAATTTATTAGTTGCTGGACTTTTATCTTTGGCTTTTTTAGGATTTACAGGATTAGTTTAAAGGTTAAAAGGTTATTAGTTGAAAAGAGTACCTTGCAACCTAAAACCTAGATTTTTTAACTTCCTCTTTTGAAAATCAAACTTTTATACTTTTTAACTGTATATATTAAAATAACTAAGTATATTTGCAAACTTAAAATTTATAACCAAGGTCGAGAACCTTAAAAATTAAAACAAAATGCCAGTAAAAATTAGATTACAAAGACACGGTAAAAAAGGAAAACCATTTTATTGGATTGTTGCAGCAGATGCACGTTCAAAAAGAGATGGTAAATACTTAGACAAAATTGGGACTTATAACCCTAATACAAATCCTGCAACTATCGATTTAGATGTTGATGGAGCCGTACAATGGTTGCAAAATGGTGCACAACCAACTGACACAGCAAAAGCAATTTTATCTTATAAAGGAGCAATGCTGAAAAATCACTTAGTAGGTGGTGTTAGAAAAGGTGCTTTAACAGAAGAACAAGCAGAAGAAAAATTCCAAGCTTGGGTAGCTGAAAAAGAAGCTAAAATTAATGCAAAAGTTGAAGGCTTATCTAAAGCAGATGCAGATGCAAAAGCGACAGCATTAGCTGCTGAAGCAAAAATTAATGAAGAGCGTTCTGCTGCCGCTAAAGAAGTTGAAGAAGCTGCAATTAAAGCTGAGGCTGACGCTAAAGCTGCAGAGGCTGCTGCAAAAGCAGAACCAGTTGAAGAAAAAGGGCCTGAGTCTATTGATGATGCTCAAAACGCTGCAAGCGAGGAAGCTTAATTTTTTTCGATAATGCGTAAAGAAGATTGTTTTTATTTAGGCAAAATCGTAAGAAAACATAGTTTTAGGGGTGAAGTTGTAGCCAAATTGGATACAGATGAACCTGAACTTTATAAAAATTTGGAATCAGTTTTTGTTGCTTTAGGCAACGATCTGGTTCCTTTTTTTATTGAAGAAAGTTTACTTCAAAAAGGAAATCAACTAAGAATACAATTTGAAGATGTTGAAAGTGAAGAAGATGCCGATGCTATATTAGGAGCCGAATTGTATTTACCTTTAGAATTTCTACCAAAATTATCGGGAAATAAATTTTATTTTCACGAAATAATTGGCTTTGATATAGAAGATGTTAATTACGGATTTGTTGGGGTTATTACTGGAGTTAATGATTCTTCTGCACAACCTTTGTTTGAAATAAATTCTAATGGAGTAGAGGTCTTTATACCTATGATTGATGATTTTATTAAGAAAGTTGATAGAGAGAATAACAAGATTATTGTTGAATCTCCTGCTGGGTTGATAGATTTATACTTAAATCAATAAAATAAACTAGAGAGGTGGCCGAGTGGTCGAAGGCGCACGCCTGGAAAGTGTGTATACGGCAACGTATCGAGGGTTCGAATCCCTTCCTCTCTGCGAAAACTTATTCAAATTTCCACAAAGCCCTGTAAACTAAGTGTTTATAGGGCTTTGTTATTCTCTTCCTCTCTGCTAAAAATTTCTTAAAAAATCTATAAATCTATAAAACTATATGGCTTATTTACGTACTATATTCTCAATATAAATGGTTTTATGCAATCTTTGGTTAATTTATTTTGGTAATACATTTTTAATGGATTGCATACTTGTTTTGAAATAGGTTTTCAAATGATAAAAGTCATACATTCCAATGTTGTTCTTTGATAATGGTCATTTGAATTTTTATAAAATATTATTCACTTTGTATACAAGAGATTTTTCTTTAAAGATTTTACAATGAAAAGTACTTTTTTAATACTGAGTTTTTTTTTGTACTTAGCAGGGTATTGCCAAAATATTGCTGCTCTTTATGAAAAATCAAAAGAAGCTGTTGTGCTTATTAAAACATCTGAATCTGAGGTTGTTGGTGAAGGGTTTCAAAAATTAATGTTGAATATAAAAGGGTTAGGATCAGGCTTTGTGGTTTCAAAAGAAGGCGAAATAATGACCGCTTCTCATGTGGTTCAAACCGCCCAAAATATTATAGTAAAATTTTCAGATGGCGAAGAGATTTTTGCTGAAGTAATAAGTTCTTATCCTCCAGCCGATGTTGCTTTAATTAAATTACTAACAGTAAAAAAAACGCCTTTGAAAGTAGTTAAATTAAGTAATTCAGATAATGTTAAAGTGGGGGATCAAATTTTTGTGATTGGAGCGCCTTTTGGTTTGGGAAATTCTTTATCGGTTGGCTATGTTGGTGGGAAATACTCAAATGAAATAAAAGGAGGCTTTGTTACTTCAGAGGTTATCCAAACTGATGCAGCCATAAATGAAGGAAGTTCAGGAGCTCCTATGTTTAATTTAAAAGGAGAAGTAGTTGGGATTTCTAGTTTTATATTAAGCAATTCAAAAGGATTTCAGGGATTAGGTTTTGCTACAACATCAAATGTGGCAAAAAAAATATTATTAGATGAGCAATCGGTTTGGACAGGAATTGAAGCCCATTTAATTACCGGGACATTGGCTAGAATTTTAAATATTCCCCAAGAAGGTGGTGTTTTGGTACAAAAGGTAGCTAATTTTTCTTTGGGTGATATTATGGGTTTAAAAGGTGGATTTACTAGAATTTATTTTGAAGGTGTTGAGCTTATGGTAGGAGGAGATATTATACTTTCTATTGAAAATATAGTATTAACAAATCAAGAAAATTTACATAAAGCTTGGCAGCTTATTCAGAATTTAAATTCAGGAGATATTTTGCAATTTACAATTTTAAGAAATGGTTCTGTTTTAAAAATAGCGAAAGCAATTCCTAAATCAATTTTAAAATAATAAATAGCTTAAACAATATTCTCGCATCATCGAAAATTCAAGTGCTTAAGGTACAAATTATAAAAACACAGGTTTTTACCCTTCCAAATAGAAAGTCTTCTATTCTTGAAACTTTGATATATACAGTGCTAATTTCAAAAGTGCTCTACTTTGGGGAAACACTTTTTATTCCGCTTAGTTTTTCAATGTTCGTTAGTTTTATTCTTAATCCGTTATGCAAGTGGATGCAAAAAAAAGGAATCAATACAACCGTGAGTATTTTCTTGTCTGTTTCTACCTTATTTGCGTATTTTACGGTTACTATTTTTACAAATTGAAGGGTTTTTACAAGAGTGGAAAGCATTTAAGAATAAATTTTTAGAATTTTTGGTGCAATTGGATACTTTTCTAGAAGAACAATATAGCATAAGTACAAATGTCTTGTATAAATTACCAAAAAAATGATTAATAACTCTGGAACACAAGTCTCTTATTCGTTAATTAACACTGCCCATTCAATTTCTATGACATTCTTTTTTGTAATTATAATCCCTGTTTTTCGGTTTTTATACTTTATTATCGCCAAAAGCTAATAAATGTGCTACACAATTTCTTCACTTCAAAAAAAAGACATTTGAGAAATCCTTCCTGAAACAATTCATACATATTATAATTTTGTAAAAGGGATGTTGTTGGCCTATTTAATTATGGGTATTTTAAATAGCATAGGATTAGCTGTTATTGGTATCCCAAATTCCATTGCTAACGGGTTTATTACTTCAATTCTTACATTCATTCCTTATGTTGGAATTATTATTTCTTCGCTTTTACCAATTGCAATTTCTTAGGTAAGATTTGATTCTATGTGATATATATTGGGTATAATTTTGGTTTTACGATTGTTCAAATACTGGAAGTAAACATTATATTCTCTTTAGTTGTAGGTAATTGTTTAAAATTAAATCCGTTAGTTATTATTGTACTTATTTCTGGTGGAATTTTATGGGGAACTGCAGGTTTGATTTTATTCATTCCATTTACAAGCATTGTAAAATTAATTGCCGATTGCACAGAAAGTTTAAAAACCTTGTCCTTATTATTAGGCGAAAACTTTCAATCAAAAAAACATGAATAAAGTGAAAAGCAGTTCATTATAAAAGTTAATTGTATTTAGCTGTTTTGGATGCTGTCGCAGCTGTAAAAATCTATAAAAATGATATAAATCAATTTATTTACTTCATAAAGAGTGAAATTATGATATCTATTATTTATTTATAAATGTATTGTCAATAAATTTATACAAGTCTTCAAATAATTATTCTTAATGATAGATTGATTTTTGTTATTAGATGTGAAACATGTCTTTATATGATTTTTTGGAGTTAGGGTTCAATTTCATTTAATAAAAACGAATATCTCAATTTCTTTTTTAGAAACGATTAAGTGTTAGAAATTCTTAGAATAATCCCTACATCAAATTTAAAAATAATGAGTGGTTTAAAATTCAGTTTAATAGCTAAATATTTTTTAAAATGATTAAAGTAAAGAAACACGGAGTTATTTTAGAGAAAACAGCCACTAGTTTTGAAAATGAAGGTATTTTTAATCCTGCAATTTATCAAGATAAGAATACGGTACATGTATTTTATCGCGCGGTTAGAAAGGGAAATTTTTCATGTATAGGTTATTGTAAATTAGATGGGCCGCTAAAAGTAATTGAAAGGTTAAAGGAGCCTTTGCTTGTTCCTGAAACGAGTGAAGAGTTTAAGGGTATTGAAGATCCAAGAATTACAAAAATAGAAGATACCTATTATTTAACCTATACGGCATTTGATGGTATTAATGTTTTTGGAGCTTATGCAACTTCAACAGATTTGAAAAATTTTGAAAAAAAAGGCATCATTACACCCAAATTTACTTTTGAAGAATATGCCGCATTGATAACAAAGAATTATAATCAAATTAAAAAATCACATTATTTGTTTTATGAACTTTTTTCTCGATACAAAATTTCAGAATTAATGAAAGGTAAAATTTATGTTTGGGATAAAAATTTGGCTTTTTTTCCAAAGAGAATTAAAGGGAAATTTGCCGTATTGCATAGGTTACACCCTTCTATTCAATTGCTGTGTTTTACAGATCCAAATGAGCTAACACACAGTTTTTGGGAAGAATATATTTCTAGTTTAGGAAAACATATTGTATTGCTACCAAAATTGAAACATGAAAATAGCCATATAGGTGCTGGTTGTCCACCTATTGAAACAAAAAAAGGATGGTTAATTATATACCATGCAGCTCAAGCCACAACTAGTGGTTTAATTTATCACGCGTGTGCTGCTTTATTAGATATAAACAATCCTTTAAAAGTAATTGGAAGATTAAAAGAACCATTATTTTCTCCTACGGAAGATTATGAATTAAAAGGGAACGTAAACAATGTTGTTTTTCCTACTGGAACAGCACTTTTTAATGATGAACTTTATATTTATTACGGAGCAGCAGATAGCTGTGTAGCTGTAGCTTCTTTAAATTTAAATAACTTATTAAATAAACTTTTAAAACAAGACTAATGAAACAAGAATCACTTAAAACAAAAATTGCTTTTGTTACCACATTTCCACCAACGCAATGTGGTATTGCTACATTTACAAAGGATCTTATTTCGGCCATAAATAATTCGTTTAACAAAACATTAAACTGTGTTATTTGTGAAATTAGTACAAAAACTAAAAAATCGGATGTAGTGGAATTTACATTAAATCCCAATATTAAAGAAGAATACAAATTAGTTGCTGAAGAAATTAATAACAATAGGGCGATTAAAATTGTACATATTCAACATGAATTTGGGTTGTTTGGTGGGCCTTATGGAAATTATTTGGTTACATTCTTAGAAGCGATTAAAAAACCAGTCACTTTTACGTTTCACAGTGTAATACCTAAACCTAATAATGAATTAAAATTGTTGGTAAACTCATTAATATCCAAGTCAAATTTGGTATTTGTAATGACATTACAATCTCAAAAAATATTAATAGAAGATTATGATATTTCAAAGAATTTAATAATATATATACCCCACGGCACCCATATTGTAGATTATCAAGATACCAGTGAAATAAAAAAACGATTCAATTTAGAAAACCGTACCATACTTTCAACATTTGGTCTTTTAAGTCATGGGAAAAGTATTGAAACAGCCTTGAAAGCGCTACCTGATATTGCTGCACATATTCCCAATGTTTTGTATTTAATAATTGGTAAAACACACCCAAATTCTATTAAAAATAATACCGATACATATCGAAATTATTTAGAAGAGCTGGTTGAAGAATTAAACCTTAAAAATCATGTGCTTTTTGTGGATAAATATCTTGAAATTAATGAGTTGTTGGATTATTTGAAGGCAACAGACCTATATTTATTTACCTCAAAAGATCCAAATCAGGCTGTTAGCGGAACGTTTTCTTACGCTATGAGTTGTGCCTGTCCAATTGTAGCAACAGCCATACCACATACTAAAGAAGTACTTACAGAAGATGCAGGTTTATTGGTAGATATTGAAAATCATGAACAATTAGCCCAAGCCACTAAAAAGCTACTATCAAATAAAGATTTACTGCAATCTATGGCAATTTCGGCATTTCAAAAAACAAGAGAATCTTCTTGGGAGAATGTTGCAATTAAGCATGTGAACGCCTACAACAAATTGATTGATAAAAAAAGAGCCATAAAATACAATTACCCTCCAATAAAATTGAATCATCTTAAAAAAATGACGACGGAGTTGGGAATTATTCAATTTTGTAAAATTTCTCAACCTGATAGCTCCTCAGGCTATACATTAGATGATAACGCTCGTGCTTTAATAGCTATGAGTTTGCATTATAAATTATTTCATAAAAAGGAAGATTTACAGCTTATAAATACATATTTAAACTTTATACTACGTTGTCAAAAAACATCAGGTACGTTTATAAATTATATTGATGAAAACAATTTTGAACATATTAAAAATAGTTATATAAATTTAGAAGATTCCAATGCAAGAGCTGTTTGGGCGCTTGGAATGGTAATTTCATTGAAAGATTATTTACCTAAATATATTACAGATAAGGCGATTCTTTGTTTTATGGATAGTTTGTCATGGGTAAAGAATATTTTATCTCCTAGAGCCATTGGTTTTGCAATTAAAGGATTGTATTTGTACTATTCGGTTACGAAACAGCCAGAAATTATTTATGTTATTGAAAAATTAGCTAATAATTTAATCTCAAATTATGATTTAACTGAAACCAAGAATTGGAAATGGTTTGAAAATTATTTAACCTATGCCAATAGCGTTTTGCCAGAGGCTATGTTGTACGCCTATTTAGTTACGGGAAAAAATAACTATAAAAGTGTAGCCATTGATTCCTTTAATTTTTTATTGTCCAAGCTGTTTTTTAAGAATCAGTTTAAAGTTATCTCAAATAATGGGTGGTTTCATAAAGGAGTAGCATCCAATATGTACGGTGAACAACCTATTGATGTTTCTTATACCATACAAACATTAGAGTTGTTTTATAAAACAACGAAAGATGTTACGTATAAAAACTTGCAAAAAAAAGCTTTTAATTGGTTTTTAGGGGTAAACCATTTAAATCAAACCATGTACAACCCAATAACCGGAGGATGTTATGATGGGTTAGAGAAAACGCATGTAAATTTAAATCAAGGAGCAGAATCTACCATTTGCTATCTTATTGCTAGGCTTATTATGGAAAAAGAAGTTGTTTTAGCCCCAAAATATATTAGGAAAAGAAGGTTTAGAAAACAATTTAAAATTGAAAATAAGGTAATGCTAAAAATTAAATCGTCCAGCCAATTCGTTTTATAAACTGTGCTACTAGTAAAGAACCAAATCCAAATATGATAATGGTCATTAATTTACTGATAGTTATTGGTGAAATTGAAAGTACAATTGCAACTAGAGGTGTAAAGTATGATATGGAGGTTAATACAATACATACTAAGATTGCTACCCAAACCCATATATTTGAAGTTACGTCATTGTTAAAAAAAGATACATCACGTTTAGGTAAGTTAAAAATATTTAGTAGTTGGGCAAATATTAAGGTGAAAAAAGCCATATTATTAATTTCATTGGATGGTAATTTTAACATATAATTTGAATATAGCGTTATACCTAAAACACTTGCAGTAACACACAATCCATAAACAACGGTGGCATTCCATAATTTAGTGGTCATAATAGGTTCATTAGGCAATCTGGGAGGTTTTTTCATTAGGTCTTTTTCACCTTTACCTAGACCTAATGCCAATGCAGGAAAGATATCGGTAATTAGGTTTAAAAATAATATTTGTAAAGGCAATAGCGGAGAAGGCAAATTCAACAATGCGGCGATACCTACTGAAATAATTTCGGCCAAATTACTAGATAATAAGTACACTACAAACTGACGAATATTTTCAAAAATAGCCCTTCCTTGGTGTATGGAAAGCTCTATAGATGTAAATTTATCATCCTTTAAAATAACATCTGCGGATGCTCTTGCCGCTTCTGTACCTCTTATACCCATCGCAATTCCTATGTCTGCTTTTTTTAAAGCGGGAACATCGTTTACACCGTCTCCAATCATTCCTACAATAGCATTGTTTTCTTGAAAAAGCGAAATAATTTCTAATTTTTGTTTTGGTACAACTCTAGCAAATACTACTGTATTTAATAATGCTTCTTTTTGTTTTTTAGAAAGTTTATCAATAGTTGTAAAATCTTTTCCTAGGGTCACAGATCCTTTTGTAATAGGTGTTGGTAATAGGCCTATTTCCTGTGCAATTTTTTTAGCTGTCCCAGGATGATCTCCAGTCATCATGATAACACGAATTCCTGCATTTTTATAGGTGGTAATTGTAGCCTTTACATCTTTTCTTGCTGGATCTATAAAACCAATAATTCCAATAAAAGTAAGCTGTTCTAAAAAGTTTTCATATGCTGGAATTTTTTCTAAATCTTTATAAGCAAAGGCTAGTACTCTTAATCCTTTTGAAGCTAAATTATCAACCTTTTTTATCCATTCTTCTTTATTGTTAAAAGGAATTTTTTCATCATTTTTAATAATTGTATCGCAGCATGCAGCAATGCTTTCAAAGGCACCTTTCGCATATATTTTAAATAAGGTATTGTATTGATTTACAGTAGCCATCATTTTGCGTTCAGTATCAAAAGCAATTTCCATTTTTTCGGGATATTTTTGCTGAATGAGTTTTGGGTTGTAACCTACAAATTCAGCAAAATCAATTAAAGCTAAATCAATGGCATCTCCTTGTTTGTGCTCGTTAGAGAGGAGCATGTCATTGCATAAAATACCTGCGAGTATCATTTCCTTGAGTCCCTTTGTTTTTTTTGCTTCAATGCTAAATTTTTCCTTTTTATTATAACTGTTTTCAAAAGAGTTGGTTTCAAAAACAACTGTATGTACTTTCATTTTATCTTCTGTAAGTGTTCCTGTTTTATCTGTGCAAATAATAGTGGTTGCTCCCAATGTTTGAACAGCTTCTAATTTTTTAATAATCACTTGCTTTTTAGAGAGCCTTAACATGCCTTGTGCCAGAGCAATTGTAGCTACAATGGGTAAACCTTCAGGGATGGAGGCAACTGCTAATGCAATTCCAGTTTGTAACATTAAAATAAAATTATTCCCTCTAAAATATCCAGTTATTATGATAAGAATGGTTAGAATTAGGGTTAATAGAATAAGATGTTTACTTAAATTAGCTAGCTTTTTCTCTAAAGGCGTTTGTCTTTTTTTTGAGGTAATTCCTAATTGTTGAATTTTACCAAGCTGGGTATCTTTTCCTGTTGCTATAACAATTGCTTTAGCCATTCCTTTAGTTACTAAAGTACCTCTAAAAACCATATTATTCAATTCAGAAATAGGAGTTTGGGTTGGTAATACAGCTGTTTTTTTTTCAATAGGAAAACTTTCACCAGTTAAGAACGACTCTTTTACGGTTAAGTTTTCGGAGTAAATTAAACGTGCATCAGCAGTAACTACATCTCCTGCTTCTAAAATAACAAGATCTCCAGGAACTAATAATGAAGACTTTAAATGAAGCAAGCTGCCATCTCGTAAAACTTTTATGATTGATTGCCCCATTTTTTGAAGTGTTTTTAAAGAACGTAACGCTTGTAATTCCATAAAAAAACCAATGGTAACAGTAATTATAATTACAACAAGAATGGCAATTCCTTCTAGCCAATCTCTAAAAATTAAAGCTAAGAATGCTGCTATTAATAAGATGTATATAATAGGATTTAAAAGCTGCTCAAAAAGAATAGTAAGAGGACTTTTTGATTTTTCTTCTGGTAATTTGTTTTTGCCAAATATTTCAATTCGAGTTTTTACCTGTTTGGCCGATAAACCTAAAGTTAAATCACTTTCTAATTGTTTAACAACTTCTGAAGTTGTTAAAGTATGAGGATTTTGAATTGTTTTTTGAGATACTAATGTCATTTAAGTTTGATTAATAAATGTCAGTTTAAACGATTAAGATATCGCTAACAGGCGGTTTAATAAATGATAGTCATCAGTTTAGCATGTTTGATTTTTTTTAACTAGATAAATTTTGTTTGTAAAAACTAGTAGTATTATGGTTAAAATAGTGCTTGTTTTAAGGGTACTATACTTGAGTAAATATCATAAAAAAATAATTTGTTAGATTCATTATTTTGAAAATAACGATAGACTTGATGCACATCATTTTTTATTTTTTTTATAGGAGTTAATTTTACGTTGATTAGGGATTATAATGTTTAATTTAAATTTATTTATGATGAAAAGTGATAGTGCAATTAAAGAAGATGTTCTTGATGAATTAATGTGGCAGCCAGATATTGATGAGACACAAATTGGGGTTATCGTTGAAAATAGTGTGGTAACACTAACAGGAATTGTTGATAGTTATTCTAAAAAACTAGCAGCAGAAAAAGCCGTAAAAAAAGTAAAAGGTGTAAAAGCTGTAGCTGATGATATTGAGGTTAAATATGGTGCAGCATACAAAAAAACGGATAAAGAAATAGCCAAAGCAGCAGTAAATGCTTTAAAATGGAACGCGTCTGTACCTGAAGACAATGTTGCTATTGAAGTGAGTGATGGTTGGGTTTATTTATCAGGAGAGCTTCAGTGGTTTTACCAAAAAGAAGCAGCGGTAAAATCAATTGAGACTTTGTTAGGTGTTAGAAAAGTAGTAAATAATATTACTTTAAAACAAGCTATAGAACCTATTGAAATTAAATCTAAAATAACCAAAGCATTTGAACGTTTGGCAGATATAGATGCCAAGAATATTCAAGTTAATGTTGAAGGTCATACAGTGAAATTAAAAGGAAAAGTTCACTCGTATGTTGAAAAAGATGAAGCTAAAAAAACAGCCTATGCAGCACCAGGTGTTTATGAAGTTGAAAACGAGCTTGAAGTAGTTCTATAATTTTAATTTTATACAAAAAAATCGAGACTGTTTAATTTATTTATTTTTCAGTCTCGTTTTTTTTGAAAACGAATTTAAACCTTTAGTGAACCAATAAAAATAAACTCATGAATATTATTTCATGGAATATCAATGGAATTAGAGCAATTACTAAAAGTAACTTTTATGAATGGGTGTTAAAATTTAATCCAGATATTTTATGCCTGCAAGAAACAAAGGCAACAGACGAGCAAACAACTCAATTATTAAAAGCTTTTAAAAACTTTAATATTTTTTCTAATTCAGCTGATAAAAAAGGATATTCTGGCACCGCTTTACTTAGTAAAATAAAACCAATATTAGTAACAAGGTCTAATCAATTTATGAAAATTGACAAAGAAGGAAGGACTATTTGCGCGGAGTTTTCAAACTTTTTTTTAATAAATGTATATGCGCCAAATTCTGGATTAAAATTGAAAAGACTTGATTATAGAAAAAAATGGGATTTAGGTTTTTTAAACTATATAGCGCACTTAAAAAGAAAAAAACCAGTTCTTATTTGTGGCGATTTAAATGTAGCCCATCAGGCAATAGATTTAAAAAATGATAAGGCAAATTACAATAAAACTGCAGGATATACACAAATTGAAATTGATGGAATAAACAATGTTTTAAATAGTGGCTTTGTTGATTCTTTTAGGTATTTATATCCTCATAAAATAGCATATACCTATTGGAGTTATCGGTTTAATGCAAGAGCTAACAATAGTGGTTGGCGTTTAGATTATGTTTTAGTTGACATTATTTTAAAGAACCGAATAAAAGAAGCTAGCATATTTTCTGATGTTCTAGGATCAGACCATTGTCCAATAGGTATAGAACTGGATTTGCCATTTATGTAAATAAAAAATATTGAGGTTTTTAGTCTCGATATTTTAATTCAATTTCATAAAACAATAAATCCCTCTTAAAGAAATTACGAAATTTCAATTACTTTTGGTTTTTGTTTTTTTGCTTCTTCTTTTTTAGCTAAACTAAATTTTAAAATTCCATTGTCGTATTTCGCTTTTATTTTTTCATCAGCAATACTATCAGGTAATTGTAAAGATTTTTCAAAAGAGGTGGCGCTAAACTCTTTACGAGTATAATTTTCACCTTTTTTTTCTTTGGTCTCTTCTTTCTTTGCTGAAATATTTAAACAACCATCGTCAATGGTAACTTCAAAATCTTTTTTATTGTATCCAGGAGCGGCCAATTCAATTTCAAACTCATCTTTTGTTTCTTTGATATTCAAAGCTGGTTCATTCATTTTTTTTAACCACAATCTATCATTTAATAGATTATTTACGTTAAAATCTAAAAAATCTGGTGCAAGCAAATTTTCTAATGGACTTTTTCTAAATTTTACTAGTGACATAATTGTATATTTTAAATTAAACTTATTAATTAGTCAAAGTTATTTCTAATCACAATTTCTGAAAATGATTTTCCTCAATTTCAAGGAATTAACTAATGTTTTTTTTCATGAAATACAATGGTACGTTTAACTACTATTTTTAGAATTGGGCACAAAAAAACAGGAAGCCTTAGCTTCCTGTTTCCTGAAGCATTTATAGCTTTTTAATACTTTTAAACAATTTCAACATCAAGTTATTACTAAAATAATATTAAAACCATTTTGCATACCAAATGCTTTTAAATCCTTCATTTGAATCTTCATCATTTTTCAAGAATGAAGATTTGTTTTTTTAGAAACAGGAAGCCTTAGCTTCCTGTTTCCTGAAGGGTTTAATATGTTAACAATAGCGGCGCAATTTCTTATGTTATTTTTAACTTAATAAAACTGAAATTAGTCTTTGTTATCATTAAATACCTTAACCCTTCATTTGAATCTTCATCATTTTTCAAGAATGAAGATTTATTTTTTTAGAAACAGGAAGCCTAAACTTCCTGTTTCCTCCTGAAAAGACTTTGTTAACTTAGTGATATTGAAATAATCTTTCAAAAAATTTTTATCTCTAAAAATTAGAATGATAACCTATAACTTCCATCAAAAAGTAGCTAAACCTCTTCAGTATAATTTACTTTTGTCTATAACAATGTAAATCTATATTTTTAAGTGTTGTTTCAAAGAACTTTTAATTAATACATCAAATTTAAGAGTTAAATAACGATTGTTTTATGATGGCCATCATTTTAGTATATGATTGTTGTCAGAATTACTATTTATTTGAATTTTTAGTTCTTGTTGTTTTTTAATTCAGTAAGTAGTTCTTCTAAATTTACAGTAGCAAATGAAGAAGCATAATCAGACATTGCATACGGAATGCAAAGGATGCCATTATGAACTATTGAGCCACAAGAATAGATTACATTAGGCACATAGCCTTCTCTTTCTATTTCATTTGGAATCATTAACGGCATGTTCAACCGTCCAATTTCTATTTCAGGATGATCTAATTCAAATAATGATGCTCCCATTACATACTCTCTCATTTGCCCTACCGCATGGGTAATTACAAGCCACCCATCCTTTGTTTCAATAGGAGAGCCGCAGTTACCAACCTGAACAAATTCCCAAGGATATTTTGGTTTTTGCAATAATTTAGCGTCATTCCATCTATTTAAATCGTTAGAAAAAGAGATATAGTTATTTATACCATCAATTCTACAAAGCATTGCATACTTTCCATTTATTTTTCGTGGAAACAATGCCATTCCTTTATTTCTAGCTACTTGACCATTTATGGGTGTAATTTTAAAATGATAAAAGTTTTTAGTTGTCATTAATTTAGGTAAAATTGTAATTCCATCATAAGCAGTATACGTAGCATAGTAAGTAATTTCACCATTATCATCAGTAAATTTAACAAATCGAGCATCTTCAATCCCATTTTTTTCATTATCAGAAATAGGAAAAATAACTCTTTCGGAAATATCAGTATCTAATGAAAAATTAATTTCATAATGAGAAGATGCTAACCACATAATTTCATCACAAAGTATCTTGCCTGATAAACATAAATTAAGTTCTTTTTTTGTTTTTTTTACAACTCGCTCTAATTCACCATAAGAAAAATTTTCAGGCAGTTTAGAAAATAGTTTGGTAACGATGTCTTGATCATCTTTATGTAATTCAGAAAGTTCTGAAAAGAAATGGTTTTTATTATAAGCATGTCTTTTGATATTTTTTGCTTCATTTAACATTTTACCAGGTTCTTCAACTTGTAAATTACAATCTTCATCAAGTGTTCCTCCTCTAAAAACAATAGAAGAAATATGGCCTTCACCAGTTGCCCTAAAGCTAAAAATAACTCTTTTTTGTCCTTTTTGTACCTCACTTTGATCTGGATCTTCAACCACAGAAGGATTAAAAAATGCAGCTGATTCAATTGAATATTCCTTTGTAAAATAAGAACCAATAAGTGTTTTCATGATAATGCCAATACCATTAGGATTAATATTTAGTTCCTTTAAAACATGTGATAACTTGTTAAAATTGTTCTCGAATATTGAAGAGATATTTCTATGTCGTTTAGAATAGCCTCTAAGTATTTTAACCAATTCTTCTTTAGCTGCCTGTTCTGATAAGCCAATAATTTTTAGAATAATTTCTTTACTTTTTTCATCGCCAGAATAGTTGAATCTAGCAATAACTCGGCTAGAATCTGGACTAAAAAGAACGTTTTTTCTATTTACTTTTATTTGCATTGGACAATATTTTTTTAGTAAGTACTTAAAAAAACAAGTGCAGCTTAATTAAACCTAAAAACAGCATTTAATAACCTTCCCTTTACGGGCATTTCTTCATGATTTAACACATAAACATTCCCCTTGTTTAAAAAAGTTTGTACAGCAGCTAGGTTGATGAGCGAACTATTTTGAATTTCTTTGTCACTGCCAAAAACTAGCTTACCATTTTCTTTATTGAAAACACCAAATTCATCTAAGTTTTTTTCAACAAATAAAGTTGCAATTTTTCCTGAAATAGCAGCTGGAATAATTTCATTTAATTGGTATGAAACTTTAGGTGTATGGTATAATTCCTTAAATTGAGATAATTGCTTTTTTTTGGCTTCCTCAAAATAGGGTTTTAATAAATCTAAAGAAGTTTGGTGTAAGTTTGTTTTATTCTTAAATTCAGGGTCACCTTTACAATTTTTAGTATAAAGATTTGGATAGGTATTTAGTTGCTTATAGTTGTTAAATACGTTATTTGTACTCGCAACAACCAAAGGTGCTTTTTTATTTTTAATGGCTTTGTTAACCGCCTTGTCAATAGCATTAAAAAAAGTGAAAATTTCTTTTTTGTCATCATCAATTCCATCACCGTGTCCGTGAAAAGATCCAGCACTAAATGCATCCTGACCGCTTCTAAATTGTAACATTTTTTGTTTGAAATCAAATCCAACAGCTTTTTTTAAAGTGTCAGGAGCTAAACTTTTAATATTTAGATTGGATAATCCATATTTAGAAGCTTCATATAGATTAATGTAATCCTGACTTAATTCAAGTAAATAATACATTTTGTCCTCTTGGTACAAAGGAAATAAAGGGATTAAATAGAAAGAGCTTGCTACTTGTGTTTTTGTTTCAAATTTAATAGGAAGTGTATAATATTGTAATTCTTTTTCGTCTAAAAAAATTGCTATACCTTCAGAAGGATTTCTCCATAGTTCAACATCGGAAATTAGCGTTTCAAGAGGTTTTAAATAAGCAACTATTTCGGTATTACTAAGTTGGTATTTTTGAAGTGTTTTATGTATATCTTTAATACATTTTTTTAAGGTTTCCTGAGCCAAGTGCTCATTCTGTTCTTTTCCTTTTTTATTCATAGGAAGGTATATAGAAACACAATGTAGAGAATGATTTGTAGCTAAAATCTGAAAAGTATTTATTGGTAGCGGATGAAATTTAGAAGTATTCATAAGTTGTTTTTTAAGTTGTTAGCAACACATAATTTTGTTTTTATCAATATTGAATTGATTTAATGTGTATAATTAACCGTTTTTTGTTCGGCCTTGTTGGTGTTTTCAATACCTTTTAACAAAGCATCAGGATTAAATGAAATACTATCAATTCCTTGGTTTACTAAGAATTCAGCAAAATCTGGAAAATCACTTGGTGCTTGTCCACAAAAACCTATTTTGGTATTTGTTTTATGAGCTTTTTTAATAGCCATTGCAATCATAGTTTTAGCAGCTTTTTCATGTTCATCAAACAATTCGTTCATGAATTCAGAATCTCTATCTACTCCTAATGTTAGTTGTGTTAAATCATTTGAACCAATAGAAAAGCCATCAAAAATTGCTGCGAAATCTTCTGCTAAAATTACATTACTAGGAATTTCGACCATGGTATAAACTTCCAATCCATTTTTACCTTGTTCCAATTCAAAATCAGTCATAATTTTGATTACTTTTTTCGCTTCCTCAATAGTTCGGCAAAAAGGAATCATTACCTTAAGGTTGCTTAATCCCATATGTTCACGAACTTTTTTTATGGCTTTACATTCCAATCCAAAACCATCTTTATATAAGTAATGATAGTATCTTGAAGCTCCTCTAAAACCTAACATAGGATTCTGTTCTTTAGGTTCAAATTGTTTTCCTCCAATTAAATTTGCGTACTCATTAGTCTTAAAATCACTCATTCTAACAATTACTTCTTTAGGATAAAAAGCAGCCGCAATTGTTGCAATTCCTTCAGCTAATTGATCAATGAAATAATTTTCTTTATTGATATAATTTTCAGTTAGTTTTTTAATTTTTTCTTTGGTAATTGCATCTTTAAGTTCGTTAAATTTTATCAAAGCCATAGGATGAATTTTCACACTATGGGTGATAATAAATTCCATACGTAATAAACCAACTCCGTTATTTGGATAAGCAGCCAATTGAAATGCTTTTTCTGGATCGGCCAAAATTAATTTCATTTCAGTTTTTGGCATTTTAATAGCTGAAAAATCAAGTGCTGTTTTTTTAAAAGGGAGGTTGCCTTTATAAATGTATCCTGTTTTCCCTTCTGCACAAGAAATAGTGATTACCTGCCCATTAGAAATAGTTTCAGTAGCATCACCACAGCCTACAACTGCTGGCACTCCTAATTCCCTTGCAACAATTGAAGCGTGACTTGTTCGGCCACCTTTATTTGTAATAATTCCACCTGATTTTTTTAGAACTGGATCCCAATCAGGAGTAATAGTATTTGTTACAATAATTTCTCCTTCTTTTAATTTACACGCATCTTTAGGAGTATTTAGTAGCCTAGCTTTGCCCACAATTATTTTAGATCCAACAGCATTTCCTGAACTAATAATTTCACCTTTTTTTAACAATTTATATTCAAAAAATACCTTTTTGTTTTTTATCTGATGCACAGTTTCAGGACGTGCTTGTATAATAAAAAGTTGATTGTTAACACCATCTTTTGCCCATTCAATATCCATAGCTTTTTTATAGTGCTCTTCAATTATTAAGGCCCATTTAGCGAGTTTCTGTATTTCATTATCTTCTAAAACAAATTGTTTTTGTTTGTTTAAAGGTGTTTCAAGATTTAGCAAAGAGGAATGACTGTTAGATTCTGCATAAATCATTGTTTTTTCTTTGGAACCTATTTTTTTTTGAATGATACTGTTTTTACCGATCTTAAGAGTTGGTTTAAATACATAAAACTCATCAGGTGTAACAGTTCCTTGAACAATATTTTCACCCAGACCCCAAACTCCTGAGAGTAAAATAATGTTTTCAAAACCAGATTCTGGCTCTATTGTAAACCCAACTCCCGAGCAGCCAATATCTGAGCGAACCATTTTTTGAACACCTACGGATATTGCAATATTGCTATGGATAAAGCCTTTGTCTTCTCTATACTTAATGGCTCTGTTGGTGTATAAGGAAGCAAAACAATTTTTAACAGCAGTTAGTAAATTTTTTTCGCCTAAAATATTAAGAAAGGATTCATGCTGTCCAGCAAAACTAGCTTCAGGAAGATCTTCGGCAGTTGCACTGCTTCTAACAGCAACTTCAAAATAGGTGCCTTCGCATAAAGTTTTATAAGCATCAACAATAGCTGTTGAAAATTCACTTGAAAAAGAAGTGTTTAAAATTAAATCTCTAGCCTGTTTACCCACATTGTCTAAATTGGAATAGTTATCTCTGTTCAATTTGTTTAAAAGATTGTTAAGTGCAATCTGTAAATTATTTTCCTCTAAAAATAAATTAAAAGCATATGAGGTTGTGGCAAACCCATTGGGAACCGAAATACCTTCATGAACCAATTCATTGTACATTTCGCCTAATGAGGCATTTTTACCTCCAACAATTGCTACATCATTTATTCCTATTTCGCTAAATTTTTTTATTAATGATTTCATACTTAAATTTCCTTTGAATTTATTTAGAAGCTTTCTTGTAACTCTAATAATTAGGTGTTTAAAATAAAAATTCTTCAAATATTAAAGATTTTAATTCTTTAGGGAGCTCGGTTCTAATATCTTTTAATTCACCATGTGAAATGTATTTTCGCAAAACTAAAAAGGTTGTTTTTATGTATTTTATAGTCTTCTTATCTGATTCAAAATCATTAACAGCAGTAACACCATCAAACCTATTTATTAAATCTATAAATTCAATCATGCTTTTAATCCGTTGTTTTTTATGGCTAGACCATCCATTTACATATACAGCTTTTAGAAACATAGGTAATTGAGCAATTAATTGTAATGATTCTTCTGTTGAAATAACTTCTCTTAAACCGTGCAATATTGCAGATAAAATACGGCCAGCTTTATCTTTATCTTCAATATTTAATTTTTCCGCATACTCCTTCATAAAAGAATTTGCATCTGTGGCGTACTGATTAAAATTTAATGCCATGATTTTATTTTATTAAATTGAAATTTTATTGGTAAACATTAATTTAATCTACTAAAGCTATTAATACTATAAATTTTATAAAATGATATTGCTCAATTTTATAAAAAAACTAGTTATTTATGAATGACGCTTTCTGAAATTGAGCAATATCATTTCGCATTGTTTATAATTTAACTTAATTACATTGGAATTAAATAATTCGGTATTATGGATCCAATAGTTTCTTACAAGGCTTTTGAAATTAATAAGAGTTATAGTGATGTTATTAGTGATTCTTCAATCTGGATTTCAGATTTTAATTTCTTGAAAAATGAACTTCTTTTTTTTAAAACAATACTAAAATCAAACTTGTTTAAATCAACTATTCCTAATTTATTTGAAAAGCGTAAATTATTACTTAAAGATATTGATGAATTAAATGAGAATAGTGACGCTATTATAGAAAGAATTAAAAAATATAGGGGTAAAGTAACCGAAACTTTAAGTAGGGATGTTTTTAGTTTTAATGAAGGGTATTTTGAAATTTATCACAGTTTATTAAAAGAAATTATGGAGTTTAATAAAAACTTTAATAGTATCAAGAATGAACTCTATGAATTTTTAATTGAAATTATTTGAGAAATCAAATAGATCATTTACAAAAGTCTCGAAGTATTTAATATAATTTGGCGCTATTTTAATGCTATAATAGTAGCTTGCTAGTAAGGTTGAGAGTTACAACCAATTAATAATTGATATAGTAGGAAAGTTTTTGTAGATGTAAGGAAGTCTACAGTACTCGAATCCTGTCCTTTTAAAAAACACCTTTGAAATTGTGCAATTTCAAAGGTGCTTTTTAATTTTAGTTCAAAACTTCAACTATAATAGGATTGTTAATTTTTAAAGAAATGTTATTTAAATGTTGTTCCCATAGTTGTTTTGTAGGAAACTGCTCACTTTTTTTCCAAGCAAAACCGGCATAGTACACAACTTTGCCATCTATAACATTTAAATGTGCATACGCATTGCTTAAATCTTTTTCATCAGTATCGTATTTTTCAGAATCTACAAAATACTTTTTAGATGCAATTATTGCAGTACCTAGTTCCGAATCAGCATGTGGTTGCCAGTAGCTAACCCAACCGTTTTTTGCATTTCCAGAAACTTCACCATCTTTTTCGTGTAAGGTTAATCCGGCTGAAATGTTTGTTGCTCCAGTAATAGAGGTTTCAAATTTAGAAAAGTTACTTCCTAAATCTAAGCTGATAATTTTAGATTCTTGAATACTGTTTCCATTGGCATCCCAATCTTCGTAATTTAAATAAAAACTAGTTCTAATTGGTCCAGTTGTAATGGTGCGCCATTCGGTATAATTTTTAGAAAAGTAATAGTTGTTTTCACTTTTTACTGCAATCCCGCCGACACCTCTACTAACACCTACATGAAAATTATCTAAACCTTCACCAGTATCTTCGTGGTAGCTTCCCGTTTTATCAACCAATGTTTCTTTGTACCATTTGTTAATAATTGGATATTCTACTTTTTTTAACCACGCATCTACACCGCTAGACAGTGTTCCGCCAGCAATATTATCTTCTATCATTTTTTGCGCCGTTGGACCATAAACTCTAAAAGCAACTTTATTGTTTTCCCAAGTATAATCGTCGGTTCGTTCAGGTACAAAACGCGAATAACATAAATCTTTTGCTGTTGGTTTTGGTAAATCGGTATCTAAAAGATTAATTATTTCGAATTTTTTTTCTGAATTTGCGGCAAGTGTAGGTTGAAATAACAGTTCATCAAAAACGCCATCACCATCTATATCTACAAGTTGTGTAACTAACAATTTACTAGTGCCAATATCTTTAATACTTAAATTGCTTAAATCTGAAACATTTAATAGTTCTTTTGTTAGTTCTATAGTTTCAAAAGAACGCTCTAACTGTAGTGAATTTTTTAAGGTAATAATTGTAGCTTTTTTCTCTTGATTACAAGAAAAGAATGCTGTTGCAATTAGTAAAAAGGAAATTTTTTTAAGAGTATTCATTTTATATTGATTTAAAATAAAAATTTTCTTGATACAAATTTTTCTTTCTCAAAATTCACTCGAAGTGACGTTAAATATTTATTAACTCATACACTGTCAGATCGAGTGATTTTAACTTTCCTACAAGATTGTATCGAGATTATTTTTAGTAATATGTTTTTTAAAAAACTGCTAATTTAAAACTATAATTAATTTTTACTCATTAGAAGGTTTTCCAATAGTAGCCAAAATTCCTCCATCTACATACACAACATGGCCATTAACAAAATCACTAGCCTTAGAGCTTAAAAAGATTGCAGCACCTTGTAAATCTTCAGGAGCTCCCCAACGCGCGGCAGGAGTTCTTTTAATAATAAATTCGTTAAAAGGGTGTCCGTCAACTCTAATTGGAGCAGTTTGGCTTGTTGCAAAGTACCCAGGACCAATTCCATTTGTTTGAATATTAAATTTAGCCCATTCTGTAGCCATACTTTTGGTCAACATTTTTAAACCACCTTTTGCTGCAGCATAAGCACTTACAGTATCTCTTCCTAACTCACTCATCATAGAACAGATATTAATAATTTTTCCACCACCTCTTTCAATCATTCCTTTTGCTACATTTTTAGAGACAATAAATGGTCCCACTAAATCAACATCAATCACAGTTTTGAAATCTTTAACTTCCATATCTACAATAGGAGTTCTTTTTATAATTCCTGCATTATTTACTAAAATGTCTATAGAACCAACTTCTTTTTCTATTTTTTTAATAGCAGTTTTAACTGCTTCTTCATCGGTTACATCAAACACATAACCATATGCGTTTAGCCCACAAGCTTTATATTCTGCAACTGCCTCATCTAAAGTATCTTTAGAAAAATTGTTTACAACAATGGTTGCACCAGCATTTCCTAAACCTTTTGCCATTGCCATTCCTAAACCGTGCACTGCACCAGTAACCAAAGCTACTTTTCCTGTTAAATCAAATAAATTTATCGACATATTTTATGTTATTTTAATTAGTTTATCTTAAATCGGTTATTTTACAAACATCCATATCTGCATAATCTAGGTTTTCACCTGCCATACCCCAAATAAAGGTGTAATTACTTGTTCCTGAACCTGAATGAATTGACCAAGGTGGAGAAATTACTGCTTGATGATTGTCCATCCAAATATGACGTGTCTCTTGTGGTTCTCCCATAAAATGGCATACTGCTTGGTCTTGAGGAATGTCTAAATAAAAATACACTTCCATTCTTCTATCGTGCACGTGAGCAGGCATTGTGTTCCAAACGCTTCCTGTTTTTAGCTCAGTCATTCCCATTTGTAACTGACATGTAGTAACAATTCCTCCAATAATCATTTGATTTACAGTACGGTGATTTGCCGTTTCTAAAGAACCTAATTCTAACTTATTTGCCTCAGCTTTACTAACTTGTTTTGTAGGATAACTTGTATGTGCAGGTGCAGAGTTTATATAATATTTTGCAGGGTTTTTAGCATCGTCACTTTTAAAAATAACTTCTTTAGTACCACTTCCAATATATAAAGCATCTTTAAAGCCTACTTTATAAGTTTCACCATCTGCTATAATAGTTCCACTTCCTCCAACGTTAATAAGCCCTAATTCTCTTCTTTCTAAAAAGTATTCAGCTTTTAATGGATCAATAGTTTCTAGTTTTAATGGAGCAACTGGTACTGCAGATCCAGCAATATATCTATCGTAATGCGTATAGGTTAAATTAATTTTACCTACTTCCATTAAGTTGTTAATTAAAAATTCTTCTCTTAACTGCTGTGTGTTATATTGTTTAACCGCTTTTGGACTTGAGGCGTACCTAACATCATAATTTGTACTCATAATAATTCATATTTTTTGTAAAAGTAATCAATTTTTTTATAAAATACAATCGATTGTATTTTAATTGTTTATATTTGTTCAAAATATAAACAATGTTACAATTACATTTTGTAAAAGAGCTGAAATTATTTAATTTTTAGAATGAAAAAATGGAAATTAACAGAAAACGACATTTCTAAAGAATTAGGAATAAACAACTCTAAAGTTTCAAGAGCACTAAATAATAGCTCTAAAGTAACACAAAAGCAAAAGATAAAATTCTTAAAAAAGCTATTTCTTTCAGGATTTAAGCTAAGTAAACTATATTTACACTAATAAAACACTAACAAAATAACGTATTTCTAGATACATTAAAATTTAAAAAATGAAATTAAAACAGCTTATTCTCATCTGTAATTTTTTAATTATTTTCAATATTTTTTCGCAAACTAAAGACAATTCAATATTTAACATTTTAAATTTGGAGCAAGTTCCTTCTGTAAATGAAAAATATGTGAAGAAACATCAAAAAGAAGCATTAAAAGAGTTGTTGAATATTTATAGATCGAAAGAGAATATTTATATCCAAGAATTTAACAAAACAGCCATATTTAGAGAAAATTATAAAGATGATATTGCTACAAGTATAAAAACAGCTGATGAAGTATTAAATAACTATTTTTTATTTAGATATCCTTGGGATATGGAAAAGACCAATATTCCACATCAATTTAAAAAGGAAATAGACTGGAAAGCAATTCCAAATGGAGATGAAGAGTGGTGTTTTATGCTAAATAGACATAGGTATTGGACAGATATTGGAGGAGCCTATTTCTTAACTGGAAAAGAAAAATACGCAAAGGGATTTGTAAATCAGGTAACACATTGGATTGATAATAATCCGTTGCAAGATGATTTAAAAAAATTCTCTTGGAGAAGAATTGAGGCAGGAATTAGATGTGAAAATTGGATAAAGTCGTTTGAACTTATTAAAGACTCAAAACACATAACACCAGAATTTTTAGCAAAATTTTTAAATTCATTATATCAACACGGAATTTATATAAACAGTGCATTTAGCGATTTTTCAAAAACCAGTAATTGGGGAGTGCTTGAATTTCATGGCTTATTTAATTTATCACAATTTTTAAAAGAATTTAAAGTCGCAAAAAAATGGGAAAAAGATGCTATTGCTAATTTAGAAACGTGTATAAAACTTCAAATTTTAGAAGATGGAACTCAGTGGGAGCAGTCACCAATGTATCATAATGAAGTTTTTCATTGTTATTTAAATGTCAATTTAGTGGCACAGCGAAATAATATTGAATTACCAGAAATAATAGTTCAAAAAACAAAAGATATGGCGTATGCCAATATAAAATGGCAAAAACCAAATTTTCATCAACCAGTTCTTGGTGATAGTGACGATACAGATTTACGAGGTTTAATGACTCTAGCGGCGTTAATTTTTAAAGATCCGGTATTAAAGTCAAGGGCCTACAAAACAGTAAACTATGAAGCTAATTTTTTACTCAATTCACAAGAAATTAAAACCTATAATAACTTAGAAGTTAAAGCTCCTTCTTTTTTATCGGTTTATCAAAAAAGTTCGGGAGATTTTTATATGAGAACTTCTTGGGAGCAAGATGCAACTTATAGTAGCTTGCATTTAAAAAAATTAGGTTGTGGTCACGGACACGATAATATATTGCATTTTACAATTTTTGCGAATAATAGAGATTATTTAATAGACGGTGGTCGTTATTCTTATGTAGATAATAAATGGCGAGCGTATTTTAAAGGTAATGCAAGTCATAATACTTTGGGTGTAGATAATTTGCCAAATTCAGTATATCAAAATTCTTGGGCAAATAAATTTGAGGCTAGAGCAGAAGGTGATTTTACAAAGTCAACAACTTTATTTGATTATGGAGAAGCTATAAACACAGCTTACCAAAGATTAGAAGATCCAGTTAAACTAAAGAGACGAATGCTATATATTAAACCAAATGTATGGTTGCTATTCGATAGTTTTTCGGCTAAAGGAAAGCATACGTATTCGCAATATTTTAATTTTCCAGATAAAAATGTTGAAATTTTAAATGCAGGAATTGAAACCACATTCTCAGATAATAATTTAAGAATTCAGCCAATTAAAAGTGTAGAATTAAAATTAACAGATGAATGGCGTTCTCCAGAATATAATTTAAAAATTGAAAATAAACGCGCAGAACTGTTTAAGGAAGCAGTTGGATTTACGTCTTTAATTAACGTATTGTATTTTCCTGAATTAACCGATTTAAAATACAAAAAGGAACCTGTATATTCTAGAAGAGATGGTTTATTGTCCGATAAAGATGTTGAAGCTGTAAGCTTAGAAATTGAAGGTGCAAAATATACCATTTTAGTAGTGCATAATTCATCAAGTCCGGCAAATCATTTTTATAAAGTGAATAACATTTTAGTTCAAGGAGAAGTAGTACTTATTGAAAATAGTAATGGAAAAACACAAGTTCATATTATTAAAGAATAATAAAATTTATAAACATATTTTATTTTTTTAATTATGACGTCAAACTTTTTAGATACTAAAGAAATAACTTATATATGGCCTATTAGATCACCAAAAACTAATAAAGCTGTTGAAAAAACTATTAAAACAAAAGAAAAATCTGGGTTAATTACTAAAATATTAGAAGTGCAACATCCTTCATTTACAGTTTATAAACCAACCGTGAAGGGAAATAATATTGGGATAATTATATGTCCAGGAGGAGGTTATAACTTATTAGCGATTGATCTAGAAGGTGTTGAGGTTGCTCAATGGCTAATAAAATTAGGATATACCGTATTTTTGTTAAAGTATTGCGTTCCAAATAAAGAATTTGAAGCCTTAAACGATTTAAAAAGAACAATTAGAATTATTAGAAGTAAAGCTAAGAAGTATAAAATTAATAAAAACCAAATTGGGGTTCTTGGTTTCTCGGCTGGAGGAAGTTTATGTGCCAAAGTAAGTACTTTATTTAATAAAGAAACCTATACAAAAGTTGATGAAACAGATGCTGTTTCTTGTCGCCCAAATTTTACACTATTAATTTATCCAGCTTATTTAGATCAAGGAGAAAATAATTCAATAACACCTGAAATTAAAATTAATAAAAATACACCTCCAATGTTTGTATTTGGCACCTCAGATGATATTTATGGAAACAGTTGTTTGGTAATAACAAAAGCGTTAAAAGATGCTCAGGTACCTGTAGAATTACATTTTTTAGATGAAGGGGGTCACGGTTATGGATTAAGAAAGGGAAATGAAGCAGCCGAAGCTTGGCCTAAATTGGCTGAAAACTGGTTAGAAAAAATATAAAAAGATGAAACAATTTAAAGTAAAGTCTATTGGTAATAAAGCGATAGAAATAACAGGAAAAGGAAATGATATACAATGGAGTACATCTGTAGTTTTAACAGATTTTATTTCTGCTTGGGATGCTGAACCCGTTAAAAAAATTGAATTTAAATCGCTTTGGAATACTACGCATTTATTCTTTTGTTTTAAAGTTTATGACAGCCAAGTGCATATTGATAAAAAAGATGATTCTGTAGAGAGTATTGGAAATTCGGACCGAGTTGAACTATTTTTTAGAACCGATGTTGAGTTAAATCCATATTACTGTTTAGAAATTGATCCAACACCTAGAATTATGGATTTTATAGCGTATCCAAATAAAAACTTTAATTTTGATTGGAACTGGCCAAAAGATGATATTTTAGTGAAATCTTATATTGAAAAAGATTTTTTTATTGTTGAAGGACAGATAAGTATCGCTTCTTTAACTAAGTTTAATCTGATTAAAGATAACAAGATAGAAACGGGAATTTTTAGAGCTAAATTCAATCAGCAAAAAGATGCAACTTTTGAACCAACTTGGATTTCTTGGGTAAACCCAAATACCGAAACACCAAATTTTCATACGCCAACTTCTTTTGGAGTAATGTGTTTGGAGGATTAAAAGATTGAAAAGACTGTAAAATAGTAAGATAAAAATACGTCGTAGCGAAAGAGGTACTATTGAAGTTATCTGTTACTTTAAGAAACGGATTGCTTTCTTTTCAGTAGCAAAGAGAAGGTAACGAATATAAATTTAGTAACTGTCATATCTGAGCAGGCAGGTATCTATACGATGTGATTATAGATTCCTGCCTCCGCAGGAATGACAAAAAGAAGTTTCAAAAACTTTACAATTCAACAAAAAAAGCATATAGCTTACTGCTATTAGCGTAAAGCTATTTTTTTATAACACTAACATCTAATTTATATTTTTTTAAGTAGTTTTCAGAACCCATTTGTATAGCTTCTTTTTTAAATGTATTTGGTGTTTTTCCAAACTGTTTTTTAAAGCATTTTGAAAAATATTTAGGATCGTTAAATCCAGAAACATAAGCAGCTTCAGAAATGCTATAACCGTACTTTGCAATTACAACAGCAGCCTTTTTTAAGCGTAATATACGCACTAATTCAACCAATCCCTCACCAGTTATAGCTTGACATTTTCGGTAAATTACAGAATAGCTCATACTTAAAGCTTCAGATAAATCTTCTACTCTAAAGTTTGGATCTTCAATTTTAGAATTAATAGCTGTAATTAGATTTTCAAGAAATATATCATCATTAGATTTGCTTACATTTATAGCAGGATTGTTAATTATTTCTTTTTTTAAATTTGAAATAATATGTTCTGTAGAAACAATAATATTATTAATTTTAAGAAGTAACTCGTTGGTGTTAAATGGTTTGTTTATAAATTCTATCGCTCCAGACTCTAATCCTAATATTTTAGATCTAGTAGAGTTTTTGGCAGTTAACAATACTATTGGAATATGCTTTGTTTGTTCATTTTTTTGAAGCATCTTACACATTTCAATACCATTTACTTCGGGCATCATAATATCACTTAAAATAATATCAGGAAGGTGATTTTTTGCCACTTTGTAACCTTCGTTCCCATTTTCAGTTAAAATAACGTTGTAAGTTTCCGATAGTAAATCTTTTAATAGTTGTTGTAATTCTAAATTGTCTTCAACAATTAATATTGTTTTATCGTGTTTTGGACTTTTAACAGTGGGTTTTTTTGGAATAGTTTCGTTTACAATAGCTATGTCGGTTTGTACCGTAGCAATACGTTCTTCTTGTAAATAAGCATCTTCAGTAATAGGGAACGTAATTATAAATGTTGTTCCTTCTATACTATTTGACGTTACTTCAATTTTACCCCTGTGTACTTCAATCAATTCTTTTGTTAGCGCTAAACCAATACCTGAGCCTTTAGATTGCAACCCCATTTTGGCTTGGTAAAAAAGTGTAAATATATCGTTCAATTCTTCTTTCTCAATCCCTGGTCCAGAATCGGAAACATATATTTTAATAGAGTTTTTATTATTAATAGGAACAGCTATTAATTGAATATTTCCTTCTTTTGGAGTAAATTTAAATGCATTTGAAAGTAAATTATATATTATATGTTCAATTTTATCTTTGTCGTACCAAGCTTCAGAAAGGTTTTGTGGACAATTTAGGCTAAAATCTATATGTTTTAATCGTGCTTGTTCTTTAAAAGAAAGTGCCATATTATTAAGGTCATCATATAAATTATTTTTTGTAACCATTAATCTTATTTTTTCTAACTCTTTATTTCTAACTGTGGTAAGTTCAAAAACAATTCTAGACAAACGCTTTACATTGTTCGAAATAATTTGTAAACGTTGCTTCAATAATAAATTGCCGTTTTCTTCTGCCCGTTGCAACATATTATCTAATGGACTTAAAATAAGTGTAAGTGGTGTTTGAATTTCGTGCGACATTTTTGCAAAAAAGTTCATTTTTAAGGTATGCAATTCTTTTTCTTTATTATAGCTTATTTTATCTGAAATTATTTTTTTTCGTAGCCTGTACCACTTTTTTATTGAAAAAACTATCAAGGCTAATATTAATGCATAAAAACTATAAGCCAGTGGAGTATTCCAAATTGGTTGTGCTATTTCTATTGCTATTTTTTTTGAAGGAATATCCCAAATACCGGGTTTTGTACCTGCTTTTACTTCAAAAGTATAGTTGCCAGAAGGTATATTTGTATAAGTTGCAAGTTGTTCTTTTTTTATTGGAATCCAAGTATTATTAAAACCTATTAGGCGATACGCATAATTGTAATTTGTATCTAAAACATTGTCGAAAGCAGAAAAACGGAATGAAAATGAAGATTGACTAGATTCTAAATTTATTTTTTCTAAGTTTTCTATATTTGAAGTAATTTGTTCTGGAATTAAAGATATTGCTGGTTTATTTAAAATCTCTATTGAATTAATATAAAGTTTTGGCTTAGATTCTTTTTTAGTAATATAGTCAGGTTTAAAACTGTTAAAACCATTTATTCCACCAAAATAAAGCATTCCTTTTGTATCTCTAAAAGAACTTCTGGCTATGAAAAGATTGTCTTGTAAACCATCTATTACCTGAAAATTAGTTATTAAAGAATCTTTTAAATTAAAGTGAGAAATTCCTTCGGAAGAACTTAGCCAAAGATTAGAGGTGTTTTCAGCCAAAACCGATTTCAAATCAAAATCTTTTAAAGCTGTATAATTTTGAAAGGAATAATATTTATGAGTATTTGGATTGAATTTAAAAAGTTTTCCGTGAGAGTTTATCAGCCATAAGAATCCTAAATTATCTAATTCCATAGATCTAAAGCCTAAAATATCATCTGTGTAAGTATCTTCATCATAGTAGCTTGTGTAGGTGAAGTTTGAGTTAGAAAGGTTTTCTAAATTTTCTTCAAACTTAAAAAGTCCACCTTTATAATATCCAACCCAAATTGTGCCATTTGCATCTTCTATAATACTTTCTGCAATAAACCCTTTAAGTCCTTGTGTGTTATTTTTAAAACTAGCAATTAGTTTTTGAGTGCTAGAGTATACATTAAGCGATAGGTTTGAAGCCACCCAAATCCGTTCTTTAGAATCTGTATACACAGTTCTAACATCTGTAGCTTTTTGATTAAACGAATTTTTAATTTCAATGTTTTTAAAGGAATTGTTTTTTAAATTGTAGTGCCATAGGCCATTTTTATATGTTCCAAACCAAATATTTAATTTTTCGTCTTCTGTAATAGAATGTACATAAAAACCTTTATTAAATTTATTTGCTGAAAAATATTGATCTCTTGAGGTTGTTCCATCTTTGTTTGTTGCAATTTTTGTAATCCCCATTCCATCTGTACCTGCCCATAAAGTTCCTTTTTTTGTTTTATAAATTGATAAAATTCGTGATGGTGTATTATTTTTGGTGCCAGCATAATATTTAATTTCACTATTAACTTCTGGTAAAATATTTAAGTCACCATAATTAGATGAAACCCATATGTTTTCATTAGTATCTTCATAAACAGCTACAACTGTATTACTACCTAAAGAAAATTTATTGGTATCTTGGTGTGTGTACAGTTGTATTGTGCCTTTCTTAGAATCAACCTTATATAAACCACCTCCATCGGTTCCAGCCCAAATAAAACCTTTACTATCACAAAACAATGTAATAAACATTTCTTTTTTAATATTGTACAAAGGTGCTTTATAGAGTGTGTCTTGAATAAGTTTTTTGGCATCTATATCATAAACATATAATCCATGCGATTCTGTGCCAATCCATAGTTTATTGCTTAAATCTTTTGTAATTCTTATTTCTACAGCAAAATCTGAAAATGGACTCTTTAATGTGTCTAATTCATTCGTCTTTGGTGAATAATGAAATATTTTACCAGTATTTGTACTTAAAAATAATTCGTTAGTATCTGTTACTACAATATTTAAAATCTCGGACTCGTTGTTTGTGATATTTGGTATGTTAACAAGCTTTTTAAGTGATCCGTTACTATGGTTATAGGCAAAGATATCTCCTTGTTTGGTGGCTAAAATAATGGATTTTTTGTTGCCAGTTATTAACTGAATTTTCTTTCCTCTTAAAACGTCTAATTCATTAAAATTACCTAAAGTATCACAAAAAGTTACACGTCCGTTTCTACTATTAATCCAGATATTATTTTTAAAATCTTTGTAAATACTTTTTAAATAATCATTATGTTCTAATTCCTTAAATAGGTTTTTTACATCTGTATAGTAATAATTAGAACCATCATATTTTACTAACCCAGATGAATGACCTAACCAAATATATCCGTAATAATCTTGAACAATACTATTAACATACAGTAACTTTTTATTATGTGTAGGTTTTATATGAATAAAATTGGAGTGTTCTTGACCAATAAAATAGAGACTATTTAACAGAAAACACATCGTTAAAAAAACGACTTTTAGCGTATATTTTTTCTTTTTAAGTGTTGTTAAAGTGGGTTTTATCATCAAATTAAAAACATTAAGTTAACAGTAACTGCTCAAACATAGTTACAAATGTATCTATTACAATTTAAATAAAGCACTATTAAAAACTTCAAAAGGTGGAAAATTTATTCAAAAAGGAGGAAATTTTTTTCAAATTTCCTTTTTTATCGAAAATAACCACCTCTTAGACGAAATTGTCTACTATTTTTTTAAATAGAATCATCAATTTTGAGATGTTAAAAATACAAGTGTTTTTAACATTTAGCATAACTTTTAACATTTAGTACCATTCAAATGTTAAAATTTTATTAATAAACCCACATTATTCATTTTAAACTTTAGCTAGGCTGGTTTAAATTTTAAAAATATAAATAGTAATAACAGATGAAATCAAGAAGAAATTTTATTAAAAAATCGGCAATTGCAGGAGCAGGAATTGCTATGCTACCTAACATGTCTTTTGGAATAAATACAGGTGTATTCGGAAAAGAAGAGAAATTAAAAGTAGCCATGATAGGTGTTGGTTTACGCGGAACAAACCATTTAAGCAATGTTTTGTTGAGAGATGACGTGTTGGTAACTGCAATTTGCGATATAGACCCGAGACGTATAACCATTGCATTAGATCACATAAAAAAAGCAGGAAAACCAAAACCTGCAATTTTTGGGGACAACGATTATGATTATAGAAATCTGTTAGCGTTAAAAGATGTTGATGCTGTTATTATTTCTACCCCATGGTTATGGCATACACGCATGGCAAAAGATGCAATGCAAGCTGGAAAATATACTGGTTTAGAGGTTTCAGCAGCAAACACTATGGAAGAATGTTGGGATTTAGTAAACACACACGAAGAAACAGGTACACATCTAATGATATTAGAAAATGTGAACTACAGACGTGATGTGCTTGCCGTTTTAAATATGGTGAAACAAAATGTGTTTGGTGAATTGGTTCATTTTAGATGTGGTTACCAACATGATTTGCGTTTTGTAAAGTTAAACGACGGTAAAAGTGCTTATGGAAAAGGAGTGGAATTTGGAGAAAAAGGAATTTCAGAATCTGCGTGGAGAACACAACATTCTTTATTAAGAAATGCAGACGTATATCCAACACATGGTGCTGGTCCAATAGCAGCAATGTGCGATATTAATAGAGGAAATAGGTTTACATCACTTACTGCAAATGCGACTAAAGGCATTGGTTTAAACGATTATATTGTTAAAAATGGTGGAGCAGATCATCCAAATGCAAAATTAAAGTTTAAACAAGGTGATGTTATTACTTCAACAATAGAAACTGCCAACGGAGAAACAATTATTGTAACACACGATTGTAATTTGCCAAGACCTTATTCTTTAGGTTTTAGAGTTCAAGGAAGCAACGGACTTTGGGAAGTTGATGGGAATAGAATATATATTGAAGGAAAATCTGATCCACATCGTTGGGATGTTGCAGATGAATGGTTGAAAAAATACGACCATCCATTATGGAAAAAATATGGTGAACACGCTTTAGGTGCTGGTCACGGGGGAATGGACTTTTTTGTAATAAATGCTTTTATAGAATCAGCTAAACAAAATATTGCACCACCAATGGACGCTTATGATGCAGCTGCGTGGAGTGCAATTACACCACTTTCAGAACTATCAATTGAAAATAACGGAGAACCACAAGATTTCCCTGATTTTACAAGAGGAAACTGGATAAAACGTAAACCATACAATTGGATGAAAGATACTTTTTAAAAGAAATCAATTAGAATAAACAATTGAACATTAACTCAATCACTAACTTAAATTAACTTTATGAAAAAATTAATCACATGTTTATTAATTTTTATGTTTGGAATACTACACGTCCAAGCACAAGATAAAACGGTTACAGGAACTGTTTTTGATGAAACTGGAGGGCCTTTGCCAGGTGCTTCCATAACAATTAAAGGAACATCAAAAGGTGTATCCACAGATTTTGATGGGCTTTTCAGTATTACTGCAAAAAATGCAGATGTACTTGTAGTTTCTTTTATGGGATATGCAAGTAAAGAGATAACTGTAGGTGATAAAACATCTTTTAACATTACATTACAACCAGACGTAAGCTCTTTAGATGAAATAGTACTGGTAAGTTTCGGTGCTCAGAAAAAGAAGAGTATCGTTTCTTCTATTACAACTGTAAAGCCAGATGAACTTAAAGTATCTTCAAGTAACTTAACAACTGCGTTGGCAGGTAAAGTTTCAGGTTTAATTGCTTACCAAAGAGGTGGTGAGCCAGGAAGAGATAATGCAGAATTCTTTATTAGAGGTGTAACTACTTTTGGGTACGCTTCAAGTCCATTAATTCTTATTGATGGTGTAGAGTTGGGTGTTGCTGATTTAAGAAGATTACATCCAGATGATATTGATGCCTTTTCTATAATGAAAGATGCTTCTGCAACAGCATTGTATGGTGCTAGAGGAGCAAATGGTGTTATTTTTGTAACTACTAAAGAAGGTGTTGAAGGTCCGGTAAGAGTTTCTGCAAGAATTGAAACTTCAATGTCGCAACCAACTAGAAATATTGAATTAGCAGATCCTATTACCTATATGAGAATGGGAAATGAAGCTGTAAGAACACGTGACCCTCTAGGTTTATTACCATACTCTTTAGAGAAAATTGAAAATACTATTGCAGGTACAAATCCACTATTATATCCAACAACAGATTGGTATGGAGAATTGTTTAAAGATTATACTTTAAACAAAAAAATGAATTTTAGTTTAAATGGTGGTGGTAAAACAGCACGTTACTACGTTTCTGTATCAGGTAGTCAAGATAATGGTATATTAGAAGTACCAGAGGTTAGTAATTTTAACTCTAATATTAAGTTTAAACAATATAATTTACGTTCAAGTACAAACATTAATTTAACTGAAACATCAAAATTAAAATTAAGTTTTAATGTAAACTTTGAAGATTATACAGGCCCTATGAATGGTGGTTCAGATGTTTACAAGCAAGTTATGAGAACTAATCCAGTTTTGTTTAGACCTTATTACGAAAAAGATGCTGCTAACGAATTTACAAAACATATTTTGTTTGGAAACTATGGTAATGGAGATTATCTAAATCCTTATGCAGAAATGGTAAGAGGATACCAAGAAACCAATTCAAATAAAATTATTGCACAGTTAGAATTTAATCAAGATTTGGATTTTGTAACTGATGGGTTAGATTTTAAATTAGTTTTTAACGGCACTCAAAACTCTAGTTATCAAGCGTTAAGATATTACGATCCTTACTATTACTCACCTCGTTTAAGTAAATTAACAAATCAAATTTCTTTAACTCCCTTAAATCCTGAAGATGGTACTGAAACTTTGGCATTTGCTCAAAGAAATAGATATATTGCAAATTCTACTTATGTAGAATCTAATCTATCGTATCTTAAAGAAATTGATGATGATAATGAAGTAAGTGGATTGGTAGTGTTTACAATGAATGATAGATTGTCAACACTTTCAGATAACGATCTTGGAGCTTCAGAAGCACAACAATTACAAAAATCATTATCTTATAGAAATATGGGATTATCAGGTAGATTTACCTATGCAAACCAACAAAAGTATTTTGCAGAATTTAGTTTTGGTTACAATGGTTCTGAAAGATTTGCCAAAAAAGAACGTTGGGGATTCTTCCCTTCTGTTGCTTTGGGATGGTTGGCTTCAGATGAAAAATTTATGAAATCTACTAAAGATGCAATTACAAAATTAAAATTTAAAGGATCTTACGGATTGGTTGGTAACGACCAAATTGGTGGTGCCAATGATAGATTCTTTTATTTATCGCAAGTAGATTTAAACTCAGGAGGTTATAATACAGGTGAGAATTTTGGGTTTTTTCAAAATGGAGTTAGCATTCAAAGATACGCTAATGAGAATATTACTTGGGAAACTGGTAAGAAAATGAATGTAGGTTTTGAACTTGGTTTATTTGATAAATTGGATTTAGATGTAGATCTTTTTAGAGAAGATAGAGAAAATATTTTAGCCGATAGAGTTATACCTTCTAGTTTAGGATTACAAGCAGGTGTAAGAGCAAATATTGGTGAAGCAAGAAGTCAAGGTATAGACGGAACATTAGTATATACAGAGAACTTTAAAAACGATATTTGGATGCAATTTAGAGGTAACTTTACCTATGCAACCAACGAAATCACTAAATTAGAAGAACCAGATTATTCAGCAACACCTTGGTTGTCTAGAGTTGGACAACCTATAAATCAAGTTTGGGGTTATGTAGCAGAGCGTTTATTTGTAGATCAAGCGGAGGTTAATAACTCTCCTGTTCAAACTTTTGGTGAATATTCGGGTGGAGATATTAAGTACAGAGATATCAATCAAGATGGTAAAATCTCTGCATTAGATAGAGTGCCAATTGGGAACCCAACAGTACCAGAAATCACTTATGGTTTAGGTCTTTCTGCAGGTTATAAGAATTTTGACATATCTTGTTTCTTTCAAGGGTCAGGAAATTCTTCTTTCTGGATAAATACTGTGGAAACTGCACCTTTCGTTAATGAGCAACAACTTTTAAAAGCGTATGCAGATAGTTATTGGTCAGAAACTAACAGAGATGTTTATGCTTTATGGCCAAGACTTTCAGAAAATTTAAATGCCAACAATACACAAACAAATACGTGGTTTATGCAAGATGGTGGTTTTTTAAGATTAAAACAAGCTGAAATAGGGTATAGTTTACCTCAAAAAATGATGGATAGGCTTAAAATGGAAAAAGTTAGATTTTATGCAACTGGTAGTAACTTACTTGTGCTTAGTAAATTTAAATTATGGGATCCAGAATTGGCGGGTAAAGGACTAGAATATCCTAACCAAAGGGTAATTAATGTTGGCGTTAACGTATCATTCTAAAAAAACAAAAAAAATGAAAAAATATAAATATATAATACTATTTTTTATTGCAACTGTTTTTACAGGATGTGATAAAGATTATTTAGATGTTGTACCAGATAACGTTGCAACTATAGACAATGCCTTTTCAAATAGGTTTAACACGCAGAAATTTTTATATGGTATTTATAGTGAAATACCAAGACCACATGAGGTATTCAATGGAGCAGCTTTAACAGGAGGAGATGAAATTTGGTTTCCAAAGTCTGAACAAAATAGAGCTGGAGTTAGAATTGCACAAGGTTTTCAAAGTGCTACAAGTCCAAGTTATAATTTATGGGGTAATGGCGGATTGTATGAAGCTATTAGAAACTGTAATATCTTTTTAAGTAGAATAGATGGTGTTCAAGGAATTCAAGAATATGAAAGAACAACTTGGAAAGCAGAAGTTAAATTTTTAAAAGCTTACTTCCATTTTTACTTAGTGAGAATGTATGGACCAGTGGTAATTAACGACGAATTAATCCCTGTTTCAGCAGATGCTAGTGAGTTTAAAACTGCCAGAAATACTATTGAAGAATCGTTCACTTATATTGCAGCGCTTTTAGACGAAGCAATTTTAGACCTTCCGTTAACATTGCAAAATTCAGGTGATGAATTAGGTAGAGTTACAAAACCTATTGCAGCAGCAATAAAAGCAAGAGTTTTAATGACTTACGCAAGTCCCTTATTTAATGGAAATACTGTGTATAGCGGGTTTACAAATGCCGAAGGAATTCCTTTCTTCCCAGCTTCATATGCTCCAGAAAAATGGCAATTAGCAGCAACGGCAGCTAAAGAAGCTATAGATATTTGTAATGAAGCAGGAATACGTTTGTATCAAAAAGAAGATTATATTAATAGATCTGGAGTAGCAATTAACTCTGATATTACATTGTTAAAAGCAGGCTTAAGAAGTAGAATTACTGAAAAATGGAATTTTGAATTAATTTGGGGACATACAGGTGATACTAGACAAATAGAGTTTGAATCTATGCCACGTTTGTATAATTATACTACAAACCCAGTAGCTTCAAGACACTGTCCACCAATGCGTATTGCAGAAATGTACTACTCTGCAAACGGAGTACCAATTGAAGAAGATATTACTTTTGATTATAGTAATAGGTTTAAAATAAAAACTGCTTCAGCTGTAGATGAATATAAAATTGAAGTTGGACAGGAAACCGCTATTTTAAACTTTGATAGAGAAACGCGTTTTTATGCTGATTTATCTTTTGATAGAGGTGTTTGGTTTGGAAATGGAGCAAACGACGAAAAAGATCCCTGGTATGTGCACGCAAGAGGTGGAGAGTTTGCATCTGTATTTGAGCCTTCTCAATATTCAGTTACTGGTTACTGGCCTAAAAAATTAGTTGCTGTACCTTCTCAGGTAAATACAGGTCAATCTTTTAGTTCAACACGTTATACGTTTCCTATTATTCGTTTAGCTGATTTATACTTATATTATGCAGAAGCATTAAATGAAGTAAAAGGAACTCCAGATGCAGAGGTTTATGAATATATTGATCTTGTGCGTGAAAGAGCAGGCCTTGGAACAGTAGTTGAAAGTTGGGCAGCATATTCTAGTGATCCAAGTAAACCACTTTCTCAAAACGGTATGAGAGAAATAATTCAGCAAGAAAGAATGATTGAACTATCTTTTGAAGGTGCTAGATTTTGGGATCTAAGAAGATGGAAACTAGCAAAAGATTTTATGAATAAACCAGTTAAAGGGTGGAACGTTTTAGAAAATGATGTTGACGATTATTACACAGTAACTACTCTATATAACTTACGTTTTACTGAAAAAGATTACTTATGGCCAATTCCTGAGTCGGAAACTATTAAAAATCCAGATTTAATTCAAAATCCAGGATGGTAATTAAATTATTAACTAAAAGAAATAATATGATGAAACATATAATCAAGTTATTAACGGTATCATTAGTTCTTGTACTATTTGCTTGTGAAGAACATAAAAATGAACCAATATTTAAAGATAGCTCAATTCCAACTGTAATTGAGAATGTTATAGTAACTCCTATAAATGGTGGATTAGATATTAAGTATGATTTGCCAAATAATAGTGATTTATTATACGTAAAGGCTGTATATACTACATCTAAAGGAGTCGAAGCAGAAGTAAAAGCGTCTGCATTTAAAAATGAGCTTCAAATTTTAGGTTTTGGAGATACTGCTGAAAGAACAGTACGTTTATATTCAGTAGATCGTTCAGAAAATACTTCTCAACCTATTACAGTGTCTGCGGCGCCATTAACACCACCAGTTACAATTATACAAGAGTCAATGGAAATTACTCCAGATTTTGGAGGTGCAAGGTTTACTTGGGAAAATGCACTAAATACACCAATATCTATTGAATTAATGTCTGAAAATGAGTTTGGTGAATTAGAAACAATTGAAACCGTATATACAAAGCAAACAGCAACAAAATCTTCTTTAAGAGGTTTTGAATCTGTACCAAGACTTTTTGCAGCAGTAATTAGAGATAGATACGATAATTATTCTGATACAATTTTTGCAAAAACACCAGATAGAATGTTAGTACCATTATTTGAACAACGTTTAGATAAAACTGCATTTAAAAAAGTTGTTTTAGAAAACGATGATAACTGGGATGCTTGGGAAGGTGATTACTGGAATTTCTTTGATGATGAAATGGAATCTATTGTGCATACACAAGGAGATAAACCAAGACCAAGTATTATGACAGTTGATCTAGGTGCAAATGTTACCTTAAGTAGGTTTACAGTACACCAAAGACTTTCTCACGGTATAATACATGCCTTTGCTCACGGTAATCCAAAAACATATAAAGTATATGGTGCTAAAGAATTACCTGGTATGGATGGTAACCTAGACGATTGGATTTTATTAAAAGATTGTGAATCAATTAAACCTTCAGGCTCTCCAATTGGAACAAATACAGATGAAGATATTGACCATTTATGGGCAGGAGATGAATTTACTTTTGATGAAGCTATCGAAATCAGATATTTCCGTTTTGCAGTATATAGTACATGGGATGGAGCAGGATATATTAATGCTTCTGAAATGACTTTCTGGGGGAATATAGTTGACTAATAATCGTTAAGAAACATAATTATGAAAAAAATAAAATATATAATACCAATAATTATAGCTGTCCTTTTGATATCTATCTCTTGTACCGATACGTTTGAAGTACACGATAAATATTTAGAAGGTGGTGAAATTATCTATACCTCTAAAGTAGATTCTTTAGAAACACACGGAGGTAATAATAGATTAAAAATAACAGGATATTTAACAAACGGATTTGCTGTTAATGAAATTATAGTTTACTGGAATAAAGGAGAAAATAGTCAAACATTTCCGTATACAAAAACCGCGAATAACAATACAGATTTTGTAGAATTAGTTGTAGAAGATTTAGAAGAACAATCATATGAATTTGAAGTATATTCAAAAGATGAAGAAGGAAATAGATCTATTAAGATTACTACTTTTGGTACCGTTTACGGAGAATTATTCCGTTCTAACTTAGAAGCAAGAGCAATTAACTCCTTCAGTTTAAATGCAGATGGCGATGCTACCTTAGATTTTAAGCCAAGTAGCGATTTAACTAGAGGAACCGAAGTAGAATTTACAAATTTAAGTGGTGAAACAACTATTAGTGTTTTAGCAGCAGATGTATCGGATCTTATTTTAGAACAATTAGATATTCTAGAGCCAATTAAATATAGAAGTTTTTATGTTCCAACTCCAGCAAATGAAGATGGAAACGAAACTGCGATTGATGAATTTCTTTCAGATTGGAAAGTTTACGAGGTACCTGCTATATTTGAACCAATATTTGAATCCTTTACATTTGAGCCTATAGTTGCTGGAGTTATTGCTAATTGGAATAATTCAGAAAGTGCTGAAGTTAGCTTTAACTTTCAAAAAATGGTTAATGATAGTCCTGTAATTAGTACTATTACTTCAAGCGCAGCAACAGATACTTTTACTATTGATGGAATGAAAGGGTCAACTCAAGATATTGAAATTACGCTAACAGATATTTATGGAAATTCAATTTCAAAAATATTTACCGTGACGCCAATGGCTCCATTAGGTAAAGGTAACTGGTCAATCATTGACTTTTCAACTGAAGAAGCAGGTGGTGAAGGACCTGTTAATGGTTATGCAAACGCAGTAATTGATGGAGATTTAACAACTTTTTGGCATTCAAACTGGTCAAGTACGGGTTCTTCTTACCCACATCACTTCACAATTGATATGGGAGCAGAAAAAAGCATCGCTGGTTTCGAAATTTTTAGAAGAAGTGGTAATAATGGTGGAGCGACAGTTCATGAATTTTGGGTGAGTAGCGATAATATTACATTTACCAAAGTTGCAACGCTTAACGCAGCATTAGATACTAATGATGGTTATATAGCCAATACTGCCCCAAATACAACGGGTAGATATGTGAAATATGTTGCGACAGAAGGACCAAATAGTTTCACGCATTTAGGTGAAATAAATGTAATTGAGCGTTTAGATAATTCAAATTGGTCTATTGTAGACTTTTCTTCAGAAGAAGCAGGTGGTGAAGGACCTGTTAATGGTTATGCAAGTGCCGCAATTGATGGAGATTTAACAACTTTTTGGCACTCTGCTTGGTCTACTGGATCACCAGTATATCCTCATCACTTAACTATTGATTTGGGAGCTGAACAAAACATTGCTAGTTTTGAAATTTTTAGAAGAAGCGGTAGAACAGGAGCAGCAGAAGTACATGAGTTTTGGGTGAGTAGTGATAATGTAAACTTTACCAAGGTAGCAACGCTTAATGCTGTATTAGACACTGATGATGGTTTTGTGGTAAATGCAGAAACAGTAACAACAGCTAGGTATGTTAAATATCTAGCAACACAAGGACCAAACGATTTCACATATTTAGGTGAAATTTATATATACGGAACATTAGATTAATTTTTAGAGTTTATTTTAAAAAAGAGGGTTGTTTTACAGCCCTCTCTTTTAATAAAGAACCCCTAATTATAAAGAACCCCTTACTTAATAAATACTTCCATAACATGCAAAATCTACTAAAACTGTTGCTGTTTTTCTGCCTTACTTTTGGAATTTCTCAAAAAATTGTTGCTCAGATTGAAAACACACCTTATGATAATCTAACAGGAAATAATGCTATCTACAAACCAAGTTTTAGTGAAAGTTACCCTGAATGGGCAAAAATGTTATACCAATATCCAATTAATTATAATGAAATTGAAGCTGGTTATCAACAATATTTTAAAAAATACGGAAAGCAAAAAAACCCAATTACACGCTATTATAAACTTTGGCGTAGAGTTATAGAAAACTTTGTGGATGAAGATGGAACAATTGTGCTTCCAACCGCTACAGAATTAAATTTAATGCAGCATAAAAAGAGTAGGCTGTCTAAAAAATCGAATGATGTTTCTAACTCTAACTGGACTTTTTTAGGTCCAAAAAATACCTTTTGGTTAAACGAGGATAATAGCCCAACAGAAAAACCAGTTGCTCCTTGGCAAGTGAATGTGTATGCACTAGATGTGTTTAAGGAAAATGAAAATATTATTTATTGTGGTACAGAAACAGGTTATATAAACAAATCTGTAGATGGTGGTAAAAACTGGCAACTAATGGCAAAAGATTATATCTTTTCAGGAGTACAAGCAGTTACTATTCATCCAAAAAATTCAAATATTGTTTATGCTTCTGGAGGATCTCAGATACACAAAACTACCGATGGAGGTTATACTTGGGAAACAATGTTGCAAAGCGAACCTTATTTTTCTGCAAACCATATAATTATAGATCAAACAAATCACGATAAATTACTGGCTTCTTCAGATAAAGGTGTTTTCCTTTCTTTAGATGCTGGAAACACTTGGACTCAGAAATCTTCAAAAAAAGCATACGATATTCATTTTAATGTTAGTAATTCTAATTTTATTTACGCAATTGTAAAGGATGGAAATAACTTCCAATTGTTAGAATCTTTAAACGCTGGAACAAGTTTTTCGGCTGCTTCATCTTTTCCTTCAAATATACCAGACAATAGTGGTGGATTGTTAGCTGTTACTGCTGCAAACCCTAATATTATGTACGCTACAATGTTAAGTTCAGACAATACTCCTTTTTTATACAAAGGAACTTTAACAGATGAAACTTGGACTTGGACTAAGGCAATAGATTGTAATACAACTGCATTTCCTTATAACAATGGTCAAGGTTATTTCGATTTAGTTTTAGAGATTTCACCAACTAACGAAAATCATATTTTTGTAGGAACTACTACTTTGTTTAAAACAACAAACGGATCTCTTTCTTTTGATGCAATTGGAGGTTATTTTGGTAGATTTTCTATTCATCCAGATATTCAAGATATAGTTTGGTTGCCAGATGGAGATTCTGTGTATGTTGCTACCGATGGTGGAATTAGTTTTTCAAATGATGCTTTTGAAACAGATTTTCAGCCCATCGTAAATGGATTGGTAGGATCTGACATGTGGGGATTTGATCAAGGGTGGAACGAAGATATAATTGTTGGTGGAAGGTACCATAACGGAAATACAGCTATGACCGATTTTTATAACGGAAAGGCGCTAAGAATGGGAGGAGCAGAATCTGCAACAGGATGGGTAATTCAAGGTAAAAGTAGACACGTTGCTTTTAATGATTTAGGAAGTGGATGGATTTTACCCAAAACTGCTGAAGGACTTCCAGAAGGTAGATTTCAATACACTAAATTTCCAAATATGTTTGAATATGGCGGTCAAAGAGGAAACTTAATTCACCATCCAAACTATTTTGAAATCTTATTTTTAGGAGAGGGTAATAGTTTTTGGAAAAGTACAGATATGGGAGAGAGCTTTAATGAGTTGTATACATTTCCAGGAGAAGTACTTGCCGTTCAAATGAGTTTTACAAATCCAAAAGTTTTATATGCAGATGTAAAAGGTTCTGGTTTTTATAAAAGTGAAGATCAGGGAGAAACATGGGTGTTAAAACCTTCATTAAGTAGTAATACTTATGGTGGTTCTAAAATGAAAGGGCGTACAAATATTGCCATTTCTTTATCCGATGAAAACACAGTATACGCCTGCTATTCTAATGGAACTTGGACTGGAGATAAAGGACTTGTTTTTAAATCTACCAATGGAGGTGATACTTGGGAAAATTGGACGGGTAGTGTAAATGCTTACACAAAGAGTTTAATAATTCAACCAAGTAATACTGGAGAAGATTTAGTGTACCTTTTTACAACAGCTAGAAAAGGAGAGCAATCAAAAGTATATTTCAGAAAGGCTTCTGCTTCAAAATGGGAATTATTTACAAACAATTACCCTGGAAATTTTAATGTAAATGCTGCACTTCCTTTTTTTAGAGATGCAAAAATAAGACTTGCTGGTACTGGAGGAGTATGGGAATCACCTTTACAAGAACAAAATTTTAAACCGATAATAAATCCTTGGGTAGAAAATTATCAAAATAGATGTATGACTGATACAATACATTTTGATGATCACTCAATTTTAAAACATGCGGGAGCCAGTTGGAAATGGGATATTAGTCCTGCCCCAACTTATATTAGTAGTGCAACTAGTAGAAATCCAAAAGTTGTATTAGGTAATCCAGGAGCATATTCAGTTACTTTAACAGTTCGCCAGAATGGTGTAGATTATGTTAAGACAGTTGAGAATATGGTAACTACAACAACCTGTCCTTCTATTGATGATTGTAGCAACCCTGCAGAATTACCAAAAAATGAATGGTCTTTAATCTATGCAGATAGCCAAGAAACAAACTTTCCAGGATTAGCAACAATGGCTTTTGATGATGATCCAAATACAATTTGGCACACAAGCTGGAGTTCAGGAACAGATCAATATCCACATGAAATACAGATAGATTTAGGTAATTCATATAATATTAGCGTATTTAAATACTTACCAAGACAATCAGGTGCTAATGGAAGAATTAAAGACTACGAATTGTATTTTAGTTACAATAAAGAAAGCTGGGGCGAACCAGTTAAAATTGGAAGTTTTGAAAATACTGCTTCAACACAAAATATTGAATTTGATACTCCCGTAAAAGGAAGGTATTTAAGAATAAAAGCATTGTCTGAAGTTAATGATGGCGCTTGGACTTCTATTGCAGAAATTACTTTAGTAGGTTGTGTTAGCGATAATTGTCCGGGTATTGATAATGAAGATCAAGCTGATTTTGACAACGATGGTATTGGAGATGCTTGTGATGATGATGACGATAATGACGGCGTAGATGATACAATAGATGAATGTTCAGAAACGCCTCTTGGAGATCGTGTAGACGAAAAAGGATGTAGCTTATTGGTTATTCCAGCTAATAACTTTAAAGTTCAAACTATTTCAGAAACTTGTAAAAATAAAAAGAACGGTAAAATATTAATTACAACAGTAGAAGTACATAATTATACAGCAACATTAATTAAAGATGGAGTTACAACAGATTATCAATTTACAAATACTTTAGAAATACCAAATATTGCTGCGGGTGCATATAGTTTATGTTTTACTATTGAAGGGATTTCAAAATCTAACTTTAATAGGTGTAATACAATAATATTGGCTGAACCTTTAGATTTAAAAGTGCAATCTAAAATAGATACAGGTAAAAAATCAATTTCGTTAAGATTAGCAAATGGAAACGAATATAGTATTAATCTAAATGGAGAGATTATTAGAGTTACCAATCCAGAAATCACCTTAAATTTAGTAAACGGTGTAAATAAAATTTCTGTAACAACAGCTAATAAATGTCAAGGTGTGTTTGAAAAGTCAATTTTGGTTTCAGAAAAATTAACAGCATATCCAAATCCGTTTACAGATTATTTATTGTTAAATATAGGAGATAATTCATCAAAAATGGTTCAAGCAAATGTTTTGGATACTAGTGGGAAATTAATTCAGGCAAGATATTTACCTGTTAAAAATGGTAATATTATTATTGATGGAAGTCATTTTAAAACAGGTGTATATATAGTTTCTGTTCAAACGGAATCAGGTATTTCAAGTATTAAAATTGTAAAAGACTAGTCTGGAAATAAATTAAAAACACTTCTTTTTTTAGGTGTGTTTAGTTTTAAAAAGGGTTGATATAATTAAGAAAAGTATAATGAAAAAAATCAGTTTAATTTTTTTAGTATGTTGTTTAATGGCTTGTAGTCCTAATCAAGTTAAAGAAACAGAAGCAACATTAGGTTTAATACCAAAACCAACTAAAACCAGCATTAATAGTGGAGCGTTTACAATTACAAAAAACACCAATGTTGTTGCAATAGGAGCAGCCAAAGTTGAAGCTGCTAAATTTATTGCAGCTACAGAAAAGGCAATGGGTTTTAAATTACAATTAACAGATATTGCTAAATCTAAAAATGTAATTTTATTTGAACTTTCAGACACGCTTACCTCAATAAATAATGAAGGTTATAAATTAGAAGTTTCAACTAACGGAATAGTATTAAAAGCGTTAAAACCAGTAGGGCTTTTTTACGGAATTCAAACCATTAGACAGCTGTTGCCAGAAGCAATATATTCGAATAAATTGGTGAAAAATGTAAAGTGGGTTATACCGAGTGTTTCCATAACAGATGCACCAAGATTTGGGTGGAGAGGTTATATGTTAGATGTTTCTAGAAACTTTTTTGATGCTGAACATGTAAAACGACTTATAGATCGTATGGCAGTTCATAAATTGAATTTATTTCACTGGCATTTAACTGATGATGAAGGTTGGAGAGTAGAAATTAAAAACTACCCAAAACTTACAGAAGTTGGTGCTTGGAGAGGCAAAAACGAAGCCTTAAAGCCTTCTCGTGGTTCTGGAGATGAACGTTATGGTGGTTTTTATACACAAGAAGAAATTAAAGAAATTGTTGAGTATGCAGCAGAAAGACATATTCAAATTATGCCAGAAATTGATGTTCCAGGGCACGCAAGAGCAATAATTGTTGCGTATCCAGAATTATTGCCTGACGGAACTTCCAATTCTAAAAGTGTACAAGGTATTGCAAATAATGTTCTCTCTCCTGTTAAAGAAAAAACGTACACTATGTTAGATACTATTTTTGGAGAACTAAAAGCATTATTTCCTTTTGAATATATACATATTGGCGGAGACGAAGTAAATACATCTGCTTGGATGAATAGTCCTTCGTGTGTAAAATTTATGAGCGAGAACAATATTAAATCTGGTCGTGAGCTTCAAAATTACTTTAATAAAAGAATGGAAGTAATTATTGCCAGACATGGTAAAAAAATAATGGGATGGAATGAAATTATTGAAGGTGGTGATTTAAATTTAGACACCGCAGTAATGTCTTGGACAGGAACAGGACCAGGATTTCATTCAGCAAAAAAAGGTCATCCGGTAATTATGGCGCCTGGACAACATGTTTATTTTGATATGAAATCATCAAAAGACGATGAATTTGGACATTGGTGGGCAGGAATTGTTTCATTAGATAAAGTGTACGAATTTGATCCATTAGCAAAAAACGACTTATCAGAAAAACAATTAAATAATATTTTAGGAGTACAAGCCTGCTTATGGTCAGAGTATTTATTTGAAGATGGAAGAGCACAATACCAAACTTGGCCTCGATTAGCTGCACTTGCAGAAGTTGCCTGGACACCACAATCTGAAAGAGAATTTATAGATTTTTACAATCGTTTAGGTACTAAGCATTTACAGAGATTAGACGTTCTAAATGTAAAATATAGAGTACCACAGCCAAAAGCTGTTTTAAGAAGAGATACAATTACAATTCATACGCCTTGGGAAGGTGCAGAAGTGAGGTATAGTACAGATGCTTCTGAACCAACTAAAACTTCTGAACGGTATAACGGAACTCCTTTCTATATTAAAGATTACCAAAATTTAAGGATGAAACTTTATACTAAAAATGGTAACGAAAGTAGAGCCGTAAAAGATGTTGAAATATTCCGTGAAATTGCTGCGGAATGGACTTCAAAAGATTGCTCTACAGAGTTTAAAAATGTCAACTTTAATATTACTGGCATAGATGCTAATGGTTTTTGGTATTTAGATTTTATTTATAAACATGGAGGACATAGATTAGATATTCGTTCTGTAAAATTATTGGAAAACGGAAAAGAAATTTATTCAGATATTCACAATGGTTTTTCAGGAAATAGTTTAATTAACAATAGGTACAGAGTACAAGTTACAGATTTTAATACTTCAAAAAAATATAGTATAGAAGTTGAAATGAGATCGGATGGAGGCACAAATTCAAATGGTGTAATTTCTATAGAACGTGCTGAACTTAAAGAGCCTAAAGTTAGTTTTGAAACAACTGTAAAAGCGGCTGAAAACACTAGTGCTGAAAAAGCCACTGACTGGAATAGAAGGTCTTATTTTAAATCACTAAATAAAGGAAAAAAAGGAAGTGAATTTGTATTTAATTTTTCTGAAGTGTTAGAAATAAAAAGTTTAGAAGTATTAAGCGGACATCCAAGTAAAAATGAAGCTATTATTGTAGATGGTACCGTATTAATTTCTGAAGATGGAACCGTATTTGAAAAATTAAGTGGATTTGATTATGGTGCAGCAAAAAATGAATTTGAAGTTTCCAAAAAGGTAAAAGCAGTTAAAATTGTTTTAAATGAAGAACATGAAACTCCTATTATTATTCAAGATTTAAAAATTAAATAATAACATGTTTTAAAAGGCAACAAACTAATAATGAAAAAAATTACGCTAATAGTTTTTCTATTAATTTATAATTTTGGCGAAGCACAAACTAATAACCCATGGTCGCAAATATTCTTAAAGTGGAATACGAAGCAAGATAACGGGGGAACAGGTGTAATTCGTTCAATACGAATTAATCCAAGTGATTCTAATGCTGTTTTAATAGGTGCAGCAACTGCTGGAATTTGGTATACATCCAATAATGGAAAAGACTACAAGCTGGTTTCTGTTGGTGTTCCAGAAGTGGAATGGGTAAACGAAATTGTTTTTAGTAGAAAAAACCCAAAAATTGTATTTGCTGGAACCGATGTTGGTGTGGTAAAGTCTAAAGATGGAGGTTTAAGTTGGAATTACACAGGATTAAGAAAAACAAAACCTCAAAAATATGGTGATTTGTTATGGGTAGATGTTTCAGATAAAAGCAGCAGTATTGTGTATGCAACTACAGAAGAATCAGGGATTTTTAAATTGCTTAAATCTAAAGACGGAGGAGATTCTTGGAACGAAATGTATACAACATCAAAAAGAATTTGGGATATGCGTGTAAAACCAAATAACCCAAATACTGTTTATATTTTAGAGGAATCATTAACAACAGACTGGATTAATTTTAAAAAATCAACAGATAGTGGAGCTACCTTTGTAACAATAAATAACGGTTTTCCTGCGGATTATAGTATGAAATCTCACAGGGCAAGATTGGGTACAACACCAGCAAACAATAATGTTGTTTATGTTGCTATTGGATATAATGGAGGAGGAGATAACGATAAAATCTCTTTCTTTAAATCCTCAAATTCGGGTACATCTTTCGAAAAAAAATGTTGTGGAGATTCAGCAAACCCATTAGAGAATGCTAATGGGAAAACGGACTTTTTATATGAAACCTGTCATTTAGCTCAACTCACATGGAATTTTGCTTTTACAGTATCTGAAACAGATGAGAATTTTCTTGCCTGTGCAGCTAATAAGCTAAAAGTAAGTAAAGATGGAGGTAAAACTTGGGGATATGATGTTACAGGAAATATTTTAACTGGAAAGCAATACGATTATTACAAATCTAATAACGCACATACTGGAGTGCACGGTGATCATCACGGACTATCAGTTATTGGAAACCAAATATGGAATGGGAATGATGGTGGTGTTTACCATTCTTCAGATGGAGGAGCAACTGTGGTAAAAGATGTTACTGATGGTCTTGGGATCCAAGAACTTTGGGGTTTTAGCCAATCATTTAAGAATGATATTATGGCCGTTGGTTTAAATCACAATCAAATATGTTTTAGAGACGATGCTGTTTATGGAGGTTGGATTGGTGTAAATGGAGCAGATGCAATGGCGGCAAATGTAAATCCTATAGATGATCAATTTATGTATAACCATCCTTGGGGTCACGAGCGTGTTGAGAGATCTTTAACAGGTGTAAAAGGACATAAAATGCAAAAATTAGGAATTGAATTAGGGTATATTACATTAGATAATCTTGAGTTCCATCCGCATCAATATTATACTATGTATGGAAGTGATTACGGAGATAGAAACAAAACATATAAGCTTACAAAATCTACAGATAATGCTAAGAGTTGGCATGTTATAAAGAACTTAGAAGAAGATAAGAAAAATATAGTTTCGGTAAAAACAAGCTTTGCAAATTCAGATTATGTGTATGCTGTAGTTGAGCCAAATCGTTTAATTAAATCGGTAGATGAAGGAAAAACTTGGAAAGAAGTTGGTCCGCCTAGTTCTTTAATTAACAATACTGCTTTATGGAGATTGGCTGTTAGCGATACAAATCCAGAGCATTTATGGGTTACTTCAAAAAAGGGGACTAAAGCACACGTTTTTTATTCAAGTAATGGAGGTAAAACATGGAGTGACTATTCTGAAGGGCTTCCAAATCAGCCGGTTTATTCAATAATTTACCAAAGAGGAAGTGATGATATATTGTACCTTGGAACTGGTTTTGGAGTGTATTATAGAAAACAGCATATGCCAAAATGGGAGCTTTTTGGAACAGGAATGCAAGCTGGAAAGACCCCTTTTATGTTTATCAATTATGCTAAAGGCAAGTTACGTTTAGGAACCTCAAGAGGTTTGTGGGAAACCAATTTGCTAGAATTAACACCCCCAAAAGCTAATATTACAGCAGACAGATCAACTTTTAATGAAGAAAATGCTGTAATTAAGTTTGCAGATTATTCTGTAGCAGACCAAAACGCTACTTATTTATGGAGTTTCCCTGGAGGATTTCCGGAAACATCAACAGATGAAAGACCTGTAGTAACTTATAATAAAGCAAACGGAACAAGCTTTAATGTCTCGTTAACTGTTACGGATAAACGAGGAACAAGTACACAAACCTTAAAAGATTTTATAAAATTTTCAAATAACCAACCGATCAACTAAAATGAAAAAATATATAGCAACCACATTTTTATGTATAGGCTTGGGCTTCACTTCAATTAATGCCCAATTAACAGAAAATTCTATCTTAAAACCATCGCGTACAGAGGTAGTAACACCTATAAGAAAAACAACTTTTAATTCCAATAATGGAGCTAAATGTAAAGAACGAAAACAAGGAGGAAATATTAGAACTGAATCTGGATATTTAGCTTTTGATGGTTCTATGGATGGAAACCGTCAAGTAGATCCACAAATTGCTGTAGGTGGAGGTTATATATTACATGGAACAAATAGTGGTTTAATTATTTATGATAAGAAAGGAAATTTTATTCAGGGTGTTTCACAAAACTGTTTTAATAATGGAATAGATCCCAAATTATTTTTTAATGCACACAACAAAGTATTCGGTTTTGATTTATGGAATCCCTGGGATAAAGAAAAGAAAAAACCTGTAAACATTTCAATTTCAGAAACAAGTGACCCTAAAGGAGCCTGGAATACTTATCCTGTACCTGCAAGAGAAGGTGTTGATGGCGGAGGAATTGGCTATAGTAAAAAATGGATAGGTTATTCTTTTCCTGGAGGAAAAGACCGCACATTTGTTATGAAAATGGAAGATGCAATTGAGGGTAAACCTGCTACTGTATATCACTTTCCGGGAAGTTTAGGACATCCAATTGCCATGCAAGATGCTATTGATGATTTATACTTTTTTGAAATTACAAAAACAGATTTTATTATAAGACGCGTAATAACTAGCAGTGATGGCTCTCCAGTTAGTGAAACTGTTAGTAAAACCCCACACGGATTAAAACATTTTGGCTGGCCACCACAATCACCTCAAAAAGGGACTGATCAAAAAACATCTTCGGGAGATAGAAATCCAAAAAATTTAGTATTTCAGAATGGTGATATTTGGTTTTCTCAAGCCATTAATTATCAAGGTCGTGCAGCAGTACAATGGCATCAAGTAAAAACTGATGGAACAATTGTTCAAACAGGATTAATTAGTAGTGAAAACTCTAGTTATATTCAAACAACTTTAGCGGTAAACAAAAACAATGATGTTCTTGTAGGTTTTCAAGAAACCAGTGAAAATATGTTTATTAGTCCCAGATTAGCATTTAGAAAAGCAAATGACCCTAAAGGAACAGTTAGAAAAATTGTTAGCCTAGGAGAAGGAAAGGGTTTTACAGACGGCGTTTCTTGGGGAGATTATAGCGGAAGTGTTGTAGATGGTGATAATTTTACAGATTTATGGACTATCCAAAGTATTACAGACACAAAAGGTAAAGGAGACACTGTAATTGTAAAAGTTCCTTTTAAGTAAGAGTTATAATTATAATTGTTTATAAACGAATGTTAATAATCAAGTTATGATATATGAAAACATTAAATGAATATATTTTTAAAATGAAAAATTATTTTTTATACCTAATTCTAAGTTTGTTATTGCTATCTAATATTGCATGTAAAAACAGTAAGGAAACTATAGAGCAATTTGAAAATAACACAATTTCTAAAACCAATATTTCAATAAGTACAGCAGCAAATAGTTGGGTTGTAAATAATCCAAACGCCACAGATAAAATAGTAAGCAAAGAAGGTATAAAAAACTGGACAGATGCTAACAATAAAATTAGAACCTATTTTTATACAACTGCTACAGGAAAAATTGAAATTAGTATAAATGCAAAGTTTTCTGCGGATACAAAACTTAAAATTACTGTAGGGAATACTACTAAAAATATTGATTTTAAGGAAACAGAAAATATTACAAAACACGCTCTTGGATCATTTGAGATTGACACATTAGGGTATAATTATATTGAGTTTGAAGGAGTTTCAAAGAAAGGAACAACCTTTGGAGAAATAGCAGAAATTATGTTAGATGATTCTTGGAGTTCAAAAATAACTTATGTAAAACCAGATTGGTCTTATTGGGGACGAAGAGGGCCATCAGTTCATTTAAGTTTTGATCAACCAGCAAATAAAAATATTACATGGTTTTATAATGAATTAACTGTTCCTAGCGGAAGTGACCCAATTGGCTCATACTTTATGGCAAATGGATTTTCTTCTGGTTATTTTGGAATGCAAGTAAACTCAGAAACAGAAAGACGAATATTATTTTCGGTTTGGAGTGCTTATGATACTCAAGATCCAAGTCAAATCCCTAAAGAATATTCGGTAATTCCATTAGGTTACGGAGATGGCGTAACTGTTGGAGAGTTTGGAAATGAAGGTTCGGGAGCGCAAAGCTATTTTGTGTACAATTGGAAACCAGATACAACTTATAAATTTTTATTAAAAGGCGAATCTAACGCAAATAATTCTATAGATTATACGGCATATTTTTATGCTCCTGAAATTGGTGATTGGAAACTAATAGCTAGTTTTAGAAGACCTTTTCCTACTGGTAAACATTTAACAAGATTGCATTCTTTTTTAGAAAATTTTGCAACTTCAACTGGAGATTCCAGTAGAAAAGTAAATTATACAAACCAGTGGATGTATGATACTGAAGGCAATTGGAATGAATCTACTTCAGCTAAATTTACTACAGATAATACAGGCGCAAGTGGTGTTCGTTTTGATTACGATGGAGGTTCTGAGGGAGATCATTTTTTCTTAAGAAACTGTGGATTTTTTAGCGATAATGAAATTCCAAATACAACATTTACAAGAACAGCTAACGGAACAGCTCCTAATATTGATTTTTCTGCTTTAGAAGTTCCTCAGATGCCAGTTGAAGTGTCTCATGATTTTTTAGACAGATCCTCTTGGTCAATTGTTGCATATAGTACACAAGAAGATCAAGGAGGAGAAGGAACAACAGGTTTAGCATCAGATATTTTAGATGGAGACAGCAATACTTATTGGCATTCTTGTTGGTCTGATGGTTGTGTGGCAAAAGCTCCACACCAAATAATTGTTGATATGGGTGAGTCTAAAATAGTAGATGGTTTTAGGTTTGTACAAAGACAGTCTCTTTCAAGAACTGTAAAAGATATAGAATTACAAATAAGTGAAGATAACAACACTTGGGAGAGTTTAGGTGATTTTGTAATCAATAACTCTGCAAATGCCCATGATGTAGATTTAAATGAAGCTAAGACATTTAGATATTTTAAGTTTATCGCAAAATCTTCTCATGATGGAACTGAAAATGCTGCATTGGCAGAAATAAAGCCTTATAATTTTAATTAAATGTAATAATTGTTTGAGTTAGTTTTTCAAAAGCCTTTATATATTTTATATAGAGGCTTTTTTTATTTCAATCTATTTTAAATAGCCGTCAATATTTTCTGAAGTAACAATATCTATAGGTAATAAAAGTTGTGAAGGAATTTCTTTATCAAATAAAAAATATTCTGCTAAATAATTTAAACCCATATAAACCTGTTGTTTTGGTTTTTGATGAATTAAGAAATCAATTTCTCCCTGTTTTAAATAATCAATATTTTTTTTCACTAAATCGTAACCAACTATTGCAATATTAGTTGCTCTTTCTTTTAAGGCTTCAACTACAACATACGATTTAGAAATGGTTACAAAAATTCCATTTATGTTAGGATTTTTATCTAAAAAAGCAAGAAGTGAATTGTTAAAACTCTCAGATTTTTTATAATTTAAATGAACAGTAGTTATGTTATAATCTAAAGTGTTTAATGAGTTGAAATAGCTTCTAAACCCTTTTTCTTTTTCTTGTAAATGCGTTGCGTTTTGGTAGTCTTCATCAATATGTACAATTCCAATGGTTCCTTTTTTTAGTACCATATCCATTAATTTTGCAGCAACCCTTCCACTTTGATATAAATCTTGTCCAATAAAATTATTTGAATCTAAATAATTATTAAAGATGGAAACTTTTATATTATTTTCATTGCATTTTGTAACAATTTTTGAAGCTTCTTTTTGAAATAAAGGCACCATCAAAATACCATCTGGCGAGGTTGCAATAACGTTTAAGGAAGTTTCTATAAAAGAACTTGTTTCTGAAGCGTCAAAAACAAACTTATTAATCTCAATACCAAAGTGTTGAAACTTGTTCTCCACTTCCTTTATCGCTCCCGAACAAGGTTCCCAATAAGAATCTTTTTGTGCATCGGGTAAAACAACAGCTAGTTTGTAAATTTTATTTATTTTTAAATTTTTGGCAATTGGGTTTGGTTTGTAATCAATTTCGTTAAGAATTTTTGTCACTTTTTCTAAAGCAATCTCAGAAACTTTTCCACGCTTATGTAAAACTCTGTCAACAGTTCCTTTTGAAACACCTGCAAGTTGAGCAATATCTTTAATCGTATATTTTTTCATCTTACAAATATAGAAAACTTTATTATATGAAATTAAAAATGTGCTCGATAACATAAACTATATGTGTTCGAGCACATTTTAATGTTTTTTCTTTGATATTTCAAAATTCATTTATAAATTAGCACAAAATATGAAAAAATAGGGTGTATTTAAATCACTTATTAAAAAATATAAAATCTTGAAAACAAACAACTTAAATCCTACCTTAGTAATTCTAGCTGCCGGAATGGGAAGCCGCTATGGTGGGTTGAAGCAACTAGATTCTTTTACTCCAGAAGGAGCCACAATTATAGATTTTTCAATATATGATGCTTTGCAAGCAGGATTTGGAAAATTTGTATTTATAATTAGAAAAAGTTTTGAAAAGGAATTTAAAGCCGTTTTTGATAAAAAATTAGAAGGAAAGGCTGAAGTAGCTTACGTTTTTCAAGAAATTGAAGATATTCCTGAAAAATTTCAAAATCCTGAAAGAACCAAACCTTGGGGAACGGGTCATGCTCTTTTAATGGTTAAAGATGTTGTAAAGGAAAATTTTGCAATTATAAATGCCGATGATTTTTATGGAAAAGAGGCCTTTGAAATAATGGCTCAAGAATTAACTAAAATAGACCCAAATTCGTATCGTTTTAATATGATGGGCTACTTGTTAAAAAATACGGTTTCGGAACATGGTTTTGTTTCCAGAGGTGAATGTCAGGTGAATAAAGATGGTTTTTTAACAGATGTAACTGAAAGAGTTCATATAGAAAAAGTTAATGGTCACCTTATTAGAAAGGATGAAAACGGCGTATTTGTTCCAATAGATGGAGAAACAATAGTTTCAATGAATTTTTGGGGATTTACTCCAAAATGTTTTGAATTTGGAACAGTACTTTTTGAAGAGTTTCTAGAAGAAAATAAAGGAAACTTAAAATCAGAATTTTTTATTCCATTAATTGTAAATGAAATTTTAAAATCTGGAAAAGCAACAGTTGAAGTCTTAAAATCTGATGCAAAATGGTTTGGAGTTACCTATAAAGAAGATAAGGAAATAGTTCAAAAAGAAATTGAACACTTACAAAAAATAAATAGCTACCCATCTAAACTTTGGTAACATGAAAGAACAACAATTGCAAGAAGCATTTAATACATTTAATCATAATTCAGAATTTTTATCATATTCAGAATTAGCATCTGGTCATATTAACGACACCTATTTGGTTAAAACAACAAAAGATACTAGTTATGTGCTTCAGAGAATTAACCATGGTGTTTTTAAAGATGTTCCAGGGCTTATTTCAAACAAAGTAAATGTTAGTAAACATTTACAAAAAAAATTAGCGCACCTTCCAAAAAATGAAATATTTAGAAAAGTATTGTCATTTATAGAAGCTAATAATGGAAACTTTTACCATATAGATAGTGACGGGAATTATTGGAACTTAATGGTTTTTATTGATAATAGTATTACATTTGAAACTGTTAGTAATAAGGACGTAGCCTATGAAGGTGGGAAATTAATTGGTGATTTCTTAAATTTAACGAGTGATTTTGATGCTAGTAAATTAACAGAAGTGATTCCAAAATTTCACGATATGTCTTTTCGTTTCTCTCAATTTGAAGATGCACTAAAAGTGGCTTCAGAAGAAAGATTAGAACAAGCTAAAGAATATATAAATCTTGTATGGAGTTTAAAAGATGAGATGCATATTATTCAGAATTTAAAAGAATCTGGAGAAATAAAATTAAGAGTTACACATAATGATACTAAAATATCAAATGTGCTATTTGACACCAATAATAAAGGGCTTTGTGTAATAGACACCGATACCGTTATGCCTGGAGTTGTACATTATGATTTTGGAGATGCTATTAGAACTATATGTAATTCAGCAGCTGAAGATGAAACAGATTTAGATAAAGTAAATTTTAATTTAGATTATTACAATGCTTATACAAAAGGATTTTTAGAAGAAGTTGAATCAGCGCTTTCTCCAACAGAGTTAAAATATTTACCACTTGGAGCAAAAACAATGATTTTTATAATGGCACTTCGTTTTTTAACAGATTTTTTAAATGGAGATATCTATTACAAAACTAAATATCCAGAGCACAATTTTGACAGATCAAAAAATCAATTTAAATTGATAGAAAGTATGTCCGAAAAAATGAATGTTTTATAAAATAATATTAAAAAATAAAAATTAACTAATATGACACAAACAAGCAAGAACAGTACCTTAGTCCCAATAATTATTATTGCTGGACTATTTTTTATTTTCGGATTTGTTACATGGATAAACGGAGCTTTAATTCCATTTATGAAAACCATTAACGAATTAACCGATGCACAATCTTATTTTGTAGCATCAGCCTCCTATATTTCATTTGTTGTAATGGCATTGCCAGCTTCTTATATTTTAAATAAAATTGGATATAGAAAAGGAATGTCTTTAGGATTATTTATTATGGCAATTGGAGCATTGGTATTTATTCCGGCTGCTGAGGCAAGAACATATTGGGTATTTTTAACAGGTATTTTTATTCAAGGAGTTGGGATGACAATTTTACAAACAGCTTCAAATCCATATATTACAATTTTAGGTCCTATAGAAAGCGGTGCAAAACGAATTGCTATAATGGGAATTGCAAATAAAACAGCAGGTGCATTAGGGTCCTTAATATTTGGAGCCATATTATTATCTGGAATTGATGAAGTAAAAGATAAATTAGGTTCAGTTTCAGTAGAAGAAAAAGGACAATTATTAGATACTATGGCAGACAGTGTTTTTATGCCTTATTTAATTATGGCAATAGTTTTGTTTGTACTAGGTATTTTAATTAGAAAAGCACCATTACCACACGTAGAAGCTTCGCCAATTGAAGAAGAAAAAGAAGGAGAAGTAACAAAAACAAGCATATTTCAATTCCCTCATCTATGGTTAGGAGTACTTACGTTGTTTGTTTACGTTGGAGCAGAAGTAATAGCAGGTGATACTATTATTGCTTACGGGATTTCACTTGGATTTACAGGAGAAGAAGCCAAATTCTTTACAACTTATACCCTAATGGCAATGGTTGCAACCTATGCGTTAGGTGTATTTTTAATACCAAAATATGTAAAACAAGGTACAGCCTTAAAAATTAGTGCCACTTTAGGTATAATATTTAGTGTTTGTATTTTAATGACTTCAGGTTTTACGTCTGTTTTATTTGTGGCTGCATTAGGAATTGCAAATGCATTGGTATGGCCAGCAGTTTGGCCTTTAACATTAGAAGGTTTGGGAAAATTCACCAAAACAGCATCGGCCTTATTAATTATGGCAATTTCTGGAGGGGCAATTATTCCTCCATTATACGGTAGATTGGTAGATGCAGGAAAACATGAGTTAGTTGCAAATGGAATGAATGAAGCAGAAGCACTGGCAAGTTCAGCAACAAGTAGTTATTGGATATTAATCCCTTGTTATGCTATAATATTATATTTTGCCTTATCTGGGCATAAATTAGGAATGAAAAAAAATCAAAATAAATAATAAAGAAATGTTAAAAAGTAATATTGATACGTCAACAGATTTTGAAAAGAGATTTGAAAATATTGAAACTAAAATTTTTAATAATTCTACAGTTGCATCAAATGCAGTTGCCCTTGAAATTGCAGATTTAATTAGAGTTAAACAAGCTCAAAAGCAACCTTGTATTTTAGGTTTAGCAACAGGTTCTTCACCAAAAGGTTTATATGCTGAATTGGTGAGATTGCATAAAGAAGAAGGATTGAGTTTTAAAAATGTAATCACTTTTAATTTAGATGAATACTATCCAATGGAGCCAGACTCTATAAATAGTTATGTTCGTTTTATGAAAGAACAGCTATTTAATCATGTAGATATTCTTCCAGAAAATTACAATATACCTGATGGTACTTTATCTAAAGATAAAATTGCTGAATACTGTGCTGATTACGAGGCCAAAATAGAAGCGTATGGAGGTTTTGATTTACAAATTTTAGGAATTGGTGGAAATGGTCATATCGGTTTTAACGAATCAGGATCTTTACAAAATTCCAAAACACGTTTAGTAGCTCTTGATCATATTACAAGAGTTGCTGCAAGTAACGATTTCTTAGGTTTAAGCAATACCCCTAGAACAGCAATTACATTGGGTGTTAAAAAAATTATGGAGGCAAAACGCGTAATATTATTTGCTTGGGGTGAAGGTAAATCTAATATAATTAGAGAAGCTGTAGAAGGGCAAGTAACAAACCGTGTACCGGCTTCATTTTTGCAAGAACATAACAATGCAACTTTTATTTTAGATAAAGAAGCTTCTTCAAAATTAACTAGGGTAAATACGCCTTGGTTGGTTGAGAAAATTGTTTGGACAGATAAAATTATACGTAAAGCTGTATTGGCATTGGCTCAAAAAGTTTCAAAACCAATATTAATGCTAACCGATACAGATTATATTGAAAATGGGTTGAGTGATTTATTAGCAGATTTAGGTCCAGCTTATGATATTAATATTAAAATATTTAACGATCTGCAAAATACGATTACTGGATGGCCAGGTGGAAAACCAAATTCTGACGATGCCAAAAGACCAGAGAGAGCCGAACCAGCTAGTAAAAGAGTGTTAATTTTTAGTCCACACCCAGATGATGATATTATTAGTATGGGGGGAACTTTTATTCGATTACAACAGCAAGGGCACGAGGTACACGTAGCTTATCAAACTTCAGGAAATATAGCAGTAACAGATAGTGAAGCATTAAGATATGCAAGTTTTGTCTGTGATTATAACGATAAGTTTGAGATTAAAAGTGAAGAAGCTGAAAAAATCTATAAAAAAGCTGTTAAATTTTTGAAAAATAAAAAAAATAGCGAAATAGATATTCCAGAGGTTAGATATATAAAAGGTATAATTAGAAAAGGAGAGGCAAGAGCAACTGCACATTATGTTGGGTTGCCAGATAGTCAAATTCATTTTATGGAATTGCCTTTTTATGAAACCGGAACAATTGAAAAAAATCCACTAGGAGATAAGGATATAAATTTAACAATGGACCTTATTGAAAAAATAAAGCCACATCAAATTTATGCTGCTGGAGATTTAGCAGATCCGCACGGAACACATAAGGTTTGTTTAGATGCAATATTTGCAGCTGTAAAAAATCTAAAACCTAAAAAATTCATGAACGATTGCTGGGTTTGGTTGTACAGAGGTGCTTGGCAAGAATGGGGAATTGATGAAATTGAAATGGCTGTGCCTATGAGTCCAGATCAGGTGTTAGAAAAAAGACATGGTATTTTTAAGCACCAATCTCAAAAAGATGGTGTTGTATTTCAAGGAGTGGATGCAAGAGAGTTCTGGCAACGTGCAGAAGATAGAAACAAAGAAACAGCAGATTTATACGACGAATTAGGTATGGCAAGATATGCTGCTATGGAAGCATTTGTTCGTTGGAAATACTAATTAAAAAATTGAAAATAAGATGTCATTAATAAAATCAATTTCAGGAATCCGAGGTACCATTGGTGGCGAAGTTAATAATAACCTAACGCCAATAGATGCAGTGAAATTTGCAGCAGCTTATGGTATGTGGCTTAAAAATAACTCAGATAAAAATAAGCTGAAAGTAGTGGTAGGGAGAGATGCCAGAATTTCTGGTAAAATGGTTAGCAGCTTAGTTTGTAATACCTTAGTTGGATTGGGAATTGATGTTGTTGATGTAGGTTTATCAACTACACCAACTGTAGAAATTGCTGTTCCTTTAGAAAATGCCGATGGCGGAATTATAATTACTGCAAGTCATAATCCAAAACAATGGAATGCACTTAAATTATTGAATGAAAAAGGTGAGTTTTTAAATGGAGCAGCAGGTGAAAAAGTATTAAATATTGCTGAAACTAATGCATATGTTTTTGCAGGAGTTGATGATTTAGGAAGCTATAAAAAAAATCAAAAGTATATTGAAAAACATATTGCTGAAGTTTTAAAACTGCCTCTAGTTAATATTGAAGCTATAAAAAATGCAAATTTTAAAGTTGTAGTTGATGCTGTAAATTCAACCGGAGGAATCGCTATTCCAGAGTTGTTAAAAGAACTTGGTGTTGAATGTGTGGAATTATATTGTACTCCAAACGGACAGTTTCCTCACAATCCAGAACCTTTAAAAGAGCATTTAACGGCTATTTCAGAATTGGTCGTTAAAGAAAATGCCGATTTAGGAATTGTGGTGGATCCAGATGTGGATAGACTAGCGCTGGTTTGCGAAGATGGATCTATGTTTGGAGAGGAATATACTTTGGTTGCTTGTGCAGATTATGTTTTAGGTAAAACAAAAGGGAATACAGTTTCAAATTTATCTTCTTCAAGAGCATTAAAAGATATTACTGAAAAACATGGAGGAACATATAAGGCAAGTGCAGTTGGTGAAGTAAATGTTGTTGAATTAATGAAAGCAACAAATGCAATAATTGGCGGTGAAGGAAATGGCGGAATTATTTACCCAGAATCGCATTACGGAAGAGATTCTTTAGTGGGTGTTGCCTTGTTTTTATCGCATTTAGCAACTTCAAAAATGTCTTGTAAAGCGTTAAGAACTTCATATCCAGATTATTTTATGAGTAAAAATAAAATTGAATTAACTCCTGAAATAAATGTGGATGCTATTTTAGAACAAATGGCTTCAAAATATAAAAATGAAGATATTAGTACTATAGATGGTGTAAAAATAAATTTTGCTTCGGAATGGGTACATTTAAGAAAATCTAATACAGAACCAATTATTAGAATTTATACAGAAAGTACCTCACAACAAGGTGCTGATAATTTAGCATTACGTATTATTAAAGAGATTAAAGAAATAATTTAACAGTTTGTTTTAATTTAAAACTAAATGTCATTCCTGCTAAGGCAGGAGTCTAAACTCAAGTATTAAAATAGATATCTGCCTACGCAGGTAAGACAATAGAAGATAAAATATTAAGTTATTTAAGTTAAATATGAAAAATATACTAATTATTTTAGGTTCCCCTAACTCTCCAACAGGAGAATTAGGGGATCTTTCTTTAGAACGTTTAAATTGTTGTAAACAAAATTTTAAGAAAGGAGATTTGATACTTTGCACTGGAGGCTGGGGAAATCATTTTAACACCTCAAAGTATTCGCACGCCTCTTTGGTAAAAGCATATTTAATAAAAAAAGGAATTCCAGAAGATGTGTTTTTACAATTTGCATTGTCTCAAAATACTGTTGATGACGCTGTAAAAGTGAAAGAGATTTTGAAAACCCTAGAAAGCTGTAATTTAACAATAATTACTTCAGATTTTCATTTAGAAAGAGTAACATTAATTTTTAATGAAATACTTAAAGATTATAAAATGAAGTTTATAGGTGCAAAAAGTACAATGGATACTGAAACTTTAAATCGACTGGTTACTCACGAAAAGAAAGCAGTACAATCTATTATTAACAACGGTTTATATTATTAAATTAATCTTTTAATACTTCAAATATTTACCTTTTAAGAACACCTTCTCAATTTGATGATTTCCAAAAGAATACGGAATAAAGTTATATGAATTAATTGGCCTAGTAAGTATTAAATTAGCCTGTTTCCCAATAGTAATAGAACCGACTTCTTTTTCCAATCCCATAGCATAGGCACCATTAATTGTAGCTGCATTTATAGCTTCTTCAGGAGTCATTTTCATTTTAATACAGGCTGTAGAAACCACAAAATTCATATTTCCAGAAGGAGTTGAACCTGGATTGTAATCTGTTGCTAAAGCTAAAGGCAATCCCGCATCTAACATTTTTCGAGCAGGTGTGTAAGGAATACTTAAAAAATATGAACAACTCGGTAAGGCCACAGGCATTGTGTTCGTGTTTTTTAAGGTTTCAATATCATTATCTCTCATAACCTCTAAATGATCTACAGACAACGCATTAAAATTTACACCAGCTTGTACACCATCAATAGCGTTAAATTGGTTCACATGAATTTTAGGAATAAGTCCATATTGTTTTCCTGCTTTCAATATAAATTCGGTATCTGCAACTGAAAAATAGCCAGTTTCACAGAAAATATCTATATAGTCAGCTAATTTTTCTTTTGCAATTACAGGAAGTATTTCATCAACCAATAGTTGTAAATAAGCTTGTTTATTGTTTTTATACGTTGCTGGTAGTGCATGTGCTCCTAAAAAAGTAGCTTTTACTGGTATTGAATAATTTTCTTTTAAACGTTTTATTACACGCAGCATTTTTAATTCGGCTTCAGCTGTTAAACCGTAACCAGATTTAATTTCAATAGCACCAGTTCCTAATTGAATAACTTCTTCTAAACGAATTTTGCTTTGTTGATATAAATCTTCTTCTGAAGTTTCCTGTAATTTTTTTGCTGAATTTAAAATTCCTCCTCCGTTATTTGCAATTTCTTTATAGGACAGTCCATTAATTCTATCAACAAATTCGCCCTCTCTATTTCCTGCATATACAATATGTGTGTGAGAATCGCACCAAGAAGGCAATATCATTTTTCCTGTGGCATCTACAATTTCATCAACTGAAATAGTGGGACATTTATCCATTTTTCCAAAATCAGAGATTCTACCATTTTCCACTAATAAAAAAGCATTTTTAATAGTTGGTAGTTCTCTCATTTCACTTCCAGCTAAAAATGAGATTGAACGATCTCTAACTTGAATTAATTCTTTGATATTTTTAAATAATGTGCGCATAAATTATATTTAAACAGATTACTTCGTCGTTTACACTCTTCGTAATGACGGTGTTTTTTACTAAAAAAGATCTTTTAAAATAGAATCTTCAACAATATTGGGTAAAGTTACTTTTAAATCTGGTCTTCGTTGCATTTCTCTTTTAATGGCGAACAAAGCTTCATCATTTCTTGCCCAACTTCTACGAGCAATTCCGTTATTTACATCGTAAAATAACATACTTTTTAATTTTCTATCTGCACCTTTAGTTCCGTCTAATAACATTCCAAAACCACCGTTTATAACTTCTCCCCAGCCAACGCCTCCACCATTATGAATTGAAACCCAAGTAGCGCCTCTAAAACTGTCTCCAATTACATTATGAATTGCCATATCTGCAGTAAATTTACTTCCATCGTAAATATTACTTGTTTCTCGATATGGAGAATCTGTTCCGCTAACATCGTGATGATCTCTACCTAAAACTACAGCACCAATTTCGCCACTAGCAATAGCTTTGTTAAAAGCTTCAGCAATTTTAACTCTACCTTCTGCATCAGCATATAAAATACGTGCTTGTGAACCAACAACTAATTTATTTGCTTTTGCATTTTTAATCCACGTAATATTGTCTTGCATTTGCAACTGAATTTCTTTTGGAGAGTTCGCCATAGTTTCAGTTAATACCTGCATGGCAATAGCATCAGTTTTCTCTAAATCTTCTGGTTTTCCTGAAGTACATACCCATCTAAAAGGACCAAAACCATAGTCGAAACACATAGGTCCTAAAATATCTTGTACATAAGAAGGGTATTTAAAATCAATTTTATTTTCGGCAAAAACAGCCGCGCCAGCACGTGAAGCTTCCAGTAAGAATGCATTTCCATAATCGAAAAAATAAGTGCCTTTTGCCGCATGATTATTAATAGAATTAGCCTGACGAACCAACGATTCCTGAACTTTCTTCTTAAATACTTTAGGATTATTTCTTATTAAATCGTTACTTTCTTCAAAAGTTAAACCAACAGGATAATAACCGCCAGACCAAGGATTGTGTAATGAAGTTTGATCTGAACCTACATGGATATAAATATTTTCAGTATCAAAACGTTCCCAAACATCTACAATATTTCCAATAAAAGCAATTGAAACAATTTCAGAATTATCTTGTGCCTGTTTTACACGAATTATCAATTCGTCTAAATTATCAATCAACACATCTACCCAACCCTGTTCGTGTCTTTTTGTAGCGGCTTTTGCATTAACTTCAGCACAAATAGTAATACAACCTGCAATGTTTCCGGCTTTAGGTTGTGCGCCACTCATTCCTCCTAGACCAGATGTTAAAAATATTTTTCCAGCTGGATTTTCGGTTGAGTTTAATATTTTTCTGAAAGCATTCATTACGGTAATTGTTGTACCGTGAACAATTCCTTGCGGTCCAATATACATAAAAGAACCCGCGGTCATTTGCCCGTATTGTGTAACTCCTAATGCATTAAATTTTTCCCAATCATCCTGTTTTGAGTAATTAGGAACCATCATTCCATTTGTAACAACAACTCTAGGTGCTTCTTTTGAAGAAGGAAATAAACCCATTGGATGTCCAGAATAGAGATGTAAAGTTTGTTCGCCAGTCATAGTGGCCAAATATTGCATTGTAACTAAATACTGTGCCCAATTTTGAAAAACGGCTCCATTTCCACCATACGTAATTAATTCATCTGGATGTTGTGCAACTTCAGGATTTAAATTATTCTGAATCATTAACATAATTCCGGCTGCTTCTTGAGATTTTGCAGGATATGCTTCAATTGGTCTTGCAAATAACTGGTAATTAGGTTTAAAGCGGTGCATATAAATACGACCAAATGTTTTTAGTTCTTCAGCAAATTCAATAGCTAATTCTGCATGCCATTTTTTTGGGAAATAACGTAATGCATTTCTAATAGCCAATTTTTTTTCTTCAAGAGAAAGGATGTCTTTTCGTTTTGGAGCAGGATTCCCATTTTTTGGATATGCTTTTTTTTCGGGTAATTTAGAAGGAATACCTTGTAAAATTTGTTCTTGAAAATTAGTGTAAGTAGTAATCATAATACTATTTTAATAGGTTTCAAATTCAGTATCAAACTCGCTATATGAATTATTTAATTCTGAAGAAATTGTTAATAATTTATTAGATTTTAGAATTTCAATTGCTTTTTCAATGTCTAAAGCAAAAATTCTATCTTCAGAAGTATGTGTTATTGTAGAACGAATAATTTTATGAACTTCATCTAATATTTTACTGGAATGTAATGGCTTTCTAAAGTCAAATGCTTGAGCTGCACATAACATTTCAATAGCTAATATTTTTTCTAGATTATCAAGAACTCGTAATGCTTTTCTTCCAGAAATTGACCCCATACTAACGTGATCTTCTTGTCCTAACGATGTTGGAATACTATCTGCACTTGCTGGAAAACATAAGCCTTTATTTTCACTAACTAACGCAGCTGTAGTGTATTGTAAAATCATAAAGCCAGAATTTAAACCAGAATCTTTTATTAACAAACGCGGTGTGCCATCGTATTTTCCATCTAAAGATAAATAGGTTCTTCTATCTGAAATACTTCCTAATTCTGCCGCAGCTAAACAAGCATAATCTAATGGCATTGCTAAGGGCTGACCGTGAAAGCTTCCACCGCTAATTATTAAATCTTCAGAAATTATAACAGGGTTGTCTGTTACAGAATTCATTTCAGTTTCAACAACTTCTTTTAAATGTAACCAAGCATTTCTTGAGCTTCCGTGTACTTGTGGAATACAACGTAACGAATACGGATCTTGAACTTTTCCGCAGTTTGTATGTGAATTTCCTATTTCAGAATTTTTTAAAAAGGTGCGCATTCTAGCAGCTACATGAATATTTCCTTTAAATGGTCTTGTTTGATGTAGTTCTTTATAAAATGGTGTTTGGGAACCCATTAGACCTTCTATCATTAAACTTCCAATTAAATCGGCATGCGATAAACATTTGTACATTTTATCGACTACCATAACTGCATGTGCTAAAATAAATTGTGTGCCATTTATTAATGCTAAACCCGCTTTAGGGTGTAATTC